>OBLU010000997.1_pt1 | contig 26448 bp, 23 predicted proteins | sample 1518681 | NCBI WGS metagenome assembly OBLU01 (sample SAMEA3539304, study PRJEB22396) | soil metagenome | biome: tundra; feature: field; material: soil | place: USA | collected 2010-05 | depth 0.15 m
AAGATGGTGAGCGCGGTAGGAATCGAACCTACAACCTACTGATTAAGAGTCAGTCAAGGGTTCAACCGTCCATGCCTAGGAACTCACAATTAACCAATAACTTACAAGAGTCTTGCGCGCACAGAGAACCGATTCCAAATGCTTGAAACGTTGGCGATGTTTAGCAACGTACAGCCACAGTTACAGCCACACTCCAAGCCATGTCAGATAGATCCCGATGGATCGTCGATTCTAAACATGACTAGAATCTTCAGCTTAACTTCTGTCGCCTGGGTTCCGCCAATGGAGGTAAGAAGATGGCCACCCGATATCAACACCGGATCGCAGTTCGTGCGGAGATCTGTTTCGATCTAGTGTTGGACACGCGAAGTCCTACACCCGAGCAATTGGGCCATATTGTTGCCGAAGTTCTCAGCCAGGCCGCAGACAGCGACGGAGCCCTCAAGTTAAATGCACTACCCGGCGGGATGGTGTATCCCGAGTGGAACAGCGTGGACCCTGAAGTTGAGCCAAATCACGTTCCGTCCACAATCCGAGCATCCGACTGTGTCGAGATCGACATTATCCAGTGAGTCCTACTGTCACCCCCCGAAGCATCCGCAGTGACAATTATTTGATCTGCCAGACAAGATAGGTACCTACTTGTTCTCGCTTTGTGAAGCGGGATCTCTCCTCTGGCTGGACTGATTCCATCGTGACAAAGCAATGAATACTGGTTTGAGGGCCGTTCCTCGGGCTGTGAGGGTGTACTCAACAGTTGGCGGAATGGTCAGGTATTGAGTGCGTTGAATGATTCCGTCGGCTTCCAGTCCACGGAGTTCGTAGGTAAGGGTCCCGCGGTGAACCCCCGCCAGAGACCGGCGGAGCTGACCAAACCGCTTAGTCCCACCAAAAAGGAGGCATATGATCCGGACGTTCCATTTTCCACTGATGACTCCGACTGCCGCCTCCAGATCGGGCGATTCACAAGATATCTCGGGGACTTCGGACTTCATCCTCATTGCCTACAGTAGAGCTCGCATTCCATCAGATCGATCACGGTCAGTCCACCGCACAATACTGGCGGTGATCACGGCGTCGCAATGCCGCCGAAGCATAGGTATTTGATCTCCAGGTATTCTTCGATACCGTATTTCGAACCTTCGCGGCCCAATCCCGACTCCTTCACTCCGCCGAATGGGGCGACCTCGGTCGAAATCAGACCCGCATTGATGCCGACCATGCCATACTCGAGTGCCTCAGCAACGCGCCACACCCGAGCTATGTCGCGGCCGAAGAAATACGCGGCCAGACCGAACTGAGTATCATTTGCGAGAGAGATGGCGTCCGCTTCTGTCTTAAACCGAAACAGCGACGCCACTGGTCCAAAGGTCTCCTCGCTTGCAATCGCCATCGCCGGTGTGACGCCGGTCAGGATGGTCGGCTCGAAAAAGCGGCCACCCAACGCATGACGGCGTCCCCCAACAAGAACCGTAGCGCCTTTCGACGTCGCATCACGAATATGGTCCTCTACTTTCTGCACCGCACTGTCGTCGATCAACGGTCCTTGTGTGGCGCCTGGCTCGAAACCGGGGGCGGGCTTGAGCGACTTGACGGCAGTCGCGAGCTTCGCGGCAAATGCATCGTGAATGGTGTCCTGAACAAGAAAGCGGTTCGTACAAACGCAGGTTTGGCCAGTGTTTCTGTACTTCGAGGCCACCGCACCCTCGACGGCGGCGTCCAGATCGGCGTCGTCAAAGACGATGAAGGGAGCGTTGCCGCCAAGTTCGAGTGACAGTTTCTTCACCGTGCTCGAACACTGTGCCATCAGAAGTTTGCCGATTTCCGTCGACCCTGTGAAGGAGAGCTTTCTTACCGTGGGGTTTGAAGCGAGTTCAGCCCCGATTTCGCTTGCCTTCCCTGTAATCACATTGAATGCACCCTTCGGCACACCGGCGCGCTCGGCAAGTTCCGCTAGTGCCAGCGCCGAGAACGGGGTCTGGGATGCTGGCTTGAGCACCACCGTGCAGCCGGCGGCGAGTGCTGGGCCAGCTTTGCGTGTGATCATCGCAAGCGGAAAATTCCAGGGGGTGATGCAAGCAACGACGCCCACCGGTTCCTTCACAACAACAATCCTTTTGTCGGACTGGTGAGGGGGGATGGTATCGCCATAAATGCGCTTAGCTTCCTCGCCGAACCATTCGAGAAACGACGCCGCATACGCGACCTCGCCTCGCGATTCGGCGAGCGGCTTTCCTTGTTCTAGTGTCATCAGACGGGCAAGGTCTTCTTGGTGCGACATCATCAGATCGAACCAGCGCCTGAGCACCGAGCTGCGTTCTTTCGCAGTCCGCTTGCGCCACGCGGGGAACGCTCGAGCAGCCGCGTCAATCGCCTGACGCACCTGTGCAGCCTCCATTTTCGGAACCCTTCCAATAACCTCGCCGGTTGCAGGATCGTCAACGTTGATTTCCTCGCCGCCGAGCGCCCCAACCCACGTTCCGTCGATGTAGCAAGCCTGTCGAAAAAGCAGCGGATCGTGCAGCGTGATTTCAGTCGCAATGTTGGACATAACGTAGCTCCTAAAGGCTGGGAGTTATCGACTGCTGAGCGAACAACGTCCCATTCAGTCACTACTACTGTGTGCTTGTACAGTCACAATTTCTCCCTAATCGAGAGAGGGGCTCGCCAAGTACCAGTCGGTTGACTGCTCGTACGCGTGTGCGACCTTCAAAATTGTGGCCTCCTCGAATGCCCTACCGGCGATTTGGAGGCCGATGGGCAGGCCAGCTGAACTGAATCCGCAGGGCACAGAGATTGCCGGGAGGCCGGTCAGATCGTAGGGGATGTTGAAGCGCAGGAACGCGTCAACGATGTGTTCCCGCAGGTCTCCCGATTGAACCCATACTTGACCAATTACGGGCGGGAAGGCCGGCACCGTGGGAGAAACGATGATGTCCGCGCTCTCGAATGCCTCGTTGAAGTTCCGCTGCAACCAGGCGCGTCCTCGCTGGCTCTTCACATAATCGGTAGCCAGCAGAAAGCGCCCGGCCTCCAGGTCAGTTCGCACCCCTGGTCCGTAGGCGTCTGCTTGCTTCTTGAGATATTGCTCGTGATACGAAGCCGCTTCCGCCAAATTGATATGCGCTTCCATGGCTGCGCAGTTTTCCAGCCCTGGGATGTCGATCTCCAAGGCCTTCATGCCAAGCGCCTCTAACCTTCTTATCGCTGCGTTCACCGCGTGCCCGATCTCCGGATCGACGTGATCAAAAAAGAAGTGCTGCGGTATCCCCACGCGAAGACCGCGAATATCGCCCATCATCTCTTTTCGGTAGTCCGGAACGGGTCGTGAACTGGAAGATGGATCCTTCGAGTCCGGCCCGGCAATCGCATTCAGAACTACCGCCGCATCTTCCACTGTCTTCGTGATCGGCCCCACATGATCGAGAGACCACGCCAAAGGAACCGCGCCGTGCCGGCTCACGCGGCCGTAAGTCGGCTTCAGACCAACAACGCCGCACACCGCCGAAGGGATGCGGATAGAGCCGCCGGTATCTGAACCCAGCGATGCCGAGCATTGGGAACTCGCCACGGCCGCAGCCGAGCCACCGCTGGATCCGCCCGGAACTCGCGCCTGATCCCATGGATTGCGAGCCGGGCCATAGTGCGGGTTGTCGTTGGTCACACCATAAGCAAACTCATGCATGTGCGCTTTGCCGATCATCACCATGCCAGCTTCATGCAGTTTCGCGACGGCCGTGGCATCGTGTTCAGGGATCCAGTTTCCAAGGATCTTGGACCCTGCGGTTGTCCGCACTCCGCGGGTTGCGAAAAGATCCTTGATCGAAATCGGTATTCCATGCAACGGACCGCGGTAATGGCCGTGCAGTATTTCGTCTTCTGCGCGAATTGCAGCTTGCCGGCCTTCCTCGTCTGTGATGGTGATGAAACTGTTCAGTTTGGGCTGCAGCCGATGAATTCTCTGTAGGGTCGCATCGAAAAGCTCCACTGGCGAAATCGCCCGTTTCCGCAAGAGTGGTGCCAGTTCAGAGATGGGTCGCGAGATGAGTTCTTGGGTCATCGGGCGGAGCAACGCGCAGAGAAGGTGATGGCCGGCTCGATTGCCCCCAGGTCGAGAGAGCGCAACGACTTGGAATCCTCAAGAATTACACTGACAAGCGTCGCAGTCGGTTCGACCCATTGATTATCCAACTTGGTTCCTGTCAAGCTGGACATCGACTGCAGCACATCACCAAGTCTTGCGTCTTGGGCCAGCAAGCGGGACTTGGCAAGAAGCACGGCAAGACCGGCGCCGCCGCGGATCCACGCTCTGCGACTGGAAATCGCCGTTGACGAGTTGTCTTTCATCTTGCCTCTCCTCTAATTCCGAATGGCAACTGCGGCTGGTGCAGAGACCGACGCCAGCGCAGCCTCTAAGATTGAAAAACCCTCTTCCAACTGGTCGTCTGTAATCACCAGAGGGACGAGCAGCCGAATCACATTGCCGTATGTTCCGGCGGGCAAGATGATGAGGCCGTGTTGCCAGCAATACTTGATAATGGCTTCTGTTTCCTCTTTGGCTGGTTTTCGCGTGCCACGGTCGCGGATCAGCTCGAACGCGCGCATGGCTCCCATGCCGCGAATGTCGCCGATCAGAGGGAACTCCGCCGCCCACTCTCGGGTGCGGTGACATATCCACTCACCAATGCGAACCGCGCGGGCGACGAGTTGCTGGTCGTCGAACATCTTTAGCACCGCCAGCGCCGCCTCGCAGGCCACCGGATTGCCGACGTAAGTCCCGCCCAGGCCACCGGGGATGGCAGCATCCATGATTTCTGCACGGCCCGTCACGGCCGCGAGTGGAAGACCCGCGGCAATCGATTTCGCGGAGACAATCAGATCAGGTTCAATGCCCAATTGCTCGCAAGCAAACAGCGTGCCGGTGCGGCCGAAGCCGGTCTGAACTTCGTCGGCGACCAGCAAGATGCCGTGTTTTGTGCAAACTTCACGCAGTACATGAAAGAACTCACGGGGCGGAGCCACGAACCCGCCCTCGCCAAGAACCGGTTCGACCACCACGGCAGCTACGGTGCTGCCGTCAACAGTTCGCCGGAACACGTCTTCCAGCGCGTGACCACAGTGGATCTCGCACTTCGGATAGGTGAGTGAGTACGAGCAACGATAGCAATAGCCGTACGGGACCCGATAAACCTCGGGAGCAAACGGGCCGAAGCTCTCCTTGTACGGATGCACCTTGCTCGTAAGGCTCATTCCCAGGAGCGTCCGCCCGTGAAACCCATCTTCGAAGGCGATGAGCGCAGGGCGGCCAGTATAAGCGCGCGCGATTTTTGCGGCGTTCTCCACTCCTTCTACACCGCTGTTCACGAGCAGGGTCTTCTTCGGGAAAGTTCCCGGTGAGCGTCGGTTCAGTTCCTCTGCCAGCCGAACGTAGGCATCGTACGGCGTGACCGCAAAGCAGAGATGGGTAAAACGTTCCAACTGTTCCTGCGCGGCTTCGCGGACTGCGGGCGCACAGTGGCCGACATTCATGCAGCCGATGCCGCCCGCGAAATCCAGAAACGAATTTCCATCTACATCGTGCAATACGGCGCCTTCCGCCCGCGCGATGAAGACTGGCGCGGTCGAGTGCGTTCCTCGCGGTACAGCATTCTGGCGCCGCTCCTCCCAGCGAATCGAGAGCGGTCCGGGTATCTCCGTCTGAAGGTCGATCGTGTTCACGTTTGTTTGTCCTCAAGGAATGTAGGCGAGCGCTAGTCCGCGCCAGCGCTCGCCGCAAGCATCAGCTCAGAACATTATCTTCAGACCGAATTGCAGCACGCGTGGAGCGAAAGCTGCGGTCGACTGCCCAAATTGCCCGCTGCTTAGGTCACTAATCGGGTTGTAGAGATTCACCCGATTGAAAAGGTTAAATGCTTCCGCACGGAACTCGACCTTGATCCGATCAGACACCACCGTGTTCTTGATCAAACCGAGATCAACGTCCTTGAACGACGGCCCACGAAACGCATTCCGGCTGAGATTGCCGTCCGTGCCCACCGGGACACATTGCGAGTCTGGCCCGGAGTTGACGGGTCCGAAGTCGAGTATCGAATTCAGTCCATTCGGGCAGAATGTCTGAAGGGCCTGTGATGTCCTGCTAAAGAACGTACCCACCGGATAGATCAATGTCGGATCGCCGAACAGTCCGTTCACGAACCGCTGCTTGCTGAATCCGCTGGTCTGTATGCCCGCAGGACGGTTCGGACGATCGTAAGCCAGACCATCCATGTTGAAATCACACCCGTTGTACCACGCTGCGCCGCAGTAGACATCAAAGGGACGGCCGGACTGCAGCGAGACGATCGTGTTGAACGCCCATCCCCCAAGGACCTTATTCAACGCTCCGCCTCGCTTTGGAGCAGGGATATTCCAAACGCCGGTTAAAGTAAATCGATGCCGAGCGTCAAATTCCGAAGGGCCGTAGTCTAGGTGGGGTTTTCCAATATCGGCGACACCGCTGTAAAGAATGCCGTAACCGTTTACATTGGAATAGTCGCCTAAGCCCCCTTCGGTGAGGTTGTCGAGAACCTTCCCGAAGGTGTAGTTGGCAGTGAACGCGAGGTTGTGAGAGTAATTCTTTCGAAACTGAGCATTCAAACCCTCGTAGTTGGATTGGCTTTCATTGGAGATATAGGTGATCTGTCCCCAGCCATAGTTCAACCGATTGTTTACGTAGGCGCACGAGGTTTGGTTACAGACGTCCCCGTCAAAACGGTTGAAGTCTTCTCGAGTGTAACCTCCTACACCTCGTGTCCCAACATAATTGAGGGTGAAACCATAGTCGTGGCCAAATGAGTGCTGAACCCCCAGAAACCACTGCATGGCATAAGCCGTGCGCAAGTGGGGGTCAACGCCGTTGGGTGCGATGTCAAGGCCTGGGATGCCGCCATTTTTTGTGGGCGGGCCGACGGCAAAGTCTGGAGTGGGTTGGAATGGAAACGTGTACGGGATTGGGTTGGTGGTGCCGATTCCAAGAGAGGGCTCGACAAAGGCCGTGTTCGCCTCGGGAGGATCCAAGCGGGAGGCGTTGGTGTACAGGTTCGAGTAGGGCTCGTTATAAGCGATGCTGAAGCCGCTTCGGATCACGGACGTCCCCTTGCCAAAGGGATCCCAGGCAAGGCCAATTCGCGGCGCAAAGTTGTGGTAATCGGTGTTCCATAGCTGCTTCACCCGGCCGACGGTAGCGGTAGCGATTTGCTGAAATATATTGCTCCCCGAGCCGAGAATAATGTTACTGAGGCGACCCTTGGTCTCGCTTGGAGTTGCAAATACATCCCAGCGCACACCTAAATTCAATGTGAGGCGTGATGTGACTTTCCAGTCATCCTGCACAAATGTGGCCCACCGGTTCCACCGGAAATTGCGTGGAGTGTCTGTGAATTGACCGTAATTCGGGCTGCCGTAATCGGCGTTCACGGTGGCCTGCTCGAGGTAGGGTGAGGCGCCCGCCGCGAAGGCGGCGATACTGCTGAACTCCAAGAACGGAGAACTATAGAGCCTGTAGTCGCTGTTTTCTTGAATGCGGTTGAACTCGAACCCGAATTTGAACGAGTGTCGCCCGGCACTGTGCAGCAGCGTGTCGTTCAACTTAAACGTGTTGAAAACGAAATCTCTTGGAACATACAGCTCGCCGCCGAAGGGCAACGTGCCGTCGTCGAAATAAAGCCAGGCAAAATCGCTTTGTGGCAAGCCCGCGCTCTTCAGAATGCCGGCAGTTTGGGTGTTGTTGGGCATGCCAAACGAGATATGACTGCCGTTTCGGCTGTAGGAGAAGCGAAAGTCGTTCAGCGTGTTGTTGGAAAACTGATGCGTGTATCCGGTAGCGAGATCGCCGAACGAACCGTTAAAGGGAGCAGTGAATCCACGAATTCCCGCGCCGAACAACTCCGCGCGCGCCACGTCGCCGGACGCCAGGTCAGAGGTCCAACGCGCAAAAATTTCATCCCGCGAACCGATGTGATGGTCCACCCTGATAATGTATTGGTCCGCTCGATTGCGTTCGATCTGCGGTGACTCAGCCTGGCAGGTGAGGTCAGTGGGGCCAGGGGTTGCGAGACATGGGGGGCCGGGAAAATCCTGAAAGAACATCGCCGCCAGACTGCCCGGTGCCGCTAGACTACGGGTGTAAGGAGTCTCGCTAATCACTCTGGCGGGACCGCTATCCTTCAACCGCGAGCCTTCGTAGTCCATGAAGAAAAAGGTCTTGTCCTTCTTGATCGGGCCGCCGAAGGCAAAGCCGAACTGGTTCAGCTGAAGCGGAGCTTTTTCGACATCGAAAAAATTTCGAGCATCGAAGGCGGTGTTCCGATTGTTGTAAAAGAGGGAGCCGTGGAAATCGTTTCCGCCAGATTTCGTAACGATATTTATAATCGCCCCGTTGTTGCGCCCGTACTCAGCCGAGAAATTCAGAGTTTGAACCTGCACCTCCTGAATGGCTTCTAGCGAGGGATAAATCAGTGGCGTTCCGCCCAGCCACTCATTGTTGTTCGACGTGCCATCCAGCACGAAGTTGTTGCCTCGGGGCGTGGAACCATTGGCGATGAATCCGGAATCGAAGGTCACCGATGAAGTCGGCGAGGGCACGCTGGAGACGACCGGAGCATTAGTCGCCGTAACCCCGGGTTCTTCCGTGATCAATTGGTAGACCTGTCTCCCGTTGAGGGGAAGATTCTCGACGTCGCGGGTGGTAATGGTATTGTCCAGCCGCCCTTCTTCCGTTTGAACTAAAGCAGCACCCTCGATGACCTCGACAACCTCACGTGCGGTGCCGACCTGCAATTTCGCATCCGCCGGAGTGGTCGCACTGGCGTTGACTGCTACATTATTTAGCACCGTCACCTTAAAGCCAGCGGCCTCGATCCGAATCTGGTAAGCGCCAGGAGGAAGGTGGTGCACACGATAGTAGCCGATCTTGTCGGTTTCTGTCCGGTCCACCTGGCCGGTTTGCAGGCTGGTGATTGTGACCGTCGCTCCGATAACCGCAGCGCCGCTCGGATCGTTAACAGTTCCCCCAATATCGCCGTCCGTGAATTGCGCGTGGGCGGTTACACAGCAAAGAAGAATCAAGCCGGCGAGTGCCGGCCACCGTGCCAATTGTCCAATGCGTTTCATGGTGTCACCCTCCTACTCAGTATCTGGTTCTGGGCCCGCGTATCAGACTCGTCCCACCTGAAAGTTCCCGTCCGTCCCCACCGGGACGCAAGGCGTTCCGACAAAAAAAGGAACAAGCCCACCGGGGCAGAAGGTGTTAAGTCCCTGCGCGAACACTCCATTCAAGAACCGTTTCTCTAAGGACAAAGCCGCGCTATTTTATTGATTTCATTGACAGCGTTGTACCAATAGAACTGATTGTTATCGGTGAAAATGTAATAGGTCACGCCATCCGGGAGCAGCAGTACGGTATTGCCTCCGAAACCGCTCATGTACGCCACCCGAAATGTGCAAGTATATTGCGGGAACTGGGACGGAGTCATCGTCTTGCCCCAAGTGCCGTCCTTGTAAAAAAAGTTAGTGTCGCCTGGAACAGGAACACTCAATCCCGTGACATTGGGATTGCGGAACAAGGATTCCGTTCGCCGAGTGGGTTCCAGGACCTGCGCGTTGTTGATCACGCCGCTGCCGTTGTTGAGCCAATTCCCAATCTTGGCAATGTCGTCCTGAATGTAAAAGAGCCCATAGTATCCAGTTGGATGCCCAGTGGGGCTGTTATCGGTGCGGAGTAAGGTGCGGAAGCCTTGGCTCGTGTTGAGTGGTATATACACATCATTGAGAACCTGGTTGAAGATGTCCGCGCCGCTGCCCTGCTTCTGTTGCAGGTACAAGTTCATGGCCGAAGTCGCCAGGAACATATCCGAACTGTGATAGATCCACAGTGTATTGGGCGTTACGGAGTGCCGCGTGAACGCGAAAGCGTCAGTGAGCTTGCTGCTGTAGCCTTCCGCATTGAGAAAGGTGCTCATTTTCGTGCTGCCTTCATCGGACTCGAAGCTGCTGGAATCGTAGTTGCCACTGGCCATGTCCACGGCATCGTTGAACGTCGTGTTCGACCAGTTGCCTCCTGACGGAGTAATAAAACTCTGGATCAGTTGATTGTAGACTCCTGTGCCGTAGAGCTGGCCCAACCGCGCCAAGGCCACGTTGGCAAAGGCTGTTTTTGCGGTGGAGTACGATGGGATACGCATATTGTCACAGAAGGCGTAGTTGCCCCAACGCGTCGCGCAGTTAGTCCCGCTCGAGTAATTTGTACCGTTGATGACCAGCCCATAAGTGGTGATACACTTCGGGTCGCCGGACGTACAGGTATAGCCAGTCGTGAAATTGGAGAGGACGATTCCGGAACTGGGGAAGTCGGTGGTCAGAGCGCTGAACGGCTTGGTAGGCATCCGGTTGGTCACCTCCGCTGCTTCCGCGTTCTCGATGGCGGTGTCGTTCGAGACGGTCCCCGGCGTATAGGTTGCCGTAAGCATGCCCCACTCGTTGAACTTCATGGGATAACAGGTCTCTTTGGTAATCTGGTAGTAGACATTCGAGACTTTCGGCGATTTGGCGCTATTGAACAGGAAGGTCAACTCCCCGTTGTGAACGCAGTTCTGATTCCGTTGAATCAGGTTGAAGGGCAGTGCTGCACGCATGTACCCGTTATCGTTGTTTTCGATCCACACCCGCCCCGGGCCAATAATGTAATTCCAATCGGCATTTCCCGTGTAAACCAGTCCCTCTTGTGCAGGTATTATGTAGCTGCCATTCTGCACGAACTGGAAACTGAAGCTCGCCAAGTGCTTCCACGCTGAGTCGCCGCTCGGGATCAGACTGTATATGTCCGATATTTTCGTGAAGCCATTGTTCGATAGGTTCCCCAGCGTCAGGGTGCCTTCGAAAGACTGTGTGGGCTGGGCACCGTTTGTGGGCAGCCCGAAGCCACTCATGTCATCTACCGGCGACGAACCGTAGCTGCTGGAAAAAAGGTTGGCGTAGGTAAGCACAGTCCGGCTGACGTTGCCATTGCCGGTGAGCGGATCCCCCGGCACGGGATTGACTTGGGCCGTGGCGGACATACACCATCCGGACAAGGCCAAACAAACCAACAACGAACGGAAAAGAGTTTCAGGTTTCATATCGAATGTCCTCCCATCATTACTTCATTGTCATTTCGAATGGGCCTACTTTCATTTGTTCATTCCGGGGCAGGGTCTCCGACCCGGAGTTACTTAAATTGTGCTAAGATTACTATCTTTCCTGTAGACTTATGTCAAGATAAATCTTTTTGGGGGCCTGAAGTGTTGCAAAAGACTTAAGACTGAAGACCATAGTTTATGTGACGGTTCGTTCGTATATTTCTGCAAGGTTGTAAGGTTTGCGGTAGACTTTCTTGATCATTAAGATACGAGCCGACGAAAGTAACGCCCGTATCACACCATGGCTGGGACAAAGACCGCCGTCTATTTTCGGATCAATGAAGCGGCCCGCATGCTCGGGATCTGTGCTTCTTCCCTGCGGAACTGGGAACGGATGGGCCTGATCACAGCGGCTCGCAGCCAGGGCCGCTATCGCCTCTACTCTCGAGAGGCGCTGAAAGAGCTGAGGAAGATCAAATATCTGAGAACCGTACAGCGCGTCAATCCGGCTGGAATCGCGGCCATCCTGCAGGGCAAACGAGAAAATAAGCGAGAACCCTCCGCCGCGAAAAACAAACAGGAAGCAATTGCGCAAAAGCTTACAGGGTTGCGTCGTAAACATGGCCTGACTCTTGCCGCAGTCGCCAAAAGGACGGGATTGAGTGTTAGCTTCCTAAGTTCGTTGGAACGCGGGTACTCCAATGCCTCCATCGCTACCCTGCAAAAGCTGGCGCACCTCTATGAGACGAACGTCCTGGCTTTTTTTACGGACGAGGAAGACTCGCGCCGGCTGGTACGCGCGCGCGACCGGAAGATTTTGGTGCCCAATCCTGGTGTTCGAATGGAACTGCTTGCCTTTGGTAAGAAGGTGATGGAACCCCACCTCTTCCGGATCGCTCCCGGTGCTAACAGTGGCGGCTCCTACAGCCACGAAGGCGAGGAATTCATTTATGTCCTTCAAGGCAAGCTCGAAGTGTGGATCGATGAGATTGAGCACTACCTGCTAGAGGCGGGAGACAGCCTGTATTTTGAAAGCCCGCAGGCGCACCGCTGGCAGAGCCTCAGCGAGAAGGAGACCCTGCTCTTGTGGGTGAACACCCCGGCAACTTTCTAAGACTCACAGCCCGACTGCACCAAGGAGACCAATGAAACGGCGACAGAAGGTTAAAGGACTGGTACTGCTCGCGACCATCTGGTTCGCTCCCGCCGTCGCCCAGACGTGCACGGATGCCGACCTTCTCCTTCGCCATGGCCACATCATCACGATGGACGGAGCGAAAAGGGTGGTGGGCGCCATGGCAGTACGTGACGGTAGAATCCTCGCCCTCGGCGATGACGAGGCGCTCGCCGGTTGCGCCAGTTCCCGTACCCAGTTGCTGGACTTGCACCGGCGCACGGTTCTGCCAGGACTTATTGATGTCCACACTCATGCCATGCAGTGGGTGAAGGGCATTTTGCGTGGCGAGATTGATGCCGGGTACCCCGCCGTCCATTCCATCTCGGAGATCACGCAAGCCGTAGCGCACCGAGCCGCTACGCTTCCCCAAGGACAGTGGATCGTTGGTTCCGGCTGGGACGATGCCAAGCTCGCCGAGCAACGCTACATCACTCGGCAAGATCTTGACACAGCTTCACCGGACCATCCCGTTTATCTTAAGCACGTGAGCGGTCACCTGGGTGTGGCCAACAGCGCTGCGCTCAAGCTCGCTAACATCACCAAGGATACCGGTGATCCGCAAGGTGGAGTGATTGAGCGTGGCGCCTATGGTGAACCCACCGGTATCCTCAAGGACACAGCGATGGGACTCGTCACTGCGCTCCTTCCTGAAGATCCACCTGATATTGATGTGCGCGCCGTTAAGCTCATTTCCGAGAAAGCAGCAGAGGTTGGCCTTACTACCATCCATGACATCTTCCTTTCGCCCGATGAGATGCGCGCGTACCAAGAGGCGCGCCGTCGCGGCTGGCTGAAGGTGCGCATCCAAATGTCGCCCAGGATTGGCAGCATCGCCGACGCTGAGAAACTGGTCCAGATGGGCGTGCATACCGGCTTTGGGGATGACCTGCTGAAATTCGGGGCTGCGAAAATGTTCGCCGACGGCGGCATGGGCGCGCGCACTATTGCGATTTACCCACCGGGAGTAATCGGCGAGCCCAACAACCTCGGCGTGCTCCGCTGGACGCCAGCCGACATGCAGAAGGCCCACTTACTGGCTGCCGGGGCAGGCTGGCAGTTGGAGACGCATGCCATCGGCGACCGTGCTATCGACGAGGTGCTGGATTCCTACGCGGCGGTCATCAAGCAACTGGGGCTCAAAGATGCGCGGTTTCGCATCGTGCATGCCGGCATTTCAACTCCGGCAGTGGAGAAACGCCTGCGCGAACTCAATGTGCTGGTCGACGGCAATCCCCCCTTTGTGTACTGGATTGGAAGCTGGTTTCTTAAGTACGGGCCGGAGCGTGTGCGTTGGTCGTATCCGGCGAAATCCTACATTGAAAACGGAATTATCGAGGCCGCTGGCTCCGATGTTCCGGTGACGCCAGTCAGTCCCTGGTGGGGGATCTGGGCCGCGGTTGTTCGCAGGGACCTGCAGAGTGGCCAGATTTTAGCCCCGGAGGAACGCATTTCTGTAGAACAGGCGCTCGCACTCTACACACGGAACGGAGCCTACGCCGGCTTTGAAGAGGACCTCAAGGGAGCCCTCGAACCCGGGAAACTCGCCGACTTCATTGTCGTCGATCGCGATGTGCTCACCGTACCCGCAGATGAACTCAAGGATGTGAAAGTCCTCCAGACGTTTGTGGGCGGCCGGAGCGTGTACGACGGGTTTTACGCCGGACACGTTCAGTGACAAAGCGGCGCGATTTTGTTGGTCTCATCTACTGCTGTAGGGGATCGCCCGGTACGGGCGTCGTGGCCAACAAGGCAGGCGCGGACCATCCAGCAAACGTCAGCTACAGAGACAGCAACCGGACAAGAGACCAGACTTTCATCGGAATTTCCTTGTGAAATACGACAACCTTACTATAATCACGCAATGTTTCAACAACTGGGGACAGCGTATTGCGACTTGGCTATACCTGTCAACAAGAAAAGCGGCACGGATCGCTTGTTCATCAAATACAACAGTCCCAGTGTGCTAGGCTGGCGGTCCGAAAGACGGGCAGAAGACACAACAGCGGGCGGCCGCAGGCATTGGAGGCGGTCGCCAGCGGCCCGAGTGTTGACAAGGCCCATTCACTGATTTGAGACAGCATGCAGTAAAGCAATTTCCGCCTATAAGGGAGGATGACCACGGAACTTCTCAACCGCTTGCCGAAAGTTTCTCCCAACAGCATGCCTGCGCGCCTCTTACTGGCATTTTTGGCCACCGCCGGATTTTTCTATGTCAACATCATGCCAGCACTGGTAGACGGGCTGAAGGTAGGACTCGGCTTCAGCAACAAGCAGGCAGGGTTAGTCGGCTCATGCAATGTCTACGGCGCAGCAGGCGGCGCATTCCTGATTGTATTTCTGGTTCGACGCATCAATTGGAGATCTGCCGCCCACTTGCTTCTGTTCGGGTTGATTGGCATGGACCTGTTGTCGATGCTGGTCAAGAACCCATTCGGGCTCATGGGTGCTCGATTCTTGCACGGTTTGATCGGTGGGATGCTGGTGGGGATAAGCTTTTCGATCTTCGCCCGCACCACGGCGCCGGACCGCACCTTTGGCGTGTTGCTTCTGGTACAGGTGTTCGCTGGCGGTCTCGGCGTAATGAGCTTGCCGTTGCTGGTGCCGAGGTTTGGCACGAATGTTTTGTTTGCGACGTTGATCTTGTTCAGCGTGACGACATTGGTGATGCTGCAATTCCTGCCAGGTTATCCAGTAAAGGTGCCAGCGCCGCTCACTCCGGGCGCCGCCGCCGATCGATTGCAATTGAAACCGCTGTTGCTCGCGCTGCTCTCGGTGTTCTTCTTTCAGGCCGCCAACATGGGACTATTCGCCTTCATCATCGGGCTCGGGAAGAGCCACGGACTGGAGGTGACGTTTGTCAGCGAAACGCTGGGCATCGCTAACTGGTTCGCCACGCTCGGCGCAGTATTGGTGATCGTGCTTTCCACCCGCTTTGGGATATTCAAGCCGATCCTCGGCGGCATGCTGTTGACGCTGGCAGGCACCTATGTCTTCAACTACAGCGACGTGAAGTGGATTTGGATTGCGGCGAATATTGCTACAGGCATCGCGTGGAACTTCGTGATTTCCCATCTGCTCGGCATGTGCGCCAGGTTCGATCGGACCGGCCAGACCGCAGTATGGGGCGGTTTTGCTTCCAAGATGGGCTTGGCGTCAGGCCCGATGCTGGCTTCATTCATTGTTGGAGCGGGTAATTACTCAGCCTTGATCGCGACGGCGCTCGTGCTGTTGGCTTTTGCAACTTTTGCGTCGGCGATCCCGGCATGGGTGTTGGACCACGGTGCCGTCAACGCTTTACCTAACGAGCAGAGTGCTCAAGGTCTTTAGTTAAGGACTCATACCTCAATAAGAAGGAGAAATCCCTGACGAAATAGGTCGGGCCACGTAGGTTCGCACACCATGAACATCAGACATCTGGAAGAACGCGACTACCTTCCGATCATTACAGTCATCGACGAATGGTGGGGTGGCCGGCACATGGCGGACATGCTACCGAAACTGTTCTTCATCCATTTTTGCGATACCAGTTTTGCGGTCGAAGAACAGGGCCAAATCATCGCCTTTCTCGCCGGTTTCATCTCGCAGACCTTTCCCGACCAAGCTTACATCCATTTTGTAGGCATCCATCCTGAATTCCGCAAGCGAGGCCTGGGGCGCCAACTGTACGAGCGTTTTCTTGGCGCTGTGCGGGAACGCGGCTGCACGTTGGTCCGTTGTGTGACCTCTCCCGTAAACGTCGGCTCTCTTGCATTTCACATGCATTTGGGTTTCGAAGTGGAGAGAGTCACCGGCCAGTACAGGGGCACGCCGTGCACGCTCGACTATGATGGCAATGAGAATCACCGGATTTTGTTTGTGAAACATCTCAAATAGGTTTAGTAACCCACAACACGCATTAGACCTAGCTAGAGTATATGGGTGCAACCACTTCCTGTTGTCTAGTTGCAAGGATCGAAACACTATTCACCCTTGGAGTTGAACATGTCATTATTCTCGATTGCAGCGTTACAGGTTGAATTGCCGTATGGAGATAATCGCGATCGTCTTGAAAAAGAGACCGCACGTGTTCTGGCCAGGTTTTCGTGGATACAAATGGTGGTATTCCCCGAGCTTTGCTCATTTGGGCCTGGTCTTAGTTTTGCCGAAACGATGCCAGGAGTGACCGAAACTCGGTATCAAGCGTTGGCAAAGAAACACAGCATATGGCTTATCCCAGGATCAATCTACGAACGTGTTGGAGAGGATGTTTTCAACACCGCGCCGGTCATCAATCCTGCGGGCGAGGTCGTCGCGCGCTACCGCAAGATGTATCCATTCCTGCCTTATGAAAAAGGAGTGAGATCCGGAACTGAGTTCGTCGTATTCGACATTCCAGATGTTGGTCGTTTCGGGGTCTCCATCTGCTATGACGGGTGGGTTCCAGAGACGACTCGCGCGCTGGCGTGGAAGGGCGCTGAGATCGTTATCCATCCGACCATGACTGGAACCATTGATCGAGCACAAGAACTGATCATTGCTCAAGCAAATGCCATAGTGAACCAGTGCTATTTCGTTGATGTGAACAATGCAGGTCAACTTGGCAATGGACGATCCATAGTCGTCGGCCCGGAAGGTGAAATCATCCATCAGTCGGGTGAAGTGGGGGAACAGGTTCCTTTCACAATAGATCTCAATCGCGTTCGGGAGGTAAGACGGTCAGGCACCCTCCGGCTCGGTCAAATCCTTAAATCATTTCGCGACACACCCATTGACTTTCCCTGTTATCGAGGTAAATACCAAGAATCCCCTTCGATGGTCGCGCTAGGAGCTCTGACTATGCCGGAGGCGTAGATATATAGACGTGCTTGGGGCGAGCGGATTGGAGCGCACTCGCTCCAAGCGTATAGTCACGCCCGTAACGCCTTTGTTCACAATGCTGCCTTCCACCGTAGCAGAGGGTAATTGCGGCTCGGACGTTTGCGCCGAGTTCGTGCGGCCAACAAGGCTCAGAAAGACTACCAATACGGCCGATAACCGGCGGCAACCAAGCATGGAATCATCCTTTGTTGGAATTAGACACCAGCCGGCGCGGTCGCTTCAACGGGACGGCGCCAGGATCGCCGTTTTCAAGCTGGCAACTCAGGCGGACAGCCACAATTCCATTTGCTTTGAAGGCAGGCGTTGTGGCGAGTATTTGCGGAGGAAAGACCGGACGAACTCGTTTGCCAATCGGGAATCGTCGTCGGCCCTTGAGACGGTGTCAAGGCCCGGTGCACCTCTCGCCTCGACCGGAGACCATACTGTCACGCCGGCGGAATTGCGGCCCACCGGGTCTGGCCAGCGCCGCCAAGAAATAAGAAATCTTTTTGATACTTTTTCTCCCCTGCCGGTTCCTTTACTAGATGTAGGGCAATTACCGATTTTTGCCGTTTGGCGAAAGGGGTATGGAGCAGTGTTCCCCAACGTTGAAGTGCGTTACCTGCACGCAGTCATTGTTTTGGCCGAGGAACTCAACTTCACGCACGCTGCGCAACGATTGCGCATCAGCCAACCTGCGCTCCGCAAGCAGATCACTGAGATCGAAGAACAACTTAGATTTCATCTGTTCACTCGCGACAAGAAACGAGTTGTCGAACTCACTGACGCTGGACGTATCTTCGTCGAAGAGGCTCGCTCGGCGCTCTCGCACATGGAGCGGGCTGTTCATCTTGCCCGTGCCACCCATGATGGAGGAGACAACGTCTTGCTGATTGGACAGTCGCTCTTCGCCGATCAAGCCTGGGTCTCGGCCCTTCTCTCAATTCGTCTGCCGCTATACCCCAAGCTCCGTATTCGACTGATCAGTGAGTTCTCAATCGAGTTGATCCGGAGCGTCATGGCAGGTGAACTGAATCTGGCGCTAGTGACAGCACCGCCGGAGAACGCTCAGATCACGTCCGTGCCATTCGCACGGACGCCGCTCTACGCAGTTCTCCTACAAACCCACGCGGCTGCTAAAAAAGAGCACATCATGCTCGAAGACCTGGCAACCGACGAGTGGATTCTGCTGGCGCGACGAGTCCACCCCGGTATTCATGGCGCAATCATGGACGCGGCGCGGCGGGGTGGCATCGCCCCGAAACACGCACACGTCGTTATTACGGCCCAACAAGCGGTTCACTTCGATCGAATACGCCGGTCAGCGCACCGATCTGTTCCCCCATCGCCAGGGATGTATACAGCCGGACCTGGCAATCCAGTCTGGACGGCTACCTCGCCGTCGAGATGGACCACGTCTCGGTCCGCGAAGGCTACCGCCTTTGGCACGGCGTTTCTCACGTCGACGATGCCCGCCAGGCGCCGCCCAACACACAACATTTCGACGGAGCATGGATGGGCCCCGACACCGATTCGCCGTTCCAGGCCGGCCAGCACATCCCGGGATTGAATGTGGGCGGATGGTATGACGCGGGGGATTACGACATTCGCGCCGAGAGCCAATATGCCGTCATTGAGGATTTGGCTCTGGCCTACAAAGAGTTCGACCTGAAGTGGGATGAACTGGCGGTCGACGAGACCGCCAGCACGGTCGAGATGCATCGGCCCGACGGAGTCCCCGACGCTGTACAGCAGATCAAGCACGGCGTTCTGCAGGTGCTCGGACAGATCAAGTCTATCGGTCACCCGGTTCCCGAGATCATGGAGCCCAATCTGCGGGAGTACACGCACTTGGGCGATGCCGCCTCGAAGACCGATGGTCGGATCTATTCCAGCAAACTCAGTCCGCACGAGGTGCAGGGAGACTTGTCCGGCGTTCCAGATGATCGCTGGGCCTTCACCACCAAGGAACCTCGCCTGCAATACGGCGCCGCCGCAGCGCTGGCCGCCCGTCACAGGCTCTCAAAGGGTGGGATGATGCTCTCGCCAGGGCGTGTCTGGAAACTGCAGTCAGGTTGTGGCAAGAGGAACATGATCATCCGACCGCCATCCAAACTCAGCCAGGGGAGGGTTTTCCTTCGAATTTCGCCGAAGAAATCGTCCGCAACGAGGAGTGGAAAGCTACGTTGCAGTTACTGATCGCGACCAATGGTGGCGAGGTCTACAAGAAGCGCCTCCTCGAGATGTTCCCTGCGGCGCAAAAGCGCTTTGGCTTCGGCGGCTGGACCGCCGTGTTCGCTCTGCCCTACTTAGATGCTGACTTCAGGAAGCAGCTCGAAGCAGCGGTTCGACCCTATGTCGCCGAACTCGACACCGAACTGGCGGCAACTCCGTTCGGCGTGCCCCCGAGCCGCGGCAGTTGGGGCGGCTCGATCGCCGTAGCCGACCTCGGCGTCCGGATGTATTTCCTGCACAAAGCATTTCCGGAGATCGTTGGTGCGGACTACACGCTCCGCGCCGCCAACTACGTGCTGGGTACTCATCCGGTCTCGAGCACCTCGTATGTGTCCTCGGTTGGCACCGCTTCGAAAGTAAAAGCCTACGGGAACAATCGTGCTGACGGCGCCTTCATTCCCGGCGGTGTGATACCGGGCTATATCGTTATCAAACCTGATTTTCCGGAGTGCATCGACGACTTTGGCTTTCTCTGGTTCGAAGACGAATACGTGATTGACGTCGCCAGCCGGTGGATTCTGGCGGCTAACGCAGCCGATGCGTTGGTCAAGTAACGTTAAATAAGGCAGACCCGATTCCTGCTGTCCGATTGCCAGACGAATGGTTCTTGGGCCAGCAGGCATCAATTATTCTTTGATGGACAGGTAGTCAGAGCTGCCACCGCGGTATCTTCGCCGATGCTTCCCGAGAGAAAGAGCTATCACTCTCGCACGTTGGAGAAAGAGTCGGCGGGGCACAAGGCTGCGCTAATATTGCAATGAGGTTGGCTGATGAGTGCGCCACGCGCAGTACTCTGGGACATGGATGGAACCCTTATTGACTCCGAGGATTTGCACTGGACCGCGTGGCGGGACATTATGGCCAACGAAGGAATTAGCATCACGCGCGAGCAGTTTCTTGCGTCGTTCGGTCAGCGTAATGATTCCATCCTGCCCCAATGGTTGGTGCTACCGCGACAGTCGAGAGCATGGAGAGAATCGCAGACGCCAAAGAGAAACGTTATCGTCATCTCGTGCGGACCGAAGGCATGTCACCATTACCTGGGGTCGCTGGTTGGTTGCACCAGCTACACCAGCAGGAATGGCTGCAAGTAATTGCCTCGGCAGCGCCACGAGCGAACGTCGAGGTGGTCCTTGCGTCTTTATCTGCGGCCCATTTTTTTCAGGGCATAGTCTCTGCCGAAGACGTGCATAAGGGCAAACCGGATCCCGAAGTGTATCTGATTGCTGCTTCGCGGGTCGGCGTTGCGCCAGACCGATGCATTGTTGTCGAAGACGCCGCCGCGGGAGTCGAGGGAGCGCGCAGGGCTGGTATGCGGAGCATCGGAGTAAGTCACAACGGTAAGCGTCTGCCTGCTGATGTGGTGGTGAAATCTCTGGATCTCCTCGCCCCCAACGCTTTTGAAACACTACTGCGGAACAGTGGAGCCCCTCCCAGAGATGGCTAGCTGCGTCGAGTCCCAGTGTTGTTTGAAAATTGACCAGACCCACCAGGCCCGTGACCGGCCCCTCTGGAACTTCTCGACAGCCGCCGTGTCTTCCTGCCAAAGTGGTGCGTCTATGCGAACCCTGCAACTATTTCTGCTAAGTGTGCCCCTGTTCTCATTGTTTGCAATGGCGCAGATGCCCTCCTCTCTCAACCTTATGCCCGCACCCGCGAGGGTTCAGGTTGGAACCGGCCTGCTTTTCGTCGATCAATCGTTTACCGCCGTGCTTGAATCCTGCGTGCACAAACGATCACCTCATTCGACAAGGCCACAAATCAAATTTTGCCTTTGCTATCGGTCGAGCACAATTGCCACGCCGTAAGGGGTCAGGTCGACCGAGTCTGCCCACTTGCCGTCGAGCAAGAGTTTCATGGACCGAGGTAGAGCCACGCGCCGGTTCTCCTGTGCAAAGTTGATGAGAATGAATATCTGTTTCCCGGCGCCCACGCGGCGGCTAACTTCCACACCATCGGGCACAGGGCCGAACACGGGCGTAACGCCAGATTTGTGCGTCATCCATTCGGCCGCGGAAGCCATGAGTTTGTCATCCAGCACGGCGCCGATGTAGGTAATTCTTCCCTTGCCGAAGGCGCGGGTGATGACGGAGGGTTGCTCGTCGAGCCATCCATTGCTCTTGCCATATTTCAGAAGAACTTCGTCGCCGGAAACCTGACTTTTCAGTTGCTCAGCCCAGATGCTTGCTTGTCCATTGCCCCATGCGCCGGAGACCGGGAAATCCTTTTCGAGCGCGTAGTACTGCTCGACGCGCGCGCCCAGGGCGTCGGCCAGAAATCCGGGCTGCCGCTGCGGCAACAGCGCGTTGAATTCATCTTTCATGCCGGAGCGTGGACCGAGAACGAGGTGGCCACCACTGCGCACGTATTCAAGTAAGTGATCCGCGAGATCCTTCGGCAACACGTTCAGACTGGGCGCTGCTACGAGCTTGTAGCCCTCCAGCGGGGCGTAGGCGCTGACCACATCGACGGATTGTGAGAGCTGACGCAGTGCGCTGTAGTAACTCGTCAGCAACTTGATGTCGTCATACTTTTCGGTGTGTCTCTGAAACTGTACGGCCCAGTGACTGTCGTAGGAGTAGAGCAACGCAACCTCGGACACAGGCTGGGTGTCGCGGAAAGCATCTTCGACGTTGGCGAATTCCTGCGCCGTTTGCGCGGCTTCGTTGTAGAAAGGCACGGGAGTGCCGTCGGAGCCGACGAGGACGCCGTGAATCTCCTCCTGTCCGTTGAGCGCGCTGCGCCATTGCCAGTAGTTAACATCGTCAGCGCCGTGGCCAATCGCCTGCCAGGCCATGGCACGTGCCTCGCCGCGATTCAGGAAATTGTTAAGCGAAGACCAATTCACCGCTCCAGGTTGCGTCTCCATTACCCAGAAATTCTGGCGTTTGAAACCGCGGGTCAGGTCGTGGGCAAGGCCGTTATAGGCGGGGTCAACGTGGCCCGTGCCGACATAGTCGTCCCAGGACGCGAACGTGAGCGGCCCGGTGATGGGGTAGTGATCGACTCCGTCGAAGAAGCCCATGAGATTCCCGGTGATGAACTGGTGCGGACCAGCGTGCTCGCGGATCGCGTCGATCTGATTCTGCTGGTAGGAAGTCCAAGTGTAGGTGACGAAGCGCTTCCAATCGAGCATCAGCCCGGGGTTGTGCTCGCCTACCGGAATCGGGATTTCTTCCCAGTTGTCGTAGGTCTGACTCCAGTAGGAGGTCGACCAGTGTGTGTTCAGGTGGTCGAGCGTTCCATATTTTGCCTTCAGCCAACCCTGAAATTGTTGGCGCGTAATCTCGTCGTAGGACATCTGGGCGTAGCCGTATTCGTTGTCGATCTGCCAGCCCACGACATTGGGATTGTGTCCGAAGCGAATAGCCATCTGCTCGGCAATGCGGTGGCAGAATTCGCGATAGCGCGGGGAAGTGGATGAGGCGTGCGCGCGGTTACCATGCGCAACGCGCTGGCCATTTGGTTCCACTCGTAGCGTGTCAGGATACTTTTGCGTGAGCCAGGCGGGCGGTGTCGCGGTGGGCGTGCCGAGAACCGAAACGAGGTGGTGCTTTGAGGCGAGGCCGATGGCGCGCTCCAGCCAGTCGAAATCATAGTGCCCCTCGGAGGGCTCCATGCGGCTCCAGGCAAATTCGGCGATGCGGACCACTTTCAAATTTGCGGCTTCCATGAGTCGCAAATCTTCTTCCCAGCGCGACTCCGGCCACTGCTCGGGATACCATGCCACGCCCATCAAGATTGCGTTTTGCCCGGGGATCTGCGTGGGAAGGGGCTTGTTCCGAAGGGGCGCGGGAGTTTCAGCCGGAGCTGCGGTGAAAAGAAACAGCAAGAAGTACAAAACAGCACGGAAGAAAGATGATGACGGCACGGACGCCTCCTGAACTCGTCGAACTGGGAAATCACGGTTACGTGATGTCCACAATACTCCACGAACTCCATTTCCGGACCGTTGTATGACTCCATGACGATCGAAGGAGATAAGATCAGGATTCGATTCACCCACACCGGCGGCGGTCTGTTGGCAAAAGACGGGTCGCTGCAAGGATTCTCAATCGCAGGCTTGGACCAGAAGTTCTATTGGGTTTCGGCAACAGTGGATGGCGATAGTGTCGTTGTTTCCAATCCGCATGTTCCGGACCCTGTGGCTGTCCGCTATGCCTGGGCTGACAGCCCGGAGTGCAACCTTTTCAATGCCGAGGGATTGCCTGCATCACCCTTCCGAACCGATAATTGGCCCGGCATCACAAAATAGAGAAGGCACGGGATTCAAACTGATGTCAGGCGATTTGCGGGCCAAATTCAGCGAGCGTTTCGGCGGCACCTCCGGGTTGTATCGCACTCCCGGAAGAGTGAATCTCATTGGCGAACATACTGACTACAACGAAGGTTACGTAATGCCCGTGGCTATCGGCCTTTTCTGTTGGGTAGCCATCGGACCGCGCGACGATCACCAGCTGGCCATCTATTCAGAAAATCTCGATGAATCAGTTGAACTGAACCTTGCAAACCCAGGTTTGCATCCTTCCCGAAACTGGAGCGATTATCCACTCGGAGTGGCCACTCCGATCAAACAACTGATTCTGAATCAGAAAAGAGACAGGGTTCTGGAACGCTCTTATGAGAACGCGTAAGCAAGCTGTTGTCCCCTTCATGTCCGTCAGAAGATTCCAGTGTGCCGCGGCTGGAGAGCGATGCCGCCGCAGCTCAGATGTATAGAGATAATTGCATTTGCTGTGGTGACAGGTGCTGTGGCGGCTGAAACCTGCGGAGGAATGAGCGGACGAACTCGTTTGCCAACCTCGAATCGTCATCGGTTCTCATAATCACACACGTTTCGAAACACCATGAAGTGTCAGAAATCGGCTTTACCACTACACCGTTGGCCCGAGAGAGGGATGCTCCAGGTTGGGCGATGATGGCCACGCCGACGTGCTCAGATACCAAGTGAACCGCCTGTTGAGCCGTGATGATATCGTGGACACGCTTCGGAGCTATTCCCTCACGCAATGCTGCGTTCCGGATTGCGTCATGAACGACGGGGTGAACTCGTCGCGCAAATAAAATCCATTCATCTCTCGCCAGATCTTGGAGCGCTATGCTCTCCTTGTCGGCAACCGCGTGAGTCAGTGGGAGAACCACACATAGAGGCGTCTGGGCGAATGCAACGGCGGTGATCTGAGAGTTTTCCTGTGGCGCCGTTACCAACGCCAGATTCAGGTCGCCAGCCATTACACTCCGGATCAACTCGCTCGAGAATTCACTGATGAGTTGAATGCGGAGCTTTGGATACAGGGGCAGACGGATCGCAAGAAGGGCCGAAACCCAGGCTTGTGCGGCGTCGGGCGAGTGCCCAACAGTCAAAATGGTCTCGCTCCCCTCGCGAGCAGCACGCCCGAGCTGAACGGCCCGGTCTATATGCAAGAGGGCGGAACGAGCCTCCTCGACGAAGATACGGCCCACTTCGCTAAGCTCCACATTCTTTCTATTCTTGCGCGTGAACAAATGAAAACTATGGTGTTTTTCGATTTCATTGATCTGTTTGCTGAGTGCAGATTGAGTGATGTACAACCTTTCGGCAGCCCGAGTGAAATTCATCTCCTCGGCCAGGACAAGAACTGCCTGTAGGTGGCGTACTTCGACTCTGGGGAACACGCTCAACTCCCTTCACGTGCGGCGGAAATCAGCAACCGCCTACATCTACTAAAGGAACCTCTACAGGAGAGAAAGCAGCAAAACAATTTCGAGATGCCCAACGGAAAGAAAATTGCGCCGGATGAAAATATTTTGATGCTTTTTCCCCTTCAACCTGTTCCTGAGTTAGTGTCGGGTAAATCTCGATGAAAAACGATTGTCAGGCGAACAGCGCGATGCAATCCGCGCATATTCGCGTCGCCAAGGAGCTTGGAGCAGAGTCGCTCGTGGAGCGCTGCTTATGGGGAGAACGGTACCGAATATGAAAAGGCCATACATGATCTCCTGGTTTTCACTAAGGCATTTACGGTCACGGTGATCGATGACGGCAAGCGGCAAAATGTACCGGACTTGCTTGTTCGACTCGGAAAGATAGAAGCCCTTATCGAATGCGAGAGCGCCACGAAGAACCCAGCGCTTATTAACAAGGAAGATGCGTGGGCCGTGGTTCAAACGGCCGCCGACTATGACCAGAGCGTACGGCGCATCACACTGGGCAAGTCTGCATTCGACGAGAGATCCAAGCTGGAAAGCCGCCGCTTTAACCGATCTGACGCTGATAGGGAACGGCGTATTCGTCGAAGCTGTGGTGCGGGTCCTGCAAAAGAGCCTGACGCCCGAAGAATTTATGGCTTGGATAACAACGCCTGTGGTTTCTGAGCTTGAGAGATTGCCGGGCGATGTCACGTATTCCAAGTAGATAGTCCATCGATTGGAGCGTTCGCGCCCAAGCGCCGCCGTCCGGTGCGTGTTCAGGCTTTCGACCCGACCGTGAGGCAGACCATGGTTGCCGGCATCGTCATCGTCATCACTGTCGTCGGCGTCATCACCGGCATCGGCATGTGCGCCAGGTCAACGGTCAACACACGGCCACTCTGAGCGGCCCGGCCGTTCAGGGCGTGCGCGGAATGCTGCGTCGGATGAGCGTTAGGGCGCTCTGAATCAGTTCTATACGCAATTATGGTTCGTTTTAATTGCGTTTAGACGGAAGTAATTGCGTATACAACGAATTTTTGTTGCGTATAACCATTGATAATTGCGTATATCTGTGTTTTAATTGCGCATAGAAATCTATACGCAACGATAGGACACTGTGCCTCCTCGCATTCCGGAAGAATCCCTGACCGCTATCGAGCAAGCGGTCGCGAAGCACCCCGACGGGGCGAGCTTGAACGACGTGGCCGAGGCGCTCTCGGAGCGGCTTGCGATTCGCACCCTACAGTACAGGCTCAAATATCTCGTCGACAAGGCGCGCCTGATCACGGACGGCGAGGGGCGGCGGTGGACGCGATATCGCATACCGGCGGCGGAGGCGGAGCCACGAGCGTTGGCGGTCGAAAAGCCTGCGGCTGT
>OBLU010001000.1_pt1 | contig 26396 bp, 16 predicted proteins | sample 1518681 | NCBI WGS metagenome assembly OBLU01 (sample SAMEA3539304, study PRJEB22396) | soil metagenome | biome: tundra; feature: field; material: soil | place: USA | collected 2010-05 | depth 0.15 m
GCTTGCGGGTGTCCCATTCCCCGGCATAGAGGAACGGATGCTGCGCGGGTCCATTACCGGGCAGGGTGGATTGCGTTTCGGCGCCGGGAGCGATTCCGGCAGCAGCGGCGCCCGCTGCCAGTAGAGCCAGAGTCAGGCCTGTGTGCTTCATCATGTCCGGTGACCGCTAAGCGAAGAGGTTCTGCGCGCGCGTCAGGCGCTCCGCGACGTGGACGCCGTTGGGGCATCGCACCGCGCAGGAGTCGCAATCCCCGCAGCGCACGCCACGGGCCTCTTCCGGCAACGCCAGGAAGTGCTCGCGGCCCAGCGCGAACTGCCCGTAGAAATCGGCATAGGCCAGATAGCGGAGGGTTTCCGGAACCGGCACGCCCTTGGGGCACTGGCCGCTGCACTGGTGGCACATGCGGCAGTAAAGCGGACGAATGTCCTCGTCGATCCGCGCCAGCACTTTCTCGTCCGCCGCGGCGAACGGTTCCGCCATCGCCCGGAAGTTCATCTCCAGTTGTTCCATGTCGGTCATGCTTGGAACGGTGGTGGCAAAGCGCGTGTCGCGCAGCACCCACTTCAACGCCGCCAGTGGCCCCTCCGGTTTCCGCGCGCGGGCGGCGGGCGCCATTACCTTCATCGCCACCATACCGATGCCGGCATCGGTCAGCCGCTGGTATGCGGGATCGTTCGCCGTGCCCACCGCGAAGCTGTAAGTGCTCAGCACGACCTCGAACTTCCCAACTTCCAGAACACGGTCCACAATGGCGTTGGGTTTGTGAGTGCTGATGCCGATGTGGAGGATCTTCCCGTCCTGCCTGGCCTTCTCCCAGACCGTAACCAGTTCGTCGGGAATGGCCGCGACGGTGTCCCGGGAGTGCATGTACCAGATGTCCAGGTGGTCCGTGCCCAGTTCCTTGAGGCTGGTGTCGAGTTCCGCCGCCGCCTGCACGGCGGTCTTCGCCTCGGACTTACTGGAGAGCACGATCTTGTTGCGCGAGCCCTTCAGGGCGGCCCCTACCATGCGCTCGTTGTTGCCGGACTGGTAACCGCGCGCCGTGTCGAAGTAGGTGATGCCCAGGTCGACCGCCCGGGAGATCACGCTGGAATCGGAGGTAATCATGCACCCGTAGCCGACTGCGGATACCTTGAGCCCCGTCTTGCCCAGCGTCCGGCAGCGGACCGCGGCGGCCGGCGATGCGGGCCGGGAGCCCTGGGCGGGGGACGCCTGGGGCGCCTGCGCGGTCGCCATGCCGGCAACCGGAAGGCTGAGCCCGGCGACAAGAAAGTTCCTACGCGAGGAATCGGTTTCCATGGTGTTCTCCGAAGCCGGGATCTTAGTTTCGGATATCCGGCTCTTATACAGTTTACACCGAAGCGCCTTGGGCTTTGCCCTGACATATAATGACGATTGAGAAACCCTGGGGGCTTTCGCCATGTCTGACGCAATCTCGCGGCGTGCGATGCTTGCCGGCATCGCCGCATCCCCTCTGCTGCTTCCGAACACCGCATCTACCTACACCACCTCCGCGCCCGTCGCGCCGGTGGCGATCGCGCGCTGCAAGACTTATCAACCCTCGGAGTTAGTGCCGGTCCTCGACGGCATGTTCGACAAGTTGGGCGGGCTGCGGCGCCTGGTGCAAGGCAAGACTGTCGCCATCAAACTGAACTTCAACGGCGGGCCAACCGTCCGCCTCGGACACCTGCCGCTGGGAGACACGCACTGGCCCCACCCGAACCTGCTGGCCGCCGCCATGCACCTGATGGCGCGCGCCGGCGTGCATCGTGTCCGCCTGGTGGAGGGGGCGGCGGCGCCGCGGACGGATCCCTTCGAGGAACATATGCTGGATGCCAACTGGGATCCGCGGCAGTTCCTCAGCGCCGCGCCCCGCGTGGAGTTCGAAAATACCAACTACACCAACGCCGCCAAGAAGTTCACGCGCCTTTCCGTACCGCGCGGCGGGCTGCTCTTTCCCGCCTACGACGTGAACCGCTCCTACGCCGATTGCGACGTTTTCGTCACCATCGCGAAATACAAGGACCACCCCACCACCGGCGTCAGCACGGTGATGAAGAACCTCTTCGGCCTGACTCCTTTGATGGTCTATGGCAACGGCGCCGGTAAGTGGGAAGACAACGACCTGGTCTACGGCAACGACCGCATCCAGATTCTGCACCGCGGCGCACGCCAGCCCGCCATGGACGCGCCGCCCGAACTCGACCCCGCGTCGCCGCGCGACGATGGCTATCGCGTGCCCCGCATCATCGCCGATCTCACCGCCGCCCGGCCCGTCCACCTCGCCATCATGGACGGCGTAAAGACCATGGCGGGCTCACAGACACCCGACCCCTGGTGCACGCCGGTGGAACCGGGCGTGCTGATGGCCGGAACCAACGTGGTGAATACCGCCGCGGTGGCCGTGGTGGCCATGAACTACGACCCGCGCGCGCCCAAGGGCACGGTGCCCTTCGAACGCTCCGACAACAAATTGCTCCTGGCCGAGCAACTCGGCGTCGGCTCGGCCGACCCCAGGCTCATCGAAGTGATCGGACCATCCATTCAGGAAGTGCTGTTCGATTTCCGCGCGCTGCGCGAAAAGCGACGGGCGCTGCGCGGCGACCGCCCTTTCGGAGGCCGGGGAACAATCCCGAACCAAGACCGGCAATGACCGCACCCGCGAGTTGGATTCCTCTGCGCTGGCCATCCGCCTGGATCGACCCAGCGCTGCTGGGGTTGCTGGATGGCGCCCCGTTCAACTGCCTGGCCATGGAATGGAACGCCGCGCTGGCGCCCGTGGCCGCCAAAGCCCGCGCGGCGGGCCTCTCCCTGGTGGCCCTCGGCAACGAGACCTCGCGCGCGGCGGCCGCCGCCGCCGGCATCGCACCGCCGCCCGAGTCTCTGCTGACACCGGCGGATTCCGTCTGGCCGGGTATCGCAAGTTCGGCTGGCGGCGCCGGGGCGTCCGGCCCGACGGCCAATCCGTGGATCGATTCCAACGGCTGGCTCCTCCGCCTGGCCCAAGTACGCGCGCCGCAAAAGACCGTCTGGCTCACCTTCACCCCGCCCGGCGCGCCGCGCGTGGTGCTGCTCGAAGCCTACCTGCGCGCCATCGCCGACACCGGTGCCTGGGGCGGCAGGTGGGTAGTCTCGCTGGACTCCGGCTTGCAGGGCGGCCTGGCGCGGGGCGACTCGAAGGCGCTGGCATCCTGGAAGGCGATCGCCGCGGCTGTCGCATTCTTCGAGCAGCGCCGCGCGTGGAACCAACTGGAACCGCTGGGCGTGGTCGGAGTCATTTCGAATTTTGCAGGACCAAATGTAACCGCGAGCCAGGAGATCCTGAACCTGCTGGGCCGCCGCAGCCTGGCGTATCGCATCCTCGAATCGTCCGCCGCAGCCACCGCCTCCCTCGCTGGGTTCAAAGCGTTGATCTGCGTCGATGAGGGTGAGCCCGCGCCGCCTTTGCGCCGCAAACTGCTGACCTTCGCCAATCAGGGCGGGCTGCTCGTGGTGGGATCCTCCTGGCGCTCCCCGGAGGGCACTCCCACCGGCATGGACCATCCCCGCGTGGATGTCCGGCAACTCGGCACAGGCCGCCTCGCCATCTGCAAGGACACTTCCCCGGACCCGTTCATGATCGCGCGAGACGTTCACATGCTGCTCGGCCGGACCTATGACGTGGCGCGATTCTTCAACCTCTCGGCATTCCTTTCCAACTGCACCGCCTCGCCGGACCGGACGCGGCAGTTGGTGCAGATCGTCAGCTTCGCCATCCGCTTCCCCAACGACCTGGCCACTGTCTGGGTCCCCGGAAGATACGCTTCGGCGCGCCTCTGGAGTCTGGGCTCCGCGGGCCCTTCGCCGCTCGAAATGGTTCCCGAAAACGGCGGCACCAGTCTCCTGCTGCCGCCCGTGCCCGTGTATGCCGGTATCGAGCTATTCCGCAAACCGGGTTAGAACCGCAGCCGCAGCGACAACTGAATGTTGCGCGGGTCGTTTTGCTGGTTCATCGTCACCACCCCGGCCGAGGTCGCATTCAGACTCGTGCTCGGACCGCCGAAGCGCGCCGAGTTGGTGCCGTTGCAGGCTTCGGCACGGAACTGCAGGTTCCAGGTCTCGTGCAGTTTGAAGGCCTTGAACATGGAGAGGTCCGCGTTGGGCGGTATGGGTGGACAGAGGCTCGGGAACACGCCGCTCAGCGTCCCCAGCGTGTTCGAATACTGCTGGTAGAAGGCAATTGGCAAGGTCTGGCCGTTGAACGTGCAGTTCGACAAGGCGCCGGTGGTCAACTGTGTGCACGTATTGAAATACTTCGTGTTGTCTCCATTCGGCAACGCGGGGTCGATCCCCGAAGACATGTAGCCAGCCGGCGCACCCAGCGGGAAACCGTTCTCGCGGACGAATACGCCATTGAGCGACCAGCCCTTCAAGAACACGCCCAGAATCCCGTTGGTATGACTGAAGACGGGCAGCGTCCAGTTGCCGCTGATCACGATGCGGTTGGGCGTATCCTGGCCGGCCAAGGTGCGATCCGGGGTTTGGGTGATAGGCTCCTGGGCATTGAGCCACCCGGTGGCGTTGATCTGCTTGGAATGGGTGTAGCTCACGAGCACGTTTACTGGCGGAGGCCGCTGTTACGCAACACAAAACTTCATCTGAGGTTTCAACGCACCACGGTAGCCGCCATCAACCCGATGACGACTTCATTGGCGAGTGCCCGCACGGTAAGCGATTTTAGCTCTTTGCCGGGTTGCAACCCCAGATCGAGTACAGTCGCCGCGCCGCCCGGAATGGGGCCTCCGCGACCTTTGAATGCCGCGATATCGAGCACGCGAATATTCCCGGTCTTCAGGTCGACGCGGGTCGGGACCGGTTCCGGGCGCCGGAACTGGTAATCGTCGATGAAGTAGTCCTGTTCAATGGGCCACCAGTTGGTGGGGTTCTCCAGCCGAAGCCTCTCTACCGAGCCATCGGCGTAGGTTACGGCCACCTCGCCGTTCTCGAAACGGCTCTGCATATGATTGGTCGAACCCGCCATGAGGAGGATTATCCCTCTCGCATTTCCGGACAGCGGCAGGGTCACGTCTTTCGGGTAGTGATCCCACTGCGAGACAAAGATCGCGTTCCTGCCATCGCTTTCACCCGGCGTCGCCAGCGGAATGCCGTTGGGAAGCGTAATCCGGCCGCGCCCGGCGCGGGCGGCAGCGCGCAGACCCGTGTCGTCGATCTCTGCCGTCGCGTTGACGTGCCCGGCCCACGCGCCGATGCCCTGCTTCGGCGTGGCCAGCGAAACGAAGGGGGAGCGGGGTGAACGATACTCGTTCTTGAAGATTTGGGTCACGCGGTCGTTGAAGTAAGGGGCGAGGTCGATAGGGGAGGCGGTTCCAGAGGGATCGAATTGCCGCGTTTCCGCCTGGCGCTGTGCCAGGGATAGGGTGGCAAGAACAGGTCTGAATGGCGGTGGCGTGAGAGTATTCCATTGAATTCGCACCTGGTACTTTGGCGCGGCGGAACTTTGAACCTCAAAGCGAGGCGGCCAGGCGCCGGGGATGGGCCGTATGGCCACAACGCGGCCGTCGATCGTCACCGTCGCCCGGTCGCCGCGCATAGGGAGTTGGAGGCGCAGGGACAGAAGCGTCGGGAAACGTTGCTCGATGACATAAGTATCGGTGGAGCCGTCGCGATGAAAAGCGATGCTGGCATCGGCGTGGCGGAGTGCGGCGTGGTCCCATGCCGCGGGGAACCCGGGAGCGATGAAGAGTTCGCTGGCGAGGGCGTCGGGCCGTAGGCCGAAGAGTCCCTCGACGATAGCCCGCGAGGTGACACCGCCTCCGTCGGCAAAATCCCGCTGGGACTCCCGGCGGTAGACATCGAGATAGTTCAGTGTCCCGACGTTACCCGGACAGATACCCATGAACATGCTGGCGAGAAGCGCGCTCTTGGCGAGGCGGAACGCTTCGTCTGCCCGTCCCGCTTGCCAGAATCCCAGTGCGGTGTGAATGTTCTCGCCCATGACGACGTTGTTAATCGACCAGCTATAGGGCATCCAGTCGGTGGTCGGCAGCATCGAGTAGGCGTCATCGGTGGGGACGCCTTTACCGGCCACCGGTATGTGGGGCATGTAACTGTTGACATAGTCCGCCATGCGAAGCGCCTCGGACGGGCTCACCAGGCCCGCGTCCATGGTGTGATAGAAGCTCCACAGGGCCGCGCTCGGATGGATACGTTGCAGGCCCAGGTAGTCCTTGAATTCGGCGAACATGCCGCGGTCGGGCATCCACAGCAATTCCCGCATCGCGCGGGCGATCAGCCCCGCTTCCTTTGCGTAGGGAGCGGGATCTTTACCAAGGAGCTTCGCCAGTTGCGCCGCCTGCGTGTTGTGGTAGTAGTTATAGGCGCTGGCATGGGTCGTGCCGCCGCCGTTGTAGCCCAGGTCGTCGCTCGCCCAGATGACGGCGTAAGCCTCGTAAAGCGGCAGCTTTTCCGGGCCGTATTCCCGCCGGAAGAGACGGCGTTCCCACGCCAGGTGGCGTTCGATCACGGGCCACAGCTTGCGCGCGAACTCCAGATCGCCCGTCCAGTGCAGGTGGCGGAAGAGCGCATCGATATACACCGTGTTCATGTCGTAGTGCGAGTTGGAAAGGTCGCCATTGCTGTGCAGCGCGGCTTCGCTGCGCGCCAGGTTGGAAGCTTCGTCGGGTGGCGGGAGTCGTTCCGGAATCGGGTCGGTGTTTTGCCGCGTGGCCCAATACGCCAGGTGGCGCCGCGCGCGATCGTGCCACCCGAGAGCGTCGGGGGCATAAGGGCCGCGCCAGCCGAGCAGTTTGGTGCGCCATGCCACCGCGCCGTGCATTACCGCCCCTTGCGATTCGTCCCAAACCGCATCGACGCCGACATTGAGCGCGGCCACCGCGGCGTTGATAAAAGGGTCGGGCGTCTCCACGGCGAGTTGCGCGCGGAGGGCGCGGAAGTGCTCCTCGGCTTCGGCGAAGATCCGGGGGAGGTCGCCCGTGCGATAGGGGGGCGCGAGCGGTATCTCGGGAGCCTTGCGATCCACGCCGGGCCGGTCGGCGGTAACCTCACGGTACGTTCCCAGTTCTTCGGCTACCGCGGGCGCGGCGGCATCGGCAATGCGCTGCAGTGCGAAGTAAAGCGGTGCGGCCCTGGCCGAGGGCGCGATCGCGACCCTCGCGGTGACCACCGCCAGCGATGGCGCCGGGCCGGCGGACGCCAGCAATCCTGCGAGCGATGTCCATTGCCGGGCGTCGGCGAGCGCCAGGACCGCAGCGGGCGGCACGAGTCCGGCGATGGTGGCGGCTTTGGCACGCAGCGTGAACGCGCCCGTGGACCCGGGGCCAAGCAGGAACCGGCTGTCCTGGCATGACTCGGGTTTGAGCTGGAAATATTCCCCGATGGGCACGGCTTCGGTGCCGATGTCGCCGTCGCGGGCCCCGCGTTTTCCGCTCAGTCCGCCATAGGCTGCGATCAGCTCCACCGGCGCCGTGAGGCCATCGGCTTCGATGCGCACTGCGAGCCCATCGGTCTGGTGCAGCGCAATCGCATGGATGCGCAGCACCGCGCCATCGCCGAGCAGCCCATCGCGGATTTCGTAAAGCATCGTGCCGGGGCGATAGCGCGCGGTGACGCGGGCGGCTTCGTGCAGCCATTTCGCGCCGCGGGAAGTCCTCATACCGAAGCGGAGATTGCCTCCGTGCCCGGGCAGGTAGAGGGAGAACTCGGGCTGGTCTCCCGCATCGGCCCGGAAGGCAGTATTGCCGCCGTAGAGCGGACGGTTGAAGAACTCGCCGCCGTTCTCGATCACGAACTCCTGGCCGTCGGGAGTGTAGCGCAGCGGCCGCTCGATGTTGCCGGCCAGATTGGGTTGAAGTCGGGAAGCGGCCGGCGGATTCTGCCCGGCCGCGCCGCCGGCAACTAGGACGGAGACCACCAATAGGGAGAATCGACTTCGCTTCTCCATACAGCGGTTCAGCTTCGTTGGTTGCCCGGTAGCGAAGCCACCGTACGTCCCGCCTGCTCCCAAAACAGCTCGGAGGAGTCCAGCGAAGCGATCATGCGATCTCTGACCCGGTCCCGGTTCCTGATGCTGTCCAGAAGTTGATGATGGCGTTGGGCGCTACCCAGCAGGTCGACCGTGTAATCCAGCCGCGTGCGGATGAGGAAGAAGGCAAAAAGAGGTACGACGAGGGTCTCCAGGCTGCTGGCCAGGTAGCGGTTTTGGGAGAGTTGCCAAAGGGTCCGGTGAAACTCCAGGTCGTGGTGGTAAAAACGCTCGATGTCGCTGCTCTCGGCGGCAGTCCTCATGGTGTCCACCAGGCCCTGCAACGTGTCGAAGTCCTTGGCCGCCATGTGCGGAACCGCCAGTTCCACGGCCAAGCCCTCGAGTTCCTTTCTCACCCGGAAGATCTGTTGGGCGTCCTCCAACGTCATCTTGGTGATGAAGCTGCCTTTGTTGGGGATTCGTGTGACCAGGCCGGCCCGCTCCAATTCGAAAAGCGCTTCCCTCACCGCCGTATTCCCGATTCCCAACTGCTTGGCAAGCTGCAACTCGACGATCCGGTCGCCGGGCTGGAGGTCGCCCGACGTGATCGCCTGCCGGATGATCTCCACGATTCGGTGGCGGAGACTGACCGGCTTAATGGCAGATGTCTCAATATTCAACATACGCAGCTCGTCGCGGGTGAACCCGACCACACGCCACCCATAATACATACTGCATCGGAGTGAGCGGCCAGCGCAACTGGGGGTGTCACTCAGGGCCAAGGGGCCGAAAAACGCACTTGACCCTCGTGGAGCTTGCACATATAATGCATCGTGTATAGTGCATCGTAATTGGTCGAACCTATGGAAATATCTGCTCACCCGATCAAAATGCTCGCAACTCGCATGGAGCGCCGCCTCCACGTCGTTTCGGCGGTGGTCGCCATGACGTTCCTCGCTCTTTCCGCCTCGGGCCTGCATGCCCAAGGCTACGGAACCATTAGCGGAACGGTCACCGATCCGTCCGGCGCTTCGGTGGTGTCTGCCACCATAAAGGTTATCCAAACCCAGACGGGCCGGGAGACGGTCGTCACATCCGGCAAGGAAGGGGACTTCGTATTCCCGACTCTGCCGCCCTCCGTCTATTCGCTGTCTGTTTCCGCTACGGGCTTTCAGTCCTATACCCAGACGGACATCGTACTGCAAGCCGACCAGAAGTTGACCGCCAACGTCAGACTGCAAATTGGCTCGGCATCGGAGACCGTCACCGTTGCGGGCGAAGTGCCGCAAGTGGACACCACCACCGGCACCCTGTCACAGGTCATCGATGAGAAACGTGTCGTCGATCTTCCGCTGAACGGCAGAAATGCAGCGACGCTCATCACGCTCGTTGCCGGTGTAGTCGACGCCACGAGCCAGGGCAACGGGGTCAACCAAGGTAATGGGAAGACGTTCCCCGCTGCTGTTGTCACTAGCGCGAACGGAACGCTGCCGAACCAGTCGAACTACCTGCTGAACGGCGGCAACAACGTGGATGAAATGACCAACGTCAATGCACCGTTCCCGTTCCCCGACGCGGTGCAGGAATTCAGCGTGCAAACCAGCAACTACGAAGCCGCGTACGGACAGAGTGCCGGCGCGGTGGTCAACATCATCACCAAATCCGGCGGCAGCAAGTTTCATGGCGACTTGTTTGAGTTCCTGCGCAACGGCTACTTCAACGCCAAGCCTTACTTCGCTACCGTGCCGGATAACCTACACCGCAACCAGTTTGGCTTCACCGTCGGCGGGCCGGTCCTCATCCCGCACATTTCCAAAGGACAGAGCACCCAGTTCTTCTTCGGCTATCAGAAGACCATGATTCACCAGCTTTCAAACGCCTCTCAAACGACGGTTCCAACCCTGGCGGAAGAAGGGCGCGCCGGCCAACCCTATGCCGATTTTGGCAATCTGTGCTCCGCCGGCTTCGATGGCAACGGTATCTGCGCCAACGCGAGCCAGCGGATTACCAATCCGTTCACCAACGTGGCATATCCGTTGAACCGGATCCCTTCCAGCGACTTCGATCCGGCTTCCGCGGCCTACGAAAAGGCTTTTCCCACGTACTCCGGCGTGGAGGCTCCCGGAAAGATCGGCGGCCCGGTCAACTACCTGCAGCCCACGGTGAACGACTTCTATGAGTACGTCGCCCGCGTCGATCACCAATTCGGCTCCAACGATCACCTGTTTGGCCACTACTTCCAGGACTGGTTCACCCAGCCGGCCGTTTACGATCCCAAAATGCTGGCCAGCTACCGGTCGTACTTCAACACCCGCTACCACAGCGCGCTGCTGGCCGAGACCCACATCTTCACACCTCACCTGATGAACAACATGGTTCTCAACTTCCAGCGTATCGTTGCCCTCCGTGGCGGCGCTCCGGGAAGCGGTAACATCACCGATTTCGGCGTGAAGAACCTCTGGCAGCCGAACACCGGCCCCTATATGGCCGCCAGCATCACCGGCTATTTCGGCGCCCAGTCCTCCGCGTTTGCAGGCTGGTATCGCAACAACTACACCTTCAACGACGACCTGCACTGGGTAAAAGGCGCACACAACCTCGCATTCGGCGGGCACTTTGAGCTGAGCAAATACGACGTGACCAACGTCTTTCAGTCCTACGGCGGGTTCACCTTCGCCGCGGTGACCAACACGATCGGCGGCGTCCAATACCAGTATCCCAATGCATTTGCCAATTTCCAGTTGGGCTTCTTGAGCGCATTCGCGCAGGGGAACTTCGAGCAGTTGAACGATCGGAACCACTTCCCCGGCCTCTATGCCCAGGACAGTTGGAAGGTGAATCGCCGGCTGCAATTGAACTACGGCGTGCGCTGGGAAGAATTCGCTCCCTGGCACAACAACGCCGGGCAGTTGCAGGAATTCTTTCCCAGTGCCTATGCGGCGAACACGAGTTCCAGCAAGTTCACCACCCTGCCCGCGGGCATGTTGCTCACGCCCGGCGACGCCGGCGTTGCGGCCAACGGTGCTCAGAACCAGTACCTGCAGTTCATGCCTCGTTTAGGAATCGCCTACGACGTGGCCGGCAATGGCAAAACGGTGATACGCGGCGGCGCGGGCATCTTTTTCCAGGACCGCCTTCCCGGCTTTTTCAACCTCAACCAGGCCGGCAATGTGCCCAATACCATCGCCGTCGGGCTGTCCAACCTGGGTATGATGGGGGCTGCCCCCGGCGCCAACCCCGGTGGGCCGTTCAGCAACCCGTATTGCCAGGGTGGCTGCGGTACCAACGGTTCATCCTATGACAATCCGTTCCCCTTCACCCTGCCGTTCCCGTCCAACAAGGTGTTCCCGAACGGGTTCCTCCTGGATGAGTACGATCCGTCCGGCAATTTCCAGGTGCCGGTGACCTATGCCTTCAACGCCACCCTCGAACGGCAGCTAACCTCCAGTTGGGCGATGCGGGTTGCTTATGTCGGTTCCAGGTCGCGCCATCAGTTCGTCAACCTGGAACTCAACCCGTCGGTGAACACCCAATCCGGACTGAGCACCAACCAGCGGCGCGTCTATAATACGGCTCCCACCGTTGGACCGTGCACCACCGCCGTGGGCTGCAAGGCAAACTACGGCCAGATCGTCGAGGCCTACATGGCCGGCAATTCCAATTTCAACTCGATGCAGGCCACCTTGGAAAAGAGGATGTCCCACGGCCTGTCGCTGTTGGCCAACGTCACCTGGTCCAAATCGTTGGACGACATGCCGCAAGCGACCCGGGTTGGGAATACCGAGGATCTGAATGCGGGCGCATCGTATGTCTATCCTCTGTATCCCGACAACGCGACAAACATACCGGCGGCGGCGCGTGTTTCCGACATCAAGGCGCTGGACCGCGGCTTGTCGGACATCGATCACCCCCTCGCGATCTCGATTTCCTACATGTGGGACCTGCCCAAATTGCGCAACGGAAACTCGGCCCTCAAGTTCGTGGCCAACGGATGGAGCCTCTCCGGACTCATCCAGCACCGGTCGGGAGATACTCTGACCGCATACATGGGCACGGATAGCTCTTTTACCGGTCTGACCCAGGATCGCGCACAGGAGGACTTCACCAAGCCGGCATACTCCAGGGACGCCGGCGGCGCGGGCGATTGCCCCGCGAAGACCTGCGTCAACTGGTTTAACAATGCCGCTTTCTCGGTTCCCGCCAATACCGGCCCGGGAACCGGCTTTGGCAATGTGGTCAAGGGTTCACTTCGCGGTCCCGGTCAGAGTGTCTGGCACGCCGCCCTCGCTCGCAGCTTCCGCGTGTTGGGCGAGAGGAGCGTCGTGCAGTTCAGGGCCGAGTACTTTAACGTTCTCAACCACACCCTGCTCAACAACCCGAGCATCTCTAATCCCGCCAGCAGCAGCACTTCCTTTGGGACCATCACGAGCACGGGCGACCCGCGCATCGCGCAATTCGCGCTCAAGTACATTTTCTGACCGAATGCGGGAAGATCGTTGGTGACGGCGGGACGTCGGTGAACAGGACCGCGGTCCCGCCCCCCCGCCTTTCGGGAGTGTTGCAGCTTTTGCCTGCCGGCTGAATCGGTGAGGGCTATGCTGGTGTTGGGACACGACGGAAATCAATCCCACTAGTGACGGAACGCGGATGCGGCCAGAATTCGACTCGCTTCGAAATCGCCCCGATGTCTCCGTTCTGATTGTCGGCGCAGGCATCAACGGGATCGGCCTGTTCCGTGAACTGGCGCTGCAGGGAATCGATTGCCTGCTGGTCGAAAAGTCCGATTTTTGCTCCGGGACCAGCGCCGCGTCAACGCGCGTCATCCACGGCGGCCTGCGCTATCTGGAGAACACCGAACTCCGCCTGGTGCGCGAGTCCCTGAGGGAGCGAAACCGGCTGCTCCGCAACGCGCCCCACTATGTCAAGCCGCTGCCCACCACCATTCCGATCTTCAGTTGGACGTCGGGCATTCTGCCGGCGATCCGCAATCTGCTGGGATGGCCCGCCAGGCCCGGCAATCGGGGCGCGCTCCTCATCAAGACCGGGCTCACGCTATACGACTTTCTGGCCGGCCGCCAATCCCCGCTGCCGCGGCACCGGTTCCAATCCCGCCGGGCGGCCCTCGCTCTCCGGCCGGCGCTGAATCCCGAGGCGATCTGCACCGCGACATACTACGACGCCAAGATCACCTATCCCGAGCGCTTGTGCCTCGAACTGGTGCTGGACGCCGAAGCCGCCTGTCCCGGGGCGCGCGCGCTGAACTACGTGCGCACCCAGAGCGCCGCCGGCGGGGCTGTCGTGCTGCGGGACGAGGTTTCCGGCGAGACCTGTCGGGTGAAACCGCGCATCGTCGTCAACGCCACCGGGCCCGCGATCGATTTCACCAATCGCGGTCTCGGCCGCAACTCGAACTTCATCGGCGGAACCAAGGGTTCCCATATTGTGCTCGACCACCCCGAACTCGTCGAGGCCACCGGGGACGAGATGATCTACTTCGTCAACCGGGATGGCCGCATCTGCATCTTCTATGCGGTCCACGACAAGATCATCGCCGGCGCCACCGACATCCCCGCGGAAGATCCCGCGGCTGTCTGCGACGATTCGGAAGTCGACTACATCCTCGAGGCCATGCGCCTGGCCTTCCCTTCGATCCGCGTGGACCGCTCGCACGTCGTCTTCCGGTTCTGCGGCGTGCGCCCCCTGCCGCGCAGCGATGCCCTCACTCCGGGCCAGATCAGCCGCGACCACAGCTACCCGGTGCTGGCTCCGGGCGACGGCATCGATTTTCCCATCTACTCCCTGGTCGGCGGAAAGTGGACCACCTACCGCGCGCTTGCCGAGCGGGTCGCGGATGAAATCCTGCGCGTCCTGGAATGCCCGCGCGTGCGCAGTTCGGCGGATCTTCCTATCGGCGGCGGCAAAGGCTATCCCAGGATGCCCGAGGGCACCGGACTGCCGCAGGAACGGCTCGCCGCGCTGCTGGAACGCTACGGCACCGGGGCGGATCGCGTGGCCGCCTATCTACAGGCCGGCCCGGATGCGCCCCTTGCCTGTCTTCCCGCGTACTCCCGCCGCGAGATCGCATTCATGGCCCTCCACGAGCGAGTCGTCCACCTCGACGACCTCATCCTCAGGCGTACCATGATGGCCCTGCTCGGCCAGGTGAACGGCCCCTTGCTCGAAGAACTGGCCGCCATCGTGTCGCCGCTTCTGGGCTGCTCGCCGGCAGACGCCGCGGCCGAGGTGGCGCGAACCATCCAACTGCTGGAGAAGGTTCACGGGGTGAGGGCGGCCGCGCTATCGAAATCGCCCTTGAGGTGATCGTAGATGTCTCGGTATACCCGGTAGATCCGCGTATACTTTTCGTGGTTCGCCGGGTCCGGTTCGAAGCGCCGGTCCAGATGTACCATGTCTGCCAGGGATGTCGCTACGTCGGGAAAGACTCCGGCTCCCATGCCGGCCAGAATGGCGGCGCCGTACGGGGAGCCCACCGAAGCCCGGGGAATCACTACCGGCATTCCCAAAACGTCCGCCTTGATCTGATTCCAGACATCGCTGCGGCTGCAACCGCCCACGCTCCTCATCTCCCGGACTCGGGCGCCGGCGCGTGCCGCCACCTCCACGTTGTGACGCAGGGCAAACGCGGCGCCCTCCAGAATGGAGCGCACCAGCGCACCCTTGCTGGTGGCGAGCGACATGCCGAAGAACACTCCGCGGGCGTTGGCATGCCATACTGGCGAGCGTTCTCCCATCATGTAGGGGAGGAAGATCACTCCCTCGCTGCCCGGCCCCACCCGGGCCGCCTGCCCGGTCAGCAAGTCGAATGCGTCGCTCCCCTGTTGCATCGCCTCCTGCGACTCAGGCGCTCCCAACTGGTCGCGGAACCAGCGCAGGCAGCCGCCGGAGGACACCATGGCGCCCAGCAGCAGGTGGATTCCCGGCAGCGCATGCGCCATGGCGATCAGCGCCGGCGCCGTGAGGCCGCTGTCGTTGGGGATGATGACGACGGTGGACGTCCCGGTCATCTCGACGGCGATGCCCGGTTCCGTCACGCCCGCCTCCAGTGCCGCCGAGGGGCTGTCCACGGTCCCGGCCATCACCGCAGTGCCCGCCCTCAGGCCGGTAGCCGCGGCGGCCCCGGCCGTGACCTCTCCCTGCACGCGGTGGCCTTCCATGACCTCGGGAAACTGCGCCGGATCTACTCCGCACGCCGAGCACAGCGCCTCGCTCCATGCCGGCAGACCGTAGTGGCGCATCTGCATCAGCACCGCATGCGCCGGGTCCACCGTCAGCCGGCCGGTAAGCCGGTAGTTGAGGTACCCGTTGACCTGGGCGAACTTCCAGGTCTGCTTCATGACCTCCGGTTCGTGATTGCGCAGCCAGAGCAACCGCGCGGCCACGTAAAAGGAGTCGGGCCGGTTGCCGGTGATGCGGTAAATCTCCTCCGCTCCCAGCCGCGCGGTCAACTGCGCCGCCTCCGCCTCGGCGCGGCGGTCCATCCATATCATGGCGGGACGCAGCGGCTTCCCGGAGCGGTCCAGCGGCAGCAGGGTGGGCGCTTGCGAGCTCGCCGCCATCGCCAGCACCCTCTCCCGCCCGTGCGGAACCCTGGCCAGTGCCGCGCGAATCGCATTGCAGGTTGCCTGCCACCAGTCTTCGGGATCCTGCTCCACCCATGCGGGCCGTATGTGGTGAAGCGGATATTCGGCCGACCCAACCGAGCAGAGGTTGCCACGAAGGTCCAGCAGCACGGCCTTGACGGCGCTGGTGCCGGCGTCAATCCCGAGAAGTAGCGGTTCCACGTGATCCTTTCGCCGCCCTAGCGGGCGGCATAGAGCGGCGCGATGGAAACCACCGCCAGGCCAGTCACAAAAAGCGCGAACATGAGGACCAGGAGCCGGTTCACCCGCGCCCCGCCTCCGGCGAATTCCTTCCACACCAGCACGCCCCACAACGCCCCCACCATGGTGGAGCCTTGCCCGATGGCGTAGCTGATGGCGGGACCCACCTGCAACGACGGCGGGGCGCTGGCCGCTACGAAGTTCGCGAGCGAACCGGCCATCCACATCATGCCGCCAGCGATCCCCAGAAAGTGAAACCACGAGTTCCCTTTTAAGTAATCTGCAAAACTCAGCCGCGGGCCCTCGATGGGGAATTTCAGAAAGTAGAGGTTGTACACGAAGACCGATACCAGCACGCCCAGGCCAAAGACGAATCCCACCGCGTAGGGACCGAGGCCCTTTGGACCACTCTTGCCGATCTCCACCAGCGGGTAGAACATTCCCATCAGAACGCCGCCCACCATCGCCAGCCGGATCCCCTTCCAGGTGGCCGCCCGTTTCGCGGCGGCATCCGCCTTGTCCCCGGGCGCGCTCCGGGTGGCGGCGAGCGTCCGGTAGGCGATGGCGTCCACCACAATCGCTCCCACAATCAGGGCGACCCCCGCGAATAGCAGCCACGGATTCCCCTGCGGGTTGACGATGTAGTTCCAGATCACCCCCACGATCAGGGCCAGCCCCACACCTATAGGGAACCCTACCCCCATACCCGCCACCGAAATGGCCCCCACCACCAGGATGTTCGAGAGGTTGAAAATCACCCCGCCGGCGAACCCGCAGAGGATATTGACGCTGCCCGCGCGCGCCAGGTCGTCCGCGAAGTGTATGCCGTCCGCCCCCCACGTGCCGAAAGTCAGCCCTGCCAGGGCGGCGCCCAGCGCCACTCCAATCGAGTAGTCGTAGTAGAGCAGCTCAAATCGCCAGCCTTTGGCCAGCTTCAGCACGTTGGCCCACGACCCCCAGCAGGTCATGGTCAGAACGGTCAGGATCAACGCCATGGCGTAGGTATGGGGCAGAGTCAATGAAATCTCCTTCGCGCGCGAATCCCCAGAATGTTACCATTATGCATCCCATAATGCACGATGCATTATCATGAGAGGCTTCTATGAAAAGGGTGTCGCAGGCGCTTGCTCTGATTCCGTTCCTGGCCTTCGTTCTGCTGGCGCAGCGCCCGTGGCAGCAGATCACGGTTCCACCCTTGCGCGAAGTCGCCGCCAACTTCAAAGCGCCGCCGCACGAATACGGAGCCATCCAGCCGTTTGCGAGCTGGAACGGCCCGGACGCCAGCGAGAGGAGGGAGAGGATCGTCCAGGATCTCGACCGGCTCGCGGCCAATGGCGTCTTCGTGGTGAACATGTCACCGGGACGCGGCGAACCGAAGTACCTTTCGCCGGAACACATGGATCAGGTGAAGTTCGTGGTCCAGGAGGCGGCGAAGCGGGGCATGAAGCTGTGGCTCCAGGATGAGTGCGACTACCCCAGCGGATTTGCCGGCGGCAAGATCAGCCAGCAATTTCCACGACTCGGCATGCAGGGTATCGTCGCCGACATCCGCGTTCGTGTCATACCCGGCCAGACGCTCTCCATGCCGGCGCCCGCGGACACGCTCGCCATCTTCGCGGTCAAGTCCTCCCCCGACCAGCAGGTGCAGGGCATCGTGCCAATTCCGGTTCCCTCCAGCGGCCAACTCCGCTGGATCGTGCCGCCCGAAGGCTCGACTCCGAATGAGCCCCGTTTCTCCTGGGAGGTGGTCTTCGTGCGGCACATCTACGTCAGTTCGCCGACGCGGAATTCCAATCGCGAGGACGGCACCCGCGCCAAGGACAGCCTGTACTCGCTCATCGACTACCTGGACGCGGATGCCACCCGCGCCTTCCTCAAGATCACCCACGAAACCTACCTGCAAGCAGCCGGGGATGAGTTCGGCAAGACCATTCTGGGCTTCTTCGGCGATGAGCCGGACTATTCCATCAACGGCATGCCCTGGACGCCCAGGCTGCTGGAGGAGTTTCAGCAGCGGAAAGGGTACGATCTGAAGCCGTACATCCCGATGTTCTTCACCCCCAAACTGACGGATGAGGCGCAGCGGGCCAAAGCCGACTACTTCGACGTTTGGAGCGGCATCTTCCAAAATACCTTCTTCGGGGTGCAAGCCGACTGGTGCGCCAGACACAACGTGGAGTATCTGGTACACCTGAACCACGAAGAGACCATGCTCGCCCTGGTTCGCAGTGAGGGCGACTTCTTCCGCGATGTGCGGCACGTGCAGGTGCCTGGTATCGACAACCTGAGCCAGCTTGTGCCCGGTGCCATCCACACGCCGGACGGGACGTGGCGGGTCAACAACAACTTCCCCAAACTCGCCTCTTCGGCCGCGCACCTGTTCGGCAGGCCCAAGGTCTGGACCGAAGGGGCCGGCGGACCGGGTATCGACGGCAAGTTCCAGATGGATTTTCAACTGGTCCGCGGTGTCAATGCCATGCAGATCCGCATCCCGGTGCTGCGCGGCGGCCCCTCCCCGGCGCCGCCACAGGCGCCCATGCTGGCCTGGTACACGAACCGCGCCGGCTATTTGATGTCCATTGGCCGCCCGGCCGCGCAGGTGGGCATTTACCATCCCGCCAACAGCATGTGGATGGGCGACCAGGAGTCCGACCACAGCACAACCAAACTTGGCTGGCAGTTGTTCGAACATCAGGTGGATTGGGATTATTTCGATGAGCAGTCCCTCAGTGGAGTGACGACCATCGAGAACGGCGGTTTCAGGAACCTCAGCGGTCAGGTCTACAAGGCCATCGTGGTGCCCTCCACGACGGTGATCACGCGCACCGGCCTCGAACGCTTTCAGGCCTTTGCCAAAGCAGGCGGCAAGGTGGTTTTCGTGGGCAAGACTCCCGGGCTGGTGGTGGACAAGACCTTCTTGAATGCCAAAGACGCGCCCGATTTGAGCTTCGCCACGCTCGTCGAACCCTCGGGCGACATCACGCCGCGCGTGCTCGCGGCGCTTCCCAGGCCGGACGTGAAGCTGGACGCCGGGTTCCCGAGGTTGACCTACACCCACCGGAGCTGGCGCGACGCCGAAATGTACTTCTTCTTTAATGAGAGCGACAAGGCGGAATCGCGCATCGCCACCATCGCCGGGCGCGGCCAGGCGCAAGCCTGGGATCTGGCAACGGGCGAGATTCACCCCATCCCCGCCGCCACAGCGGAGAGCGACTCGGTGCGCTTTCCGCTGGTGCTCGGACCCTATGAAGCGAAAGTCGTCGTGGTCGGGCCGCTCCCCAGCGGCGCGGCCGCTTCGGAGCCATCCCTGGCGTCCGGCAGCACGCTCGTGGAACTGGGCGGAGACTGGGCGTTGGACCTGAATGGCAAACCGGTGACCACATTTCTGAAATCGTGGGAGGAACTGGGTACGCCGTCCTTCGCCGGCCCGGTCTCGTATCGCAAACAGTTCACGGCCGCGGCGGCGCCCGCCGGGAAGCGGGTGTTTCTGGAAATCGACGATGTGCGCGACTACGCGCTCGTGAGGCTGAACGGGAAGGAACTCGGAGCCCGCGCCTGGCAGCCCTATCGCTGGGACATCACCAGCGCCATGAGATCCGGCTCCAACGATCTGGAGATACAGGTGAACGCGACGCCCGCGGGCCGCGGCGGCCCGGCTGTGGCTGCCGCCGGAGGAGGGGGCCGCGTTGGCTCGCCGGCGGTCTCCGGCCTGCTGGGCCCGGTTCGCCTGGTGGCGCGCTGAAGAAGTGCCAGTTATGAAGCGTTTTCAGCGAAACAAGGTGTGAGTTACTATGAAGCCTTCTCGACTGGAAGGAGTTCTATGAGCGAAGTTTCGCGGCGTGCGTTTTCCGGGGCGCTGCTATCGGCGCCGGTTCTTGCGCCCCAGGAGCGTCCACCGGCCGCAGCCGCAGTGGTGGAACTGCCGCCGTGGCGCACCGCCCCGGCCGGCGGCGATGGATTCCAGTTTCCCGGTCCGCCTTCGCCACGCACGCGGTGGGTTGTTCCCGGACCTCCGCGCAAGTACTTTGCCGAATGGCTGCCGGCGTTATTCGAGCGGACGATCGAGCTTGCGGAATGGAACGGCAAAGAGCCGGCGCTGCGGTGGATCTTCACGGGCCCGCACGGCGGGTTCACCGTGGAGGCGGGCGCGGGCAAGGTGCGGCTGGCGGTACGCTACTACGACTCGCCGGGCTTGAGCAAGGTCCCGCCCGTGGCGCCAAGGCCCGGGCGACATCCTGAGGGCCTGTTTGAGGAGTCGAGTGTCTCTTTTCGGGGCGATCTGAAGGCAATCACTGTTGTGGCCGATCACCGGTTGACCGTGCGGGTTCTGCTGAATGGGCTGGAGGCGCTTTCGTCGCGTGCCGCTCCGGACGTGAACCGGCATCAACTGGCAGTGGACTCGGAGCAGGGCGTGTTGCGGGGCAGGCTTCTGCCGGCGATGGTGCAGACGGCGAGCGTGACTGTCGAGGAAAGCGTCCGCTTTCAGGAGATGCTGGGGTGGGGCGGCACAACCACGCCGCCGGCGTTCGGCGAACTGAGTCCGGAGGGCGTGCGCGAGTGGTGGCGCGCGATTGCCGAGTACAATCTGCTGCTGCATCGGGAGTATCCGACGGGCGCCCTTCTAAATCGTGAGATGACCAATTGGGATCGGGCGTCCGACGCCTCCCCGCACTATTACGGCGACAATTTTCCCAACTGCGAGACCACCAACTTCGAGTACATGAAGCGCATACGGCGCCTCGGCGGGAAGGTGATTTTCGAGTTTTGGGAACTGCCGCCGTGGGCCAAGGTTCGCGATTCCGAGGGCAAGCTCACGCAGGCTCCGGAGATGGGCGCCTACGTCGAGGCGATGGTGAATTACTGCCGGGTCTCGCGGGAAAAGACCGGCGCGGCGCCGGAGATCGTGGGAATTCAGAACGAGGTGGAGCAGCCCGCGGAGACGTGGCGGCGCATGGCCCCGGCGCTGCGGCGTGGATTGGATGATGCGGGTTTCAGGGCCACGAAAATCCACATGCACAATCCGGCGATGTCCAGCGGGGGCGTGGCCGCCGGCAAAGCCTTTCGCGAGGATGCGGCGGTGTGGAAGACAATCGATTACGCGGCCTCGAACCTGTACGATTACCAGAGTCACTTCTACGATCCCGATGGCTTCGATGCCGCGCTCTCTCAGTTGCGCGACGCCACCAGCGGCAAGCCGTTCCTGGCCGTGGAACTGTGCGTGAACAATGGCAGCTTTCAGAGCCCGGCGTACCGGGTCGCCTTCGCCATGGGCCAGCTGTATCACAAGGTGCTGACCCATCTGGATGCGTGCGGCGTGATGTACTGCTGGACTTTGTTGAACGTGGTGCAGCCTTCCTACGGTTGGACGCGGACGCTGTTCGTGCCCGACCCGGAGCGCGGGTTCAGGCCAACCGCGTCCAGTCATCAGTTGCGCGTTTTCGGTGCGTTCTCGCGCCGCGTTCGCGCCGGCATGTGGCGCGTCAGAGCGGCGAGCGGCAATCCGGATATTCTCTCCACCGCCTTCCGGGACGCGGCAGGCAAGAGAACCCTGATTCTGCTGAACCGCTCGGTACGAGCGCAGAAGGTTGCTCTAGGCTGGCCCGGGGCCAGATTCACCCATCTCGAAACGGTGGACGCGCAGCACGAAAACTCCGTCGAGACGTGGAACGGTGGTGCGGAAGTCTCCGTCGGACCGGGAGCCATCGTTACCCTGACGAACGTGGAACTCGGCAAGCTCGCGGAGGACGCCGAGCGGGCCTGATGCGCGACGTCCCTCCTACTTAGAAGTAGACCTTCAAAGACATCTCGCCGATGCGGCCGCCGCCGGGACTCTGCGCCGCGCCGACGCCGAAGCGTCCGCCGTTCTGCGAGCCTGCCGGCGCCAGGTATTGGGGCAGGTTGATAATCGTGCCGGTGCTGCCGCCCGGCCCGAGTGCGGAGTATTGCACCGTGCTGTTCACGCTTCCCCAGTTGGTGTGATTCATGATGTTGTAGAACTCCAGCCGGAACTGAACGTAGCGCTTGCTGTCCCGGGTGAACGGGACGTTCTTGAAGACCCCCATGTCGGTGTTCCAGAACCAGGGACCGGTCATGTAGTTGAAACCGGAGTCGTTCCCGCGGCTGCGCTTGGCGGTCTGGCCGATCGCAGCCAGGTTGAACTCCTGCAAAAGGTTCTTATCGCTGACGTCCTTCGGATCGGCGATGAGCGTAGCTCGCGGGCCGTAATCCGGGCTCCCGGTAAGAAGCGTCGTCAGGTTCTGATTCAGAACGCTGTAACCCAGGGAGTATGGAGATCCCGACCGCAAAGTGGTGATGCCCGAGACCTGCCACGAGTTCAGTATGGTCCGCGTGACGAAGTTATTGACGAACGGGTTGCTGCCCCGGACCACTCGCGGAAAGCTGTAGGTGTAGAACACTACCAGGCTGTGGGTTTTGTCATAGGCCAGGCGCCCGTAGTTGGCTTGCCGTACCTCGCCGGGGATGGCGCTGGCGTTATAGATCTGGTCGGCGGTACCCAGCGCTTTGGAGAAGGTGTAGGCCAGTTGGAAGGTCAGGTCTCTCGCCAGGCGGCGATTGGCCGTCACCTGGAGCGAGTTGTAGTTTCCGGTGCCGCCCCAGGTCGGGTAATTGAGCCGGTCGATGCCCACCATGGGCCGGTAGAAGTTGGCCGGCAGCGCATGGGTGCCGTCCAGATTGTTGACGCCCGTGAAACTCGGGTCCTGGTTCTGCGGCTGCCACATGGCGCCCCAGGCCGGCATGTTCTGATTGATCAGCTCATCCAGGTGCCGGTTCAGGTTGCCCACGTAAGAAGCCTCGGTCAGAATCTTGAGCCGCAATTCCCGCTGAATGGAGAAGTTGTAGCTATAAACCGTGGGGATCTTGCCGTCGGGGGACATGCCTGCGCCGTTATTGCCCGGATTGATCGGCGAATAAGCGGCGGCGGTGCTGGCCAGTGTCGGCAGGTTGCCGTAATAGAGAGTGCCGGTGCGCGAGGTTGGGGGAATATTCAAGCTGAAATACCACGGGTTGCCTTGAATGCGGTCGTAAGCGATGCGGGCGCCGGCGCGGATCACAGTCTGGCTGTTCAGCGCATAGGCAAATCCGATCGCCGGCCCGTATTGCACGCCACGACCTTTCACCAGGCCGCGCGGAATTCCGTTGGTGCCCTCGAGCGCAAATCCATCCAAGGGGTTGCCTGAGCCGGGGACTACGGTCCCGAAGAAGGCCGCGTTCGCGAAGGTGTTCGTGACGGGATCCCAGGCGTCGACCTTGCCGTTCGCGGGATTGAGCTTGTGGGAGTACAGCCGCACGGCCGAGGATGGATTCCACAGGCTCTGCAGGAACTGGCCGAGCTGGCCCTTGGCGTCGTAGATCGGCTGCATCAGGTAAAAGCGGATACCGCCGTCCACCGTCAGTTTTCGTGTGGCCTTCCAGGTATCGGCCACATACCACTCGCCGTTGGTGAACCGGCATTTGCCGGTTCGCTGCTGGTCCGCCTGGCTGTACGTGTTGAAGTTGCCGGCCAGCGCGTTGGCCCAGGTGAATCCGGTGTCGTACGGGTTGTTGGTGCTGGTGCTGAAATTGAGATTGCCGTTGGGATTGCCGTTGCTCTGATCTTTGCGGTCGCGCTCGATGGAGAAACCGAATGTCACAGTGTGGCGGGAAAAAACCTTCGCCAGATTGTCGACGAAATTGAAATTGGTATTGTCGGCGAAGTTGGGGAAGTTGGAGCCGAAACTCGGCGTGTTGCTGATGTAGTTTCCGCCGAAGGAGACGCTCGGTCCCTCGTCCGCCAGAACGCCGGCGGGAAACAGCGAATTGAAGCTCAAGCCGAGGGCGCTGCGCGTGTATTGGTTGTTCAGGATGGGCAGGTTCGGAATCAGGTTCTGGCTCACGCCCATGGTGAACTCGTTGGTGAACGTCGGACTGATGACCGTGGCCAGGTTGTAGGCCACGCCCATGCCTTTACGAACGCCGCGCCCCGTCCCCAGAAATTCGAAGCTGCCGTTGCCCGAGTAGTTGTCGCTGGTGTAATAGTCGCGCGTATAGCGCACGAAGGAGCGCCACTTTTCGTTGATGTTGTAGTCGAACTTATAAGTCCCCAAAAGTTCCGGCTTATGCGTGGGGGTCAACGGGTAGATGTAGTTGTAGGTGTGGTCGCTGGTGATATTGTTCGGCAGCGGCATCAGGCTGAGAAGCTTCTGGCCGTCTTTGTTGATCAGGTTGGCGGGCAGCCGGTTGCCGGGCAGTGGGCCTCCGCCGTAATACTGGCCGCCCGCCGTCGGGTCGTAGATCGTAAACGCGGCCCCGGTGTTGCTGATGGATTGCGAAAAGTCGCCCGTCCTTTCCAAAGCCGTGGGGACGGTCAGCGTCCGGTTGCCGCCGCCGTTCTTGGTGTTCTGGTGCTCTTCGGCGGCGAAGAAGAACAGCTTGTTCTTGGCCGTGTTCCAGTGCTTCGGGATGAAGACCGGGCCGCCCAACGTAAATCCATCGGTGTTGTAGCGATAGGTGCTCTTGCGGATAGCCCCGTTGGCCGCGGTGCTGTTGGCATTCCAGACGCGGGCGTTCAAGCTTTCGTTGCGGGTGAAGACATAGCCCGAACCGTGGAATTCCTTGGTGCCGCCTTTGGTCACCACCTGGACGGCCGCGCCGCCGGAGTGGCCCACCGCTGCCGAAGCGCTGTTGGTGATTACCTGGACCTCGGCGATTGTGTCCATATTGATCCAGGTGGAGCAGCACATGTTCACGCCGCTGTCCATGTTGCTGATACCGAGCCGGCCATCCCCTCAAAGTAGTGCGCAGCCGGGCATTGTCCTTCGCCGATCTGCGCGATGCGAATGTAGTTTTTCTGGGATCGCCCTGGGCCAACGACCTGCAGGATAAAATCAACCCGGGCCGCACTCCGCTGGTTTGCCTGGGTTCTGTCCGGATCACAAACCTCGCACCCCGCCCCGGGGAGGAGGCTCTCACGAACTCCTCCGGCGCGGCCACGGGGAGATGAATGACCGGCATTTTCAGGGTGGCGTTCTGCTCTTCGGCCTTCTGAATGCGGCGCTCGATATCACGAATGGCGTCGAGGTATTCGGTGAGTTTGCGGCGGTCGCCTTGGCCGAGCCGCGTCTCCAGGCGATCCACGCTGCCTTTGACAAAGTCGAGAAGGCTTCCGCGCTCTCTGAGAGCGGCCATCCGCGCGGCGGGAGCCGTACTATCGCCGTCGCCGAAGAGGCGCTCGAACAGGACGCGCGGGTTACGTCCATCGGGTTGGGAGTAGTGGGACTGCTCCAGGAGACGGTATTGGTGTACGCGCAGCTATAACCGGAATCGCAGCCGCAGCGGCGGTAATCAGGTCCCGGACCCGGTAATGGTTAGCCTCGCACTCTCGCCTGATCGAGGCCCGCCGGTCCGCGGAACTCGGTTCCATCGGGAAGCTTGCCGGTGGCATCGATTTCGGAGCCCCCGTCCTGAGTGCGCCATTCCCCGATCCCGTTGAAGTTCTCCAGCGCGAATCCGAGAGGATCCATCACCTTGTGGCAGCTGGAGCAACTCGGACTGGCGCGATGTATCTCCAGAGCCGCGCGAAGGCTCATTTTGTGGTTGCCGTTGGTAGTCGCATCCAGCGGCGGCACGGGAGGTGGCGGAGGGGGCGGCGCGGCTGGCCTGGCCCAACAGACCGCTGCGATTGGGGTCGCGCACTTCCACCCGCCGGAACTGCGACCCGTAGATTCCCGGTATGCCGTAGTGCTTCGCCAGGCCGTTCAATTCGGCCGGCGGGGCTTCGGTCCGGCACTATTTCCCGCTCGACGCCGAGTACGCCGGTTTCGCGGCGCGGTTCGAACGCCTCTTCCACCGGCTTCATCGTCAGGTCGCCGACTGCCAGCCGCGAGATCTTGCGCGCCGCCGACAGATAGCTGTCCAGCAGCGTCGGCGAAAGCGAGAGGACGTCGCCGTTGTTATCGAACCCGTAGCCCGAATCGTCCACCGGCAATAACGCGCCGGCGTTCACATCCAACTCGAAGATGTCGCGGATGGCGTTGCTGTATTCCGCGCGGTTCAGCCGGTGGATTGCCGGATGCCCGGGATTCGGGTGCGCCGCGGCTTCGGCATCCAGCGCGGTTTCCAGCCACTTGCTGAAACCGGCGGCGGCCGCGACGTCGGGCCGCGGCAGGCCCGGAGGCGGCATCTGACCGCTCTTGAACTTTCGGAGCACTTTCTCCAGCAGCTCGGCGTTATCGCCGACACGGGCGGCATCCAGCCCTTGCAGAGTCACACCGGCTGTCTTGAGTTGGTTATTGTGGCAGACGACGCAGTAGCGCTGGAGCAGGGCTGGTTGGCTCAGGGCGCTAGGGGCACCCACGATACCGACAAAAACGCCGATCGCCGCCGGGGCGACCGCCCGAAAGAATATCTTGCTCATGAACCCAGTCCCGATACAGCCCGCTCGTCAGTGCAATATCAGGATTATCGACTATGTATTCGATCTAAGACAGTTAAACCCTCGCGGTTACCGTTGCGTAACGTAACCCAACCCAACCCAACCCTAACCCACCGCCCGCGTTCTGTGCCGGGAGGGCTG
>OBLU010001002.1_pt1 | contig 26375 bp, 23 predicted proteins | sample 1518681 | NCBI WGS metagenome assembly OBLU01 (sample SAMEA3539304, study PRJEB22396) | soil metagenome | biome: tundra; feature: field; material: soil | place: USA | collected 2010-05 | depth 0.15 m
GGCTTTTGATCGGATGCTGGCGGCGCGCTCTGCTGTGCCCATGCGCCGGACGCTGTAATGAGTAGGGCCGAAACAATCAGCCAACGACAGGGTCGAGAGGTCATGGTATCTCTCTTTCCGCGCTCCCCTACCGCGCAGCATTTGCAGCAGTCGAATTGATCTTCCACAAATGGTACGCGTCGTCACGCGGAATAGCCGCTTCCCGTTGACAAAATGACTTTCTGTGCCGGTTGACAACGCCTCTGCACTTCGGTAAGCTGTGGGGTGGGGGTTTTTGTATGACCAGCGCGGAATAGCCAAATCCAAAGAAATCAATGATGTAGTGGCGGATCGGGATTATTTGTAGGGGCTGGTACGCGATAAACGCGGAATGGGGACGGCATGACACGGCAAGAAGAATGGGAGATTCAGGAAGCCAGGACTGCGGAAGACTCGGCACCTAAGCAAACGGAACCTTCCGGGGTGCACAAACTGAATACGCACGACCGTGGCGTTTACGGTGGATTCACCAAGGCGGCTGTAGTGAGACTCCTCCAAAAAAAGAAGGGGTACCAATATTCACAGTCCGAAGAGACGGCCCTGAAAGCGTATTTCAATGAGCGATTGGCGAACATGGAGTGTTCTATGAGCGCCGGGACCCCCGACTATCTGTTGTACGAAGGCACGGGAGGCGTGTTACTTGATGCTGCCGACAAGAAATTTGTCACAGACGAGAAGAAGTGTTTCGACAGGGATAGATATAAGCGTGTATTGCCACTTCTACCCGGTGAATCCCCTGCGTCCAATTTCGTCTGTGCGGACGAGGCGGAGGCAGCACTGGCAGCCTGGACGGTATCCGTGCCCGTTAACGTGATGACATCGGACCAACTTGCTTCCGAATTAGCCAGAACCGTTTATTTGCAGTTTGCAGATAGCAAGCCCGCAAAACGCCGCGCCGCAGACAAAAGCAAGCGTCAAGAACATGAAGACCAGGGAGGAGCAGCATGACACGAAACATACCAGCAAACAAGGCGGGACGGGACGCGATGGACGCATCACTAAACGCCGCTGAAAGAGTTCGGCGTCAACTCAAAGCCGGGCCAAAGGCTAAGACGCGGACACTCCCATCTTTGTTTCAAGCCATTGAGCGCCTGTGCGATGCAGCAGACAGTGGACGGAGCCTGATGCGTAAGTACGGCCTGGACCCGGATGACATCCATCTTGCACTGCTTTACCGGACGGATGGTGCCATTGGAAGCAGCCCACTTCCCGCGTCCGAAAACATTGAGGCGTTCATCATGAAGTTTGAGCAAATGGGCAACGTGGATTTTCTCGGGATTCTGTGGTGGCAAACCGGGCCGGATACCAGAGGCAAAGGCAACAGCGCCGTGCCGATGTGGATCACGGAATTTGCCGATGACAGGCGTGCGTCACTAGAGATGCTCCTATTCAGGAATGCACTGACATCATTACCCGCGCCACAATAAACACGAAGGCCCCAAGGTGTTAGCGCACCTCAGGGCCGGATGGCAAATAGGACACGTGGGAACGCATCGCAGTCGGCCTTTCTCCATTGTAAGGCGGACTGCGCTGCCTTAAAAAGTGAGATAGCGATTCATTACGCGTTTGAATTAGAAGACCGATCCCGATAGCCACAGACGAGCTCCAGTGGCGCTTTCGAAACGCATTTAGACGGATGAACCGTGCTGTTAGTAGCGCGGGATTTCAGCAGCTCGCCTGCAGGCCAAACCGCGGTTGCGAGGCGTTGCGTGCGAGGGATGTGGGAAAGGATGCAACGGAGGTGTGAAGCATGAGCCCTGAGCAAGTAGTTAGACAAATGAACCGAAGGAAACCCGTGCTGTAGTGACAGCGCGAAATTCCAGCAACGCGCCTACGGGCCTTGTAGCGCGACTACGGGGCCTTGCGCGCAAACACTAACAGCAACCAAGAAAGGGAGTACCGATATGCAGCGGACACAGGACGTAAGACTTGGACTAACATGGGCACGGTTTTTCTCATTGCTTGGGTGGAGATGGCGTGTGTCCCGCGTGCCGGGATATGACCTTAACTTGACCATCCCATGCACACATGGTGAGTGCTCCGGGTCGCATGAATTACTGATTCGGATAGAACACGGCAGCCTTGAGTATTTTAAAAAACTCCACGATGATCTGTTCGATGTTACGGAGGCGTGGGGATCTCCGAGTCCTGCCGTTTTTGGCGATAACCCGGAGGATACGTTCTGGACGATGCCCCACGGGTCCGGGGGTGGTGAGGAAAACATCACTCAATGGGTACCGGATTGGAAGGCCCTTTGGGCACGCGCCGGGGGATCACTGTAATGGCTAACTTTCTGGAAAGAGCCTTACCACTTGCGGAGCGCGGCTTCCGTGTGTTTCCACTCATCCCTGGAGAGAAGCGTCCGGTCAAGATGTCAACCGGGGACCACTTTGACGCGGCCACAACTGACCCGGAGCAGCTCAGACTTTGGGACACGCAAGAGCCTAATGCCAACATTGGTTTGTCACCGGATGAAAACTTCTGCTTTCTGGAGACGGACGATGAAGCCGCGTTAATGGAGGCGTGCAAGGACCTCCCACCCGAAGTCTGGGACACCACGCGGGCCGGAGCTAATCCAAACCGTTGTGCCTTCTACTACCGTCAGACCATGCGGACACGACAGGCGGGCAACATGACGGCAACACGGGAGGGCCAAGAGAACCTCTTTGAGTTCAAACAGCACCGCCTGATTATGACGGGACCGGGCAGTCTCCACAAAAATGGCAACGTGTACAAGGCCGATTGGAAGCGGATTCCGGCCATGCCTGATGTGTTGTTGCATCGTCTCTGTGCGCTGTATGGCGCTCCTAAGCCCGGCAACACGGGCGTGATGAGTGATGGCGCAAAACATGAGACGGAACTGTTGGACCGTTTCCTTGCCACGTATGAATTGGCTACCACTGGCGATTGGTTCAACAAGGGCAAGCAATGGTACAGGCCGATTGAATGCCCGTGGGCAAGTGACCACGAAAACTCTAATGAGGGCACGTCCACGTGCGTGGTGTACACGGAGGGCGGAGGCTACGGATTTGATTGCAAGCACCGCTGCTCATCAAAGGGATGGAAAGAGTTTCGCGCTGAGCTGGAGGGACGCTTTCCCGAGCGTGCATTTTCGTTTGTGGGTCATACAGGACCGGAGGCAACTATCAGCGGTGGCCGGTTGCCATTGATTGCACACGCAACATTGGCTGAAGCATTTCTCCGGGACAATCATGATTTTTGCGCGGTGTACGACGCGCCTGGACGCCCGACTGCGCAGTGGGTCAAGACACGGTGGGACATCTCGGACAATGACACAATCCTTTGGCGGGCAGTGGCCGATTATCTGAAGGCACTTCACGGCAAATATCCCACGCCAGAAAAAGGGCCGGACTCGCGCATGAGGTTCTATGATGCCACGTTCATCAGCGGCGTGGTGCGGTGCGTCAAGCCGTATCTGCCTCCAGTCAAGGCTGAGACGTTTGATTGTGATCCCTACATGCTTGGGCTGCCCGATTGCCGGGTTATTGATTTGCGGACAAGTGCAGTCAGAGATATGCGGAGGGAAGACTACATCTCTCAGCGCGTGGATGTATCACCAGACCCGAATTGCCCAACACCACGGTTTGACAGCTTCATCAGTGAGATTACGTGCGGTGATGGTGCGCTTGCCAACTACTTGCTCCGCCTCTGTGCGCTGTGTCTGACGGCTGTTCCATATCAGGGCTTGTTCTTTCTGTGGGGACGCGGCAGAAATGGCAAGGGAGTGCTGATACGGATGCTCACTGCAATTCTTGGTGACGGCCGTTTTGCGTGGCCCTTGCGTCCTAGTGAGATTACCGTGTCCCGGTTTGGTGATGACGCAATGAAGCGCACGTTTGCCCGGCTGAAGAGCAAGCGGCTTGTCACGGTGAATGAGAGCGTATCCGGGAATCTCAATTTCTCCATGCTCAAACTGATGAGCGGCGGGGACGCGCTGAGTGGTGCGGACATGAGGCAAGACGCGGTTGCGTTCAAGCCAACGCACAAGGTTCTGTTGCCAACCAATGACAGGCCAAACGTCCCGGCAGACCCGGCATTCCGTGGGCGCGTTCACATGATTCCGTTTCTTGCAAACTTCACTGGACGTGAGGACCGGACGCTTGACCACACATTGCAGCACGTTGAATTGCCGGGTATCCTGTACCGCCTCATCACACTCTGCCCGGATGTGATTGAGAACGGATTGCGTCCGCCCGCCAGTGTGTTGGCTGAGACAGACCAACTCTTTGCTGAGCTGGACGTGACCAAGCAGTTTCGTGATGACTGCCTGGAGAGCGAACCAAGCGCGGAGACTACGGCCACTGAAATGAAGGCCGCCGTGTTGCAGTGGCTACACGGGCAGGTTGCAAGCGGCGCAATTGTTGTGCCGGTGATGGGCCATGAGGACCAAACCGAATCAATCCTACGCGAGCTGAAACATCAGCCCGATGTCTGCTACAAACGGGTGCGCCGTGATGGTGACCACACCGAGACGGAGGGCAAAGGCCTGGTTTGGGCTTACGTGGGAGTCAGAATCAAGTAGTTCCGTCCAGTCGTCCACATCGTCCACTTCGTTTTCTATCTATCACCCCAACGCCTATTTCTACTACTTACTGTTTACGGTACGTAGATGGATAGAGGGCAAATGAGGTGGACGGAGTGGACGACAACGTAACACCTGGAGGAAGTCATGCGTATTTGCAGTGGTGCTGGATGTCTACGGGCTGTGCCGGATGATGTGCGCTTCTGTGATGAGTGCAAGTCGGAGCGGCAACCATCAATTGATGACGGCATACGGTCTGTGCTCAGTGACCGTGAGCGGTACGGCTGGATATACACGAGTGAGCGTTGGGTGAAATACATCCGGCCCAAGGTGCTCCGCCGTCAGCCCATGTGCGCCCGGTGCCGGACCAAGCTGTCACAGATCGTGGATCACATTGTCCCCATAGGCGTTGCCATCGTGCAAGCACAGGACAGTGGACTGTACAAGCTGGACAAGTACGCGGGCGCATACCTACTGAGCAACCTTCAGGGCTTGTGCCGTGCGTGTCACAGTGTCAAGACAGATGAGGACAAGCTACACTCAGGCCTTTGGCCCAATGTAGTTGAGCGGGAAGCACTTGAACCTAAGAAGGTGTGGACGTTCTAGGAATGAAGTAGATGGGGTGGGTCTCCATCTCGCCAGACACCCTCTATAGAGGCGCCGCCAATAATTTCCATACATGAACAAATAATTCTCAAAAATGAGACACTTTGTTGCGTTTTGGCCACATTTTGCAAGTAATTGATATCACGGGAGTTTAATTCAGGGTGCAAGGCATCCGGGAATGGGGCAAGACAGTGGAAACCGAATGGCTAAACACAACCGAAGCCGCCCGGCACCTGAAGGTCAAACCGCGCACTCTTGCGCAATGGGCGCGTGAAGGCAAGGTCCCCGCACATCGGCTCTCCGGCTGCCAACGTGTCACGTGGCGATTCTTGGAGACCGAGTTGGATGCTATGCTGATGCCGTCATCCGCTGACCCTGCTGAGGGGAGGCAGTAATGAGGGTCCAGCGACATTCAAATGGGTCCGTGCGCTATGACAAACGGCGCAAGACCTGGAATTACCTTTGGTACGACGGACCAACTCGCCGGTCAAAGCGAATTGGAACGAAACAAGAATTTCCAACCAAGGCTGCCGCCTGGAAGGAAGTTGAGAGCCTTGAAATCCAACCGAAATCACAAGGCGGAGACAAGGGAGACACGGTGCGTAGCGTGATTACGCGGTATGAAGCCGAGCGGATGCCCTCGCGCCCTTCCACGGCGCGGGTGTATCGGTGTTTCCTCAAAAATCACATACTGCCGAAGTGGGGAGACACGGGGATTCAAGCCGTGCAACCCCGTCCGGTTGAGTTGTGGCTCCGTGAGCTGCCTTTATCACCAAAGTCCAAGACGCACGTGCGATCGCTCATGCACGGGCTTGTGGATTTTGCGATGTGGGCAGGTATGTTGGACATCAGCCGCAATCCCGTCTCGCTTGTCCGCAATATCGGAGCAACGCGGAAAGTGCGGAAAGCCCGGAGTCTCACAGCGGAGCAGTTCCATGCTCTGCTGAGAGAGCTGCAAGAGCCGTTCGCAACCATGGCACTCATCTCTGTGTGCTTGGGTCTCCGCATCAGTGAGGCGCTTGCACTCCAATGGGCAGACGTGGATTGGCTAGGCTCACGGCTGAGCGTCCGGCGCGGCATCGTAAATCAAATTGTGGGCGATGTGAAGACGCAAGGGTCCGCGAAGACTTTCAACCTTGCGGGTGAATTGCTGGAGCGCCTGAAGACCTGGAAACAGTCTTCCGAATTTTCGGGAGCGGAGGATTGGATTTTTGCTAGCCCATTCAAACTCGGCAGACTTCCTTACTCCTACACCGGGACACGGCAAGAGCTGGAACGGGCATCGAAGGCCGCTGGAATCGGGCACATCAGTTCGCACGCATTCCGGCACACATACCGCTCGTGGCTGGACGCTGTGAAGACTCCGATTGCCGTACAACAGAAAATGATGCGGCACACGGACATCCGCACGACCATGAACGTCTACGGTGATGTGGTCACGGATGAGATGAGCACAGCGGGCTTGAGGGTAGCTGAGCTTGCATTCCAGACTAAAGGAGCGCAAGCAGAGCGCGGGCCCAACTAAGTTATTGATTCGATGGTGGACGCGGTAGGAATCGAACCTACAACCTGTCGGTTAAGAGCCGAATGCTCTGCCAGTTGAGCTACGCGTCCAGATGATCCGAAGGAACCCCGCGTTGAAAGTCGATCTGCAGGGCGTCAGACAGGAAAAGATCCTCACTGTCCTTGAAAAATATAGCACATGCGGGAGTGGATTCCAAAGGCGCGCGATACAGGGCTGAGGGGTCTAAAAGGTGGAGACTACTCTTAGAAAGTGAAGGCCACTCCGCCGCGGATGCCACGCTGCTCTTGCGAGAAGATGAGCAAAGAGCCGTCGCTTAACAGGTAAGGATGATAGCCTTCCGCGAGCAGATTTCGCACATCCAGTATGGCCTCGATGCCTCCCGAGCCATCCCGCCGCCTGCAGATTGCCTGGCGGAGATGCAGGTTGAGGTAGGGTTCAACGCCATTCGTCGCGAAGGGTGCCGCCTGGGTGACTGAATCGCTGGGCTGCCAACGATAACTGGCCCGCCAGCGTGTGCCGGTTCCATCAAGGGTCCCCGACAATGCAATCGTGTAGCTTTGAACGCGGCGTGGGTGGGCCGAGCTCAACGCCTGGGCGAGCGGAAACGGATGAGTGAGAGCGGACATTACCAGGGCCTCTCCATTCGCATAGCTGAGGTGGACTCGGCCTCCACCGGGAATACGGTGCTCCACTGTTGCCAACACACCCGCCGACGCAAAATTGGGGCCGGACGTGCGCAGAAGACCGCTGCTGCTGTCGAAGAGCATATTTCCATTCATCATCGGCGCGTGACCCGCAGCAAAATGCTCTGCCGCCTCGATGACCGGGTTCTGCATGTGGTCGGAATAGATCACGACAGCCGTGCCCGAGGCCTCGGTCCATCTCTCCCATCCGATCTCCTGGTGCAGCCCCCCTGCCATCGAAAGCTTGCCGTTGCGCATTGAGAGCGCGGGCAGCCAGAATGCAGCTTCGGACTCATCCGCACTTGACGCCGCGGGAAGGATGGTACTCATCTGGTATCGGACGGTAGAGTCCCCGTTGCGCCAACCAGCGGAAGCGAAAGGCAGTGATGCGACGACCGTATTGGGAGAATCCTGTTCGAAGCGTGCCACCACTTGCTCGGAGCCGGCTTCAGCTTCGAATTCGTCCCCCAGGTTCATCGATTCCCATGAGCGAACCGCAGCCTCTTCGAGCCCTCCGATGCCGGGACCCTCTTCAATTTCCGGATGCAAGGATACGGCGGCCACAGACTGTACGGAGCCGGCGAAGCCCAAATCCTGACGGAATCCAAGCATCGACTCCATACGCCCGTCGGTATCTGGAGCGAAATCGACCCGGGCAAGCAACTCGCGGCTGTTAGAGGGGGTGTTTTCAATCGACGCGGTGATGCGCTCCCCGCTCTCGCCAAACGTTCCCTCTTCTCCGGTGGCCATCAGGCGCGCTTTCAGTTTTGGCCGTCCGCCTGACCCGTCGGAGACCAAGACAAGCGGCCCATCTTCAAGCCAGCGCAGCAACGGGCGATTGGCAGCAGAGCGAAGAGTCCACGCCCAATCATCCTTTTGCGCATTCGAGGCGCGTGGCTCCGCGGGCAGCCATTGCATCACCTCATACAGCGTATTCAGCGTAAGATTGACGATCGTGCTGCTGCGCACCCGCACATTTTCCCTGAGCGACGGCAGGAACGACATACTCGTCGCCTTCACTGCGTAGCGCCCGGGTACGATTTGTGGAATTGAGAATCGCCCTTGGCTGTCGGTATATACAACGCTGAGCACGCTCAGGTCGGGGCGCAGCAGCTGAACAACCGCGCCGATCTGCGGCACGCCAGCCGAGTCGCGCACCACCCCTGACACCGATCCGGGGGCCGCTCCGTAGAGCGAAGACCCTCCCAGCGTAATCAGCGCGATGACTATGGCGAGATGGGACCTGCGCATCTTCACTCGAATTGGTGACCTTGTGGCGTCGCTGGCAAATCCCTTCCTGTACCATGTCGCGCTGGCTTGCCGATCTGAGGCCGGAATGCCACTCTGCGCGTTGTTCATTCTATTGCACGACAAAAGGGGCCGATTGCGCAATCACTTGTTTCGAGATTTCGTCGTTCACTTTGATCAGCACCTTGTACTTACCAGGCTGGAGTCCGGCGATCGGGAGAGATTTTTGCACCGTCATCTGGTCGCTGTGTACCCCCAACTCCTTTGGATCCAACTGCTTCTCGAAGATCACGTTGTTGTTCGCAGTATCGATAATCTGGTATGTTACCTGGGCTTCGTTGCTCTTGGTCGCTTCGTTGATGCCCAGGTTATACACCTGCATCCAGAAGTTGAGCTGCTGGTCGCGGGCAAAACTGACCGGTACGCCTGGATTGGCGCTGACCCGCGGCCGAATAAATGTGTTGCCGATAACGAAGTTGCCGCTGCCAATGGAGTGGGAATCGACAGGATTCATCTTGTCGGCCAGGATCAGGCTGGATGTGGCGAGCTTCTCATCGTGGAACTCGGGCACTTCAATCGCGCGACCGTAAATGCCGATGTGGTCCGGGTTATTCACATCCTTGATGGCAATATCGAGACGGTACAGTCCGGGAACCAGCGGCAGCGCCTTCCAATAGACCTTTTGTCCATCCAACGCCTTTTGAAGCAACTCGGCGGGCTCCTCAACTTGAACCGTGTCCTCGAAGGTCTGCACCACTTTGTGCGTGATGGTGGTGACCTTTCCCAGGATGTTAACCACGCCTGTTGACACGCCATCCTTGGTCACAAAAGTGACATCGCGATTCTTGATCTGCAACGTAATCGGCACCAGCACCGTGTTGTCCGTCACCTTGACGAAGTCGGTCCGGACATCAAACGGGAAAATCGGTCCGTTGATCAGCTTGTGCTCTGAGATGAAATTATCGAGATCCTTGAACTTGACCGGAGGCGGCGCGAAAACCTTCGCAGCCAGTTCGATGCGGTCAAATTCCTTTCCCTGTTCTCCAGAGGACAGCGGACCGGTGCCCAGATTCTCGAATCCGCCCTTGAATCGATCCGCCTTTTTAGCCTGTCCCATCTGTTCCCACTGTGTCAGGCCCATGCCGGGAACATGCGACAAAGCGTCCTTTTCGCCGCGGTCGATGGTGAAGTGGAAGTCGCCGCACATGCAGGTATCGACAAATTCAAGATCGACGTTTTCGCCGATGCCTTCGAGATACCGGTAGTGCCAGGTCTCAAATGGGAAGGTGGATGTTTCACCGCCGCCCTCGTCCATAGGCCGCTGGTAGCTTCCGCCCGATGGGTGGCTCTCGGTGGAGTCGGGCGGACCAAAGGAAATGTAAACATGCCCCCGGTCAGTCTTCCAACCCGGCTTGCCGGCGGCATAATGCTCATTGGCATAGGCGATGCGGCGATAATGCTCCTCGCGGAACTCGTTGTCCGGCGAGTCGGGATTGGGATTCCGGCGAAGCCAGAACTGTTCGATGAAGGCTTCGCGCTCTTCATCGTTGCTCAGATTCTTGAAGGCTTTTCGCTCTTCATCAGAAATAATGTAGGCGACGTCCTGGTCCAGCCAGGTCTTGTACGCGCCTTTCAACTCCTGGCGGACGGCCTTTTGAGCCTCAAATCTCTCTTTGTCGCTGCGTTGCCGCTTCAGCGGGTCGGCTTCCTGATCCGACTCCACGGCCGCTGGGGCCTGAGCGGATTGACCAGATTGGTCAGCTTGTTGGGCCGAGAGCCCCCTGGAAGGAATAAAAGCCAGGCCGCAAATCAGTGCGACGTATAGAACGGTGCGACCAGTAAGCATCATTGCCGTGGAATACTCCTGCGATGCCTTATTCTACGAGTCCAGCCCGAGCGGAGCAAGGCTTTGATCCGCAGTTACCCGGCCGTTGGACGCGGGGACACCCGAAAGGTAACCGGCAGGCCCCAGGGCCTTGCCACCCAGCCATCCAGCTTTGGCCCGGCTGATCGGAACCGCCTTTGAGACCCTCGGGGCCTTTCAAACGTCTCAGGAATCAGGAATAAGCGCCATTATCCTGCGGAACAGCCTTTCGGTCTTTCAACCGCATCGGCTGTGTCTCAAGCAGAGAGCTTTTGATTTCCAGATGACCGTCAAAGGCCAGGCGGGAAGTTCATCCGGTAAAGCGCTCTGACGCAAATTCGCAATCATCGGGAACCCAATGCGCGATAATTGCGTAAACTGACATTGGGGAAAAACTGGAGCAACCAGTACATGAAGAAGATACTCCTGATTGTTCTCGCCGTCTTAATAGTTGCCGGGCTCGTGGGCTTCATGGTCTATAAGCAGCAGTCCGGTTACACCAAGGTATTGACCGCCAAACTCAACCGGCAGGATTTGGCCACGGTTGTCAGCGGCACGGGCCAGATTAAGCCAAAGACCTTCGCGAACCTCGGCGCCACGGCAATGGGCCGGGTCACCCACCTTTATGTAAAGGAGGGGGATCATGTGAAGAGAGGCCAACTCGTCGCTACGGTCGAGAATGTGCAGCAGGAAGCATTGGTTTTAGGCCAGCAAGCAACGATTGATGCGGCCAGGACCGATATCTCCTCCTACATCGCTGCGGAAAAGACTGCCGAAGCGAATGTCGAGCATGCCCAGGCTGACTTGGAACAGAAAAAGCTGGATTGGGATCGTGCCCAAGGCCTCTACAAAGCCGGAATCATGGCCAAGCAGGATTACGATGCCAAGAAAGCGGCATACGATACCGATGTCGCCTCCGTGTCACAGGCCGTGGCGCAGGTGAACCAGGCCAAGGCCAACACCGACTCGGCCCGTGGGCATATGCACACCGCGCAAGCTAACCTGCGCGTCAACCAGAATGCACTCGACTTGACCAAGGCCATCGCGCCCTTTGACGGCATCGTGACCAACGAGCCGGTCCGCGAAGGCGAGACCGTGGTCGAAGGCATCCAGAACACTGAAGGCTCCACGTTTATGACACTCGCCGACATGAGCGTGATCACCGCTGAAGTCAAGGTGGACGAGACCGACATCGTCAACGTCCAGATCGGGCAGCCTGCCGACGTCACCGTCGACGCCATTCCCGGCAAAGTCTTCAAGGGACACGTAACGCTGGTCGGCGATCAGGCGCTGTTGCGCTCAACCGGCGTCGCTACCTCGCAATCGACTACAGGAACTGAAGAAGCCAAGGATTTCAAAGTCGTAGTCACCCTCGATAGTCCCAACGATGAACTGCGCCCTGGCCTCTCCACCACCGCCAAGATCACCACCGCGCGCAAGGCAAATGTGCTGGCACTGCCCATTCAGGCACTGACCATGTACACGCCTCCGCCGCCGGGAAGCAAGGGCAACGTGGAGGCAGCCTCCTTGGCCACGAATGGCCCCAAAGTCGCTCCCATCCAGGGTGTGTTTGTCATGGAGAAGGATGCGCACGGAAGACAGCGGGCAAGGTTCGTCAAGGTCACCACAGGCATCACAGGAGCAACGGACATCGAGGTTCTCTCCGGGCTCAATGAGGGTCAAGAGATCGTGATCGGGCCTTACAAAACCTTGCGGGTTCTCAAGGACGGCGCGTTGCTGAAGAGGGAAACCCAGCTTCAAACCGTGCCGGCTCCAGCAAGCTCCTAAGGGGCCCGCACTTCAGGCGGAAGCAGGGGGCCAGCCGCGCGTTGAGCTTGCCTCGTACCGGGCAACCGGACTTTCACAACCAGGCAAAGGAAGAGATTCGGATGGCTCTGAACAGCATGACGACCGAACTGGAAACGCAGCAGGAGTCGGCGCCGCCCAGCAGTGATGTGATCGTCGTCGAAGACCTTTGGCGCACATATGACATGGGCTCTGAGCAGCAGGTGCAGGCGCTTCGCGGCGTCTCCCTCCGCATCAAGCACAACGAGTATGTGGCCATCATGGGTCCGTCCGGCTCAGGCAAGTCAACCCTGATGAACCTGATCGGCTGCCTCGATACGCCGTCAAAAGGACGCTACTGGCTCAATGGCCAGCTTGTAAGCGATCTCGATGACGACCAGCTCGCGCGCATCCGTAACAAGGAAATCGGCTTCGTCTTCCAAACCTTCAATTTGCTCGCGCGGGCCAGTTCGCTGCACAATGTTGAACTGCCCCTCATCTACAACGGAACCCCGGCGGCCGCGCGCATTGAGAGGGCCAAAGAATCGCTGACCAACGTGGGTCTCGAAAACCGCATGTACCACAAGCCCAACGAACTCTCCGGCGGCCAGCGACAGCGCGTGGCCATCGCCAGGGCGCTTGTAAACAGTCCCTCGATCATCCTCGCCGACGAGCCCACAGGCAACCTGGACTCGAAGACCGGCCTCGAAATCATGGCGCTGTTTGATACGCTTCACGACAAGGGCAACACCATCGTGCTCGTCACCCACGAGCCCGATATCGCCGAATACGCGCACCGCGTTGTGCACATTCGCGACGGCCAGATCTTCTCCGACGAGCCGTCAAAACGCTTTCGCAAGAATGTGGGCGTCGTGTAAGCAACACACCAGTTTTTTGAACACGCCGGGCCGGAGAGACACACGTCTCTTCGGCTCATGTTTTTGCGCCCGTGGCCGATGAAAACGCTGACGGCCCGTGTGGAAAGTACCGGACCGCGGAGGCGAGCCACGTTGCTTTCCATGGGTACTTCCGCTCAATTCCAGCCCCGGGCTTCCGCTTCCGGTTTCAGGCTTCTGGAACCGGGATCGCCGCTCGCGTCTCCGGTCGTAGGGATAAATGCCGCGTGGCGCAAGCTTCTCCTCCAGGCCGAAATGGTTGCGCCGCATCTGCAGGTCGCCGCGGTTGAAGGCGAGCACGGATCCGGCAAGCAGACACTGGCCCGCTATCTGCATGCCCGCTCTCCGCTGGCGCGGTCGGTGCTTCAGAGCTACGATGCGCGCCAATGGCTGGTGATCGAGTCAGATCCGGCCACGCTCGATGGGTTCATCTATCTGGATCGCGTCGACCTGCTCGGACCTCCTGGACAGGCATTGTTGTTAGCAGTGGTGAAAGCGCTGCAGGAACGCCCTCCGGGCCGCGCCGCGCTCATGGCTTCTTCGCAAACCTCCCTGCGCCAAATGGCGGGACAGGGTCTGCTGATGCCCGATCTGGCCTTCCGCCTCACTGCGGTTCGCTTCGCCGTTCCCCCACTGCGGCAGCGCAAAGAAGATATCGCTCCCCTGGCACAGGCGCTGCTCGATCGCATCTGCGCGCGTTATAAGCAGCGCACAGTGTCGCTTGGTCCTGGTGTGCTCACCCGGCTCTTGCAGCACACATGGCCCGGCAATGTGCGCGAGCTCGCAAGCACCCTCGAGGCGGCACTGCTCGATGCCGAATATGGCGTGATCCGCACCGAAAACCTGCCTGTCCTATCGCACGCTGAATTGCGCCCTGACCCGCAACCCGCCGTCCGCAGCGAAAACCTGGCCCTCGACGCGATCATTCAGCACCATGTGCAATACGTCCTCGACCTGAACCGCGGCAACAAACTCCGCGCCGCGCGCCAGTTGGGCATCAGCCGCTCTACCATCTACCGCATCCTCACCAACGACGACCACTGACCACTGCCCTATTCCCTGCCCACTGTTCACAGTCCACTGATCTGACCCCTGACAACTGACCCCTGACAACTATCCTCCCTGATCCCTGTTTCCCTGTTTCCCTGATCTACACTCATCACCAGAGGTCCTCTTTCGTTGAGAAAATTGCGCCCAGTCGTCCTGGCCACCTGCGCCTTGCTTTTGCTTGCCCCCGCACCATCACTTCGCGCGCAAAAGCTGCCTCTCTCCACGGCCCCTGCATCCCCAGCCTCCCTCGAAGACCGGCGCGCCGCGCTCAACGGCCTCTTTCATGAATACTGGGAGGCACACCTCGAGCATTCGCCCGAGTTCGCTTCCACCATCGGCGATAAGCGCTTCAACGACCGCATCTCCGACTACTCCGTCAAGGCGGAGAATGATTGGCTCGCCAGCGAACAGAATTATCTGATGCGCCTTGCCGCAATCGATTCCACCGGGTTGACCGATCAGGAGAAGATCAGCCGCGAACTGCTGATGCGCCAGTTTGCCGACGACCAGGAAGCAGCGGAGTTCAAGGAATGGGAGATGCCCGTCGATCAGTTGGGCGGCATCTACTCCGAATATCCGCAGCTTGTCGACGAGCTCAGCTTCACCACGGTGAAGGATTACGACGACTGGATCGCGCGCCTGCATGCCATTCCCAAAGCCTTCGATCAGGTAATGACCAACATGTCCATCGGCATCGAAGACCAGCGTGTCCCGCCGAAGTTCCTGCTTGAAAAGACCTTGGTAGAAGTGCAGCAACTCGCCAATCAGAAACCCGAAGACACACCTCTGGCCGCGCCCCTCAAGCAGTTCCCTTCCACCATCTCAGCCGACGACCAGGCACGCATCAAAGACGAAACGCTCGCCGCAATTACGAAACAGGTGTTGCCGGCTTACATGCGCTTCGCGCACTTTCTTCAGGTGAGCTACATTCCCGCCGGCCGTTCCGACCCCGGCATCTCCGCATTGCCCGACGGTGCCAAGTACTATCAGTTCCTTATTCACCAGAGGACGACCACCGACCTGACTGCCGCCCAGATTCACCAGATCGGCCTTGACGAAGTCAAGAAGGACGAGGCCGAGATGCTCACCATCGCGCAGAAGCTCGGCTTCAAGGATCTGGCGAGTTTTCAGGCCAGCCTCAAGCCCAATCCCAAGCTGCATCCCGCATCGGCCGACGCACTGCTCAATGCTTTTCGCGATGACCTGAAACCGATGCAGGCCAAGCTCCCGCAACTGTTCGGCCATCTGCCGAAAACTCCGTTTGAGGTAGCCGCGGTGCCCGACTACCTTGCGAAGGATGCGCCGCCAGCCTACTACGAAGCGGGTGCGCCCGACGGCAGCCGCCCTGGCCGCTTGCGCATCAATACCTACAACGCTACCGACCGCAATCTCTACATCGTTGAAGACATGGCCTACCACGAAGGCATCCCCGGCCATCACCTCCAGAATTCCATCGCGCGCGAACTCACCGGCATTCCCGAGTTCCGCAAATACGGCCACTACACGGCCTACGGAGAAGGATGGGGACTCTACGCCGAACGCCTCGGCAAAGATGTGGGCTTCTACCAGGATCCCTACTCCGACTATGGCCGTCTGCAAGGCGACATCTGGCGCGCCATTCGCCTCGTCGTCGACACCGGCGTCCACTCCGACCACTGGACCCGCGACCAGATGGTGCAGTATTTTCACGATCACTCGGCCATCGACGACACCAGCATCCAGGCCGAGGTCGATCGCTACATCGCCATGCCCGGTCAGGCCCTCGCCTACAAAATCGGCCAATTAAGAATCCTGCAACTCCGCGATAAAGCAAAAGCGGAACTGGGCGACAAGTTCGACATCCGCGCCTTCCACGATCAGGTCCTCGACTCAGGCGCCCTGCCCCTCGATGTGCTAAGCGAACGCATCGACGCATGGATTGCAGCCCAGAAAGCTTCTGGCCCGAAGTAGTCCGCGACCAGCATGGGTCCCCATCCTTGAATCGTTTTGTGATTCAAAGGTGGGACCCCAGAAATTCCAATCTGCGCACTCTCATGGGCACGATTCACCGCTGCGAATCGTCCCGCAAATGGCCTAAATCACCCAGCCGACATCGCAAGGCTTTGTGTCAGGGCAGGACTTCAGGCGGAGCACAAGACCATCAAGCACAAGGCCGGCATCTACGTTGACGGCGATATCTATACGAACACCGTTGAATCCGCGTTCTCGCTGTTGAAGCGCGGCATCATCGGTACGTGGCATCGGATTTCTGCAAAGCATCTACAGGCCTACCTTGAGGAAATGGAATTCCGGTTCAACAATCGGGCCAATCCTTATCTGTTCCGCGATACGCTGATGAAACTCATTGAAGCGCCGCTATTGGAATATAAGAAACTCACGGCTGCGTAACAAGGCAAAACCCAATCTCTCCGTGAGGCAGCGCCCAAAATTCCACAGAAAATTCCGTATTCACCCACACAGCGCTGATACAAATCTTGGCTACGAAGCGTTCGCCTACTAGGATATGCCCTGGGTTTCTCCAACGCGGAAAGCGAAAATTGTCGTTGTTGAGCGCCACGATTTCGGTATCCATTTCGGGAAACGTTAGGTCTCTAAACACTATATCCACATCATGTTTTGCGCCGATCCTGAAATCCGTCGCTAGAAGAGGCACTATTGACTGCCAGTGCGGTCCAACAGGCTGCGTACTATCTGCCCATCTACCATCCATATCTGGAATCAGAAGATTACCTAACGAATCGTAAAAACTGATCTGAGTGGTTACCCCTTTAGCCTCGTTATTCGGATAGTGATTCTGTGACGTGTTTTCAAGTTTCACTCGTAAAACATTCGCGGCAAAAGCGAACGTGCCGTTTTGATTCACGCCGACTTTCTCGGTATACGGATTGCGTAGAGTTATGCGTGGTCTGGCGTCCTCAATTTCTCTCAACTTTGTTGCTAGAGATTCTTCACGAGACTTCGAACTCACTAGTTCCGATGTTATAGCTGCGTCGATTTCGGCAGGCGTCTTTACCAAATGCCACAGCAGCAGACCACCAACCAAAATCGCGTATGGCCATGCAATAGACCAATAGGCACCATTTACCTGGACCTCAGTGATTAGGCCATAGTGAATTTGACAGATCACTATGACCACGGCAAGCAACGCACCAATCACTTGCTCACCTGTAGACTTTCTGAGTCCTGTCCCGAAGACTCTCCAGTATCTCTTGCAATAGTCCATGCGCTTGATCCTCCCACTCGACCCATGTTTGAATCAAGGGGATAATCTTGACTTTAGTCGTGCCGCATATGGCCTAAAAATCGTCGCGGGCTTTAGCCCCTGATTGCATTCGTTCAAAACCTCCAAGCAATTAAGAGCTCTTTTTCGCGGCCATTTTTTGAGCTCTGACTCGGTCATTGCTGGTCCACAGCTCACAGGCTAAAAGGCTCTCAGCGTGATAGCCTTTCCAGTTATCATTTCCATCCACTCGTAGCACTCCGAATGAAAACGCCTGCAGCGAGTGTGACTTCTTGACGAAAGAGAAAGCCATGAAACATCTTTTCGCCCTCGTATTTCTCAGTGCATTTTCCTGCTGCCTGCACGCGCAAGCGGTGGATGCGACCGTTTGCGACATCCTTCAGAACCCCGCGTCTTTCAATGGAAAAATGGTCCGCATCAAAGGCACGGTTGCCGCCGGCTTCGACCGCTTCGCGATTGAGGGCGCCAATTGCGGCCAGCACGTGGACGGCATCTGGCTCTCCTATCCTGAGGGCACAAAAGGCAAGGCAGGCCCAGTCGCCCTAGTCGAACTCGCACCAGCGCGGAACTTTGCCGGAACCCTCGACCCCGCGACCCGCACCCCCGTCACGCTCGACAAGAGCAAGGACTTCAAGCAGTTCGATTCCTTGCTCGCCGCACAGTTCAAAGAGGATTCAATGTGCCTCGGTTGCAGTCGCAACAAGGTGAATGCAACCCTCGTTGGTCGCCTCGATGGCGTGCCAAAGGCCGGCGTACGCCGCGACAGCACCGGCAAGATCGCCGGCTTCAGCGGCTTCGGCAATCTCAACGCCTACAGAGCGCGGCTGGTCCTGCAATCGGTCTCCGATGTGGCTCCCGAGAATATCGACTATGCAAAAGCCGTCGCCGCAACCAAGGGTGACTTCGCTGACCCATCGGTCTCCGGAGATCCCGTCGCGGCCGCGCACATGGGTGCCAAGCTCTTTGGCGCGGGCAATCCCGCGGGCGATCAGATCGAAAGAGCCGCCGCCGTCTTCGGCAAACCGAATGAGAAGAATGGCGTCGTCATCGGCTTCGGAATCTCAAACGAAGTGCCCAAAAGCGAAGGCGCGAAGAGTGACCAGGATTCCCCCGACGGCATGATTTACAACTGCACCTTTAACTCCGACCGTCTCAAGGGCGATGCCATGACGCGGGCCATCGTGCATAGCGGAACATTGGTTGCCCAAACTCGTGCCCCTTTGCCGGGAACTGAAGGTGACGGGCTCTTCGAATTGGAGTACCGTGCATGGGCAACCACCTCCTTCAGCGCCGTCGCGATTAATCAAAAGACTCTCACCATCTATGGGGGGCATGTCCTTTGGAACTCAGCCTGGCCGCCCGCGGATCGCGAAAAATTGCTCGACGATGAGTTGAAAAGCGCTCTCGCAGGCGAAGACCTCACGATGCAGTAACTCCTCACCCGCGCGCAGAGCACTTTTCCGCGCACCGAAAATTCTGGAAGATCGCCATCGTCGGCCCCTATCAGCACCAGGCTGTCGTAGACGGCCTGGTGCGCCGCTTCAAAGAGTGTGCCGCCGAAAAGAATTGCACCCTCATCCGATAGAGAGATTGATCGAGTTTGAATCAGCCTCAAAATACCGTAAGAAGTACGCCTCTGGCGCGCCGCGAAGGCTCCAGTCATCTGTTGAATTCATCACCGCGATCGGTCGCGAACGCATTTATCTCTTGACGGTCTGTAGGAGACATTCTATTCTCCAGATTGTCTAGAGGAACCGTCCGTGACATTGAAGCCAGTCTCAACCGCCTCCCGTGCATCGCAACCGAGAGATCTGATCCAGGGAACCCTGGAGATGCTCATCCTGAAAACGCTGGCTCTCGAGCCAATGCACGGCTACGGCGTCGGACTGCGCATCGAGCAGATCAGCGGCGGCGTATTCAAGGTGAACGCCGGTTCCTTGCTCCCCGCGCTCAGCCGCATGGAACGGGCAGGCAGCGTAAAGTCCGAGTGGCGGGCTACGGAAAACAATCGCCGCGCCAAATATTACCTTCTCACCGCGAAAGGCCGCAGAGCACTCTCCACGGAAACCGAGCAGTGGCAGCGCCAGATCGGCGCCATCGCACGCATTCTCGAAGCGTGACACCAAAGCGTGACACCCAGGACCAAGCGCAAGCGAGAACCGAAGACCATGATGAATTGGATGAATTGGTTCAGAAACTTCGCCCGAGGAATCGCCGCACTGTTTCACCGCCAGCATGTCGAACGTGAGCTCGACGAAGAATTGCAAGCCTACTTCGACGCCTCCGTGGCGCACAAACAGCGCAACGGCATGACGCAAGAGGAAGCCCGCCGCGCCGCGAGCGTGGAACTCGGCAGCGCCAATTCCGTGAAGCACCAGGTCTGGTCCTCGCGCTGGGAATCCACTTTCGAAGGTATCCTGCAGGACCTTCGCGTCAGCGTGCGCACCCTCGCCAAGAGTCGCGGATTTACTGCGGTCGCTTTGATCTCTCTCGCCCTCGGCATCGGCGGCAACACTGCAATCTTTACCCTGATCAATCAGGTCCTGCTTCGCAATCTCCCTGTTCGCGACCCACAACAATTGGTCGCATTCAACAATTCCGAGTCAGGTGGCATCGCCGGCGGCATCGATCTGGGCGATTTTGGCGGCTATTTCCCTTGGGATTTCACGCGCCAGTTGCAAGCCGATCCAGGTCCATTTCAGGGAATCGCCGCATATGGCAGCTTTTCCAACAAGGTGAGCATCCGGCCCATCGGCACCCCAAACGCAAATGCGCCCGCCCTGCTTGCACCGGCCAATCTTGTCTCGGGAAATTACTTCAGCGTCCTCGGGGCTCAACCACTGCTTGGTCGCACCATCCTCCCGTCCGACGACGCTACCCCGGGAAGCGGCGCAGTTACAGTGCTCAGTTATCACTTCTGGCAGCAGTCTCTTTCTTCCGATCCGCACATCCTCGGAAAATCGATCTCCATCAACGGCACTCCGTTCGAAGTGGTCGGCGTCATGCCCCAAGGATTTCATGGCATCAAGCAGGAGTTGGAGCCAACGGATTTATGGACGCCCATCAGCATGCAGACCGTTCTGCTCCAGCAGTCGTCCATGCTCACTCCGCATTCGGGTATGTACTTCCTCCACGTATTTGCGCGTCTGAGTCCGGGAGCCGCCAGCAGCAAGGCCGAACTCGCGCAGAGCCAGAACTGGCTCAATCAGCAAGTCCGCAACGGTATCCGTGAACGCGAGGGTGGCGCCATCTCAACCGATCGCCAGCAGGAGATCAATCGCGTCACGGTTCGCCTTGTCCCCGCTGCGCACGGTGTCTCCCTCATCCGCAGCCAGTATGGGGATTCGCTCCGGATCCTCATGATCGTTGTCGCCTTGGTGCTTCTCATCGCCTGCGCCAACCTCGCCAACTTCCTCCTGGCGCGCGCCGCAACACGCCGGCACGAAATCCTCACCCGTCTTGCCCTTGGGTCGAGCCGAATGCGCATCGTGCGGCAGGGCCTCATCGAGACGTTCCTCTTGTCCATCGTGGGCGGTCTCATGGGACTCGCGGTTGCATTCGCCGCAACGCGCGCTCTCATTGCCTTTGTCAGCCAGGGCGACGCCTACATCGCCATGAGCCCCGCGCCCAATCTGGGCGTGCTGCTCTTCACGCTTGCCATCTCCCTCGCCACCGGAATTCTCTTCGGCCTGGCCCCGTCCATCAGCGCAGCGCGCATCGGAGTCCATGGCACCCTCAGTTCCAGCGCACGCACCGCACAAAGCAGCGGTGGCAAAATGTCGAGATTCTGGCCCAAGGCACTCGTCACAGTTCAAGTCATGCTGTCTCTCGTACTCCTGGTGGTGGCCGGCCTTTTTCTGCGCACCCTGCGCAACCTTCAGGATCAGGACTACGGCTTCGAGCGAACTCATCTGCTCCTCGCCGAGTTCGACGCGCAACTCGCCGGCTACGAGCCGCACCAGGTATCAGCGCTACACCAGGCTCTCCTCGAGCGGCTCTCCGCAATCCCCGGTGTCCGCTCCGCCGCCCTCTCCGCAACCCCGCCTATCAGCGGTGGCTCGTGGAGTTCCAATATCTCCCTCGCCGGCTACACGCCCGGCCCCAAAGAAAACATGGTGTCTCTTCTCAATCGCGTCTCCGGCCAATATTTTGAGACCGCCGGGATTTCGATCATCGCGGGGCGCGCAATCACTCCCGCCGACACGGCAAACAGTCTCAAGGTCGCCGTCGTGAACCAAACCCTTGCCAAACGATACTTTCCCAAAGGCGACGCCATCGGGCGCCTGCTGACCATCGGCATCGATTCCGCTCGAGGACCATGGCAGATTGTCGGAATCGCCCGTGACACCAAGTCCGGCAATCCCCGCGATACCGATCCGGTGAGAATGACCTACATTCCCCTGGCCCAGATCGAAACACTTCTTCCCGCCCCTGCCGCCCCATCTGCAAACGAAGCCGCCACCAAACCCGCACCCCGCGAAGAAAACAACGATTGCTACGCGCATTTAATTCTGATTCGCACCACCGGCGATCCTGCCAGGACGATTGCGGATCTGCGCGCAGCGGTTGCCGAGGTCGACCCCAATCTGCCACTGCTCCAGATCACCACCATCCACGATCAGGTTTCAAATCTCATCTCCCACGATGAGCTCATCTCCACGCTCACCAGCCTCTTCTCGCTCCTCGCGCTGCTGTTGGCAGCCGTCGGCCTTTATGGCGTCATGAGCTACAACGTGGCTCGTCGCACCAACGAGATCGGGATCCGCCTCGCCTTGGGAGCGCAAGGCACGAATGTGCTGCAGATGATCATGCGAGAGTCACTCGTCCTGCTCGCCATGGGCACCGCCCTGGGCTTGCCCCTCGCCTTGATGGCCACAACGGTCATCAAACAACAACTGTTTGCCATGGACGCGATTGACCCAATCTCATTCTCAGTCGCTCTCGTGGTGGTCAGCCTGATGACAATATTCGCAGCTTGGCTCCCCGCCCGACGCGCCGCAAATGTCGATCCCGTTTCCGCCCTTCGCTGCGAATAACGATAGACCTGCAAGCCGACCAAACCATTCAAACCGACCGCGCAAAAACTCGCCGCGTGCTTCACCTCAATTCCAATCACCAACCTTGGTGCCCCATCCTTCGCGCATTTTGCGAAGGGTGGGATTCCCCGAACGCCAATCCGCTCGCAGCTTCTCACTTTTCAGCACGAAGCATACGGCGCCAATATCCGCTGGGTGAGATCCCGGCCCATCGCTTGTGCGGCAGTCAGGCCAGAAAAATACTACTTGACATATTCCCATATGGGAATGTATTGTTTTGTCATGGCAAGAGCGACCACCACCTCGGATGCTTTCAACGCGGTGGCTGAACCTCGCCGGCGCGATATCCTGAGCTATCTTGCCGAAGCCGAGCGGCCGGTCGCAGCGATTGTGGCAGCCCTCCGTCTGGAGCAGCCTTCCGTCTCCAAGCACCTGCGCGTGCTGCGCAACGTGGGGCTGGTTCGCATGCGCTGCCAGGGCCGTCAAAAGCTGTACCGGACCAATGCCGAAGCGTTGCGCCCTCTTCACGAGTGGGCCGGAACCTTCAAGCGCGACTGGCAGCATCAGTTGAAGCGAGTGAAGGAGCGCGCGGAAGCGATCGTCCGCAAAGGTTCGCCAGATTTGAATTCCCCAGACCCGAATCATAAGGAGGCATGATGATTTCTACTGACCAGACCCCCGAAGAAGTGACCGTTTTGCGAGAGTGGATCTGCGAACTGCTCATCACCAACCAGCAGCTGAGATTGGCTCTTATGGAACTCCGATCGACGGAGGCGAGGGACTCGGAATCCTTTCCGAGGACCAAGCCTGGAATGAACAAAAGCTGGGTCTCAATGCACGATCGCCTTCTCAGGCAAGCCGAGGTCGGCTGACAACGGCACGTATTTCGTTCAACGAGTTGCAAGTGAGGAGAACCCCATGTGTCCAGTGTGCCTGCTAACCGCATTGCTGATTGCCGGCAGCGTCACCTCGACGGGCGGACTCACAGCAATCGCAATCAGGAAATTCGGCGTGAAGAACGCCGTAGATCATCATCCCGCTCCAACCCCATCCAAGGAGGATCGCCATGGCCAGCAACACAATTGAAGTAACACACCCAAACGTCGTTTCACATGACAAATGGCTTGCCGCGCGCCGCGCGTTTCTGACTCAAGAGAAAGAGTTCACCCGCCTGCGCGACGAATTGAGCCGCCAGCGCCGCGCTCTGCCGTGGGAAAAGGTAGAGAAGCGGTATGAATTTGATTCAACCAGCGGCAAGGTAACGCTGGCCGATCTTTTCGACGGCCGCAGCCAGCTTGTTGTGTACCACTTCATGTTCGGTCCAGGCTGGAAGGAGGGCTGCCCAAGCTGCTCATACTTGGCAGACCATTTCGACGCTTCCACCATCCACCTCGCCAATCGCGATACCACGCTCGTGGTGGTTTCGCGCGCCCCGCTCGCCGAAATCGAAGCCTTCAAGAAGCGCATGGGCTGGAAGTTTCAGTGGGTTTCATCCTTTGGCAGCGATTTCAATTTCGACTATCACGTTTCCTTCACGCCTGAACAAAAGGCCAGCGGCAAGATCAACTACAACTACGCCGTGACCGAGTTCCCCAGCGAAGAAGCGCCGGCAGCCAGCGTCTTCGCCAGAGATGCGGCGGGCGAAGTCTTTCATACCTATTCCAGCTATGCGCGGGGACTGGATATTCTGGTCGGCACGTATAACTTCCTCGATCTCGTCCCCAAGGGCCGCGACGAAGACGGCCTGGCCTTCACCATGTCCTGGGTCCGCCATCATGACAAATACAGCGACAGTTACTTCGTCGATCGCAACCAGCCCTACGTGCAACCCGAAGTCGTGCCGGCGAAGAGCACCGGCTCCTGCTGCTCCGGCGAGAGCCACTCGTAATCCGCCCATGAAAGCCGCCTGACCGCCCCAGGCAAGATGGACACTGGTGACCGTGTTGCGAGTAGCGGCAAAAATAACTGGAGAACAACGGGAACGCAAGTTTCGTATGCAAGACCTGGTTTCAGGAACTCTCCCCGAGAGTTCCATTTTACAAAGTTGGAGTCAGGTATCCGTAAACCGTTATTTCCGTACTCACCGCGCTTCCGCCCACGTACAAGGTGGTTCCGCTCGGCACAACGATCCCCGAAGACAAAGGAAACTCGGTGGTCCCGTTTGCGGCCACACTCCACGATCCGTAAAAACCGCCACCAGCATTCGATAGATTGACCGAGGTAATCGCGTTGGAAAAGGGTGTAACTTCGACGGATGTGATGACAAGGCTCTGTCCGGCGGGCACCGAGAAGAAGTAATTCACGGTCCCATTCGGAAGCAGTTGGATTAAGGGATCGTTGTAAGAAGTGCTGGCGACAAACCCCAGCAGCGTTACGATGTGCGAGGGCATGTGGGGAACTTCCTCAACGATCGCCGGATGGGTCGCGGTGTTGGTGATGCTGACGAGTTGCTCGCCCAGGGCGTGGACAGTGCGCGGTGAGCTGACTGCAAGAAGGAGCGCAGCGGCGGCGACTCCCGCAATCGAAACCAGACTTTTGTTTAGCAGGTTCATCTCAATCTCCTTGTTTAGATCGGGTTGTTCGCGACCCGAACGGGTAGCGGGAGCGGGACGTGGTTTCCCACCCCGCGCCATTTCGGGTTGTCTCTCTCTCAAAGCACAGGCTCATATCTAAGCCAACGTCAGGTAGCCATGGACAGTGATGATGCATCCCAATTCAGCAACCACTACGGGAGCGGAGCCAGACTGGATCACAAATCCGGTTGGATACTCAAACGACGTTGAAACGAGATTCGAAACCAGCCAATATTCGTATCCGACATACTGGGTCTGTTCCAGATACACCATGGCAGGAGCGGATGCGCCGCCATTCTGAAATGGGGTGATCTCTACGCTGGTAATCACAAGGTCCTGGCCTGCCGGCACGACATATCCAGCTACCGCCTCCCCGTCGGAAGAAACCAGGTGGAGCGGAAAGGGTCCCGCTCCCGGCTCGATGCCCGTCGCCAGGGTTACGATCTTTGAGGGGGGCACGAGGACGGGAATGGTTGTGGTGATAACGGGAAGGCCAGTCTGGTGGATGGTGGCCCCGAACCAGGAGTGGCCCAACGCACAGGCAGGGGTTGATGTGGTGAGTGCGGTCAGAAGAACCAGAGCGGCAAAGGTTCCTGACGTGATGGCATTTTTGTGTAACAGTTTCATGGGTTGATCTCCTTTTAGGTGTGATCGGTGGTCGTTGCTTTGATTCGGTGTCGATCGCTACTGCCTGGCGGATCGTCATTACCGCCAGATCCCAGTCGAGTGCTACTTTGCGGCAGTAAAGCCCCGCCGCCAATAGCGAGCGTCTGTCGAGAGGCTTACATTTTCATTGAGAACGCGAACTGCCGGACGAGTGGACGTCGTCTTCCGTGGAGAGAGTCAAGTCAGGAGAAGGCGATCGTCCCTCAACCATTTATTGAACCGAACCAGCGGAGAGGAGCGAGATAGGCTTGACCCTGCGTGGCTCAGTCTCCGTCCCCGACCGGCTTCGCCAGGTAGGCGTGAGATTCAGCGGGGTTGCTTTTCAAAGCTGCAAATCCGATGATCTCGCCTTTTTCGTTGATGGAACATGCGGACTCCAGGTACAGAGCGGAGTCTTGGGGAATCAGGGTATTCAGGTCAGTTGCGGTTCCATCGCGCCAAAGCACGGCCCGGGGGCTGAAGCTAGCGCTGATGGAGACTCCCAGCACCATGCCGTTGTTGCCGATGGCGATAGCCGAGCTGTACGGGTCACCGGTCAGTGTTCCGAGATCGGTGATGTGTCCTTGCTGCCAAAGAAAACCATGAAAGCTTGCGTCGCCGGTGGTGTCCGAGGTTCCCAC
>OBLU010001004.1_pt1 | contig 26338 bp, 17 predicted proteins | sample 1518681 | NCBI WGS metagenome assembly OBLU01 (sample SAMEA3539304, study PRJEB22396) | soil metagenome | biome: tundra; feature: field; material: soil | place: USA | collected 2010-05 | depth 0.15 m
GAGCGATCAGCAACCACTACCTGTAGAGTCTACTGTACTCAGGCAGCTACCCCACATATATCAATAAGCAATTGTCCTGCCAAACCTACAGGCTTAGTCCAATCCGTTTTTAGCGCCCGGCGCGGCGTTCAGCATCTATCACTTCCCAATACATTTCTGCGCCGCGCCGCTATGCTAAAAACGCTCTGCATTATCATCCACTATCTGGCCCCGCCGATCTGTTCAATCCGCCACGCCATGCATAGCCGTGCAATGGCCCGAGCACATCGAGTGCCTTCAGCGCCATCAACGCCAATATTCCCAATGGATGTTGACTTCGCCGTTCCATGCCAGTCGTCCGCGCCCGTACGCCTCGAATCGGATTCTCATTCATCGGCTTACGTGTTTTGCTCTGACCTGCCTCCGAAAAACCCAGCCTCACGACAATGCCCGTGCGCTTCGCTAACCCTTTACCTCGATCTGGTCGGGTAAAGGACTTACACCTCCGTGATGTCATTCAAGAACCGCGTACATGGAAAAAGCCGCCCTGGTTCGGCGGCTTTTTCAGGAATCCTCTACCTTGGGAACATGCAAGCAGCGGTGACACCAAGATCTACATGTGCAGTTTAGCGCAGACACCTAGGGATTTCAATCGGCGGCAGGGGGCCTTGTTGGGTGTTCAGTCGGCGCGTTGAACGAATCGGGCGGCGCGGAGGCTGGTTTCGGCGGAAGCGGAAGCCGAATCGGCGCTTGCAGATGCGCTTTGCGAGGTTCGCGGCTGTAGCCAGAGCGCACACCGGTATTGCGTGTGCGAGCACGACAGCGTGGAGGGTGGATAATGATTCCGGGAGCCGTGAGGCGAGGGTCGAACCCACAACCCCCGGCTTAGAAGGCTTGCGCGCTCGGCGGGTCGACGATTGCCGCGACGGACTCATCCCTGTCCACCTGGCATTAGGGCGTGCTTAATACCACTTGATTTCGCTTACAGCGGCTATGCGCTCAGTTGCGGCTGCGGGTCGAGCATCCCCCTCTCTCCGCCAGCAACTTAGTTGTTTATTCTGTGATGCTTAGCTCGCCAAAGACTTCGCCCTTCCACATTACCTAGTTTAATGCGGCTCCGAATTTCTCCGATCCTACCCTTGGTCAAGATCCCAATGTTTCTGTTCGCTTACCCAGCCCCGGTCCGTAATTCGCGTCCTCGTCTCCAGAGGCCCGTTCCTAAAGCCTGGTCGCATTACCTCTGTCGCGAGGGGTCTCGGGATTCCAGCCCTATAGACAACTGTGATTGTCGGATGCCAAACTTTTCCCCATCGGAAACCAGCAAACGCGGCCTTCCCGATGCCGGTACGTAGCTGTCGCGATGCTTCAAGTTTCAGAAAGCCGAAAGACCAATTTCAATTCTGACCCTTTCGGCGACGTACATAGGCTCGAAGCAGACTCGAGGAGCGCATAATTGGCGGCAAATTCCCCTGCGACTAAATCAATTGATCGGCTAAGATCCGTTCGATTTGTGTCCGCGGTGGGAAACCTGTCCGCGTCCATCGGAACGCTGTTGACCGCTGCGATGATGCTTTCGGTGTCGGGATGTCATCATCAGGAAAAGCGCGCCGATGCCGGACAGCATCTTGACTTCAATCAAGATGTACAGCCAATTCTGGCTAGCCGCTGCTTCAGCTGTCACGGTCCCGATCCGGAGATGCGCAAAGCAGGGTTGCGGCTTGACCTTTCCGAATGGGCGATGAAAAAACGGCCGGGGCATCCCGATGCGATCGTTCCTGGACACCCCGAGCAAAGCGAGCTGATCAAACGCATTGAGTCGAAGGACCCGCATCATCTTATGCCGCAAACTGCGCAGGGTGATGCCAAGCCCATGAAGCCCGAAGAGATCGCGATCCTCAAGCAATGGGTGAAAGAAGGCGCGATCTACCGCCCTCACTGGGCCTTCGAAGTGCCTACGCGGCCGGCGCTCCCGATCACGGATGGCAGTAACTGGCCCATCACGTCAATCGATAATTTCATTCTCGCTCGCATGACGAAGGAAGGCCTTCGTCCTTCGCCCGAAGCTAGCAAACAGGCGTTGATCCGTCGCGTAACCCTCGATTTGACTGGATTGTTACCGCCTCCCGCGGAAGTGCAGGCTTTCGCGAAAGACACATCGCCGCAAGCTTATGAGCACTTGGTCGACACATTGCTGGCAAAGCCGACCTTCGGTGAACAACGAGCGAGATATTGGCTCGACTACGCACGCTACGCGGATACGTATGGATTGCACTTTGATAACAGTCGCGACATTTGGCCGTGGCGCGACTATCTCATTCGATCGTTCAACAGCAATAAGCCATTCGATCAATTCGCAATGGAACAGATCGCCGGCGACTTGATGCCGGCCCGGAACCTTGATCCCCTCATCGGCAGCGGCTACGTGCGTCTGGGCGTAAGCAGCAATGAGGGTGGAACCATTCCCGAAGAATTGAAGGTTAACATTGCCCGCGAACGCACTGAGGCTTACGGAGCCACGTTCATGGGCCTCACCGTCGGTTGTGCTGTCTGTCATGACCATAAGTTCGATCCCACCACGCAAAAGGACTTCTACTCGCTTAGCGCTTTCTTCAGCAACATCGACGAGAAACCCTTCAACGACGATCGACCCGTCTGGGCGCCCGTGGTTCGTATGCCGAAAACTCAAAATCAAGAGAGCTACAATCGCTTGCTGGCCAGGCGATCTGAACTTTTCAGTCAGCTCTACACGATGCGCCTGCACGAGAGGGAATTGGTGCAACGTTGGCTCGCTTCGCGTCAATCCCTGCCGCGGCCGGTGACAACCGAACATCTCGTGCTGCGATTGCGCCTAGACGAGGGCAGTGGCGATGTGCTTCACAACAGCGCGCCCAACGCCTACCCCGCTAGTTTTCGCGCCAGCACCTCGAAGCCCGAATGGGGCGAATCGACCTGGCTCTGGCCGGACTTCCGTATGCAGTCCAACACGCGTGCATTTCTTGATCAGGCAGGAGACTACGAGTCGAAGCAGGCATTCTCTTCCGGTGGCTGGTTCATGTTCCGTTCCGCTCCGAACTACCCCGTTGGCAGTACCTCAGGCGCCCTGATCTCAAAGATGGATACGACGCAGCACAACCGCGGATGGGCTCTCTCCATTAAGAAAGGTATTCTCACGGTTGAGTTAGTCAATCAGTCGCCTAAAGAAGATGAGAAGGAAAAACACTCTGATGAAAAAAAGCCGCCTGCGGCGAAAGAACCGTTCCATTATCCAACTCCTCAGGATTTGACCAAGAAGGATTTGTCGCCGAATAAGCCTCCTGAAAAGAAGAAGCCTGCCGAAAAGAAAGAGGCAGACAAAGCCAAAGCGCCCAAGCCTCCTGGACCCAAACCAGTCAAAGACAATACGGCCCTGTTCGCCATCAGGGTCTCTGCGCAAGATCCACTCCCGCTCGACGGTGAATGGAAGCATATATTCTTCACCTACGATGGCTCGGGCAACGCCGCTGGCGTGAAGATTTTCGTGAACGGCTCGCCGATTGCGACAAAGGTAGTTTCCGACACACTCAGAGGCGAATCTATCCGCACCCACGCGCCTATGCAACTCGGATGGCGCTATCCCGATGCGACTCCAGCCAAAGAAACCCGCTACCAGGACATCCGGCTTTATGCGCGAGCGATCTCCTCGGATGAAGCCAAACGGCTTCCCCTCGAAGACTATGTGGCGGAGGTTGCCGCAAAGCCTATCGGGCAGTGGAACCAAGACCAGTTGCACGCCGTCAGTGAGTTCTATTTGAATAGCGTGGACCCAAACTTCGAATCACTTCAAGGTGAAGTCGCGAAGTTGAATGTTCAGCTCGATCGTCTCTCTGCTGGCGGCGACCTGACTCTGGTCTCTTGGGAAAAGCCATCGCTGGCTTATGCAGACGTCTTAACGCGTGGCGTGTATTCTGCGCGTACCGAGCGTGTTGAGGCTAATACCCCCCACTACCTCTCGCCTCTGCCGGCGGATGAACCGCACAATCGTCTGGCATTGGCCAAGTGGACTGTCAGCCCCAAAAACCCGCTCACGGCGCGTGTCACTGTCAATCGAATGTGGTACGAACTGTTCGGAACCGGGCTGGTCGAAACCACTGAGGACTTCGGCATTATGGGTCAGCGGCCATCGCACCCCGAATTACTCGATTGGCTCGCGGTTGAATTTCGCGATAGCGGTTGGAACATCAAGCACGTGTACAAGCTGATGGTGATGTCGGCCGCATACAGGCAGAACTCGGCATCAACTCCGGCGCAACTCGCAAAAGATCCCAAGAACCTGCTGCTTTCTCACGGACCACGATTCCGCATGGATGCCGAGATGCTGCGCGACATCGCGCTGCAATCGGGAGGGTTGCTGGTTGATAGGATTGGCGGTCCCAGCGTCAAACCCTATCAACCAGCCAATGTGTGGGAGCAGGTCAGTTATCCCACCAGCGACACGCTCAACTACATCCAGGAGCACGGGGCCGCCCTTTACCGGCGCAGTATGTACACCTATTGGAAACGTATGGCATCTCCTCCCAGTATGGATGCGTTTGATGCGCCCGTTCGCGACGTAGTCTGCACGCGTCGTCAACGCACCGACACGCCCTTGCAAGCGCTCGTGACGTTGGATGATACGCAATGGGTTGAGGCCGCTCGAGCTCTTGCGCAGAGAGTCATTATCGAAGGCGGAGCTGATCCTCAACAGCGCATCAATTTGATGAGTCAAATCCTGCTGGCACGTAACCCCTCTCCGAAGATGATGTCTGTACTTGAGGGCTCGCTAAGGCAGATGCGTCAACATTACGTGGTCGACCCTAAAGCTGCTCACGAGTTAGTAGAGGTGGGCGAGAAGAAACCCGATGCGGCCATTTCTGAGCCGGAGCTCGCTGCGTGGACAATGGTCGCCAGCGAGATGCTGAATCTGGACGAGACAGTAACAAAGTGATTGAGGGCTTGAATAATGAAGCAGCATCCGCTTTGCACCGATTGCCAGCAGCACTCCAATGTGATGGATTTGCCTATCCCTGCAGGTTTGAAGCAGAACTGGGCTGCGCTCGAAACGCGCCGCCGCTTTCTCGGTCGATCAGGCAAAGTGCTTGGCTGGGCGGCGCTGGCCAGCTTATTTGGTGAAAGCGCCCTAAGCGGCGATGCTCGTGGAGACACTAAGATTCAAGCCGGAACAGCGGGGAGCGAAGCTTTGAAACTACCTCATTTCGCCCCCAAGGCCAAGCGCGCGATCTATCTCTTCATGTCGGGCGGACCTCCACAGATCGACCTTCTCGACCACAAACCGAATCTCGCCGCCCTCTACAACAAAGATATTCCCGATTCCGTGCGCGGCAATCAGCAATTGACTGGCATGACCGCCGGCCAAGCCCACTTTCCTATTGCGCCTTCGCATTGGGAGTTCAAGCGCTATGGTCAATCAGGAACCTGGGTGAGCGATCTGTTGCCCTATACGGCGCGCATGGTCGACGATCTCACCATCATCAAGTCCACTAACACAGACGCGATCAATCACGAGCCCGCCATCATGCTGATGAATACCGGTAACATGAATGCGGGCAAGCCCTGTCTCGGCTCCTGGCTTTCGTACGGCCTTGGCAGCATGAATGACAATCTTCCGACCTTCATCGTGCTGCAGACCAAGGTCAATGCGAAGGAAAACAATCAGCCGGTCTCGTCACGGTTGTGGAGCAGCGGATTCCTCTCGTCAGAGTACGCAGGTGTTGGCCTGCGGTCGGGGGGCGATCCTGTTCTATATCTTGCCGATCCTCACGGTGTCGATCGCGGAGTACGGCGCAAGATGCTCGATGCCGTCGAAGAGATTAATCGCCAGACCCTCGCGGAGATCGGCGATCCCGAGACGAACGCCCGCATTGCTCAGTACGAAATGGCGTATCGCATGCAGGCGTCTGTGCCGGAACTCGTCGATCTAAGTAAAGAGCCTGAGTCCACTTGGGATCTCTACGGACCCGAAGCAAAGGAGCCAGGAACGTTCGCATATAACTGCCTGCTGGCGCGGCGCATGGCCGAGCGCGGCGTACGCTTCACTCAAGTTTACAAGCGCGGCTGGGATGTACACGACAACGTAACCGGCATATTGCCTATCCTCTGCGGGGAGACAGATCGCGCGTGCTATGCGCTGATTACCGACCTCAAACGCCGTGGACTGCTCGATGACACCCTCGTGATTTGGGCAGGGGAATTCGGTCGCACTGTCTATAGCCAGGGTGGCTTAACACCTGAAAATTACGGGCGCGATCATCACCCTCGCTGCTTCACCACCTGGATGACGGGCGGGGGCGTGCGTCCCGGAATTACCTATGGTGAGACCGATGATTACAGTTACAACGTTGTCAAGGATCCGGTTCACGTTCGAGATTTCAACGCCACAATTCTTCACTGCCTTGGGATCGATCACAACAAGTTCACTTATCAATTTCAAGGACTCGACCAAAAACTTACAGGTCCGACCCCCGCTAACATCGTTCCCGGATTGCTGGCATGATTTTTGGGAAAGATGTGAGTAAAACGGCAAGCAGCTTGACTCGTAAGAAACGCACGCCGCAAGCGTGGATTATCACCGTTCTTGCGATGTGCGCATTTTTGTTGCTTCTGCCCGCAATATTCAAGCTCGATGGAAAGCAGCACGCGGACTGGCAGCAATTCGTTGGGCGCTTCCACCCCCTGGCAGTCCATATCCCCATCGGACTCATCGTTCTTGTGCCGCTGCTTGAATTCACCGGCATTTTTCGCCCTGCCCTTCGTGAAGCCGCCGGCTTTGTCCTCGGCTTAGCTTGCGCAGCATGCCTTGGGACTTTATGTCTCGGCTATCTCCTGGCCTATGGCAGCGGAGATGCAGGCTTAACCGTGACGCGCCACATGTGGGGCGGCATCGTGCTCACCATTGGCATGCTCCTTTGCTTTGTCACGCGACCATCAGGCCCAGCAGAGGGTTTTGCGAGCACCTATCCCGTGCTCCTCACATGTGTAATCCTCGCGCTGTTGTGGACTGCTCATCAGGGGGGATCGCTTACACATGGGAGTGATTATCTGACGCAGTACATGCCCGCTTCGCTGAAGCGTCTGTCTTCATTCGGCACGGTTGCTGCGGCCGCTCCAAACCCTAATTCATTTTATGCAAGACATCTCCATCCGATCTTTGATTCAAATTGTATTGCGTGCCACGGTGCTGGAAAAACGCAAGGCGGCCTGCGCCTGGATTCCTATGGTTTGTTGATGCAAGGCGGCAAAGACGGCCCCGTCATCATCCCGGGCAATGCAGATAGAAGCATGTTACTCGGGCGTGTAACGCTTCCCGCTAATAATCCCCACTTCATGCCTGCTGAAGGCAAACCTCCACTTCGCCCCAATGAGATAGCCTGGATTCGCGCCTGGATTGAGCAGGGGGCCTCACCTACAATCACAAGCCTTGCCGGCATTTCGATTTCCGAAGTCCCGGCTGAATCTGCGCCCCCGCCGGTCGGAGACTACAGCACGATGATGGAGGTCATCCGTAAAATGCAGCACTCGCAGGGTGCCAAACTTCTCCCCGTATCTGCAAATCCTTCTGATGGCCTGATCTTGGCTACTGTGGATTCCGCTTCTACATTCAATGACTCTCAACTCGCTCAATTCGAAAAGTTCGCCCCATTTATTGTGGAAGCAGACTTGGCGCGCACCGGGGTGACCGATGCGAGCTTCGACACATTGAGTAGGTTCACTCACTTACGCGCATTGCATCTTGAAGGGACTGCCGTAACTGGCAACGGTCTTGCCAAATTGAAACCGTTGTCGCAATTAACCTATCTCAATCTGAGCGAGACGAAAGTGGATTCAGCTGCATTGAGTCCTCTCAAGTCAATGCCCGGTCTTCACCATATCTATCTCTTTAACACTCCGGCACAGCCGGTAGCTGCCTCAGCCGATCCTCAGCAAGGAGCACGATGAATATGCTTCAGCGGCAATATCCTCTCGATCTGATCAATAGACGGCGATTCATCGCCGCTGCCGGAGTGTCAGCGCTCGCTGGTCTAATTCCCTCAACAGCCGCGGCGCAAAGCTCCGTCGACGACTGCAGAGAATCCTCCTCAACGCCACTCACCGGAAATGGCGAGTGGACCTACCGTGTGGTTCCGCAATGGGGAAAACTCCCTGCTGGCACAACTTTCGGCGGCACGCACGGCGGCGTTGCCCAGGATAAGGCCGGCAACATATACGTCAGCACGCAAAGCGAAACAGGCGTACTCGTGTACGGGCCGGACGGCGTGCTTCATAAAACCATCGCTAGCGAGTTTCCTGAGGTCCACTCCCTTGTTTACGCGCTGGAGAATGGCGAAGAGTATTTCTACACCACCGTACAGAAAGGTACGCCCAAAGAAAATTGGCTCTTCGTCAAGATGAAGACTGATGGCACCGTAGTCCAAAAGATTACTGCGCCCCCTGAGGCTGGATTCAAGACTTCCAACGAGTGGCGATTGACTGCTGCTGTGCCCTCGCCTGATGGATCTATCTTTATCGCCAACGGCTACGGCGACTCCCGTTTATTTCGATTCGATCGCAAGGGCCAGTACATGGCTAGTTACGCTGGCAAAGGCAAGGCCGAAGGCATGTTCGATTGCAGCCATGGGTTGGCCGTAGATACTCGCTACGACCAGCCGCTATTGCTTGTCTGCGACCGCGAAAATCGCCGCTTGTGTCACTTTGATTTCGACGGTAAGTTTGTGCGCACCATCGCCCAGCATCTGAGGCGACCATGCCAGGTGAGTTTCCAAGGTGACTACGTTGTAGTTTCGGAACTCGAAGGACGTGTAGTTATTCTCGACAAAGACAATGTTCCAGTTGCATTCCTCGGCGACAATCCACAAAAAGCGCAATGGGCGAATTACACAATCGAACCGCCGGCAATCACTGCGACCTCCTTTAGCGCGGCCCACGGCTGTTTCATCGATCGCGACGCAAACATTTACGTATCCGACTGGAATCGTAGTGGCCGCATCACCAAGCTCGTCAGGGTTCGCGCATAATAGCTGGAATTACAAAGGCTAAGCTCGTCGTCGACTCTGATCGCACGTTAAATATCTAATTCATCCGCGCTTTTTTTCAAGGGGCATGCGATTGCAATGCTAGGTTTTTAGGTGTTGCTGCCGGTGGCGTAACTTGCCCGGATGTTCGTCCTGTGCTAGCTTCAATTGTGATGGTCGCATCCAGCCAAACAACGGTCCTTGAGAAGTGCGCTTTTTCAGCGTGCGCGGCCTGTTGTTGTCCGCGCTAGGTTCCGCGATCACGCTTTACCGTCATTTCCCGCGGTAAATTCTCCAACGCAAAATAGTTTTCTTGAGACCCCCGCAGACTTGATCTCTTTTCTATCCATAGCCCCACCCCTCACGCCCCCCGGGCTCATCCAGCCAGGGCAGATGGCTTGTTGTTGTCGCTGAGGCTATCCCTTCCTCTTTCTTCGTCATTCGACCCACTCAATTTCCCTAGGGAGTAAGTCATGCACATCTTGTACCGCTTTGCCAGCGTTCGCATCGTATTTCTCATCGCCACATTAGTCGTTAATGCTTCCTTGATGCGTGCCCAACTAGTTGGTGGCACCATCGCCGGCGAAGTCGTCGATCCCAGTAACGCCACGGTCGACCATGCTACGGTCCTCATTCACAATGAAGAAACCGGCAATGAGCGCAGCCTCGCTACAAGCGGTGACGGCGCCTTCTCAGCACCATCAATTCCCGTTGGCACTTACACAGTCTCAGTTAAACGCGACGGATTCGCTCCCCTGAAGCGCACCGGAATATCGCTGACCGTGGGCCAAAGCATTCACCTCCATCTCGCCCTGGCCCTTGGAGACGTCGAGCAGTCCGTAACGGTTGTGGATACTCCGGCCTCGGTCGATACCTCCACTCTTCAATCGCAAGGTCTCGTCAACGAGCGTCAGGTCAAGGAACTGCCGCTCAACGGCCGCAGCTTTGACCAGCTTCTCTTGTTGAATCCTGCATCGGTGACCTACACCACGCAACGGTCAGGTGGAGTCGGAACCTCGAACTCTTCCGTTGGCAACATGTTTTCCATTTCTGGACGGCGCCCCCAGGACAATCTCTTTTTGCTCAATGGAATTGAATACACTGGTGCTTCTCTCATCAATGTCACGCCTGGGGGGACCAGTGGGCAGTTGCTCGGAGTTGAGGCCGTTCGCGAGTTTAACGCAGTCAGTGACACTTATGGCGCTAACTATGGTAAGAGGACGGGTGCTCAGATATCCATCATTACTGCGTCAGGCAGTAACCAACTTCACGGCTCGGTTTATGAGTATTTCCGCAACAGTGCCCTTGATGCGCGCAATTACTTCGATCAGGCGCAAATCCCGCTCTTTCAACGCAATAACTTTGGTGCCGCGGTGGGCGGGCCCATTCGTCATAACAAGCTCTTCGTCTTCACAAATTACGAAGGCTATCGTCAGCATCTAGGCCTAAGTGACATAACTTTCGTGCCTGACGCCGCCGCCCGCGCTGCCACGGTCGCCAGCGCGCAGCCGCTGCTCGCACTTTGGCCCGTGGGAACCACTGAATTGGGTGGTGGCATCGCAGAGGCTTTTTCAAATCCCCCGCAAAGAATTCGCGAGGACTTTGGGACGACCCGCATCGACTCCAATCTTTCTCCGAATGATTTGTTCTTTGGCGTCTATACCATCGACGACAGCGATGCCACTACTCCCTCAGCCAATCCCTATTCGTCCATTTACGAGCGCCTTCGCGAGCAGGTCCTAAGCGCGCAGGAGCAGCATGTGTTCTCTCCGCGACTACTCAATACATTTCGCATCGGCTACTCGCGTGCGAACTTCTATTTCAATGGCATCGTGACGGGCTCCGTTCCCGGTTGGGTTGGGAACGGGCCGGTTGGTGCGGTCGTTATCGCTGGCAGCACCGCGTCCAACGGCGCTTCCCAGATCACACTCGCCGGCGCCAACGTGGGCAGCAATAACGCCACGACCCGCAATCTGTATACGGTCGATGACCACATCTACTGGACTCACGGATCGCACCAGGTTGAAGCCGGACTGTGGCTTCAGCGTTTGCAGTCCAACGATTTTCTCGCGCAAGATCAGTACGGCCAGGCCTCATTCTCCACCCTCGCCGCTTTTGAACAAGGTCAAGTCTCGAAATACACGATCGTACCAGCGCCTACTGAACTAGCCTGGCGCTCGCTTTTCAGTGCCGGCTTTATCGAGGATGCATGGAAGATCATTCCTCGACTCGAACTACGCGCGGGTCTTCGCATCGAATCATCAGACGGTTGGAATGAAGCACAAAATCGTGCTTCGAACTACGACTTCACCAACGGCGTCATCAACACCAATCCCACTGTCGGCGATTCGGCACTTTCTAATAATCGTGCCAAGTTTCTTCCTGAACCACGCGTCGGTATTGCCTACGACGTCTTCGGTAACGGTAAAACTGCACTCCGAGGCAGTTTCGGTTTACATCGCGCCCTTCTTGATACTCTGGACTACCGTCTGGACCAGGCCGCGCCCTTCAACACCACTCTCTCCTACAGCAACACAACGGTGAGTAAGTTGTCTCAGTTGTCCACTAGCTCTGCGGTCGGTGGTCTCGTGTCTCCCAGCAGCGTGCAGCGCGATATTCAAACCCCCACTGTGCTTGCTTGGACTTTGAAACTTGAGCAGGAGGTCGCTCCACGCACAACCCTCACCCTCGGCTACATCGGCTCGCACGGCTATCATCAGATTCTTTCTGAAGATGTAAACACGCCGGCGTCCGTCATCTGCCCCGCGTCTGAGTGCCCTGCGTCTGTTTCAGCAGGTACTGTCTACTATCCCAGCACGACCTTGGCAAACCCCGAGCTCGCAAACTCCACGTCTTGGGTTTCAGGAGGCGTCAGCAGTTATAACGGCCTTGAGGGCGACGTTCGTCATAGTTATGCACACGGGCTTCAGTTACGCGGAGTCTACACCTGGTCTAAAAATCTCGACGATGGTTCGGCGTGGAACACCAGTGTCTCTGCCAACACCCCCGCCTTTGTATCATACCCAGGTAACCCGAAGCTCGACTATGGCTTGGCTGCAACTAACATCAGTCACGCTACGGCTGTAAGTGGCACCTGGGAGTTACCGGTGGGCCGAGGCCACGCCTTGCTTGCGAATGCCAACCCACTCGAGCAGAGCATCGCTGCCGGCTGGAATCTGAGCGGCATTGCGACCCTTCAAAGCGGTTTTCCTTTCTCCCCTCAACTCGGTTATAACCCCACTGGCAATGGTGATACGCGAAACCCCGCGCGCCCCCAGTTGAACGCCAACTTCCACGGGATGCTTTATCCCAAAACTCCGGGCGAGTGGTTCAATCCAAACGCATTTCTCGCGCCCTACCCTGGGACCTTCGGCAACGCAGGACGTGATTCTCTAACTGGCCCAGGCTTGGAAGACTTAGATCTCTCACTGGTCAAGAACAGCACTATCCATGAGCGCCTGCATGCTCAGTTTCGTGCGGAGTACTTCAACATCCTCAACCACACTAACTTCACCACGCCGAACGCGGTAGTATTCAGCACCGGCCCCACACCAGCCAAGACCTCAACGGCGCCTGCGCTTTCTCCAACCGCAGGCGTAATGACCGCGACGGCAACAACATCGAGACAACTGCAATTTGCACTGAAGTTGTTTTTCTAGAGATAGATGCGCTCGTAGCGACCACATGCAGGTGGGCGGCCGACATTTGTGCTGCCCCTTGCATTTTGTTACTATGAACGCTGAGATGATCAGCACTTCCCTAAGCCGCTTTTGTTGTTGCCTGTCGGACAATTTCGACGGGTGTACCAACTAGTCTCTGATCTCCCTGCAAAATTGATCCAGATGACGCACCCGCAGCTGAAATAGCCGGGTTTGTCTATCTATCGCTTGGCTTTCAGCATCTACCTTCAGACCAGAGGTCAGCATGCCGTTCGCCACCAGCGAAGTCGCAACATATCCAGACAAACGCTCCAATCTCGACCTGGCTCGACTGAGCCACCTGCGCCTGCTCGAAGCGGAGAGCATCCATATCCTGCGCGAAGTGGCCTCAGAGTTTGAGCGCCCTGTGATGCTCTACTCCATCGGAAAAGATTCTTCAGTCATGTTGCGCCTGGCGCAGAAGGCGTTCTATCCCGGTCCCATTCCGTTCCCGTTGCTGCATATTGATACAGGTTTCAAGTTCGCTGAGATGCTGACCTTTCGCGATGAAATGGCGCGTTCCGTCGGCGCCGAGTTACTCGTTTGGCGTAACGAACCCGCCATCGCCGCCGGAACCAATCCCGTCGCGCTCGATACCAAGCGCTGCTGCGGCCTGCTCAAAACGCAGGCTCTGCTCGATGCATTGAAGCATTACAACTTCGACGCCGCATTCGGCGGCGCGCGTCGCGATGAAGAAAAGTCTCGTGCCAAGGAACGCATCTACAGCTTCCGCGACACCGCTGGGCAATGGGACCCTAAGAATCAGCGTCCCGAGTTGTGGAATCTCTACAATGCGCGTATCCATCCTGGCGAAAGCATCCGTGTTTTTCCGCTCTCTAACTGGACCGAGATGGACGTCTGGCAATATATCCATGAAGAGAAAATTCCTGTCGTTGATCTTTATTTTGCTAAAGAACGTCCTATGTATGTGCGAGGCGATGCATTACTCCCCATCGAGCAATCATTCGTGGCGCGCCTCGGCGAACAGCCCCAACTCGTAAAGTCGCGCTTGCGGTCGCTTGGTTGCAGCCCATGCACGGGAGCGATTCGCTCTGATGCCGATACCATTCCAGCCATCATCGCGGAGTTGCTTTCGTTCCGTTCCTCTGAACGCGCCAATCGCGTGATTGACCACGATCAGGAAGGCTCCATGGAAATCAAGAAACGGGAGGGCTACTTCTAAATGGTTGTTCTTGCCGCTCCCGCCTTTTCCATCAACGATTTCCTTCGCGAAGAACGCGAAAAGAATCTGCTCCGCTTCTCCACCGCCGGCAGTGTCGACGATGGCAAGTCGACGCTCATTGGCCGTCTTCTTTATGACACGCAGTCTGTCTACGACGACCAGATTCTTTCCATTCAAGGCAAGGGGACCACGGCTTCCGGACAGATCGATTTTGCGCTGCTCACAGATGGCCTCCGTGCCGAGCGCGAGCAGGGCATCACCATCGATGTGGCCTACCGCTACTTCTCCACGCCGCGACGCAAGTTCATCATTGCCGACACGCCCGGGCATGAGCAGTACACGCGCAACATGGCCACTGGCGCGTCCACGGCTGATGCTGCGGTAGTGCTCATCGATGCCAGCAAAGGCGTTTTGATTCAGTCGCGCCGCCATGCTTACATCGCATCGCTTCTACGTGTCCGTCACGTTCTGGTTGCCGTAAATAAAATGGATCTGATCGGCTACGATGAAGCAGCGTTCCGTGCCATCGAGCGCGACTTCACGCGCGTTCTCGAGGAGATTGCCGCCGATACCGGCAATCCGGTCGAGTCGAGCTTCGTGCCTGTCAGTGCGCTTCAAGGGGATAACATCGTTCATCGTTCCACGGTGATGCCCTGGTACCATGGGCCCTCTCTTCTTGACTTGCTCGAGTCGCTGCCCACCGCGCAGAACACCAATGCTGCCCCATTTAGATTTCCCGTCCAGCGCGTTCTTCGTCCGGATCATACGTTCCGCGGATTTGCTGGTCAGATTGCTTCGGGTACGGTCCGTCCCGGCGATGCGATCACGGTTCTTCCTTCCGGAAAGACCGCTCAGATTGCGCGCATCGTTACATACGACGGCGATCTCACCGAAGCGCACGCGCCACTTTCTGTGACGCTGGTGCTGAATCAGGAAGTCGACGTGAGCCGTGGTGATCTCATTGTGTCCTCTGAGTCGCCAGCTGCCGTAACCAACGCTGTCAGTGCGGCCCTGGTGTGGATGGATCAGAAGCCACTCGAGCTAAATCGTCGCTACCTGGTTAAGCACACAAGTCAGATTGTTCCGGCATTCGTTTCCTCCATTGCTCACAACACGAACATTGGCACGTTGAATCATGAGCTCGCCGCGACTCTGGTGATGAATGGCATCGGCGTGGTGCAGCTCAATCTGTTGCGCCCGCTTGCGCTCGATATCTACGGCCAGAACCGCTCCACAGGAGCGTTTATCGTTATTGATCCTGTCACCAATGGCACCGTCGCCGCTGGCATGGTCACAGCAGCGCTCAACGCGTCCGCGCCCGGGGTCGATTCAGAAACCATCGCGTGGGGACCGGTAACTGCGGGTGAACGCGAAGCACGCTGGGGACATCGCGGGGGCGTTCTCGAGCTGTGCGGCCCTTCAGCTCTAATAGACGCCATTGAACGCTCCCTGTTTACCGTCGGCGTCGTATCCGGCCGCATTGAAGCCGACGACGAAAACTTCCTCTTGCATCCGAACCTTCTTGAAAGCGTCACGACGCTTCAAACTCGGTCTGGCCTGCTCTCGCTCGTGGTACATGCAGAGGAAGGCGGCACGCTGTCAGCGTGGGTCGCCGATCAGCGACTAACCCTGGATGCATCAGAACAAAACAAGGCGGTGTCAGCCATCCACCAGCTACTTCACAGCACTGGCGTTTTTATTCCTTCAGAAAAGGCGGCCCTGTAATGAGCACCGTTCAAATTAAAGCTGAGGTGAACGCCAAGCTCAATGAAGTGCGCTCTGCCCTCGCTCGGGAAGTTACGGGCAATTCTGATGTGTGCCTCACCTGCAGCTTTCAAGCCGAAGATGTACTCCTTGCAAAGCTCGCACTGGAGTTCAATCCTGGAATTCCGATTCTCTTCCTCGATACCGGCTATCACTTTCGCGAGACTTATGAGTACCGCGATCAAATTGCCCGCGACTGGCAACTCAATCTCATCAACCTGCTGCCCACTAAGACAGTCGCCGAGCAGGAGGCGGAACACGGCTTGTTATACGAATTCGCACCCGACCAGTGCTGCAAGCTGCGCAAGGTCGAACCACTCTTCAAGGCCGTGGCGGAATACCGCGTGTGGCTTACCGGGTTGCGACGGGAACAGGCTAAGAGCCGCGCCGCTCTTGAGGAAGCGTCTCTCTTTACGCTGCCCGGCGGAAAGCAAGTACTGAAGTTAGCACCTCTCGCCGGGTGGACCACGAAGGATGTCTGGTACGCATGCGAGCAGTTATCGATTCCGCTGCTGCCGCTTTATGAGCGCGGCTATTCCTCGATTGGTTGCGAGCCTTGTACCACGCTGCCTTTGGACCCCAATGATCCTCGCTCCGGTCGCTGGTCCGGACGTAAAGTTGAATGCGGTATTCACATTGAAGCAGCGCCCTCAAAGTAAGTCACGGCAAGGATTCGGGCACAGAGAATGGCTTATTTCATCGGATTCGCGATCGCGCTGTTTATCGCACTCACCGGCGTAGGGGCCGGCACGATTACCGTGCCCGTTCTCGTGCTCTTTATTGGTGTTCCCGCCCCCATTGCCGTGGGAATCGGACTGATGTTCTCCACGGTGGTCAAATTAATCCTTGCTCCCACCCAGATTCTTCGCGGCAATGTAGCTTGGCGCACTCTGGGACTGATGTTGCTGGGCGGGGCTCCCGGAGTTCTCATTGGCTCTCTATCCTTAAAGCATCTTGTAACGGCAGGCTCGCAGAATTTATTGAACGCGATCCTTGGGGCCATCTTGGTTACCACCGCCAGTTGGCAAATCTTCTACTCGTTCCGTCCCATGAAGCAGAACGATGCCAATGCTGACCGCAGCTTCCTGCTTCCTTACTTGATGCTGCCGGTAGGAGCCGAAGTCGGCTTCTCCTCCGCCGGTGCCGGCGCTCTTGGCTCCGCCGCCTTGTTATCGCTCACGCCCCTGGCTCCCGCTCAGGTCGTCGGGACAGACATTCTCTTCGGCTTCATCGTCTCCCTCATCGGCAGCGGTGCTCATTGGTTTTCGCAGGCTTCCAACCCCACCCTCCTTTTTCAATTGATTGCCGGAGGAGTGATCGGCGCCCTCGGCGGGACTCTCTTGAGCACACACATCCCGCGTCGTCCGCTGCGCTTCGCCCTTTGGGTGTGGCTGTTGATTCTCGGTGGCCAATTCCTTTTCAACAGCTACCAGGCATGGGCGGTTTCCGGTAAGCAACTCGCCAATCATGTCGGCGCCATTCATCCGCAACCAAAGTGCCACCCCGATCCGCCCACAACTTCTCGATAGGCGATCTGCGCGCACCAGGGCATGCCGCCCATCCTACGGCGTGTTTCCGATGAGTGTCTCCCCGGCACACCCCTTGGCTGCCGAGCCGTGGGCCATCTGGACGGTCCCGCTCTTTGAGGTGTATTGTCTTCAAGGAGCGTTACATGCCGCATTCCTTCTTCTTCCTACGGCCCCTCCTGAATGCGATTCCCTGCCCGTCTCGTGCGCCACAACGCGCGACGCGCAAAACCGATTCATCGTCCATTGAGCCTAGGAGATCCGTGTGAAAGGTCTAAATTTCGATCTGGGCGAATCCATTGCGCTCCTTCGCGAGAGTGTGCGGCGCTTCGCCAACGACGAGATAGCCCCCATCGCCGCGCAAGTCGATCGCGACAATGAATTCCCGCGCGAAATCTGGAAAAAGATCGGCGATCTCGGCCTCCTTGGCATCACGGTGGACGAGGAGTATGGCGGCGCCGACCTTGGCTATCTCGCCCACGTCGTCGCCATGGAAGAAATCTCGCGCGCCTCCGCCTCCATAGGCCTTTCGTACGGCGCTCATTCCAATCTCTGCGTCAACCAACTGAGTAAAAATGGCACGCAGGCCCAGAAGCGCAAGTATCTTCCCGACCTCATTAGCGGAAAGCACGTTGGTGCGCTCGCCATGTCTGAAACTGAGGCGGGCTCTGACGTGGTCAGCATGCGCCTCCGCGCCGAAAAACGCGGCGATGGCTTCGTGTTGAACGGCAGTAAAATGTGGATCACCAATGGTCCTGAAGCCGACACGCTGATCGTCTACGCTAAGACGGATCCGACTGCGGCCTCGCGTGGAATCACTGCATTCATCGTCGAGCGCGGCTGCCCGGGTTTCTCCACATCGCCGAAACTAGACAAACTGGGAATGCGCGGTTCCAGCACCTCTGAACTTGTTTTTCGTGATTGTTTCGTTCCGGAAGAGAATGTTCTGGGCCGCGTGGGAGGAGGCGCTCGCGTGCTCATGTCCGGACTCGACTATGAACGCCTCGTACTCTGCGGGGGCCCTCTCGGCATCATGGCCGCCTGCCTCGACGTCGTCGTACCCTACGTTCATCAGCGAAAGCAATTCGGCAAGGCGATCGGCGAATTCCAATTGATGCAAGGAAAACTCGCAGACATGTACGTTGCCTATCATGCCTGCCGGGCCTACGTTTACGCTGTTGCTCAAGCCTGCGATCGTGGAGAAGCTGTGCGCAAAGATGCCGCCGGCGCCATCCTTTATTCGGCTGAGAAAGCCACATGGATGGCGGGTCAGGCCATTCAGGCCTTGGGCGGTAACGGCTACATCAACGACCATCCTACGGGTAGACTCTGGCGCGATGCCAAGCTGTTTGAAATCGGCGCCGGCACTTCCGAAATCCGTCGCATGTTGATTGGCCGCGAGCTGTTCAAGGAGACATCGTAATCTTTACTCAGGGAGCAGCTCTCAGCTAATGACGACACTCAGCTCACAGATTCGTACACGAAGCGACGAGTTCCGAGCCAATGCTGAACGCATGCAGACCCTCGTCGCAGAATTGCGAGAAAAAACCGCCCGTGTCTCTCTCGGAGGATCGGAGTCTGCGCGCAAGAAATACAAGTCGCGCGGCAAGCTTTTCGTCCGGGAGCGCATCGATCTGCTCATCGACCAGGGCGCACCCTTTCTTGAACTATCTCCCCTCGCCGCGAACGGCCTTTACGGCGATGACGTTGCCAGCGCCGGAATCGTCACTGGCATTGGTAGGGTGAGCGGTCAGGAGTGCGTCATCGTCGCCAATGACGCCACAGTTAAGGGCGGCACCTACTTTCCGCTCACCGTAAAGAAGCACCTCCGTGCGCAACAAATCGCTCTTGAAAACAATCTGCCGTGTGTTTACCTCGTCGACTCCGGAGGCGCGTTCCTGCCCATGCAGGATGAGGTGTTTCCTGACCGCGATCACTTCGGCGCGATCTTCAATTACCAGGCCAACCTCTCCGCAAAGGGGATCACGCAGATCGCGTGTGTCATGGGTTCCTGCACCGCAGGCGGCGCTTATATCCCCGCCATGTCCGATGAGTCCATCATTGTCAAAGAGCAGGGAACGATCTTCCTTGGCGGACCACCCCTTGTGAAAGCCGCCACCGGCGAAGACGTCTCTGCTGAAGATCTGGGTGGCGCCGACGTGCACACCCGCATCTCTGGTGTGGCGGACTACCTCGCAGATGATGATCCCCATGCTCTGGCCCTTGTCCGCCGTCTCGTCTCAAATCTCAATCGGGCAAACCGTGTTAGCCCTCAACTTGCGCCAGAAGACCCACTCTTCGACCCTCAGGAAATCTACGGGATCGTTCCCGCCGACACCCGCAAGCCATACGACGTGCGCGAAATGATCGCACGCCTCGCTGATGGCAGTCGCTTCGATGAATTCAAGCAGCGCTACGGAAGCACGCTGGTAACCGGTTTTGCCCATATAAATGGTTATCTGGTTGGGATCGTCGCTAACAACGGAATTCTCTTTTCTGAGTCTGCCCAGAAAGGTGCGCACTTCATCGAGCTCTGCGCACAACGTGGAGTTCCATTGCTTTTCTTGCAAAACATTACTGGATTTATGGTTGGCCGCAAATATGAGAACGGCGGCATCGCCAAGGATGGCGCGAAGATGGTCATGGCCGTGGCCTGCGCCCGCGTTCCCAAATTCACAGTTCTCATCGGCGGCAGTTTCGGAGCAGGGAATTACGGCATGTGCGGCCGCGCATTCTCGCCGCGCTTTCTGTGGACCTGGCCCAACTCGCGCATCTCAGTGATGGGCGGCGAGCAGGCAGCAAACGTTCTCGCACGCATACGCCGCGACGCTCTCGAAGCGGACGGCAAGACTTGGACAGTTGAACAGGAAGAAGACTTCAAGGCTCCCATTCGCGCTCAATATGAGGAGCAGGGCAGCCCGTATTACGCAACCGCCCGGCTCTGGGACGATGGCATTATCGATCCGCTCGAGACGCGCCGCGTGGTTGCCCTCGGCATCTCAGCCTCTCTGAATGCGCCGATTGAGCCGACTCGCTTCGGCGTTTTCCGGATGTGAAATCAACCTATGACTCCGCTAACCATTAAATTTGATATCAACGGTTCAGTCGCCTGGGTCTGGATGGACCGCAGCGCAGTTCACAACGCGCTGAGTGAATCTATGATCGACGAACTTACCGATGCTTTTCGCTCTCTGAACGAGAATTCATCGGTACGAATCATTGTGCTTTCAGGTCGCGGTAAAAGCTTCTCCGCCGGTGCGGATGTTGAATCAATGAAGCGCCAGGGAGGCGCGCCGTTCGAAGCGAATCTGGCCGATGCGCGCCGACTTGCAGAAATGTTTCGGGTCATTGCGTCCTCACCGAAGCCAACCATCGCGCGGGTCAATGGAGCAGCGATCGGCGGCGGCTTCGGTCTGGTTTCAGCTTGCGACATCGCCATTGCTTCCACGACAGCGTTTTTTGCCATGTCAGAGGTCCGACTTGGACTGATCCCAGCGACCATCGCCCCCTACGTAATTCGGTCTATTGGCCCTCGGTGTGCGCGCCGGCTCTTCCAGACCGGCGAGCGCATCACCGCTGCCCAGGCTGAGAAAATCGGCCTCATATCTGAGATAGCCGAACCCGATCAACTTGACTCCGTCGTTCAATCGGTGATTGACAACTTGCTGAAGGGTGCACCTCATGCTCAGCGCGCGGCCAAAGATCTAATTGATTCCGTGGCCGCTGTCCCCATCACGAACGACTTGATTGAAAACGCCGCCAAGGGCATCGCCCGTATACGCTCGGAGGGTGAAGCACGCGAAGGCCTTGCAGCATTTCTTGAGAAGCGCCCCCCCCCATGGGCACGCGAGAGGTAACGCCAGCATGTTTACTACGGTCCTGATTGCCAATCGCGGAGAGATCGCATGTCGCATCATTGCGACATGTCGAAGAATGGGCATTCAGGCCGTTGCCGTTTACTCTGACGCCGACGTAGACGGCCTTCACGTGCGATTAGCTGATCGCGCAGTGCATATCGGGCCCGCACCGGCTCGCGAAAGTTATCTCGTTATCGACCGAATCCTTGATGCTGCCCGTCAAACTGGTTCTCAGGCAATTCATCCTGGCTACGGCTTCCTCTCAGAGAACGATGTCTTCGCCGACGCTTGCGAGCGCGACGGGATTGTCTTCATCGGGCCGCCCCCGGCCGCGATCCGCGCCATGGGCTCAAAGGCCGCTGCTAAAACATTGATGCGCGACGCCGGCGTGCCCTTGACTCCCGGCTACGACGGCCCCGATCAATCACCCGAATTTCTTTCGCAGCAAGCACAGGTAATTGGATATCCCGTCATGATTAAAGCCAACGCGGGTGGTGGCGGTAAAGGCATGAGGCGCGTCGATATGAGCGAGCACTTCGCTTCTGCTCTCGCTTCATGCCGGCGTGAAGGCTCCGCCGCATTCGGGGATGACTCTGTTCTCATTGAGAAGTGCCTGGTCCAACCGCGTCATATTGAAGTACAGATTTTTGCCGATACTCTAGGCAATGTTGTGAGCCTGTTTGAGCGTGATTGCTCCGTGCAACGTCGTCACCAAAAGGTCATTGAAGAGGCTCCGGCTCCATCCTTCTCCTCCAGTCTTCGGCAATCTGTCAGCCATGCGGCATGCCAGGCAGCGCGCGCCGTGGGTTATGTCGGTGCGGGAACCGTCGAATTTCTTGTCGATCGAGAAGGCGGCTTCCACTTCATGGAAATGAACACGCGGCTTCAAGTCGAACATCCGGTCACGGAGATGATCACCGGCCTGGATCTGGTGGAGTGGCAACTTCGCATTGCGGCAGGTGAGCCTTTGCCACTCAAGCAAGATCAGCTTACTCTGTATGGCCATTCCATTGAAGCGCGCATCTACGCCGAGGACCCGGCACATGACTTTCTGCCTTCCATCGGCACCCTCATTCATCTCAAACCACCTCCAACATCAAGCCATGTGCGCATAGACACCGGAGTTAAACAAGGGGACACTATCACGCCCTATTACGATCCAATGATTGCCAAGCTAATTGTCTGGGATGAGACGCGCGACCGTGCGCTCCAACGAATGACTACAGCATTGGCCGAGTATCAGATCGTCGGCGTCGCCAATAACATAGGTTTTCTTCGCAGGCTTGTCAGCAGCCGGTCCTTCACCCACGCCGATTTGGATACCAGCCTCATCGACCGTGAGCGTGATTGCCTTTCATTCCAAGCGAAAAATCCCCCCGTCGCCGCCACTGTTCTTGCGGTAATTTCCGTGTTGCTCCGGGAACTTACCCATGTGCTGAGCGAAGAAGTACAATCTCCATGGTCGATGCGCGACGGTTGGCGCCTGAACGCGACCTATAAACGAAATTTAGTCTTCAACCATGGTGAGCACAGCATTACGGCGGTCGTCGAATATCTTCCTTCCCATTATTCCGTCACGATGGGAGAAGCGACTTGCTCTGTGCGAGGAGAGCTGCAAGCTAACGACAATATCGTCGCCATCGTAGATGGACAGCGTGTGCGCGGCACGGTTGTCCCCCTCCAACAATCGCTCATGGTCTTCTACGAGGGCGAGTCGTATCAATTGAGTTTCATCGATCCGTTGGCGATTGCATCACAAGATCACGCGAAAGAGAGCAGTCTGCTTGCGCCCATGCCCGGCCGTATCGTTGCGCAATTGGTTGAGCCTGGCGTAATTGTCGAAAAGGGCGCACCTCTCATAGTGCTTGAGGCTATGAAGATGGAGTGCACGATTCACGCTCCTGCCGCCGGCAGAGTGCATTCCTTCCACTTCGCAACCGGTGACCAGGTTAATGAGGGCGTTGAACTGCTACGGTTCGACCCTGAACTCTCGTCTGCGGAAGGTCAATAACATGACTCTCCCACAGAAAGTGCGCATCGTGGAAGTCGGGCCGCGCGATGGACTTCAGAATGAGAGTCGCGTTCTTTCTACAGCTACAAAAATAGAATTCATCAAACGTCTCGCGGAGTCAGGTCTGCAAGTGATCGAGGCCACCGCATTTGTATCTCCAAAGTGGGTTTCGCAAATGGCGGACCACGTCGAAGTGGTACGAGCACTCCCGGTGAATCGGGCCGTAACTTATCCCGTGCTGGTTCCCAATATGCGCGGATTCGAAAGCGCTGTTACCGCTGGTGCCCGTGAAATAGCGCTCTTTACGGCAGCCTCTGAGACCTTCTCACAACGCAATATCAACAGCAGTATTGCGGAAAGCTTCAACCGATTCGAGCCCATTTTCAAGGCGGCGCGGGCTGCGAACATTCGCGTGCGCGGCTATGTATCCTGCGCGCTCGGCTGTCCCTATGAAGGAGAAGTCAGTCCGGAGCGCGTCGCGAAAGTGGCCGCAGACTTATTCGATGCCGGATGTTATGAAATTTCTTTGGGCGACACCATAGGCGTCGGTACGCCGATCCGCACGCAAGCGCTCATTCATACGGTCGCGGAGCGTGTACCGATCGAACACCTCGCTGGACATTTTCATGACACCTATGGTCAGGCACTTGCCAACATCTATGCCTCGTTGATCCTCGGAGTCCATGTTTTCGATGCTTCTGTGAGCGGCCTTGGCGGATGTCCGTATGCTCCGGGTGCAACGGGCAACGTGGCGACTGAAGACCTGCTCTATATGCTCGACGGAATGGGCATCGAGACAGGCGTCGACCTCGAGCGGCTTATCGCCGCAGGTGAATTCATATGCACCGAACTCGATCGGCAAACTCAGTCTCGCGTAGTCCGTGCGCGACAAAAATCATGAATACTGAGTCATCCCTAAGTTATTCGATGACCCGTGCCTCAGTCTTGGCTTTGATCTCGCTCTCGTCCACGCCCGGAGCCAATTCAACTACCTTCAGTCCATTTTTCTCAACGTCAAGCACGCATAAATCAGTAATGATGCGGCTGACAACTCGCGTCCCTGTGAGAGGGAGATTACACTCGTGCAAAATCTTCGGATCGCCGCTTTTTGACGTGTGCTCCATCAGCACCACCACGCGTTGAACGCCGGCAACTAGGTCCATTGCGCCGCCCATTCCCTTGACCATCTTTCCCGGGATCATCCAGTTAGCCAGGTCGCCTCGTTCTGATACCTGCATCGCTCCGAGGATGGCCAGGTTAATGTGGCCGCCGCGAATCATTGCGAATGAATCGGCGCTTGAGAAAAAGCTTGCGCCTGGCAATGCTGTGACGGTTTGCTTACCTGCATTGATCAAGTCCGCATCTATCTCATCTTCAGTTGGAAACGGTCCAATCCCCAGCAGGCCATTTTCCGAATGCAGGGTTACATGAATGTCGTTCGGAATGTAGTTGGCGACCAAGGTCGGTATCCCAATGCCCAGGTTGACATAAAATCCGTCTTCGAGTTCCTGCGCGGCGCGCTGCGCCATCTGCTCTCGAGTCCAGGCCATGGAGCTTATTCCTCTCGTATCGTGCGCTTCTCAATGCGTTTCTCCGCATTGGAATTGTGCACGATACGTTGCACAAAAATTCCCGGCGTATGAATCTGGTCAGGATCAAGTTCTCCCGGCTGAACAAGGTGCTCGACTTCAGCTACGGTCACCCTTCCACATGTTGCTGCCATCGGGTTGAAATTGCGCGCCGTCTTTCGATAAATCAAATTTCCAAAGGTGTCGCCCTTCCACGCTTTGACCAACGAAACATCGGCGTGAATTCCCCGCTCCAGAATGTATATAAGCCCGTCAAACTCCCGATGCTCCTTTCCCTCTGCGACAGCCGTGCCCACGCCGCTTCGAGTGAAGAAGCCAGAAATCCCAGCACCTCCAGCGCGCATCCGCTCAGCAAGCGTTCCCTGGGGGCAGAACTCGATTTCCAAAGCGCCTGACAAATATTGCCGCTCGAATTCGCGATTCTCTCCCACGTAACTTGAGATCATCTTGCGAATCTGCCGGGTTTCGAGCAACAAGCCAAGCCCTTCACCATCTACGCCCGCGTTGTTACTGGCGACAGTCAAATCCTTCTTCCCCGTATCGCGCAACGCTGCTATCAGGGCCTCGGGTATTCCGCATAGACCGAATCCGCCAACAGCGATGGTCATGCCATCTTCGACGATATCCGCCAGGGCACTGTGCGCATTAGAATAGACTTTCGATTTAGCCAACAGAGGTACGACCTTTTGTCAACAGTTGTGCATGGGCTGAAGCGACTACACCCGCACAGTAGTATGCGAGTAAGGCCTGCGCCTGCGCAACTCTACGACGGATTTCTTCGGATGTTTCATCCGCGGACGCCCGATGCGGAAGACCAGATTTGACTCTGCTCCTCGGTCGACTATCGTCTACACTGGCTTGGGATGTGTGGCCGCTACCGTAGACGTTCGGACAAGCAGCGAATCGCCGAAACCTTCCACGTCGGAATGGATCTGGACGATCTCTATCTCGAGCCTGAGGACGATATTGCTCCCGGCTCGATGCAGCCTGTCGTTCTCACCGGTGAGGGCGGAGAACGCGAAATTGCTCTCATGCGCTGGGGTTTCAAGCTGCCCGATCGCCATCTTTTTACAGCGCGCTCAGAAGGCATCGAACAAGCCCGATTCTGGAAGGACTCCTTCCAGCAGCGGCGTTGTATCGTTCCTGCAGACGCCGTCTTCGAATGGATGAAAACTGAAAAGGGAGCTAACAAGCCCAAGTACCAGGTCGTGATTCCTGGCCGGGAACCTTTCGGAATCGCAGGCGTTTGGAAGCCTTGGAAGAACCCGAAGACCGACCAGTGGGAACGAACCTTCGCGGTGATCACTGGTGAACCTAACGAACTCTTCCAGCCGATTCACGACCGCATGACGACCATTCTAGATCCAGCCGACTACGAGGAATATCTCACGGCGACGGAAAGGCCTCCCGTTCATCTACTTCGTATCCTGCCAGCGAAACAGATGCGCGCCAAGCGGATCGAGAAACCGGAATCGACCGATGCTCAGCTAGGCCTATTCGCAATGGGAGAACCCCCGGCTCTGCCGGGGTGGCAGTAGCAGTTTGACATTTCCGGGAGTCCACCCAGAAACTCTTCGACGTGAGCCGCCAAGCACACCTCAAGGAGAAACTGGATGGACGAGTATGCAAGCTTAAGTCACACGAAATGGGATTGCAAATATCACGTTGTGTTTATCCCGAAGTGCCG
>OBLU010001005.1_pt1 | contig 26318 bp, 19 predicted proteins | sample 1518681 | NCBI WGS metagenome assembly OBLU01 (sample SAMEA3539304, study PRJEB22396) | soil metagenome | biome: tundra; feature: field; material: soil | place: USA | collected 2010-05 | depth 0.15 m
TCGCAGCCTGGATCGGCGTTGGGGATTCGTAGCCGACGTCCCGCAAAGCCTGTACTACGGCGTCGTTGAGACCGAGATCGGCAAAGGAGACGGGAGCGGGAGAGTCAACAGGTTCCATAGGGAGCGGCCAGCAAAACGGGGTGCGCAGTGTACCGGCTCTGGCCGCCTCGTGTATGTCTGCCGCCATCCGATGGGAGGCGACGACATAACGGGTTTAAGGGACGATCTTGATCGGCTCCGGGTCGTCCTCGACCTCCTCGAGGGTGCGATCGTCGAGGTCTGCCTCGGGCAGGGTGGTGCGCACCGACGGATTGAGCTCGGACTCCTGGTCCACTCGCGGCTGCCAGGGGCTACGCTCTTTCGGCTTGTTGGGTTCCATAGCTGACTCCTGATGCCCGGCTAAAGAGGATGGCCACGGGCCTCGCAAGCGATTATCTACGGTACTCACCCTGGCGACCTTAGGACGGCAGGCGTGTTTGGGAGCGGCTTGGCCGACACGTAGCGACCTGCGGTGAGTTCCGGTCGCCATTGTCGACCAACGCTTCGGGTGCTAAGTTCTGCGCTGCACCGTAAGGCAATGGCCCTTATCCTGTGGTGCATCAATCAGCGCGCCCAACCCCAGTCCGGAACCCGGGACTTGGACCCATGAAGCCTAAATTTGCGCCCATACGGTGTTCACCCATTCCGGCGCTGGGTGCGACTTTCTTACTGGCTGTGGCGTCTATTGGCGGCTGCTCGCGATCCGCCGCTCAGGCCTCTGCAAACACATCGACTGGACCGGCTGGCCCAGCTGTCGCCTCCGGAATCTCGCCCGATAAACGGCTCAGCGTCGAGATGATCGAAGAGGAAGCCTTGGCGCCTTTTCCTTCTTGGGGCAACGTCAAGAGCCAATACGGAGCCGTCGGCGACGGCGTGGTCGACGACACGCTCTCTATTCAGAGAGCCCTGAATGATCTGGGGCGCGTCGGGAAACCACAAGTGCTGTACCTGCCGGCCGGGACGTACAAAATCACCGCAACGCTTAACCTGCTCGGAAGCAACGCCAGGGGTTCCGATACTTTTGGTGTGGGCGGCGTTGGCATCATCGGCGCCGACCCTGCGACCACTACCATCAAGTGGGCCGGCCCTTCGGGTCAAGCCATGCTGATCCAGAACGGCGGCCTGGCCACCCGCTATAACCGCATCACCTGGGATGGCTCACGGACAGCCGGCTATGGCGTAGCGCATTGGTGGAACGCAAAAGGGGGCAGGTTGTACGGCGGCAGCTTCGAGCATCTAGACGAAGTTTTCAAAGATATGAACATCGGCATCATGGCTGGCCGACTCGGCGCCAACTACGGGGAGTTGGATTCAGAAGGTCAGGTCAGACGGGTCGCCTTCATTCGCAACACTTACGCCGGCCTGGACGTCGGTAGCTGGAATGCTCTGGACTGGTGGGTTTGGGATTCGCAATTCGTCGACTGCGCTCGAGGGGTCAGCAACCAGTACAGCTTAAACGATGCCGGCGTGACCACCGGGGCCGGCGCCATGTATGTCTACCGGTCCTTGTTCGAGGGCTCCGCCGTTGCCGACATGGCCATCAGCAACACCGGCTGGTTCTCCCTGCACAATAACGTCTCCATCGGATCGCGTCGCTTCTTCGAATCCACTCCGATAGGCGCCAACTCCGCTGTCGTGATCGCAGAGAACAACCGCGTAGTTCAGTCCACCAGTTCGGTTCCTATTTCATTCGGAGATACGGGCCCATTGCTTATGGTCGACAATCAGATTCAGGCGACGACTTCAACGTACGAGCTCACCGATTCGACTGCGGGGAGAGACGTGCTGTCCCTGGGCAATCAAGTCACCGCAGGGCCGCCGCCTGCCTCGGGCTCGGACAGATTGCTCAGCATCGATGATGTCAATGTCACCGCCGCGAGCATCTCGACACTGCCCCTGGTACTGCCATCGACTCCTGCGGTCACGGCTCATCAGGTATACGAAGTGCCGACCGGAGCCAGTGCCGAGCAAATTCAGGCGCTGATCGACCAAAGCGCCCAGAGCTCCGATCCGCAGCCCATTGTTCATTTTGGCCACGACACCTGGGTATTGAATAAGGCTCTGCAGATTTCACCACACAGGAGTGTGCAACTGGTCGGCGACGGCTATGGCTCACTCCTGATATGGTCCGGCGCTGCGGTGGGCCCCATGTTGAACATTGCAGCTCCGGCCAAGGTAACGATTCGCGATATGCAATGGACTGGCAGCGCCACGGCGATCAACATTTCTGGGGCGGATCAGGCCGGCGGTCGAATCCAGATTGTTGGCAGTATGATCGGAATTCTCGCTGCCAAAAATCTGGAAACGACGCGGCTCTCGCTCCAGGCCAATACGACCATCGCTGCAATCTCATTCAACGACGTCGTACATGCCGTCGCAATCAGCAACGGAGGAATCGGGCCAGTCAGCCTGGCCAAAAACAGCAACTTCCTGATGGCCGATACCTGGTATGAAGGCACCGAGACGGCATTGTTCCGGATGCCCAGCGCCACATTCACATACCTGGGTGGACACATGGCGCCCGCGACGCATACCGGTTCGGCGAACCTTGCGGATCCAACCATTCTGCTGAACCATTTCATCGGAACGGCCTCCTGGCTCGGCATGCAATTCAACCTCAGTGCCGTTCCTTCAGGCACCGGCATCCAAGTCGATGGTGAAAACCCGCAGACCCAGGCCTATTTCATGGGCCTGACCAGCGATAAAGCCGATTACTTTCGGCGAACGAGCGGGAACACGGGGCCGGGAACGGTTGGATTCATGCTCAACCGAACGGCCCAACGCACGCCACTTAACGGCTACTTCGGTCTCTCGCGCCGAACCTGGTTTGATACGCAAGCGGCTGATCAGGACTCTTCATCGAGTAACGACATTAGAAACGCATGGAGCCAGGCTCGATCCCTGGCCTGGGACTCCACCGTCCAGCAAGTGCCCCCAGGCTCCGTCGATATCCGGCTCTATCACGTGAAGATGGTCGATACCGCGGGTCTTGTGATCAGTGGCCGCTGAAGTGCGCCGTTTGTTCGAATAACCCCTAATAAGTCATCCCAAACCCGATGCGAATGTGATCCTGCGCATGATCAGCAGGACGTCTTTGCGGGCAGCCGCCGGCCGCCGTCGAACCCCAAGAATCAGATTGAAAAGATCGTGCGTGACTGCGCCAGCGTCGCAACATCGCGACGGTGGCGCGCTTTGCAGACATGGTGTGCGGGGCGCGAATTACCTCTAGAAAGGGTAATCGAAACATGTCGGTATTTATCGGGAATCGCCAATGCGCCCATCCAGTTTCTCTCTCAACGCAGCGCTCGCGGCTCTGTGTTTCGCGATCGCGGCGTGCGGCGGAAGCGATTCTACAGGCTCAGCGTCCGCATCCTATACCAGCACAGCTTCGCCCAGCGGCACGGCGATTCCCTCGGCGTCACAGATCAGCGACAAACAGGGTGAAGTGTGGACGATGCAAAATGGCGTGGCCTATGTAGGAGGCAAACCAGCGGCCGTCTCGGCCGGCGTTGTCCTGCTACTCTATTACCATGGGCTTATCTATCAGGAAAACGCTGCCGGTAGCTGGTGGTCGTGGAGCGGCAGCGCATGGGTGGCGAGCAGCGATCCACAGACTGCCGCGAATCTGGTGAGCGACTCATCCAGCAGTTCCAGTAGCTCCGGCACCTCCGGCTCCAGCAGGTCCAGCAGCTCGGGCAGCTCCAGCGGTTCTAGCAGCACTAGCAGCTCCGGCACCGCGGGCAGCTCATCGACATCTGGCACTACCAACACCAGCTCGCAAACCGCTCGCTGGGCCGTCGATGTGGTAATGGAAGAGGCGCTTGCGCCTTTCTCGTCCTGGGCCAACGCCAAAACCAATTACGGTGCCACAGGCAACGGCTCTACCGACGATACGGCCGCCCTACAAAATGCTCTCAATGCGCTGAGCACCGGCAGGGCGCAAGTTCTCTACCTGCCGCCCGGCACCTACAGAATCAGCGCAACGCTCAATCTGACGGGAAGCCCGTCAAGCGGTTCCGGCTATTTTGGTTGGGGCGGGGTGGGTATCATCGGCGCAGACCCATCGACCACCATCATCAAATGGGCCGGTCCCTCTGGCCAGCCCATGCTTATTCAAAACGGCGGTGTAGGCACGCGCTACTCGCGCATCACATGGGATGGTTCGGGAACAGCCGGTTACGGGGTCGCCCAATGGTGGAACGATAATAGCGGAGTGCTTTATGGCGGCAGCACCGAGCATCAAGATGAAGTCTTTCAAGACATGACAATCGGCATCATGGCCGGTCGACTGGGAGCAAACTACGGCAATCTGGATTCCGAAGGGCAAGTGAGACGCGTCACCTTCATTCGCAACACGTATGCGGGTCTCAACGTCGGCAGCTGGAATGCTCTGGACTGGTGGGTTTGGGATTCGCAGTTCATCGATTGCGGTCGAGGAGTCAGCAACACCTACAGCCTGGACGACAGCGGCGTTACCGCCGGCGCCGGCGCCGTGTACGTCTATCGATCTTTATTCGAAGGCTCCACCGTTGCCGACCTGGCCGTCGGCAACACCAGCTGGTTCTCTCTGCACAACAACGTATCAATCGGCTCGGCGCTTTTCATCCTGGCTCTCAATGAAGGAGAGTCCACCGGCACCGTGATCGCGCAGAACAATCGCGTGGTCAACGCGACCAGTTCTTCACCGATTTCGTACGGTTACGCCGGTCCGCTGCTGCTGGTGGATAACCAGATTCAAGCAACCGGTTCCACATATTCCCTCAACGGCTCCAGCAGCGACAATGACGTTCTTGCGCTCGGCAATATCCTTAGGGCCGGCTTTCCCACCGCCACAGGTACGCAGCGATTACTGAACGTCAACAACACGACGTCTTCGGCCGCGAGTATCTCGACGGCGCCCTTGGCGCTGCAGAAAACCCCGGCGGTGGTCACGCACACGGTGTATGAGGTCCCGACCGATAGTACCGCGGCTCAAATCCAAGCACTGATCAATACGGCTCTATCCAGTTCCGATCCCCAGCCAATCGTGCATTTCGGATTGGGTACTTGGTATATCAACACCACCTTGACTATCCCGGCCAATGGCAAGGTCCAGCTGGTGGGTGACGGTTATCAATCGATAATAGGCTGGTCCGGAACCGGCGCCGGCAATATGCTGAGCATCGCAGCGCCCGCGAAAGTCACGGTTCGCGACATGCAATGGCTTGCAAGCAGCCCGACAGCGACGGCGATCAGCATTACAGGAGGCGATAGCGCTGGCGGAAGAATACAACTGGTGGGCGTGACCTCCGGGCCTCTCAGTGCATCCAATCTGCAGCGGACGCAACTCTCCCTGCAGGCTAACCCACAATTCGACGCGATCACGCTGACGAATGTGGTCAATGCCCTTGCGATGAGCAATGGCGGCATTGGCGCGGTGACATTGGCCAGCAACAGCAGTTTCCTCATGTCGGATACCTGGTATGAAGGAGACGGGGTATCCACGCCTCTCTTTACCATTCCAAATGGAACCTTCACCTATCTCGGCGGACACATGGCCTCGGGATCGCACGGCGGCACTCAGTCCGTGCCACCCGTGTTGGTGAACGGCTCAACGGCGACGCAATCGTATATCGCTATGAATTTCGATTTGACCAATGTCGCGGGCGGCATCGGTGCGGAGATCGAGAACGAGGTGTCCGGCGGCGCTTACATTCTGGGAACAGGCAGCAATCCGGGCGAGAACAACTGGTTCTCCCGTCCAGGCAGCGGCGGAGAAGTGGGCTTCAATCTCAACCGGCAGGGCTCAGGTTCCGGTCAATACACCAATCAAGCTGACACTTCGACTACCGCTATCGTCAACACCTGGGCTCAAGCACGTTCTTTGAATTGGGACGCGACGCCCTACATCCCCGCGGCCGGCGCCACGGATATAAAGATCTATCACATGAAGATCGATCAAACCTCAGGCATTGCCATCAATGGTCAATGAAGATTCCCAGCCGTCAGGCCCGCTATTCTTTCGTTGGCCGATGCGGAAACCTTGAAAATAGCGGCGAGCGACAACAGCAGAACTGGCGTCGCCAGATTTAGAATTCTGCCCAGGTTATTGCCGATTCCAGCGATAATTCCAAGGCCGAAAAGAAATACAAAAACAACAAAAAACGGAAGCAGCAATCTGAGGGAAGAGGCCAGCTTGTTCGTAGCCCAGAGGAAGATAAGCGACATAAACACCAGATTACAAGAGAACAACGTCTGGAAAACGAAATCCCTGGTTAACCGAAACGCCAGCAGATTGCTGACGTAACCACTAAGCTGAATTTCATCCTCATTTCCCTGAATGGGAAAAAGCACTATCTCACCCACCATGATCAATAGAAAAGCCAGCCCACAGGCAAGCAAATAAGGCATTACGCTGCGTTTCAGGCCAAAGCCGACGATGTAGGCAAAGAGAATCAAAGGTATTATTTCCCTCTGAAGCACGCTCAGACACACGACGCAAAAAAAAACAACAATATTTCTCTTCTGAAACAGGTAAAGCAGTAGAGATACAAAAAAGACTGAGCCACCTTCCGTAAGCCCGGTGAAACCGTGAGCCACGGTTGAAAATGACAGAAAAAGCAGGGCGGGTATGACGAACTGCAACAGCGCCACGAGTTGTGGGTCGAGCGCGCTCAGGTCATCGCCAATGGCCTCGGCCAGGAAAAAGGCGGCGAGCACGAGAAAAACGAAATTGGCAAAGATCAAAGCATTCAGAACTTTCGGGTCGTACGTCTTGCCATCGTAGTTCGTAAATGCGTCTTCAAAAGGCGTTGACTTTGATCGATAGAACATCCCACTTTGTTTCAAGTAATGGGCAAATGTCGGGGTAACAATGCGGTAGGCAAAGGGAGATAGCGCGTCATTATGCAGTGGCCGTTCAACCATCAGGGAGTAATTCTTAAAGTCATTACCCCCATACCAGGGCACGTAAAATTTGGCGCCACCATAAAACACACCCAGCCCCGCGAAAATGAACATTGGAATCAACGCTAGTTTCTTGGCCATTGAAATGCGCTTTAGTGAGCTTTGTTAGATAAGTCGTCCGGACTCGGTTGAACCATAGGTTCGGGCGCGATATTCGCACCGATTTGATTGCCGAACCACCACGGGCGACACGCTGCGGCGCGGCAGTAGCGACCATTTTGTATCTGTCTCACCTCGATATCAAAACTATGGCAGGATGAAGTGAATTCGGAGAAGACGCCGATATGCTGCGTGGTTTTACATATCGCCTGCCATTCGCATCGAGGAACACTGGGCTGTTTTCCTCGAGTCCGTTATGTTCGGGTATGCGCACTCTCAGGCCGTACCTGATTTGTCTGGCGGGCGCTCATTGTGTCGTGGCCGTGATGGCCGGCCTGGGTTGCTCCGGGAGTTCAGGCAGCTCCTGGACCGCGGTCAGCGGCGCCAGCGGTTCCAGCTCCAGCAGTTCGGGCAGTTCCGGCGGCGGCTCGCAAGCACTTAGCAGGGCTATCGACATGGTCGTAGAGGAGCCCATAGGGCCTTTCCCGTCCTGGGGCAACATCCAAAGCACTTACGGGGCCGTCGGTGACGGCGTGGCAGACGACACGTCTGCCATACAGAGCGCCCTGAACGATCTGGGACAAATCGGAAAACCGCAGGTGCTGTATCTCCCGGCAGGGACCTACAAGATCACCGCAACACTTAACTTAACGGGGAGCCCGGCCAACGGCTCGGGTGCCTTTGGCTGGGGCGGCGTCGGCATTATCGGCGCCGACCCCGCGACGACCACCATCAAGTGGGCCGGCCCTTCGGGCCAGCCCATGCTGATCCAGAACGGCGGCCTGGCCACCCGCTATAACCGCATCACCTGGGATGGCTCGGGAACGGCTGGTTATGGAGTTGCCCAATGGTGGAACGCCAACGGGGGCGGTGTCTATGGCGGGAGCACCGAACATCAAGACGAAGTGTTCCAGGACATGGCCATCGGCATCATGGCCGGCCGACTCGGAGCCAACTACGGGCAATTGGACTCAGAAGGCCAGGTCAGACGGGTCGCCTTCATCCGCAACACCTACGCCGGCCTCGACGTGGGCAGTTTTAACGCTCTGAACTGGTGGGTTTGGGATTCACAGTTCATCGACTGCGCCAGAGGGGTCAGCAACCAGTACAGCTTGAACGATGCCGGTGTCACCACCGGGGCCGGTGCCACGTATGTCTACCGGTCCTTGTTCGAGGGCTCCACCGTTGCCGACATGGCCATCAGCAACACCGGCTGGTTCTCCCTGCACAATAACGTCTCCATCGGATCGCGCCGCTTCTTTGAATCCACTCCCATTGGACCCAACGCCGCTGTCGTGATCGCAGAGAATAACCGCGTGGTTCAGTCCACTGATGCGGTTCCTATCTCATTCGGAGATACGGGTCCATTGCTTCTGGTCGACAATCAGATTCAGGCGACGAGTACGGCGTACGAGCTCACCGGTTTGACTGCGGGACGAGACGTGCTGTCTCTTGGCAATCATGTCACCGCAGGGCCTCCGACTGCTTCGGGCTCGGACAGATTGCTGAGCATCGATGACGTCAATGTTGCCGCGGCCAGCATCTCGACACAGCCCCTGGTACTGCCATCGACTCCTGCAGTCACGGCTCATCAGGTGTACGAAGTGCCGGCCGGAGCGAGTGCCGGGCAAATTCAGGCGCTGATCGATCAAAGCGCCCAGAGCTCCGATCCCCAGCCCATCGTTCATTTTGGTCAAAACACCTGGTCATTGAACCAGTCGCTACAGATTTCACAAGGTAGCAGGGTGCAGTTGGTCGGCGATGGCTACGGCTCGATATTGAACTGGTCCGGGACGGGCTCAGGCCCCATGTTGAACATTGCAGCTCCGACCAAGGTTACGATTCGCGATATGCAATGGACTGGCAGCGCCACGGCGATCAACATTTCCGGGGCGGATCAGGCCGGCGGTCGAATCCAGGTCGTTGGCAGTGACACCGGTCCCATTGCCGCGACGGCTCTGGAAATGACGCAGCTCTCGCTCCAGGCCAATCCGGCAATCGCCTCAATCTCATTCAACGACGTCACCAACGCCGTGGCGATCAGTAATGGAGGAGTCGGGCCGGTGTATCTGACTGCAGGCAGCAATTTGCTGATGGCCGATACCTGGTATGAGGGCCCCGATACGGCATTGTTCCGGATGGCCAGCGCCACATTCACATACCTGGGTGGACACATGGCGCCCGCAACGCATGCCGGCTCTTCGAACCTTGCCGACCCGGCCATTCTATTGGATGGTTTCACGGGCGCAGCATCCTGGATCGGCATGGAATTCGATCTCAGTGCCATACCCTCGGGCATAGGCATTAAAATCGACAGTGAGATCCCACAGACTCAAGCCTATTTTCTGGGAAATACCAGTGACACGGCCAATTACTTCCAACGATTGAGCGGCAGCGGGGGCGCGGGAACGGTCGGGTTCATCCTCAGCCGAACGAGTGTGGCTGGCGTTGATGCGCAAGCGGCCAATCAAGGCTCGTCATCGACTAACGACATAACCAATGCATGGAGTCAGGCTCGAGCGTTAACCTGGGCTTCCGCCCCTTATCTGGTCGCCTCAGGATTAGTCGATATCAAGCTCTATCATCTGAAGATGGATCAAACCGCAGGTCTTGCGGTCAGCGGACACTAAAAGTGTCCGCGTGCGCTGAGACGGTAGAAATTGCCGTTACACCCTCAGGCTCCAAACAGCGTCTGCCGTCCCCGTCGCGGAACATCGGGCTGATTTTTTTGATCTTGTTCTGTTGGGCCGTCGCATCGATTCCGCAGTTGGCAAAATACTTTCACGATCTCAGGTTGTTTCTGGTTTTCTTAACAGGCGCCCTGTGTATCGTGGTTCTGGTGGCCAGTCTGCGGTGGCTTTTGGCAAAACAAACCGATCGTATCAGCACTATGGCATTCGTGACTTTCTGGTCCGTCATGGTCATCCTGTATCTGTTCCTCTATCCCTTGTCGCAACGGCACGCAGTCGGAAGCGGTTCCGACGCTGAAGATGCTTTACGTGTCGCCGCTACTCAACTGATGCAGTTCCATTATCCCTACTACGGTCGCACCTTTGCCGGAAATCCAATCACGCCTCTACCGGGGGCTGTTTTGCTTGCGGTCCCCTTCCAGGCCGTTCACAGAATCGGTCTGCAAAATATCTTCTGGCTCGCGGGCTTCATCTGCTTCTGCGCAGGATTCTTTCGCCGGCGTGCCACTGCGCTGGCATTCTTGATCGTCATGACCTTTGCAGCCTTGGTCTCGCTGGACCATTTCGTGGTCGGCGGGGATTACACGGTCAATCTTTGGTACGTATGCGTGGCCAGCTACTTGTTTGTCAAAGCCTATGACGGCAACCACCGTGCCTGGGCTGGCATAGCGGCGGGTGTGCTGTTGGGCGTGACGTTGAGTTCCAGGGCAGTCTATCCCCTGGTTTTCATCCCGCTGTTAACTGCTTATGTCCGCCAGCACAGGAGCTTACTTGGCGCCGGATTGATTATGTTGAATCCTTTGTTGGTGGCAACTGTGATCACGGTTCCCTTTTACTTCTACGACCGCGCCCATTTTTCGCCATTGCATATCGCCCAAAAACTCAATTTTCTGCCACCGCGGCAAGCTGATATGGCGCTGGTCCTTCTGACGTTGGTTGCGATATCCGTTGCATGCAGCGGCTATTTCGTGAGATTGACACTCGCCAGGTTGTTCCTGATCGCAGGCATTGCGAGCAGTAGCATTCTTCTGACACCTGGGATCCTTCTGCTGTTCAGCGACCAGTCTCAGGAACGCGGCCTGGGAGTGTTGAGTTATGCCAACGTGCCGGCCACCTTGATCGCGCTCTGGGCCTTCTACCAATTGGAAGCGGCTGTTAAGTGCGAACCGCCGCTGGATCAGACGCCGTTGGTGGCGTAGTCTCAGGATGGTTGCTGCCGCGTCGTACATAACCATGATGGATCCTGTGAACGCATTTGCACCGTTGAACGTCGCTATCGGCGAGGGCCATATCACGATTCGTGGCGTGCGTCTGAACTTTGACGAATTGGTGGATGAACGACAGCTCCTGCCGGACAATGCTCTGCGGCTACGGGAGAATATAGGCAAGGCTGAACCGTTCGCGCATCTGCTGCTCAAGAATCTCTTCCATGACCGCTTGCTCGAACTGATCCACGACGAATTCGACATGCGCCAGGAAGAGCGCTGGAAAAGTCATTCGAATGCCTATGAGGACACACGCCGTTCAACGCCCGGGTCGCGGCTCGGACCGGCAGCGCAACTCTATTTTTGGTTGGTCAATTCCTGGCCAGTCACGCAGTTCCTGAGCACGGCCACGGGTATCGACAATCTGATACCAGATCCGCTGTTGGTGGGCGGTGGCATGCATGAGACCCGAAACGCCGGACACTTCAGCATTCACCGCGATTTCGAAGTTCACGAGAAAACCGGGCTCAGCAACGCCATGGTTTTCATCACCTATCTCAACAAGGACTGGGCACCGTCCTACCAGGGTTCTCTGGAACTATGGGACCATGAGCGGCAACTATGTGTGAAGAAAGTTTCGCCGGACTTTGGCGTCTCCCTGCTCCTGCCCCATGGGCCCACCAGCTATCACGGCTATTCGACACCGCTCAATATTCCCGTCGGCCGCACACGGCGATCGGTCGCCTCTTATTACTACACGCATCAAAGAGACACTAGCGGACGCGCTGCCAGCACGGCCTCAAAGTTCCTTTTCACTGCCAGGTCAGATGTCGCAAAAGGCGTCATAAAGGAGTTCATCCCGCCTATTGTGTGGAACGCCTTCAAAAAATTGAGGCGCTAGCTAGCCGAAGTTCCGGCGCCGGGTATTTGCCCCGCTATGAACCGCTGACGCGGTTCAATTCGCGAACCTTCAGCACAATCATGTACTCGTACATCGACTGCAATATCGCATAGGTCAGACCTGCGCGCCCGTCCAGAAAGCCGCGTTTGCCGAAATACAAGATGAGAAACTTCAGCACCGGGCGCATCGGTACGCGATAGAACAATTCCTTCTGATGAAAGCGGCGTTCATGAAAATCGCCCGCCATGAAAGCTTTGCGCAGCGAGAAAGCAGTGTGCGCGCGCCTGTTCTCGAGGATCTGTCTGGCCTCCAGAGTGCTGTAGGAGTTATGTCTTTCCAACCAATGGTTCATCCCCTTGCTGAAGGGAAAATGGTCAAGATATCCCGTCAGGCAGCCAATTGGCCCGTCCGCAATTGAAACCGGGTTCACCAGACGCTCATAGCGCATCTTTTCCGGACGAAAAAGTCGCAGGTAAAAAGACGACGTCTGCACATGCTTGAGCCACGTGTCCATGAAGAAGTCGCGTCGCTGCACCCGAAAGGCCACGACTTCTTCAGGCTGCTGCGCGCGTTGCCGAACGGCGGCGATCAGTTCCGGAGTCATGCGCTCATCGGCGTCAATGTAGAAAACCCAGGGATGCTTGAAACGGATATTGCGCAAACCCCAGTTCTGGTGGCTCGACCAATTGTCAAAGGGCCGCTGCGTCACATGGGCCCCGAACCGTTCGGCAATTATCGTCGTCTCGTCAGAGCTCAGCGAGTCGTAAACATGGACGTCGTCGCACCAGGCGACCGACTCAAGGCAGCCCGGCAGATCCTTCTGTTCGTTCTTAGTGAGGATCAGTACCGAGACTGCCATTGTCCGCGCTCGCAATCCGACGCTTACGCTTTGGTACCGCCGGGTTACCGACCCAGACGGACCATGGCTCAGCGATGGTCTTTGTCAGCACCGCCCTGGCACCCACCACACAGCCTTCAGCGACCGATACTCCTGGTGCAACGAACGCGTCCGCGCAAATCCATACATGTGACCCCAGAACTATGGGCGCCGTCACGAGTTGGAAGTTACTGGAATCAATGTTGTGGCTGCCGCAGCATAGATGTGCCCCCTGTGAGATCGTGGTGTTGCTGCCGATGGAAACCATCGCCATGTTGTAGATGATCGCGCCGTCGGCAATGCCCACTCTGTCGCCAATGCGCAACTGCCATGGAGCCCATACTCTGACGCCAGGATACACATGCACGTGCCGGCCCAATGTGGCGCCAAACAGCCTCAACAGCAGAGCTCTCCAGCGATGGAACGGGCGGGGCGATGTGCGAAACAGCAGCAGCCAGACAGTGCCCCACACTGCACGCGCCAGACGATTGCCGAGCGAAAACGACGCTTCGACGGCCGGATCATTGCCTTGAATGATCATCGGCTGCTTCCCGGACGACATCGAGGAGACCTCTTGCCATCGCGTCTACGCCATAGCGGCGTGTGAACGTATCGCGTGCCTGCATGCCCATACGCGCTCGGGCGTCGGCAGTCAATGCGAGCCAGCGGCGCAACAGGGCTTCAGTACCCGCGAGCGTGTCGTCTTCCACCAAACCCGCTCCGTCCGCCTCAATATCAGACCATATGTTCACCTTATTGGAGATGAGCACCGGCACGCCGCAACCGAGCGCCTCGGCGACCGCGACACCGAAATTCTCCTGATGCGAGGGCAAAATAAATACCTCCGCGCTGTATAAAGCTCCCCACTTAGATTCATTTCCGAGCATCCCGGGCCAACTGACGCGATCCGATACGCCGATATCCGAGGCCAGCTGCTGCAAGCTGGATACCCAACCACTCTGATCCGGACCGGCCATCAACAGGTGCAGCGAGGACTCGGCCGCGGCAACGCGGGCGAAGGCACGAATGAGCAAATCGCAACCCTTCTTTTCGTGAATGCGACCCAGAAACAACAGCACCCGTCGGCCCCGCAGTTCCGGATGCGCCGAGAGAAAGCGCCCTCGAAGCCCCTGGGCGTCGTCCGGCGGCGAGCTGGCGCCATAAGGTACTACCCGCTCACGCACGCGATATAGCCAGAACGACTCTCGTGCCAGCAGCCGCTCCTGTTCGCTCGTGAACATTACCGCGCGGGCGTCACGCAGCACGCGATATTCTGCCCACGGCCAGTAAAGCCACTTCTTCAGATGTTTCAACGGGTAGCGACGCTTGAACCACGGGTCGAGCATGCCGTGGACGAACACATAATAAGGCACAGGCGATGCCCGCATTGCCCGCCAGGTGCCGAGGCCATTGTACTGCCACAATCCTTCCACAATCACGGCGTCGAACTCATGTGCGTGCGCTCGAAGCCAGGATACCAACCCTGCGTTGTAACGATAGCCGGTCAGTGACGGACCTAGCGCATGAATGGGCAGCGGGAAGTCCTGCAAATAACCTTGCAGCGGATCATCCAGAGTAACCACTTCCATTGTGTGCCCGAGCTGCTGCAAGCGGATGCCGCGTTGCTTTACCCCCTCTATCGGGCCGCCGCCCTCCGGGTCCACGCTCGGCAGCACATGCAACAGTTTCATTGCTGCATGGTTATATCGAGGCGTGAATCGGCGCCAGAGGAGACGGGCAGGTCAAGGACTCGCCGGTAAATTGCCAGGTAGGCGTCGATCGCGGCCTCGGCGCTGAAGTGCCGTACCCAATTGCGCCTGCGTTCAATGCTCGGCGCGCTTTCAATTGCGGTGCGGGCAAGCAGGCGCTGCAGCACGGCCGCGCCGGCCGACGCCCAGGCAAGCACGTCGTCGCCCAATCGCAAGCGCGGCAGGAAGCACGCATCCCCGCCTGCCACCTCGTTCATCGGCGGCTCGTCTGTGGTGATGACCGGACATCCACATGCCTGCGCCTCGATCAGAGGCCAGCCAAAGCCTTCGGCCAGGCTGGGGCAAAGAAGCGCGTGCGCCTGCGAATAAGCTGCCTGCAGCGTTTGATTGTCCAACCCCTGAAAGAAAAAGACCTTGCCCTGCGCCGGCACCCGCCGCAGCGTCTGGCTGGTCTTCGCGTCCGGTGCCGGACTTATGCACCAAAGCGGCAGCGGGTTTGCCATCTGACTGGCATAGCTTGCATAGAGCAATATGAGCCCGACTTGGTTTTTGTACCACTGACCGCCGCCTACATGCAGCAACATGCCTTCTGGCGAAACGGGAAGACCGGCGTCGCGCAGCGTCCGCTGTGCCTGATCGCCTGGCATTTTCTGGTATGGAAAATTCAATCCGTTGTACACCACCTCCGACGTGACGGGGGATACCAGGCCATATCGATGCAGGTCATCGTGTGTCTTGCCTGAAATGGAGATGAAGTGGCGCGCCTGCCGATACCCTCTGCGAATATAACGCTGGTAGATGCGACCGGAGAGCGCGGTGGGATTCTCCGGTATTTCGCCCAACGCCGAACGCAGCGCGAGCAGATCGTGCGCATGTATGACGTGAGGTCTGTCTTTCACCAACGGCACCCACGGACCCATGGCCTGATCGCAAAATACGAACAGCGTCTCGCATGGGACGCGCTTCAGTGCCCTACGTATGCTGAGCGGAAATAAGATGTACTGATCGATGTAGCCGGCCCACTTCGACCAACGGCCTCGTGGAACCCAGTTGAACACCCGCGCCTTGGGCGACCATACCTCGACGCTGTGGCCCCGCGCCAGGTACGAGGATTGCAGCATGTGCGCGAAACGACGCATGCTTTCCGACCGCATGAACTCCGGATGGGCGAATAGAATAATGTTCAAAGCAGTGGAAGTCCGGTGACGGTAGGGTCAATATCCTCGCCCGCGCCAGGGTTCATAACGGTCCGGCAAATTCGCCAGTCGCAGTGATGGGAGCCTGCTTGCGAGGCAATATCATTGTCGCCAGGGTCAAAAACAGCAGATATATGAGAATCATCTGCAACCAGTCGCGGGCTATAAAAGCGAATGTCGCGCCAAACGACTCCGCAGTAATTCCGTAGATGAACAGTATCCATGTCTTCATCATTGCCAGTGCTGACACCGAAGCCACTCCCGACGATGACCGGACCGTCCACAAATCCATAAGCACGTAAAGCACCAGGCAGATGCCGGCGTACACGAACGGATACAACCATCCCAGTTCCGCGATGCCTTCAGCGTCCATGCTGCCGGTCTTGTAACCGCCCAACGGAATGCCCCGACTCAGGTATACCAGGTAATCGCCCTGCGAGAATTTCAGCTCTTCCTTGTTGATGGTAATGCCCAGGGCGCTCAGAAGCGGTGTTGGCAGCACATACCATAGGGTGGCGATGGTGTAATTGCGCAATCTCGCCTTGCCATCCTCCGTGGTTATCAAACCGGCAAAATGCAGCGAGTTATCGTGAAACTTGCTCTCAATGAACCTCGATGCCATCGAGTTGGCGATGTAGGATTCATCGTACGCCGTCCGCACCGCGTTTTTTTCGTTGAGCCGGTACGCCGAGATAAGGTCGGGACGGCGCCACACTTCAAATGTGGATTCAATCATCTCCAACGAAGAGATTTTGCCACGCGCTCCCCTGGCAATCTGCATTGCGGTAGCGAGATCTGACACCGGACCTCCGACCGCGAGCGCCACCGCCGCCACTGCTCCAAGCTTCAACAGCGCCGCGCTGGTTACCGGTGCGGTACTTCGCATGCCCACCGATAGATAATAAAGACCAACGGTCACGACTCCAAAAAACATGATCCCGCGCAGATTGACCGCGAGACCCAGTCCGCAGACAGCCAGCGCATAGAGCACCAAAAGTGGCTTTGCATGCATCGAATTGCAATACGACTCGCCAGCGTCGCGTAAATATAGCGGAATCAGAAAGGGAGCCCACGTCAGAAAATTGACGCCGATACAGATTTTAGCCACTACATTGCTGACAGACGAATTGAACGCCGTTCCCCCTATGGCAAAGCTGGCCAGGCCGATGACGCCCAGAATCCAGAGCGCGCCGGCGGAAGGTGTTCGGTACAGGCCCACTCTATCCAATGCGCCACGCAGCGGCCAAAAGCCCGGACGCTTGGCAGTGAACACGAAGCAGTATGCGGCGTGAACCGCCAATGCTATCGCCTGGTAAAGCGCCAGCGTCCCGAACGTATACAGAGGGTCATAGAGCGAGCTGCGCAGCGGTGTCCATGCGGCCGTCTGAAAGAGCAGCGCACCAAGCTGCGTGGTCGCGCAAAACCCAAATATCGCAAAGGTCGATATCGGTTGGATTTCCATCGCCGGGGTGCAGCCGATATAGAGCAAAATGCTGATGGTAGACGCCAACACCAGACATGCGCTGGCGATATTCTCCGCGGAAAAATCGATGGTAATCTGCAGCACAACGGCAAGCACTGCCAGCGTCAGTAAGCCTCCTATGATAAGGCGCCTGACAGTCATTTCCGCTTGCAGCCCGTGCCGCCGACAGACGTTGCCGTGTGAGCCATAGCGAGCGATGGCCTACTTGGCGGTGAACAAACCGTCGCCCGAATAGTCATTAACCACGCTGCCAACTACATTGACGCGCGCCTGTTTGAGGGCCGCCATGACGGCCAGCATGTTTGCGCGGCGCGTGTGATTGCTGCGCGCAACGATGAGCGCATTGCCGGCTTTTGCGGCGATCAGCTGAGCATCCGAGGTCGGCATCGCAGGTGGGGTATCCAGCAGCACGACGTCATAGTTAGCCACGAAACCGTCCAGCACCGCGCCGAATTGCGGCCGAGCAAGCAGTTCCTCCGGATTAGGTGGCGCTGCTCCCGCCGGCACGATGGACAGCAGCAGATCCGGATGAATTCGATGCACGGGCGATGCTTCGGCTCGACCCGTCAACATAGCCGAGAGTCCTGGAGAGTCTCTGAGATTGAAGAGGCGATGCTGAAGTGGGTTTCGCATATCGCCGTCGATGAGCAACGTGCGCTTGCCAATCTGCGCGAGCGCTACCGCAAGATTAGCGGCGAGCCAACTGCGTCCTTCACCGCGACCGGGACTGGTAATTGCTAAAACTTTGCGCTGGGCATCGTTTAGCCATCGAAACATTATCTGGCTGCGCAGCGCCCGCAGATGGCTCACCAGATGGTTTGGGAAATCATGCGCCGTGACCACGGAGGGCGCGACGTCTGGCAATACCGGAAAGTAGAATTGGCTACCCAACGCCGAATCAATATCATCCTCGGTCAACAGGCCGAGTTGCACTGCTGCTTCTCCGAAGCGAAGAGACTTTTCGGCGGCGAAGCGCCGAATGGCGTCGACGTCCTCCGAGGTAAGCTTGCCTTGATCAATCAAAATGGCACCGATAGAGCGAGGAACACCAGCCTCACGCTTAGCGCCTATTATCGCTTTTTCGACGAAGTTCATAGAGGGACGTTATCGCCTCGCGGCGCAATTTGACGATATTGGTTGAGACGGGCGCTCGGGGCGCCTAGATCGTTTCTACTCCGATGCGACGCCTGTATGGCTGGGCACTGAGAGTTCCGAGCAACGGCACGCCAAGCAATTGCGGCAGCTCATCGCCTGCCCGGATTCGACCGTCCCACATTTCAATCGATATCGCGGATCCCAACGCGAGCAGAGCGCCAAGAAACATTGCCACGGCGATGTTAAGTCGAACATTTGGACTGCTCGCATGTAGCGGCTCCGTCGCCGCAGAGAGCAAAACGATATTAGACTGTTGAGTTTGACTTTCAAGGCTGGTTTGCGCCAGTCGCAGAGTCACGGCTTCCAGGTTCTTTTGCGCGCTGACAACATCGCTTTCAAAGAGCGCCTCTGCGTTCTGACCGCGTTTCAAATTTATTACCTGCTCTTTTTGTGCCTCCAATGCCGCGCGAGCTTCGCTTTCGCGACGCAGGTTCGTTTGCGCGACGCCTGCGAGCGATCTGACGATTCTGTTGGTCTCCTGAACGATACGCTCGCGTAATTGCGCGATCACTTCCGCTTGCCGCTGAAAAACCGGATTATTGCTCCCCAGTCTGTTCAGCATATCGTCGCTTTTGATCTGCTCGGCCGAGAGCTGCGCTTTCAAATTCCCCACTACGGGACTTTGAAGCACCTCCGGCAGCGCGTCCGGATTGGCGGCGATCTCTCGCAGTCGAGATTGAGCATCCCGGCTCTGGCCCTGCGTGCCCGACAACTGCGTGGAAAGTTCAGAAAGTCGCACATTTTCAATATTCACGCGGTCGTCCGTAGGGACGATTCCGTTCTCGCGTTGATAGTCAAACAGCAACTTCTGCTTCGCTTCCAAGTCGGCTCTCAATGCCTTGACCCGATCGGAAAACCATTCGGTATATTTCTGCGCGGGTTGGACCTTCAATTGAATGTTGGTGTCGATGTAGGCCTGCGCGAATGCGTTTGCCGATGCTGCCGCATGCGCCGGGTCCGTTGCCCGATAAGCAATATTGATGACATTGCTCTCACGAGAGGGCGTTACCACGAGGCTTTTCAGCAGGCCTTCGGCCAGCCATTGTTTGAGGGTGCCGCGCCCGCCCGTCGCTTTTTGCCACTTCGCACGCACCGACGGATCGTCTTCCAGTTTCTGCAATTCCACCACTCGCTGCGCCACGCGATCACTGCTGACGACATCCAGCTGCGTGGCGAGGTAACTCGGCAGCTCCTGGCTCGGATTGGCCGTTGCCGCCACCGGATCGGCGCCGATGTCGACGACCACGCTGGCGGTAGCTATGTACTGCTTGTGCGCAAGCATGGTCATTACGGCGACCATGGCCACGACGGCAGCGAAAATGCCGGCGGCGAGCCGCCAGCGGGCTTTCAAAATCGACAGGCACCGGGAAAAAGTCACCTGAGTTTCCGCCGTTGGCTCATGCGGTGAATATAGCTCATGAGTACGTTATATCAGCCTCGTTTTGACACGCCACCCCAAGTGTATGGAGTTGGCCAGGCTCAAGCCGCCTCAATGTGTTATGTCGCATCCGACCCGGTGGTATCACCTTCGGGACGGCAGCATTAATGCGCTTTCGCGGCAGGCGCCAGAGTATACCTGTCGGGATGGCAACGAGTGGGTAAGGTGCACCAAGACAGAGTGCGCCGGACTTCGCCCGGCTGAAAATTCGGCACTGCTGGCCGATCGAGATCGGATTGACCAATCCGCTAATGCCCCTTCCCATTGTAGCCATTGCCCTCGTGGCAGCCCTTGCCAACGTGGCCGTTGCTGTTTAAGCGGCGACGATGAGCGAGAAGGCGACGGGCGAAAAGCGTTTTCCCCCAATGTCCTCCGCCTGAGAGGAAAAAAACCGTCCATCGCAGCGTCGCGTGAGGAAATGCCTCTCGTCTGCCAACCTGCGAATCGAGCACGTCGAGATATTCGCGGTCGTGATCTCTCAACAGCCGTCGCAGTGCCGTCCATCGCTGCAATGCATCATACGCAAGCGTCGCATGAGCCCGCAGAAACTGAATTGGGACCTCTCCTTTGAGACGATCGAAGAGTCCATCTACCAACCCAAATAGCTGTGCGATGACCTCGCCATGGCGATTGAGATATTGCGAAGCCTGCCCGGGATGGTATCGGACGTGTGTCACATTGGTTTGTTCAAGCAGAAATGCCCTGCGCCTGGCGGTTCGAATCCAGAATTCGAAATCGCCCACATTCGGAAAGCTCTGATCGAACCCGCCCATCTCCTCGATCAAACTCGTGCGTAGGGAGACGTTGGACAAATTGCCGAGAATGCATCCAAATATGAAGAAATATAAATCGGAATCCTGCGGTTCGACTAGTCTTGGAACCGCGTCACAGGCATAAGATTCGAGCACATGCCGCGCATTCTCTTTATTCCAATTTGCCCTGATAAAGCCGACTTCGGGCGCCGCTTCCGACCACAGATTGACGATTCGTGAAAGCGATCGCGGCTCCAGCAGATAATCGTCGTGGCACAGAATCTGACTGATCGGAGCGCGCGCGTTCTGAAACAGGAAATTCAGATTGCCAAGCGCGCCAAGATTCTCGGTTTGCGTGAAAACCCTGATGCGAGGATCGGTCAGCGTAGCCAGATACTCTGGTGTTCCATCGCTGGACCTGTTGTCGCTGATCAACAGCTCCCAGTCCTCGAAGCCCTGCGACAGTACCGACTCGACGCAGGCCTGGAGCATCGGCATGCCGTTCCAAACCGGAACTACGACTGATATCTGTGCCACTGCGAACCTGGTTTGTAATATCGACTGCGGTTCGGCGAAAAGGCTGTGACGGTCATCATTTTGTCAAATAGGTTCCTGCACGCGATCGTTTCGGTGGCAGGGGTCTTGAATTTACGCGACGGCGCGTGTTATCGCAATCCTCATCTGAGTGAGTACCACGTTCCCGCCGGCGTGGCGGGGCGCCTCTGCTAGAGTTGAAGCATGAATCTGGGACGAATCGTACAGTTGCTGTTTTCAAACTTGCTCGCCCAGTTGGTCAGCATCTTCATGCAATTGGTGGTGCCGCCGCTGTTTCTGAGGTTCTACGCCAACGGTATTGAAGTATATGGCGAATGGATTGCCCTGAGCGCCTCCATCAGTTATCTGCATACGCTGAACCTCGGCGTCCAGACCTACGCCAGCAATCAAATGACCATCCTCTACAGTGCTGGTGATCTCCCGGCCGCTAAGACGGTTCAAGCCAGCGCACTCCGTCTGCTACTGTTGCTGATCATTCTGTTCGTGTTTGGAGGCCTTTCCGTCCTGTTGATCCCCGTCGATTCGCTGCTGAAGCTGACCCACGTAGCGCCATTCGCCGCTCGGCTCACGCTTTATCTGCTGATGGTCCAGATGGCTGTATTCATGCTGTTCGACTTTTTGATTAATAGCTACATGGCCATTCGGATGCTGCACCGTGGCGGCAACTGGGTGAACGCGCAACGATTCTGCAGCGTCCTGCTCATGGGCGTGGCGCTATGGCATCGAAGCTCCTTCGCGGTCCTCGCCGCAGTCCAACTCGGGTCACTGCTGTTGTTCCTGCTGCTGGTCTTCCTGGACGTGCGCAGGACCGCGCCGATACTGCTGCCTTCGCTACGATACGGCAATTGGCGCCAGGTTGCCGACATTCTCAAGCCCAGTGGACATTTCGGTCTGATCGCGATCGCCGGCATTCTGACCTGGCAGGGGCCGGTGCTTCTGATCCAGATCGTTCTGGGGCCAGCCGCGGCGGGGCTATTCTCCCTTGTGCGAGTCGTGTTCCAGATGTCGCGTCAGCTGCTGGCCATTACCAGCTGGATTATCGGTCAGGACATCTCGCTGCTTGTGGGCAAGCAGAACTGGGAGCAACTGCGCCGCCTTTACGATCTGTCTGAACGGGTTGTGCTTTTTCTGGTTCCCGTGATCAGCGTGGGTAGCCTGTTGATGTGTCCGTTCCTGTTCGCGGTCTGGCTGCACAAGCGCGATTTCTACGACCCGTTGCTCTGCATCCTGATGGCAATGATCTCGGCGGCGCTCGGCATCAAGGAGCACAAGACTCAGTTTCAGTCCGCCAGCAACCAGCACGAGGCGCTCTCGTATTTCGTTCTCTCGGGCTATGCGATCATGTTGTTCGTTTCCTTCTTCAGTATGAGGGCATTCGGGTTGGCCGGATTTCTCGTGACCTGGCTGGTGTGGGAGATCATTCAAACAGGGTTTGTCCTGCGACTCAACGCAAGGCTCTTCCCCTCCGGGTTTGGCATCTCCGCACGGCCGGTCCTGCGCCTGTCGGCATTTATGGCAGGGGCGTTCGCCCTGGCCGCGGTCCCAGCCTGGTTTGACGGCGGCTGGTCACTTGGCAGAGTGACGGCCGTGGCCGTGGGCATCACGGCGCTACTCGCCGTCGCGGCGTATTTTGCCTTCGGCTTGGAGAAGGTACGGACGCTGGTATTTTCGAGGATGAAGGGTCGCTTCGCCCCCGGCACATAGACGGGTGAGCGCAAGAACCTGCAAGGTGGCGTGAAGACTGGAGACATGGCGCTACCTAATCGAGTTTATCAAGAGTTCATCATTGGCATAGGTGGCAAATGGAAATTCGCCACGAGATAGAGTCCCGTCGGCAGAGCGCTCACGTCGCGCTGACATCGCGCTCGCTGCGTCTCGTAAGAAATCGGTAAGCGAAGCGATTGCTTCATTTTGAAGCGCTTCGCCTGATCTGGGTGCAGCTACATCTCTGCTGCACAATGCGATTTCAATGCGAGCAAGCCACTGGCACAATGCTTTGTTGGTAGTTGATCGCCAGGCGGATCAAAAAGAAATCAACACGCTGCAGCACTACGGCGATAAATCAGCCGAACAAAATTCCATCGCTGCGAAATCTGAAATTAAAATGTCACACACACAAGCGCTGTAATTATTTCTTCGTGGCGTTACATAATGCCATGGCATGGTGCTTGCTATTAAGCTAGGTTAAGCGCGAGAGTGTGACCCAAGGAAGGTTTCGTGCAGCGAGCACACGCTATAATTGACGGTTCCTTGCCAACCGCAGAGATAGCGCACGCACGGCTCGAGCCGCGAGCGCGCGTCTCGGCGCTCGCCAGCGCCCCGGCCCATCAGAAGATCGTGCAGCTTGGCACGATAGAGCCGGCGATTGCGGCGCTGTTGAAGCACTGGCTCAAACCGGCGGTCGTCGCGCTTGCGCTGTTCGCGTGCGTTCTGCTCTCGCCGCAGCCGGGATCACCCCGATACTTTGCACTGGCGCTGGTCGCCGTGCTGCTCGGGCGCCAGGCCTTCAGTCCACTGCATGTGCGCGCGCCGGTGGCGTTGCGGACCCTCAAACTGGCGCTGGTGCGCTCACTGTTCGAATGGGGCGCCGTGGTCGGATTGCTGCTGTTCCTGGGGTCCGCATTCAGGCTCCAGGCGGCATTTCCGCGCGAGGTGCTGCTGCGCTGGTTCGCGCTCACGCCGATGCTGCTGCTGCTCGCCGTGTACGGGTGCGCTACCGGCCTGGCAAACTCGTTTTCGACGCGACGCCGTCACATCATCATCGGCGCCAACGAGATGGGTGAGGAACTGGCGCGCCGTGTCTCCCAAAGCGCCGGCAACAGCAGCTTTCTCGGCTTCTTCGACTTCCGCAGTCTCGATCGCCTGCCTCAGCGTATCCACGAGCATTTTGCCGGTCAGTGCCACGACGTCGCCGCATTTGTCCGGGATCACTCGGTCAATGCCATCTACATCGCCCTGCCGATGAGTAATGCCCCTCGTATCGAGGAATTGCTGCACGAATTCCGCGATACCACGGCTTCCATTTACTTCGTGCCGGATATTTTTGCCTTCGATCTGGTTCAGGCACGCTGCGTGGAAATGAACGGTATACCGATGCTGTCGATCTGCGATACGCCCTTTCACGGCATGCATGCGGTACAAAAACGGGTGATCGACCTGGTGCTGGCGTTCATGGCGTTGCTGCTGCTGTGGCCGGTCATGCTGCTGGTGGCGGTGGCCGTAAAGAGCTCCTCACCGGGGCCGGTGCTGTTCAAGCAGCGCCGCTATGGGCTGGATGGCGAGGAAATCGTCGTCTACAAGTTCCGCAGCATGAGCGTCTGGGAGGATGGGCCGGCGGTAGTGCAGGCCAAGAAAGGGGATCTGCGCTTTACCACGCTGGGCAGATTTCTTCGGCGCACGTCGCTGGACGAGCTTCCCCAGTTATTCAATGTGCTGCAGGGAAAGATGAGCTTCATCGGTCCGCGCCCACACGCCGTGGCGCATAACGAGATGTACCGAAAGCTGATCAGCGGCTACATGATCCGGCACAAGGTGAGGCCAGGAATGAGCGGCTGGGCGCAGATTCATGGTCTTTGTGGCGAGACCACGACGGTCGAGCACATGCGCTTGCGCGTGCAGTACGACCTCGAATACCTACGGCATTGGTCGCTTTGGCTTGACGTGAAAATCATGCTCAGGACCGCAGTGATCGTATTCGGGGGTCGTAATGCTTATTAGAGCCGCCAGGCGGCCGGCAACCAGGAGGGGGCGATGAGGTTTCTGATTTATAGCGCCAATTTTGCACCGGATCTCGCGGGCATCGGCAAATACTCGGGCGATATGGCCGCTTGGCTAGTAGAGCAGGGACACCAAGTTCACGTCGTGACGGCGCCGCCTTACTATCCAAACTGGCGAGTGCACGGGGACTACCCCCGGCGCCGCTACACTCGCGAGATATGGCGCGGCGTCGCCGTATGGCGGGCGCCGCTCTGGGTGCCCAGACGACCCACCGGTCTGACGCGGATCCTGCATCTGGTTTCATTTGCCATCACTTCCGCCCCGACGATGCTGCGCCAGGTCTTCTGGCGGCCGAATGTGGTGTTGACCGTGGCGCCTGCCTTTGTGTGCGCGCCCATGGGCTGGCTGGCGGCACGGCTGTGCGGCGCACGGGCGTGGCTTCACCTCCAGGATTTTGAGGTGGATATGGCCTTCCAGCTCGGCATGCTGAAGGGCAAGCGGTTGCGACGTCTGGTCCTGAGGATGGAGCGTGCGGGGCTGCGTCGCTTCGACTGCGTGTCCTCGATTTCGAACCGCATGGTCGAATTGCTGGTCAAGAAGGGAGTTCCCAGCCAGCGAACGCGTTTCTTTCCGAACTGGGTCGATACTTCGTGCATTGTTCCGTCGCCCTCCAATACGCGCTACCGGACACAGCTGGGCATCCCCCCGGAAGCGGTGGTGGTGCTGTTCTCGGGATCGTTGGGTGGCAAGCAGGGTCTGATGATGATTCCCGCAGTGGCACGCCTGCTTGCCGATCGTGCAGAAGTCGTGTTCGTCATCTGCGGCGACGGCATCATGAAACGGGAGCTCACCCTGGCCACCATCAATCAAACGAATGTCCGCATGCTGCCACTGCAACCCCTGGAACGGCTCGGGGAGTTACTCAACATGGCCGACATTCATCTGCTGCCGCAGAGTCCTTGCGCCACGGATCTGGTGATGCCGTCAAAATTGTCGGGCATGATGGCCAGCGGACGTCCCGTGATCGCGACCTGTCATATGGGAACGGAAATCGACTCGGTGGTGTCGCAATGCGGAGTGGTCGTGCCGCCCGAGGACAGCGAGGCCACGGCCAAAGCAGTCATGAGGCTGGTGCAGCAGCCGGCCCTCAGACGCGAGCTCGGACGCCGGGCCCGTGTTCTGGCGGAAGACCGCTTTGAGCGCAACGCAGTGCTAGGCAGGGTATTCGGTTCCGTGGGGGCTAACACGCCCAGCAATACGTTTGGTCTTGATCCGATCGAGACGCATGAGCAGCCGGTCACTCACGATCACGCTGCCTAGGGGGCTCATCGGCGACGAGTCGGCTGGTATATATATGTATATAGAGTGGCAGGCGATGCTGCATCGCAGCATAAGGCTGGTGCTGCCGGGGTAAATCGGACGCGAGCGCGCCACCGACGAGACGGTCAATAGGCATCACCACCGAGGAACACGATCCCCACGGTTCTGATCAGAATCCTGAAGTCCAGCCACAGGGACCAGTTGCGCAGGTAATCCAGATCGTACTGCACGCGCAGG
>OBLU010001006.1_pt1 | contig 26301 bp, 23 predicted proteins | sample 1518681 | NCBI WGS metagenome assembly OBLU01 (sample SAMEA3539304, study PRJEB22396) | soil metagenome | biome: tundra; feature: field; material: soil | place: USA | collected 2010-05 | depth 0.15 m
CGAACTCACCCTCCGCGCCAGGCAGACCGTTCTCATCGTAATACTGATAGTGATATCGGATGTGCCACGGCTTCATATCCGGCGACGCGTAGTCATAATGCGGAGCGGCCATCTGCAGAAGCGCGTTGGGGTCGCTGGGCAACACGCCTGCGGCGTCGCTCTGCGCGAAAAGAATTGGGACGACGATGAATACAAGGGATACTAATACGTACTTTTTCACGCCACAAGAATAGCAGGATGTTTCAGGCTTCCTCGGTATTACTCCCGGAAAGCCATCTTTCTCGGAAGCAACTTCCCGCAAAACGGGGTTTCTGGTAAAGTGACCGGCAGCGGCCAGGCAGCGGGCCTGTTCGAGCGACTTTACCGAAATCCGGACTTCGCGGGCACTCGGGAAATCAGGCGTGTTGGGACCGATCTGGGCTGGATGAGTGCATCGGTGATAACTCATCGATTCAACCCTAGTTGGCCGCGATCACCACCAGAGTTGCGTCGTCCTGGAAATGGTCTCCGCAGAAACCCGAAACACGAGCGAGCAACCGGTTATTCAGTTCGCCAGCTGAGAGGGTGGAGTTTGATCGCGCAAACTCCGCAACATTTGCTTCGCCAAACTCCTGCTCGTCGGGACCTGATGCTTCCGTGATTCCATCCGTGAAGAGCAATAGACGGTCCCCCGGCCGCAAGTCAACCGTCGCATCCTCATAGGTCCAGGAGGGAAAAACGCCCAGGACAGCGCCTCCCCTTTCGAGCATCCGGGTCTGACCACGAGATACGAGCACGGGGTACGGATTTCCAGCATTGCAGTATTGCAGTGTCCGAGTATTGCCATCGAGCACGCCATAGAAAAAGGTAACGAACTTTCCGATGGCAATGTTTTCATAAAGCAACGCGTTCACCTTCCCGCAGAGCGACGCTGGGCTCGCCGATTCACTCGCGAAGGCGTGAACTGCAGCCTGTACGTTGGCCATCAACAGTGCGGCCGACACTCCTTTGCCAACAACATCTGCTACGCAAATGCCCAGTTTATGTCCGCCCAGCCTGAAGACGTCATAGTAGTCCCCGCTGACCGCAAGGGCGGGGCGCCAGATTCCCGCAACCTCGAATCCAGGCAGCTGGGGAATCTCCTTGGGGAGAAGCGATTGCTGTATCTCTCGCGCGCGTTGTAATTCCTGCTCTTGCATTTCAAGCAGAGCGGTACCGAGATCCACCGATCGCTGCAGTTCGGTATTGCGCCGCTCAAGCTTCTCCTTTGTGGTTTGGTAAAGAAAAATCAGCGCGCTCGCAACAAATGTGATCAGTACCGGAAATTTCCAGCCTGTTCTGAGCAAGTGCCCCAAAGTTTGTGGCGTGGGTGGCGCAAGAATCCAAACGACCACCGACGAGAGGATGTAAACCGGGATCAGGAGAACGAGCAGGATCGGGAGAAAGAACAACCAGTTGTATGGAAATGGCTTTTCAGAGTAGTACCTGTGCAACCTCTGCGTTACAGGCACAACAATATTCCCAATCGCAATCGAATAGAGCAAGATGGTAAGCGGATTAATCTGCTGTCCAATGGCCCAGAAGACGGCTCCGGCGACTGCGGAGATCGCGATGTAAACGATTTGCTGTTTTAGGAAACGTACGAGAGAAGACGGGGTTACCCGCATGCCGACACGCTTTCAAGACCTTGCGGATAGTGACGAGCTCATATCCAACCTCTGCACGGCAACATATCCAAAGCTGAACAGGAGGACAGCAAACCCCAATGGATCGAGGATCTCGGGCGGACTCGGAAGCCTGAGTGGAAGCGACAAGTTGCCATAAACCGCCTCCACAGCGAAAACAAGGATGCCTAGAGAAAGCACAGTGCGGTTGGGCAGGACGAGGAATCTCCGAGACAATTTGGGAACAGCGGCGACGATTGCGAGGGCCGTGAGCGAAATGGCTGCGAGGAGATGGTTGGATGGCATGATCTTGAACGAAGAGCCGGTAAACAAGAAGAGGGCGTTGCCTGCCACGTCAAGCGCGAGCCCAGCTGCGATCGCTCCTTGAAGGAAGAGCCGCAGTTTGTCCCGGCTCAGGTCGAGAAATGCCAGCAAGGCAATCACCACGACCGAGAAAGACATGATCGTGCCCGCGTAGGGAAGGCAGGGCAAAAGCCACCTTGGCAAGAGTCCGAGGTCAGCCAACGAGCCAAACAGGTATTCGGTTCCCTCAATCGCACTCCAGATTCCGAGCCAGATGAAGAATTTTCCCTCGCTCCGACGCCGCATCATAGCGGTGCCACAGACACACAATCCGATAAACAGGAAAACTGTACCGAACAGAATGTATGGGATCCGATCACGAAGTACCTCAACTTGATCTGTCAGTGCCACACCTCCACAGACCGTATTACCCTATGCCCGCATTCCTAGTCGGTGCGCGGCATCACGGTGAATGAGAGGCCCTTGTGCCATGCAACTTGAGATGAGGCAATCGAGCAGGAGAACTGGGGCGCGGTAACCGCCCAAGCCGGAATACACAGTTGCCATGCCCGGAATGTCGAGCGCATTTCCCAGCATGCCATTGAAGGGTAGTTCTGGTCGGGTTGTCGGCTACTCGACAGTGTATCGGCGCTCGGTTGACGATATCAGGCCTTAGCACTCATTGACGGAACTCGGATTGTCGTGACGAATCGACCATCCCTTAAAACGGCGTTTTGAGAAACTACGGTCTCCCGAACACGCCTGAGGCGTGGGTGATATTTTGACTACCCATCGGCAAGGAATCCAGGGACGGCATAACTTTGCATTAGGTGACAGCATAAGAGTGAAATGGGTGCCGGAACGGAGTGTAACCAGCACCTGTGTAAATGAAGGTAAGTAATTCAACATAAAAGGCTTAATTGCCGATTTAGCATGGTAACAGGGCTTGCGGCGAATGATATAATTAAGATATAGGCTGAAGTTCGCCCGGCCTCGCGCCGGGTCGTTCTGTTTCTGAGCCCCGCAAACCAGTGTGGTATATACTAAATGGTATACACCAACTTATTACTCCTTTATTACCAGTATCTTAGGTGTATAGGGGGGAGGGGGGGGTACCTTCAGCGGAAAGAGTGTTGCGGTGGTCTTCGTCCTCGACAACTACGACTCGTTCACCTACAACCTGGTCCAGTACATGGGCGAGCTGGGCGCGGAGATCGTCGTCCGCCGCAACGACGAACTCACGCCCGCCGAGGTCGAAGCCCTCCATCCCGACCACATCCTCATCTCGCCCGGACCCTGCACCCCGGAGGACGCCGGCATCTCCATCGGGCTGATCCAGCACTTCGCCCATCTCGCCCGGAACGGCGGCCCGCGCGTCCCCATCCTGGGCGTCTGTCTCGGCCACCAGGCCATCGGCGCAGCCTTCGGCGGCAACGTCATCCGAGCCCCCAAACTGATGCACGGCAAGACCAGCGAGGTCGAGCACGATGGCAGGACCATCTTCTCGGGCGTCCCCTCCGCCATGACCTGCACCCGCTACCACTCGCTGATCGTCTCCGAAGACGGCCTGCCCACCGAGCTCGAAGTCTCCGCCCGCACCCCAGCGGAGAGCGGAACGACGATCATGGCCCTCCGCCACCGCGAACTCCCCATCGAAGGCGTGCAGTTCCACCCCGAGAGCGTCCTCACCACCCACGGCAAGAAGATCATCGAGAACTTCCTGAAGATGTAGGCTCAAGGCATGACGCAGTCCCGCACATCCCGAACGCCAGCCTGCATCGCCCTTCCGCTGATGCTGGCGCTGGCTGGGACCGCGCGGGCCCAGCAGCTCATCGGCTACGTCAACACCCGCGACGCCGACATCACCGGAGCAAGCGACGTACTCGACGGTCAGGCCGTGCTCACCGGCTCGGTCAGCGTCACCGCAAAGGATCACACCGCGCCCATCACTCTCGGCCGCGGCGGAACGGTCCGTGTCTGCCAGACCAGCGTGCTGCACGTCACCGAAGGCCACGCTGTCACCGTCGCCTCTCCGCTGCTCTTCTCCCTCGATCGCGGCGCCGTCGAGATCCAGATGAACGGAACTCCGACCGACGCCATCATGACGCCCGACATGCGCTTCACCGTGCGCACTGCCGGCCCGCTCGACCTGCGCCTGCGCGTCGCCCGCAACGGCGACACCTGCGTCGAGAACCGCGGCCCGGTCGCGCCCACGCTCGCCGTCTCCGACCCCTTCGGCGAGGCGATGTACGAGGTCGGTCCCGGCCAGCACATCCTCTTCGAGCACGGCAGCCTGCATGAGGTGGTCGACCACGAGACCTCGCCCTGCGGATGTCCGGAGAACAAAGGCATGTCCATCGCCGATGCGCTGCTTGCCTCCGGCGGTCCGAAGCCCGCCGCCCCCGCGCCGGACCCATCGCCTGCCACAATGCCGGCGCCAGTCCCCGTGCAGGCTCCTCCGCCCGCAGTCGTCGCGACGACTCCACCGCCGGCCGTGGCCCCAGCACCAGTCCCCACGCCCGCATCAATCCAGACGCCGGCCCAGATTCCGCCGTCCGTTGTTCTGCAGCCTCTGGCACCGGCTCCCGCTTCCGTTCCGGCGAAGGCCCCTCCAGTCCAGCCCGCACCCGCACAGGCTTCCGATCTGGCGGCGATGCAGGCCGCGGAGCAGGCCGCCGAGCAAGCCGCCGCGCAGTCCGCCATCCGCGCCGCCGAGAGAGCGGCAACGCAAAGCGCGGCCCAGGCCGCCGAGCGCCATCCCTTCCCCGACGCCATCAGCGAAGGGCTCGCTCCCCCCGCCGAAGCGCCGCCGCCAGCACCTGGCCGGCCGCGCGCCCAGGTCACCGATACCCTGAGCTACAACGCCCCGAACCCCGTACCAGCCCCTGCCGCCCCAACTCCCGCCGCAAAGTCGCGCACGAAGAAAGCCCCCGCCGCGAAGCCCTCCACCGCCGCTCCCGCGAAGGCCGCTGCACCACCCCCGCCTCCGCCCCCGCACGACCTGGCGCACTTCTTCGGAAACTTCTTCCGCAAGCTGTTCGGCCGTGGCTAGTCGTCGTCCGGCGGCCCCGAGCCCTTCTGCTTGAGAAAGAACTCGGCGCTGTGGTTCGTTTTGATCGGAGTAAACGGAGCAGGCGGCTGTGTGGTGTCGAAGCAGTCGCGGAAGTCATCGGCGTCGGTGTCGCGCGTACCCAGCGACGGCAGATGGAAGATCTCTTCCGTGTAGCGCAGAAAGCCGCTGGCTTCATGGGTCACGTGCGAAACATATCCTCGCTTCGCATACGGCCCGACGACGATCACCGGCACGCGGAAGCCGAGCCCCATGTCGTCGGTCTGCGGCGGCGGAACATGATCGTAGAATCCGCCCCAGTCGTCCCACGCGATGAAGATGGTGGTGGAGTTCCAGTACTTGCTCTCGCCGATTGCATTGACGATGCTCGCAACCCAGTCCGGCCCCTGAGCGGGCGCGCCGGGATGATCTGAGTTGTTGAACGCCGGCACGATCCACGTCACCTGCGCGAGGTTGCCGTCGGCGATGTCGGTGAGCACGCGAGTCTCCGGCGAGGTGACGTCCCGATGCCAGTCTGCGCCGAAGCGAATGTGCCGGATCGCCTGGTAGGCCGAGAGCAGGAAGTACACGTCGTCGGTGGGGCCGGGCGCGTAATAACGCCAGGTGACGCCTTTTGCGTCGAGCAGATCAGCCATGGTCTTGTAGTCGAAGCACGGATATACGCCGGGCAGATCGGTTCCGTTCGGCCCAACCAGCGGCACGCGCACGTCGGGCTTGGCGTCGCAGCCCCAGGTGTTGGAGTTCGGGTTCTCGGACGCTTTGCCGGACTGCCCGGCGATCATGTATTGGTGCGCGACGAAGCTTGGCCCGGTGTTGGACTGGAACATGCGGTCCCCCAGCGTGTACTCCTTCGCCAGTGTCCAGTAAGGGACGGTTTCGCTGGGCAGGATGTAGGAGTACGGCAGCAAACTTCCCTGGTTGGCGAAGTTGTCCATCTTGCCGTTGTCCCACTGCCGCCACCAGCCCGTGTGGGTGTGGTCGGCGTCGGGGCCATTGCCGAGGGGTGTCGGCACGAGCGGAACGCGAACGCCATGGTTCATGCCGGATTGGACGGTATCGGCGCCGGGGAAGCCGTTGAACAGGTGGTCGAAGGAGCGATTCTCCTGCATGATCACCACGACATGCTGAATGGGCCCGGGTGGCGTATAGGAGCTTATGCTGTTCCCGCAGCCTGCGCTGCACCCAAGGATGCAGGAAGCAAAGATCGAGAAGAAAAACAGGTTGACGCTGCGGGCCATAGGTCTCGTTCATTCGGGTGAATCGCGAGCGGGGAGAGATTGAGAGGAGGAACTGTACTCCGCATCATAAGCCTGGCGAGGCCACCTGCGAAGTCCCAATTTGGGACAGAAACTCGCCAACCGCCGCAAAACGGTTGAATCTATCTCGCGTCTGCACGATTCTAGGAATAACATGATCGCATACTAGATTTCGAGGTCGGATGCATGACCGTGCGCTTCTGCCACACTGCCTTAACCATCTGCTTGATCTTTTCTCTCTTGAGCTTCTTCGAACGCCCAGCCTACGCTTACGTCGATCCCGGTTCGGGCATTCTGGCCTATCAGGCGATCAGCGCATTCTTCGCCGGCACATTCTTTTTCTGTCGTCGACGAATACGGAACATGCTTCAATCGCTCCGCATTTCGCGGAAAGAGTAAGGATTTCCGTGCGAGGGATGTATCCGGCATTGAGAACCGGCCGTGTGTGGATGTTTGCGACCGCAGGCCGAGTTCAACGAGAGATTCTTAGTGGTCCCTTTCTTGGTTTTTCTTGTCTCTTGTTGTTCTTCTGCAGCACTCTGGGAAGGCCCGAATGAAGTTGTTGTTGCGTTCTGCCGCGGTTGCTGCCGGCGTGACCTTCCTCTATTGTTTTGAGTGGGCCGCTCCTCTCGTAAGCCCGACCCATGCATCGGTCTACCACAACAGCGGCGCACCCGCCTCGATTTTTCTGCCGGTTCTCTTCAACCTGATTCTCGTATGGCTTCTGTTGGTGGTCCTGCTGTCGCTAGCGGAAAAGCCCGGCCGATTACGGATTGTCGTGTGGTCGGGCCTGATCCTGTTTACTCCCTGGAGGTTGCTGAAGGCCGTATCCACGGCTGGTGCATGGCCCCTTTCGCACCGGTGGAGCGTGGCCGTATTCCTGGCGTGCGGGATCTGCTGGCTCGCGGTGGTCATCCTGTTTCGACCCTCGCACCTGCCAAAGTTCGACCGCATTCAGAAGTTATGGCACACCATCTTTATCTTCGCGGCACCGTGTTCCGTTCTGGTTGCCGGCGAGTTGTGCTGCTACTTCTGGGCTGCGGACTCGTTGCAGCCGTCTCCATTGCGGCACTCCGCGGTGGCTCGGCAGGAGCACTCGGAGCAGCCACGCGTCATCTGGATCATTCTGGATGAACTGTCCTACCAGCAGGTGTATGAGCGCCGTTTCCCCGGGCTTGAGTTGCCGGCCTTCGACGCGCTTGCCAGCCAGGCGACCGTCTTCACCCATGTCGTGCCAGCGGCCGGGTATACGGAGGCGGCGATTCCGTCCTTGATGACTGGCCTGCCGGTCGACCATATCCGCGCTGACGCCGAAGGCTCGCTGCGCCTGCTGCACAACCCCGTGTCCGGCCAGTGGCAGACTTTCGACCAGCGGGACACCATCTTCGAAGATGCGGTAGACGCAGGTTACAGCACCGCCGTGGCCGGATGGTACAACCCCTACTGCAGGATCCTGTCGGCGGTTCTCGATCATTGCCAATGGAGCATGCGGACGCGCTACTGGGGAGGAATGCGCACGGATGATGCCCTTCTCTCGAATGTGGTTGCCCCATGGAGTCATCTCTTCGATCGCAATCTGGACAGCAATTACGAGAGCGCTGCGGAAATACACCTGGCTGATTACCTCGATATCTCTTCGGCGGGCGATCGATTTCTCCAGGATCCGTCCGTCGATTTTCTTTTGCTTCATATTCCCATCCCACACCCCGGCGGAATCTACGACCGTCGCAAGGGTGTCTACGCAACCACCCACCGTAGCTCCTACATCGACAATCTGGCGCTTGCCGACCGCTACCTTGGTCACGTTCGCCAGGTGCTGGAGCAGCGCGGCGAGTGGGACTCGTCGGCCGTTGTTGTCATGGGCGACCATTCGTGGCGCACGCACTCGCTTTGGGTTGGATCGCCGGTCTGGACGGCCGAGGATGACGTTGCTAGCCGCGGTGGCCAATTCGACGATCGACCGGGGTACATCGTGAAGTTGCCGCACCAGGCCGCGGGAGCGCGTATCGACAGTCGATTTGCCGCCTCCGAGACGCGTGCGCTGCTCGACGGTATTCTGGGCGGCAGCATTCGCTCTGCCGCGGAACTGAAGATCTTTGCCGAACAACCGCCCGCGCAGCCAGAGGGGCCAGCGAAGAGGAACTTTCAAGCTGGACAGAATCTGCATGAGCGCAGGGGTACGAGTTAGAGGCAGCGGTTCCTACTCCGGCGGAAGGCGCAAGGTTGCGTTGTCGCGGCCGGTCACCAGGCAGAGCGCTTCGACGACGAGGTTGTGGTCTTCGCGCTGGGGCAGGCCGGAGACAGTCACCGAGCCGACAATCCCGGCGTCCGCAAGGCGGATGGGGAAGCAGCCGCCGTGCGGGGCGTAGTCCTCGAGGGGCAGATTGTAGCGGTCGCTGAAGCTCACGCCCGCCAGATCCAGCAGCCGGCCGACGTGGTACGAGCTCTTATGGAAGCGCGCGACCACGTTGATTTTGCGCTGCACCCAGCGCTGGTTGTCGGGCGTAGCGCCGTGTAGCGCGCAGAAGAAGAGCTGTTGGTGCGGCGATCCGAACCGGCGCACGTCGATGACCAGCGGGTGGTGGCGGGCGATGGCGAGGTCGCGCAGCGTGGTGCCGATCTGCCAAGCGATGTCGGGGCTGAAGCCGGGCAGCGTGAGCGTGGACTCCTGAACAACGAGGGCAGCGAGATCGTCCTGTATCGACATGAAGCTCCTGGACGGCGCGATGAGCGGTCTGCAACAGGATACCCCGCACGGACACCACCGACGGCACGAGCTTGGCCGCGGGCCGTATAAATCCCGCGCTGCCGCAACCAACAAGCTTCGGACAGGTCCCGGGGGGCGGGCTCTTTCCCAATGGCTCCACGATGACGGTAGAACTCTGGTGCGGCGCGTGCGCCAAGTCGCTCCAGGGCAAAGGTTTCCGGTGTCAGAGGCGGCTTTGTTGCCTGGCTCGGTTGAGGAAGCCAATAGCACGGTCAGGGCTGGAGCGCATGACCAAATAGTGGGAGTCGGCATCGGACGTTCGAGGTGGAGCAACCCGTTTGTTTTCATGGGAGAATCGGGAAACCACAGCTTTTCGCTGATGGCTGGCAGGAGGACGTCATCGCACTTCGAATGGAGCTCGGGCATCTTCTGGTTCGGGCAAAGCTCATTACCGTCGAGCAAATGAATGATGCGCTCAAGCGCCAGGCCGGGAGCGGCGGGCGCTTTGGGGATCATCTGGTCGCCGCCGGCCACATGACCCAGGAGGCGCTCGACGCATTCATCTACAAAACGCCTGTCGAGCCCGCCAGCATCGATGCAACCGGCATTGACGAGAATGAGCTGATCGGCCTGCTGATGAAGCTGATTTACACCTGGCGGCTCGAATGCACCCGGGACTTCACGGACGCGATCAAGTTGCCGTCGCACATCGTCGTCAAGCTGGTTCGCATTGCTACGGAGCGAAAGCTTCTCTATGCCCGGGGACTCCGTCCGGACAATACATCGCAGATGAACTACGCGCTGACCGATGAGGGGACGCGGTGGGCCACCGACGCGCTGCAGCGATCGCAATACACCGGGCCCGCGCCGGTGACTATCGAACAATACATCGACCGCGTGAATCTGCAGAAGATCACCAATGAAGTCGTCACCTTTACCCGGATCCGCCAGAACATCAGCGATCTGGCCATGGAGAACACCCTCATCGAGCAGGCTGGACCGGCGCTGAACTCGGGCCGCGCCATTCTGCTGTACGGGCCTCCCGGCAACGGCAAGACCACCTTCGCGCTGCGGCTGGCCAATGTCTTCACGGACATGATCTACATCCCCTATGCGGTCACCGTGGAGGGGCAGATCATCCGTGTCTACGACCCGAGCATTCACATTCCGATCACCACCGCTCCCGGCAGCGGCCAAAGCGGCGCCGGCAGCTTCCACAACGAGGCGGTGGATGCGCGCTGGGTGGCCTGCAAGCGGCCGTTCGTCGTCGCCGGTGGCGAATTGACGCTGGAGATGCTGGATCTCCGCTACGACCCCACGTCCAAGTTCTACGAGGCGCCGCTACACATGAAGGCGCTGGGCGGGTGTTTCGTCATCGACGATTTTGGCCGCCAGTTGGTCAGTCCCACGGTGCTGTTGAACCGGTGGATTGTGCCGCTCGAGAGCCGGATCGACTACCTGAAACTCCACACCGGCAAGAGTTTCAGCATCCCCTTCGATGAACTGGTGATCTTCTCCACCAACCTTGAGCCGGAGGATCTGATGGATCCGGCATTCCTCCGCCGGCTACCGTACAAGATCGAGATCGGGGCGCCCTCCGTCGAGCTCTACAAGAAGATATTCAAGAAAGAGTGCGAGAACGTGGGAATTGAACTCTCCGATGAGCAATTCAATACCATCCTGTACAAGCTTCGGGTCGAGAAAGAGGTTGATCTCGCGGCGTATCAGCCCAGGTTTCTCCTCGAGCAGGTGGTGGCCTCGTGCCGGTTCATGGAGCAGGAGCCAAGTCTCGTGCCGCGATTCCTGAACTATGCGATCGACAATCTCCGCGTCAAGCGCAACGCCCCGTTGCCCGAACCCGGGGATTCGGCTCCCCATCCGATCGAGGCTGAGCTGGAGCGCGAACGTCCTGAGGCGCAACTCGTTACCAACTGACTGGACGCGCCAGCCGCCGTTTCCTTGACAGGGGACGAACGGTTACGCGAGACTTAGAGGGCTGGGCCTGTTCGCGGGCCCTTGGCGGCTTGCTGCGCGCGACATTTGCGCAAGGCATTTTCACCGAAGCAAGGTTTGTGTCGACCCGTTGGCCGCCAACAATTTTCCCGACAAAGTCTCCCAAGCCTGGATGTGGCTCCGGGGCATGCTCCGGCGATGCTGGACGTGCGACGGTTTGAAGTTGAAGCAAGTGATAGAAGCAAGGATGGGATTGGATGAGTGCACTTGGGTTACAACCGCTTCTGCTGCTGGCGTTCTTCGCGGCAATGTATTTTTTGATGATCGCGCCGCAACAGAAGAAGCAAAAGAAATGGCAGGAGATGCTCGGCCAGTTGAAGAACGGGGACAGGGTGACCACCAACGGCGGTATTCGTGGGGTCATCATCTCGGTTAAAGATGACGTCGTGCAACTCCGCATTCCGCCTGACAATATCAAGCTTGAATTTGTGAAGAGCGCCATCGCGGCTGTCACCACGCCGGACGAATAACCGCGCCTGGGCGTTGCCGTTCGCTGCCAGAGGCGGGTGGCGCCGGCCGCCACGGAAGAGATTGGATAAGGAAGCAATGAGTAAGAATCTGAAGGGCAAGACGGCGTTCATCGTTGCGTTACTGGTGGTGTTTTGCTACGGCTTTATCGGCATCCCTCACGGGGTGACTCCGACGGCGCTGAAGCAGGCAATTACCGATCACATCAAGCTGGGGCTCGACCTCCAGGGCGGCATCCACCTGGTGTTGAAGGTCCGCGTCGAAGAGGCGATCGGCTACACGACTGACCGCGACCGGCAGCGGCTGGAGGACGACCTGACCAAGGCGGCCATCACCGGCGTGACCGTGCACAAGCTGGACCCGGTCGCCCATGCTGACCAGATTGCGGTCAGCGGCATCCCCATCTCGCAGGCGAGCCAGGTGCGCTCCATCCTGACCGGCAACGATTACGCCGACTATGATGTCGCCACGAATCCTGACGGCAGCGAGACGATGACGATGAAGCCCGCCGCCATCCGCGCGCTGGAAGCGTCGACTTTGTCGCACACCATCGAGACCATTACGGAGCGCGTGAACACGCTCGGCGTGAGCGAAGCGACGGTTCAGCCCTATGGACTGGGCGACAACGAAATCCTCGTCGAACTGCCTGGCATCTCCGATCCGGGCCGCGTGGAAGACGCGATTAAGTCCACCGAGAAGCTGGCGGTGTATGCCGTGGTGAGCGGGCCCTACGAGAATGATCAGGCCGCGCTGACCGCCCTGAACGGCGTGATTCCGCCCGACGACTGGCTGGTGCATGGCAACACGACACCGAACTCTCCGGACGAGGTGTACCTGCTGGAACGCGCGAGCCAGGTGGAAGGCACCGACTTCCGCGATGCGCAACCCTCCACGGACGTGAACGGACGTCCGAATCTGACCTTCACGCTGACCACGGAAGCCGGCGATCGCTTCTTCAAGTACACGTCGGCGCACTCCAAGGACTCGGCGACGCCGGGTTCCATGGCGATTGTGCTGGGCGGCAAGGTGAAAGAGGTCGCGTCCATCAACTCGGCGATCCGCGACCGCGGCGAGATTGAGGGATCGTTCACCAAGGACGAGGTCGACAACCTCTCGCTGATGCTGCGCACCGGAGCGCTGCCCGCGGACGTCGACATCATCGAGACGCGTACGGTTGGTGCCAGCCTGGGTGAGGCTTCAATCCACCAGGGCGTGCTCGCCGCCATCGTCGGCATGATGGCGGTCATGGTCTTCATGTTGGTCTACTACCGCGGCGCCGGTATCAATGCGGATCTCGCGCTGATCCTGAACCTGGTGATCCTGCTTGGGTTCATGGGCTATGTAGGCGGCACGCTCACGCTGCCGGGCATCGCCGGAGTCATCCTGACGATAGGTATGGGCGTCGACTCGAACGTGCTGATCTTCGAGCGAGTTCGCGAAGAGTTGCGGGCCGGCAAGACCGCGGCCGCAGCCGTGCAACAGGGATTCGGCCATGCGTGGATCACCATCGTCGATACCCACGTCACGACCATCGTCTCGGCCGGCATCCTGTTCCTGTTCGGCACCGGCCCCATCAAGGGCTTTGCGGTGACGCTCACCTTCGGTCTGCTGGCCAACCTGTTTACGGCCGTGTTCGTTTCGCGGACCATCTTTGACGCCATTCTGGAACGCAAGAATCGCGGCGCGGAGTTATCGATTTAGAAATGCAGTTGTCAGTTGCCGGTTGTCAGTTGTCAGTTGCGAAACAAAACCGGCGAACACTGTGAACCGACAACTGAGCACTGAGAACTGGAGTCTTACGTGGAACTGTTTCGTGATGCAAAGATCGATTGGCTGGGCAGGAAGTGGTACTTCCTCAGCTTCTCGCTGATTTTTTCCGTCGCCGGCGTGCTCAGCATGATGTTCTGGCATGGTATTCCCCGGGGTGTGGACTTCAAGGGCGGCACCGAGCTTCAGGTCCAGTTCGCCAGCGCACCCAGCGAGAACGCCATCCGCCGGGCGCTGTCCAGTGCGGGCGTCAAGGACTCCATCGTCTACCCCATCAGCGATACGGCTGGCCGTTCTGCCAATACCGAGGTCATCTCGCTACCCGAGCCCGCGGACAATCAGCACGATGTCCAGCGCACGCAGGTCGAGAACGCGCTCGCCAACGGCTATCACGACCCCGCGAATGCCACCATGCCCTGCGGCGCCGATCGCGCTGCCTTCTGCGTGCAGAAGGTTGACATCGTCGGTCCCACCGCGGGCAAGCAACTCCAGAAGCAGGCGGCGCTGGCCACCGGCTACTCCCTGATTGGGATGCTGATTTACCTGTGGTTCCGCTTCGAGCTGATCTACGGCGTTGCGGCCGTGGTCGCGGTGTTTCATGACACGCTGATCACCGTGGGCGCCTTCAGTCTGACCAACCAGGAGATTACCCTCACCGTCATCGCGGCCATCCTTACGCTGATCGGCTACTCGATGAACGACACCATCGTCGTCTTTGACCGCATCCGGGAAAACCTCGCCCTGTCGCGCCGGGAGACGCTGACCGATGTGGTCAATCGCAGCATCAACCAGACGCTGAGCCGGACCGTCATCTCTTCCGGCCTGACCTTCCTTACCGTGGTGAGCCTGTTGCTCTTCGGCGGCCCGGTGCTGCGCGGCTTCTCCTTCGCGCTCACCGTCGGCATCGTCATCGGGACTTACTCCTCGATCGCGGTTGCCGCCCCGATGCTGGTGGCCTACCAGGACTGGCGCAAGAGCAAGGGCAACGTCGCGACGCTGCCCGCCAAGCGCGCCCGGGCGTAATCGTACGAAAAAGTGGAGTCGGCAAGCCCGTTTCTTGTGTTTTTGTGTAAGATTTGTGGACGGCTCCATTTCAAGTCGCCCAGAATGACCCTCCCGGAGATAGAATTCTGTCTCCGGGAACAAACCGGAAAGGTTTGGTGTCTAAGCTGGGTAGAACAATTTCGTGCGAGGCTGTCCATGTTTGAAGACTCAATGATGGAATCCGGCGGGCAACTCAAGACCAAGACCGGCAGGTGGATGTGGGTGACGGGTTTCATCAATCTAGCCATCCTGGCCGTCATTATCATCCTTCCGTTGATCTATCCTGAGGCGCTGCCGGCGACCGCGATGACGGCCCTCCTGGTCGCACCTCCTCCGCCTCCTCCGCCTCCGCCGCCTCCTCCGCCTCAGCAAATCATCAAGGCCGTGCATATCGTGTCTGAGATCGACCAGGGCCTGCACGCACCCACCAAGATTCCCCACGACATCAAGATGATCAAGGAAGATGCCGCGCCGCCTTCGGTTGGTGTCGCAGGCATGGCCGGTATGGGGAGTGCAGGCGGCACCGGCGGCGTTGCCGGTATGTCTGGCCTGGGTCTCGGCACTCCTCCCCCGGTCGTGGCCAGGGTCCCGCCGAAGCCGGCTGGCCCAGTGCGTGTCTCCAGCGGAACGGTCGCGGGTATGATCTTGTCCCGTCCCGATCCGGTGTATCCGCCCATCGCCAAGGCCGCCCATGTGCAGGGCACCGTAGTCCTGCACGCCATCATCTCGAAGCAAGGCACAATCGAAAACCTGCAGGTCGTCAGCGGACCGCCGATGCTGACCGGCGCCGCGGTGGATGCCGTCAGGCGCTGGCGCTACAAGCCCTACCTGTTGAATGGGGATCCGACCGAAGTGGATACCACCATCAATGTCAACTTCACCTTTGGCGGCGGCTAGATTTGAGTCGCTTCCGTAGACGTCCTTCCGCGGTTCATCATCACAGTTAGAGGATGAGCTTGCGCATCCGATTTGTTGCAGTGAATTCGTACTTTGTTTCTCAGACCGATGTTGATGACGTTTGTTGACTCGATCTCGTCTTAGGTTTTTATAAATCAGGAGGAAAGATCCCAGTGATTCTCGCTCATCTCGCAAACTTCGCTCACGTTCCGGCGCCGCTCGCCATGTACTTTCAGGATGCTGGTGCCGGCGGGGTCAGCTTCTCGGCCGCCGGTCTGCTCCAGAACATGGGATGGCCCGCCCGCATCATCGCGCTCATCCTTTTCATCATGTCGATCTGGTCGCTCGCCGTTATGATCGACCGCTGGCTGTACTTCAACGCAGCCCGCAAGCAGTCCCGTGAATTCGCGCCCAAGGTTGCCGGCGCCCTCAAGGATGGCCGTCTGGACGAGGCGATCAAGCTGGGCGACCGCAGCAAGAAGTCGCACCTCGCCGAAGTGGTCACCGCCGGCCTGCAGGAGTTCCGCAGCTTCGGTTCGGGCGGCAACATCACCGAGGAGCAGGTGGAGAGCTCGCAGCGCGCGCTCGAACGCTCGGAAGCGATCGTTCATGCCAAGCTGAAGCGCGGCCTTGGCGGTCTCGCGACCATCGGGTCGACCGCACCGTTCATCGGCCTGCTCGGCACCGTCATCGGTATTCTTAACGCCTTCCAGGCGATCGCAACCCAGAAGACCTCAGGTATCGGCGCAGTCGCCGGCGGTATCTCGGAAGCCCTGGTTACCACCGCGTTCGGCCTGTTTGTGGCCATCCCCGCCGTCATGACGTTCAACTACTTCACCAACAAGGTGGAAGCGTTCGACGTCGAGATGGACAACAGCTCCAGCGAGCTGGTGGACTACTTCATCAAGCAGAGCCACCTGTAAGCAGGGCTCCTTGCCGGCGTCGGCAGGGAAACGATCGGGATCACTCGGAGAGTATGGCTTCCGGAGGCCGACAAGCGAACGGCCTCCGGAGGCGTACCAACTGCGGCGATCCAGCCAAATGAAGCCCGGTCGCAACAACGATTCAGACCGTTGACAAACGGCACTCGCAGGTAGTATCGGACGGGAAAGCAATCTTATGGGAATCAACAAGCGCGACGAAGGCAAGAAGGTCAACTCCAACATCAACGTCACGCCCATGGTGGACGTGATGCTGGTGCTTCTGATCATCTTCATGGTCATTACGCCCATGTTGAACAACAAGGTCAACGTCGACCTGCCTGTGGCCACGGCCGCAGTCGTCATGGAGAACGCGAACAAGGAAGACGCAGTCACCGTTGCGGTAACGCGCGATGGCCGGGCCTACCTTGGCGGAGACCAGGTTCCGAACCTCGATGATCTGGGACCGAAGATCGCTGCCAAGCTGGAGAACAAGACCGACAAGCAGGTCTTCCTGCGGGCGGACGTTCGCGCCAACTACGGCAAGGTTATGGACGCCGTGGACCAGATTCGTACTGCTGGCGTCAGCAACCTCGGCTTGCTCACGGAGAAGCGCGAAGCGGACGACACACCGGTAAAGAAGTAAGCAGTATCGCCGCTGGAGCGTAAGTCTCGCGGCGCAAAGTATAAGGAGATTGGCTATGGGAATGGGCGGTGGTGGCGGTACAGGAAAAGCGGTTTCGGATATCAACGTGACACCGCTGATCGACGTTCTTCTGGTGCTCTTGATCATCTTCATGGTGATCGTGCCGGTGACGCCGAAGGGGCTTGACACGCTGATTCCCCAGCCTCCGAAGAATCACCAGGATCAGCCCGAGAACGACCGCACCATCGTCGTCCAGGTCCTGGCCAATGGCAAGGGCGAGCCGTCTTACATGATCAACGAGACTGCGGTGGCAAAGGGCAACCTTGAATCGCAGTTGCAGTCCATCTTCGCCACTCGCCAGGAGAAGGTGATGTTCGTCAAGGGTGATGCCGCGCTGGACTTCAGCAAGGTCGCCGAAGTGATCGACATGGGCCATCAGGCCGAAGTCGATAACATCGGCCTCATCACTCCGCGCATCGCAGCAGGTCAGTAACTCGGATTTGTGAAGACTCTACTGCCGGACTCGCACCGAGCAGCCGCAGCCTGGAGATAGCTTTATGGGCATGGGCAATGGTGTGAGTACCGGCAGTGCTGTTTCTGAAATCAACGTCACTCCGCTGATCGATGTCCTCCTGGTCTTGCTGATCATCTTCATGGTGATCGTGCCGGTAACGGCCAAGGGGCTGAATGCCCTCATCCCTCAGCCACCGAAGCCCACTGCGCCTGCGAACCCTGACAACATCGTGGTTCAGATTCTGGCGAACGGATCGGGAGAGCCGACCTACCGGATCAACGAGACGATCGTTCCCAAATCACAGCTTGAACCTCAACTTACCGCCATTTATGCCGCGCGGCACGAGAAAGTCATGTTTGTGCAGGCGGACAACTCCCTTGAGTTCAGCAGGATCGCGGAGGTGATCGACATGGGCCACCAGGCCGCGGTCGACAACATTGGGTTGATCACCAAGGGCGTCGCAGCGGGTCAGTAGGAATTGACCGGCGGCCTCGCACCAGCCTACCGATCTCCGATCCTTCTCCCTTATGCCAGCCATAGCGCGGTTGCGCTATAGTTCTACTATGGCTGGAACTCGCCCCGGAGAGCGGACTCGCAGCACCTGGAGAATCCTCCTCGCGCTGGTCTGCGTTCTTCTGGTGGCGGTTGCGGGCACGGTGCAGGTCGCGCATACCCATGCGGACGGCGCCGATACCCATGCGGACTGCTCTCTCTGCGCCGCTGCCCATATCACCGTCCATCTGGCGCAGACTCCGGTCCCGGCCCCCTCGGCCGCGGTCGTCACAGTGCTCGAAGCCCTGCCGCCGTCCGTCCTCCCCAGTGCCCTCAGCACGTTCGCCCTTTTCACCCGCCCCCCGCCTGTTGCCCTGGCTGCCGCCTGAGCATCTCTTGAAAGTGTGTCCGTGGATTTGCACCTGCCATAGCTTTTCCTAGGAAAAGCTATCCGGCATCCGACTTCCGTGGCGCCCTTGCATTCGAGAGATGCGTTCCGAAACCTCGACCCAAAATGCAACAGGCAACCAAATAGGGGAAACGTTATGCACTCGCCTACCAGACGCGGGATTCTCGCACAGTCTGCCATCTTCTTATCTCTAGCTGGACTCTTCGCCGCGGCTGCGCTCAGCGCCCAGGCCCCCACTCGCTCCGCACCCGCGCGCGTCCAGTCGGCCGGCAACGGGGGCACCGTCTCCGGCATCGTCAGCGATCCGTCCGGCGCGGTTGTCGGCAGCGCCAGTGTTACCCTGTCAAACACCATTAGCGGATATTCCCGCACCACCACTACGGACAACTCCGGCAGCTATACCATCACCAACGTCCCTTTCAATACGTACAAGCTCACCATCACCGCGAGTTCCCTGGCCCCCTCAGCTCAGACCGTCGAAGTTCGCTCGTTTGTGCCGGTCACGGCGAACGCGGTGCTTCAGGTTTCATCGACCAGCACGACCGTCGAAGTCACAGCGTCGGGCGGCGACCTCATCGAGACCGACCCCGTCAACCACACCGACATCGATCGCGGCCTCTTCGACAAGATTCCGCTTGAAGGCTCGTCCTCCGTCAGTTCGCTGGTCACTCTCGCCTCGCCCGGCATCTCCGCCGACTCCAACGGCATGTTCCACAGCATGGGCGACCACGCGTCCAACTCCTTCTCCGTCGATGGCCAGCCCATCACCGATCAGCAGTCGAAGGTCTTCTCCAACCAGATCCCGCTCGACTCCGTGCAGTCGCTCGAAGTCATCCCCGGCGCGCCCCCGGCCGAGTACGGCGGCAAGACCTCGCTGGTGATCGTCGCCACCACGCGATCCGGCCTCAGCAATCCGCAGCCCCACGGCCAGGTCAACGCGTCCTACGGTTCCTTCGGTTCGTCCAACGTGGGCTTCAATCTGGCGGACGGCTCGCAGAAGGTTGGCAACTTCATCTCCGCCAACGTCATGAACACCGGCCGCTTCCTCGATCCGCCCGAGTTCCACGCCATCCACGACAAGGGCAACGAGGAGAACCTCTTCGACCGCGTCGACTACAGCATCACTTCGGCCGATTCCGTCCGCCTCAACCTCGGCTATACGCGCTCCTGGTTCCAGAGTCCCAATTCGTATGACACGCAGTACGCCACCCAGTGGTCCACCAACTCGTCCGGCGTAGCCATCGGCCCCAACGGCCTCGCCATCGGCCCGTCCGACCAGCGCGCCCAGATCCAGACCGTCAACTTCGCGCCCAGCTACACCCGCGTCATCAGTCCCTCCACGGTGCTGACGACTAACTACTACTTCCGCCGCGACAACTTCCACTACTACCCCAGCAAGAATCCATTCGCTGACCGCGGCGCGCCCGACCTGCAGCAGGAATCGATCTCCCAGCAGCGCTCTCTCGCCAACACCGGCCTGCGTTCCGACATCACCTACACACATGGCGTCCATAACGTGAAGGCCGGCGTCTCCTACGAGCAGACCTTCCTCAACGAGAATTTCCAGCTCGGCATCGTCGACCCCACGCTGGTGGCCAACCTCGGCTGCGAGACGTCCACCGGCACGCCGATCCCGGGAACCGCCTGCGCCACGCTGTACCCTTACGACCTCACCACCGGTGGCAGCCTCTACTCGTTCAACGGCCATACGGACATCAAAGAGTTTGCCGCCTACGGGCAGGACGCCATCACCGCCGGCGCGTGGACCGGCAACTTCGGCCTGCGTTTCGATCGCTACAACGGCCTCGCCGTCGCCAGCCAGGTTGAACCCCGGCTCGCACTTTCTTACAAGATCAAGCGCACGGGCACCGTCCTGCGCACCTCCTACGCACGCACGCTGGAGTCGCCCTTCAACGAGAACCTCATCATCTCCTCCAAGGGTTGCAACTACGCGGTCATTGCGGCGCTGATCCCTTGCACCTCCGCACCCAACCGCCCCGGCTTCCGCAACGACTTCCACGCCGGCTTCCAGCAGCAACTCTCCCGCTACGCCGTCCTGTCCGCCGACTACACGTGGAAGTACACGCACAACGCCTTCGACTTTTCCGTTCTCGGCGCCACTCCCATCACGTTCCCCATCGGCTGGTACAGTTCCAAGGTTCCCGGCTTCGACGGCCGCCTGGACATCCCGCCCGTCCACAACTTCACCGCGCAGATCGTCTTCTCGTCCGTCGCCGCGCGTTTCTTCACGCCGCAGACCAGCGGTCTTGGAACGGTGCCTGCGCCGCCCGGCTCGGGCCACACGCCCTTCCGCATCGACCACGACGAGAAGTTCAACCAGACCACCCACGCCCAGTATCAGATCGGAGCTCGCGGCCCGTATATCGGCTTCAACTGGCGCTTCGACTCAGGCCAGGTCGCCGGCGCCGCGCCCTGCTACGGCACGCTCGCGTCCAACGACTGCCCGCAGACCACCACGCTGAACGGCCAACCGGCAGTGATGCTCACCGATGCCAACCACATCCCGCTCACCGCCGACCAGGAAGCCCAGGCGGGCTTTGCCTGCAACGGCGTTCGTGCGACACCCAACCAGCCGCTGCCGAGCACGTGCCTCGTATCGCAGTTCACGTCTGCGCTGCTTACACTCCCCACTCCCAACGCCCAGAACGACGACCACAACCCAGCTCGCATTGCGCCGCGCAACTTGTTTGACCTCTCCTTCGGCGAGGACAACCTGCTCCGTCGCAAGAATTCGGACAAGCGCGCCCTCTCCGCCTCGGTCACCATCGTCAACCTCGCCAACAAGGTCGCGCTCTACAATTTCCTGTCGACGTTTTCCGGGACGCACTACGTCACTCCGCGCTCCATCACCGGCGAGCTGGCGTACCACTTCTAGTCGTCGCGGGCACCCCATGATCGGCGAAGTTCCACCGCGCCTATCGTGGGGTTACTCCTTTCTGGCGGTGGAAGCTGGCGTTCAGCAGCAGCCGCATGCGTGACCCTTCCACGCCGAACGGCCTTCGCGGATCAGCAGAGGAACCGCAACCAGCGCGGCCAGTGAATCGAACCACGCGATATGGAAGAGCGCATTGATGGCCAGCCCGGCCAGCGTGATCGCTGCGAGGTAGGCGCACGTCGCGGATTGCACCGCATCGGCTGCGAGCGCCGCATTGCCGCTGCGCCGAGCCTCGCGCCGCTTTAGCGAAGCCAGCACAGGCATGGCGATCAGCGCTGCGGCGGTGATGACCATCCCCGAGCAACTCGTCTCCGGCCGCCACCGCAGCGCGAAGGACACAATCGCAATCGCAGCGACCACGAACGCCAGCACAAACAGCAGCACGCCAGACGCACGGCTGGCCCTGCGCTCCGAGATCGCCACGCCCGGAATCCACTGCAGCAGCACAACCGTCGCGGACAGCAGTTCCACCAGGCTGTCGGAGCCGAAGGCCAGCATTGCCGGACTGTGCGCCGTCGCAGCGGCATAGGCCGAGACGCCGAACTCCACCAGCATCCACACCAGGGTAATCCCCTGCAGCCACAGCACTGCCGCCCGCGGCTTCGCAGCACCTACCGATGCAGGCTGCGGAGGTCGAGCCCCGATCTGTACGAAATCTGCCATCCTGCCCCTCATGATTTCAGGCCTGCCGACAATCAGCAACCTGCAACGTCCTCACCCCACGCGGCAGATCAGGCACTTCAGGTAGCTCGTCTCCGGCAGCGTCAGCACCGCCGGATGGTCCGGCGCCGCGCCGCGCATCTCCAGCAACTGCACGCGGCGGCCCGCATCCTCCGCCGCCGAGCGCACCACCCCGAGGAACTCCTCCATCCCCACGTGGTGCGAACACGAGCAGGTCACCAGCGTGCCACCCGCGTTCAACATCTTCAGCGCGCGCAGGTTCATCTCCTTGTACCCGCGGAGCGCTCCTTCGGCCGCGCGCCTGGTCTTTGCAAACGCCGGCGGATCGAGCACGATCGTGTCGAAGGATTCACCCGCGTCCGCAAAGTCCCGCAGCAGCTCGAACGCATCGGCCTCGATCCAATCCACCTTCGCCGTCAGCCCGGGATTCAACTCCAGGTTCCGGTCCGCCACCTCGAGCGCCGCGCGGCTCGCATCCACACCGGTCACTTGTTGGCACGAGCGCGCCAGATGCAGCGCAAATCCTCCCTGATACGTGCAGACGTCGAGCGCTCGTCCCCGCGCATTTTTCGCCGCAGCCGCATAGTTCAGTCGCTGGTCGAGGAACGCCCCGGTCTTCTGCCCAGCCCCGGCGTCGAAGTGGAAGCGCATCCCGTTGATCGCGAACACCGTTTGCAGCGCTGCCTCGCTCCCCTGCCGCACAAACAGCGGAGCCTCCTGCGGCGCGCCGAGTTGCTCCAGCTCCCGCACGCGTGCATCCGGCCGCTCCACCACCGTTGCAGCCCACGGCTGTTCGGCCAGCACCTCCGCCAGCACCTGCCGCACATCGTCCTGCGCTGTCCCCTGGATCAGCAGTTGCACGACGACCAGGCCGTTGTAGCGATCGGCCACAATCCCCGGCAGCCCGTCCGCCTCCGAGAACACCAGCCGGCACGCATCGTCTCCGCCCGAAACAGAAAATGCCTCCGGCACCAGTTCCTGCCGCAGATGGATCGCCTCCCGCACCCGTTTCCGCAGCTCCGCGAGATACTCCGCCCTTCCCAGTCCTGCCTGACGCGACACCATCCGCAGCGCGATCTCCGACGCCGCGCTGTAGAGAGCTGTACCCAGCGGAATCCCGCGCCCGTCCACCACGCTCACCAGGGCGCCGCCGGGGATCTCCGCGTCCGAGCCCGGCACCAGCCGCTCCACATCCGACCGGTACACCCACAAGTGTCCCGCCCGCAGCCGATCCGCCGCCCGCCGCGTGATCGCCGCAACGGCTCCGTTCCCACCCGCCTGCAAAGTCATCCCCTCATCCTCGCACAGCCGGAGAGTTCAGCGGCGGTTTGCGTTGGGGTCGGCAAACCGCAAAGACTTGCACAGTCACGAAAAAATCTGCATACGCAAAAAAGTAATAAATAGTAATGAAAACAGAGGGTTCCGGCCACCTGAAAAGAGATTACCCGGAAGCGAACGCGGCAGTTACTCAGATCACTCCGAGCGCTCCTTTTCCGACAGTTATCGGCGAATCTCTCTGATCAAGAGAGGTTACGCGTGGTTCAACAGGTGAGCCAGCGTATAAGCCGCAGCCGCAGCCGCGCCTCCGATTAGCGACGTCTGCAACGCACTGCGCAGCGTGCCTGTGCCGAGGAGGCGTCCCTTCAGCGCGCCGAAGGAGGCGAGCGCCAGCAGGGTGATCAGGACCGAGAACTTGAGGGCGACCTCGGTCGATGGAATCAGCGGCGAGGTCACCACGTCGCCGCCAACCATCTGCGGAGCATGCACGAACATATAGGGAAGCAGCGGGACCATGCCGCCCGCGATATACGAGCAGGCAATCGTCAGCGCGGAACGGTGCGCGCGATTCGCCGCCGGCTTCTCCAGTCCAAGCTCGAAGCGCATCATGAAGTCGACGTACGCAGGGTGGTTCTGTTCGAGTGCCGCCAGTACCGGCGCGGCCGCCTCGCGGGGGACCGAATATTGGTCGAAGATCTGGTAAATCTCCTCCGCCTCGTCCTCCGGTCGCGTGACCACCTCGGTCTGTTCGCGCTTCAGTTCAGAGGCGTAGTGTTCCGCGTCGCCCCGCGCGGCGAGATATCCGCCGAGGCCCATCGCGATCGATCCGGCGGCGATCTCCGCCAGCCCCGCGAGCACAATGATGTGGGCGCCCATGTTCGTGCTCGAAACCGCGCCGGAGAGCCCAGCGGCGAGCGCAAACGGAACGGTCAAGCCATCCGACAGGCCAATCACCACGTCGCGGACGGATTCGCTGGATTCAAAATGCCCCTCGACGTGTTGCGAGTCTCCAGTCTCGCGCGCAATGTCATGCATGGCGGGAGTTTACCGCAAAAGTGCACCGAATCGATCCTAGAGGCGCGAGCCGGGGAAGATTCGAGCCTCCCGTGGGCACTCTTCCACGGTCTGTCAGCCGGGAATTATTCTCGCTGATCGCGTCCTTTCCCCTCGGCTCGCCGTCTGTACTAGCAGATTCCGGCCAACCGAAGAGATGTGGCGGAAGGACGAACGATGAAGCATTCTTGCTGGACAAGCGCTGTTGTAGCGGCAGGTTTCCTGCTGATTTCGGGGTCGATGCAGGCCCAGATGGATGGAGCCATGGGCGGCCAGCCCGGCGGCCAGGGCCGCGGTCAGCGCGGCGGCTTCGGCGGCCAGATGGGACAGATGGGCCAGTCGATTCAGGGTACGGTCACAGCGGCAACCGCCAGCAAGTTGACCATCAAGACCGATGCGGGTGACTCCTACGAAGTGACCATCGCCGACACCGCGCGCATCGTGAAGGCAGGGCAGCCCATCAAGCTGAGCGACATCAAGCCGGGCGACAGCGTGACGGCCAGGGGAACGATCGACGCAACGAAGAAGAGCGTGCAGGCCATGATGGTGACGGATGTCGACGCGGCAACGGTCGCGAAGGCCAAAGAGAACATGGGCAAAACCTACATCACGGGCAGGATCACGGCGATCGATGCCGACAACCTGAAGATCACCGTGGCGCGGACCGATGGCGTCAGCCAGGCCATCGCGGTCGATGAGGGCACCTCCTTCCAACGCGGAAACAGCGGCGTTGCGGCCGACGTGGCTGCCGCCGGCGGAGCAGGCATGGGCACGGGCATGGGAATGCGGGGCGGTAGACAGGGCGGAGCGCAGGCAGCGCCGCCGGCCCCCGAGAGCATCACCCTCGCGGACATCAAGGTGGGGGACGCGGTAATGGCGACCGGCACCGTCAAGAGTGGAACCTTCACCGTTCTGAAGATGGGCGTCTCGGAACCAGGAATGGGGCCGGGCGCTGGAAGAAATCGCGGAGCGCCCGGTCTGGCTCCGCCGGCCGGTGCTGGTGCGCCGCCTGCTGTGCCACCGCAGTAAAGAGCATTCCGAGCCGGGTTCGTGAACCTTCGTAGGGGTGTGGTTTCTCCGAAGGCTTGCGCGGAAGGACAACCGGCGAGTCTGGTTGATGCAAGCTTGCAGGGTTTGTCATCTGTCCTGGTTCCATCAAGGGAGCGTGTTTGTGCAGCGAATGAATGGGATGAAATTGGTTGCGATGGGTGCGGCGATGCTGGCCCTCGCCGGTAGTTTTGGCGCGGCGGCACTGGCGCAGGCGGATGCTCCCGCCGCAGCCCCGGCCGCGCAAGTGCCAACGGCCCCTATGTCCGCGCCCCCTGCCGCACCGACCCCGGCCCCCGCGCCGGTTGTCACCGCTGCGCCGCAGGGTGGCAACATCAAAGGCACGGTGAAGGCAGGCACAGTTCCGCTGCCCGGCGTCGCCGTAACCGCGACCAACACCCTGACCGGCAAGAAGTACGCGACCACCACGGATATCGACGGCGCCTATGAGATGGCCGTGCCGCGCAACGGCCGCTACGTCGTGAAGACCGAGTTGATGGGATTTGCGTCGGTCACCCAGGAAGTCGTGGTCAACGCGTCCAGCGAGAACGGCGGACTGCCGACGCAGACGGCTGAATTCAAGATGGACCTCGCCTCTCGGGTGACTCCGGCAGCGCCGGTCACGGCGGGCCCGGCGGTCGCGAGCACTGCGCCGGCGAGGACCGGGCCTGCAGCGGGCGGCACGGCTCGCGGCGCGGTCGCACGAGTCGGACGCGGGACGCAGACACTTGCGGCGGAGGGAACGCAGGATCCTGAACTGGCGGATGCCACGGCAAGCGAGGGCAATGTCGGAGCGCAACTGCCTTCCCTCGCCACGCTCGGCGGCGACGATGGTTCCGGATCCTCGAGCGAGTCGATTGCAGTCAGCGGGCAGCAGGGACAGGTCAACGGCCTGGCGGGATTCAGCCAGGATGATCTCCAGAACCGAATCCAGGACATGCAGCGGAACGGCTTCAACAATGGCGATATCGCCGGCGCGCTGGGCGGCGTAATGCAGACCGGCACCTTCGGCGGCCCGGGTGGTGGCCCCGGCGGCAATGGCTTTGGCGGCGGTCCGGGCGGCGGTGGCCCCGGCGGCGGCGGTCCCGGAGGAGGCGGCGGCTTTGGCGGTGGTGGTGGCGGCGGCGGACGCGGCGG
>OBLU010001007.1_pt1 | contig 26284 bp, 19 predicted proteins | sample 1518681 | NCBI WGS metagenome assembly OBLU01 (sample SAMEA3539304, study PRJEB22396) | soil metagenome | biome: tundra; feature: field; material: soil | place: USA | collected 2010-05 | depth 0.15 m
GCCGGGTGGGGCTTGCACCCACTGGAAAGCGCCGCCTTAGCACGGCGCACACCCGGTGCGGACGGTCACGGCGCGCCGGTCCAATGTCTCCAATACTCGTATTTTGTTGAAAAACTCGAATTTGAGCGGGTAACGATTTTCCGCCAAATGCGTTTCTGATCGCAAATGCCGTGCTGCGTTCGCTGTTGAAGCAGCGAAGAGACCCGCCAACGCGATATCTGTTCCACCCGGTAGGCCCCAGCCCGGTGCGGCCTTCGCATCCTATAGGGGCTAGAAATTTTTCGACATCAAGAGAAGCCGAGTTTTTCAACAGAATACTCGGATTGCGAACACTCGCAGCCGCGCAAAACCTTCGCGCAGCTCGCCAGAGCGGCGATGGACGACTGCTTCCTGCACACGAATCCGGGGCCCGTGGACGGGCCGGCTGCGCTCGTCGAAGTGCTCGAAGGCGCTTGGTGACCGTGTACGCGCGCTATATGATCAAGTCAAGACATCGTCCTAAGAGCTGGGATGGAACTCTCAGGGCGCTAGTAGGCGTTCGCATCGTCGATCTGTATCGCATTTAAGGGGCGTTAACTTGATCTTTTCATGGCTCTTGCCAGCTTTTGCGCCGCCTCGCGGTGCGGTTCCGAGGTTTGTGCGATTCCTTGCATGTTGGCCGTCATTTCCAACGTATCTTCGAGGGATGCGTGGGCACCGAATCGCAAGAGGCGCTTGGTCAGGCGTGCAATCTGGGGCGGATGGCGGGCGATTCGTGCCGCTGTCCCATGCGCCTCTTCGAGCAGCTTCTCGTGTGATACAGTGCGCGACACTAGGCCAATTCGCTCGGCCGCAGCCGCGTCGATGAAATCGCAAGTAAGCGCCATTTCCATTGCGCGCGACAGACCTACCACGCGCGGCATAAACCATGCGCCACCGTCGCCTGGCAGGAGGCCGACACGCAAAAACGACTCGGCAAACACGGCGCGCTCGGATGCGATGCGGATGTCGCACATGAGTGCTAAATCGCAGCCGCCACCGATTGCATAGCCATTGACGGCCGCGATGGTGGGAACAGCAATGCCATAAATAGCGTACGGAATCTTGTGAACTTGAGACACGTTTACGTCACGCGCCCACAACGGATCTTCGGACGCAAATATCCCTTTGCGCGCGGTCATGTCATCCATGTTGCCACCAGCAGAAAATGCTTCGCCGGCACCGGTAAGGATCAGCACACGAATGTCGTCGCGGTCATCGATTTCGGCGCGCGCTGCAGCTAACGCATTCATCATCTGAGATGACATGGAGTTGCGCGTTTCCGGGTCATTCATTGTGAGGGTGGCAATGCCGTTATTGACAGTGAATGACACCAAGTCGGTCAGGGAGCGGCCTACAGAATGAGAGGGCATGGAGATCACAAGGAATCGATTAGTGGAGTAACTGCCGTTCAGCGTTAGCGTACATGTTTCATCATGTGTCGAAGGCTGAGACGCGCCGCGAGAGTTGCAGGGACATTCGTGAATGATTGACGCACCATCGCTAGGCGTCAACGCATTTTAAGTGTGCTAGAGTTGAGTTTTCCTCAGTCGTAATTGGCAACGGCGCGGGAAAACCAATATTGAGATGATATCTGATGGAAGTTAACCCACCCCGGCGCCGTCTGCCGCCGCTGAATGCACTCAGAAGCTTCGAATCTGCCGCGCGCCATGGAAGTTTCCTCAAAGCGGCGAGAGAACTTAATGTCACCCCCGGAGCCGTGAGCAGACTGGTCAAGTCGCTGGAGGAGTACCTCAAAGTCGGGCTGTTCGGTAGGACACGCCGCGGTATCGTACTAACGGAGGAAGGCCGAGAGTTCGCAAACGCGATTGGCCAGTCGCTAGATCTTCTATCCCGAGCGACCGAGCGACTGCTGCAGGGTTATCGGGAAAGCACGTTGCGCATCTGCTGCTATCCTACCTTTGCCGCGCACTGGCTGATTCCTCGCTGGGTCGCCCTTCAGAACGCCTTCGCCGACGCCGGTACCGACGCCCAGATCGATTTGCGCACAACACTGACGCCAGAGCTGGAGGACCCGAACGCATTCGACTTCATCGCGCGCATCGGACACAATCAAGAACCTGTCGAGGAAGACGGTATTAGGAGTGAGCGCATACTGGATATCGAGACCTTCCCCATCTGTTCGCCGGACTTCTTCGCTCGGCACAATCGAGCAATTAGTCTTGAAGATCTGGATGACCTACCTATTATTCACGCTGCGTCGCGCCCCTACGATTGGGATCGCTGGCGCGTGTCGGCCGGAGGTGCGCCGCTGCATAGCCAGCGAGCCGTCTCCTTTGAAAGCATCGCTCTGGCGTATAACGCCGCTCTTTCCGGTGCGGGTATTGCGATTGGCGTTAAAGCGTTTGTCACGCCCGACATTGAGGCGGGGCGTCTAGTACGCCCATTCACATATATGCGGCGTAGTACTCGTGGAGTCAACACCTATTACAACGCTGAGCGCATTCGCAGGCTGCCCAAGGTCAGACGCGTATTGGAGTGGATGCTCCGCGAATGCGAGAAAGATCGTGAAGCGTCAGAATTGGGTCGTCCCAAGGTCTAGATTGACGTGTCGTGTTTGCGTTAACGTAGCACAATCGATGCGTCGGCAATCACGATACTGTTGGTCAAGCCCGCTGGACGAACAATTACTGGATTAAGGTCCAGTTCTTGGATCAGATCGTGTGTTTCCCAGTAGAACTGAGATATCGCCGACAAAAGCGCCGCAAACCGATCCAAGTCCGCTCTTGGCTTTCCGCGGGCACCGTCAATGATGGCGAATGCCCGGTGCGCACGTATGGTTTCCATGGCCTCGATCCTCGAGAGTGGCGCAAGGCGGATTTCCGGTGCCCCAAACAGTTCGGCATAGATGCCTCCAACGCCTAACACTAGAATTGGTCCAAAGGTGGCGTCGTTACGGCACCCAACAAACCATTCGAGCAGGCAGTCGGTGATCATTTCCTCTACCAATACGACGCCATTTTGCATCCCAGCGACTGCCGCTCGTTCGCGCATCGCCTGCATTGCCGATTGCAGATCCTCTAGTTCGACGTGCAACTGCACCAGTCCATGCTCCGATTTGTGCATGGCTGCGTCGGAGCAAAACTTGACCACTGCAAGCTGCCGCGGCGAACGTCCGGGTACGGGCAGCCCGGCAGTGGCCAGCACATCCTTGCTGTCTGACTCGTTAATTTGTCTTCTGCCACTATCGCGCCACGCCTGTATAAGCGTCCGAATTTGCGATAGATCGCTCTTGGTGGGTAACCCTATCCTATCGGTGATCGCGTTCATTTTAGCCTACCGTAGGGTCACGCCTCAGTGCACAAAACGCGTTGGCGGCACGTGCGGTATTGTCGTAGACGGGCACCCCTGCCTTTGCCAAAATGGCAAGCGACTCCGGCGTCTGTTCGACGCTGCCGGTCCAGCACACAATCAAAGGCTTGTCGGTTGATCTGAACAGTCGGACAATCGCGTGCGCATAACGAGGATTCCGTATATACGTCGAGATGACGGCGAAGCCGTCGATATTGATAGCGCATGAAAACGTCTGCAACGTGTCTTCAAACAGCGTTTCCTGCGTCAGTACGGCACCGGTCAGATCGATTGGATTGCGAGTAGCGCCGAATTCGGGGACAACAGACTTAAGTTTTTCTAGCGTATTTGAATCGAACTCAGGCACTTCGAAACCACGCATTTCTAGAAGATCAGCTAGTTCTACAGCGAGCCCACCAGCCACTGACAGTATTCCGATTCTATGACCGGAGAGGACCTTGCCTGCGGAAAGTGCGGTCACTGCGTCTACTGCTGTCCCGCTATCGCGGGCGCGAATGATGCCAAGCTGCCGGAACACCCCATCCACAACCTTGTCATCTCCAGCAATGGCGCCCGTATGGCTGCTGATCGCCGCGGCGCCAGCAGGACTACGGCCACTCTTGACTACCACCAAGCGCTTGGCGGGATCGAGGTTTCGTACGACGGACGCAAAGCGACGTCCGTCGGTGATTTGTTCGAGGTAACACAAGATTACCCGGGTGGATTGGTCACAGTTAAGCGCTGCAATGTAATCCGTTGTTGAAATCGACGTTTCATTTCCAGAGCTGATGAAACAACTCAAGCCAATGCCGCGTTGCATCAATCGGTTGGCCATGTAGCCGCCCATTGCGCCGGATTGCGAGATGATCGCGACCGGCCCTGCCAGCATGTTGGAATACATGGGGCTGAAGGTCATCTGCAAACGTGCGTGGGGTACTACGACGCCCTGACAGTTAGGTCCGACCAGTGACAAGTGCCTGTTCGCACAGTACTCGCGCAGCGCTTCCTCTTTGCGACGGCCTGCCTCGCCGACCTCGGAAAATCCGGAAGCGATAGCGACCGCCAATTTGACGCGCCCCGGCGGCACAGCACGTAGCGCATCTAGGAGGCCCGAGGCGGGAACGGCAAAGAGAGCAATATCCACGATCTCGTGAATGTCGTCGAATGATGCAACGATCGTCGCCCCGTCGATCACCATCGGTGGTGTTGTTTGGCCCACTGCAACACGCCCAATGCCGTAAATATGACCGCGAAAGCCATTTGTAATGATGTTGCCAAGAATGACATTGCCGAGCTTAGCTGGGTCGGACGAAATGCCAAATACCGCTACCGTTTTAGGCTCAAACAAGGACGCAAGTGCTGCCTGCGCAAATTCGCCGGCCGACCCCCGCACGCTGTCGACGGGGTTGCAAGCTGCACTCATTGCGCTTTGAGCCCCAAGCGGTGTACGAGGTTGCCCCATTTCTTGGTTTGCTGTTCCATCATGATGCCCATCTCTTCAGGGGTGCTGGCGGGCAGTTCCCACCCAAGTCCGTCGATGTACTTTGCTTTCGCTTCCGGCGAGGAAAGCGCCCGGCGGATTTCCTGATTCAGCTTGCTAACGATGTCAGGCGGTATCCCGCGGGGACCGGCCAAACCAAACCACTCGGTCGCTTCAAACCCAGGCAGTATTTCGCTGATAGTCGGGACATCGGGCAGGACTAGCGAGCGCGTCGCGCTGGTAACGGCCAGTACCTTGAGTCTGCCGTCACGGACTTGCGGCAGCACTGAGCCAAGATCAAGTACGCCGACCGGAAGCTGTCCCCCGAGCAGGTCACTGAGCGTCGCCGAGCCGCCTTTGTAAGGGATGTGTACGAAGGACGTTCCAGCGAGCTCATTGACCAGCTCCATTGAAAGGTGAGCCAACGATCCGACGCCGGAGGTGCCATAGCTGCCGTACTTCGCGGGCTCGGACTTCTCAAGCGCAATCAGCTCGCGAAACGACTTTGCGGGCACGGAAGGGTTAACAACAACCAGTTTTGGCGCGTGGTTAATGATGATAATAGGGGTGAAGTCGTGTGGCATTTGATAGGGCATTTTTTGCTGCATTCCGGGCATAATCGTATGACCAGTGACTAGTTCCACCAAGGTATAGCCGTCTGGTGCTGCCTTGGCGGCCGCGTCAGCACCAATCATACCGCCGGCGCCGGGTCGGTTCTCAATGAACACAGGCTGCCGCCAAACCTCGCTGAGTCGTTGGCCGATAAAACGCGCGACGTTATCGGCTGGGCCACCCGCGGTGAAAGGAACGATGATTTTTATCGGCTGAGAGGGGTAATTGGCAGCCACCTCAGCTCGGGCAAAACCCGATAACGAAAGTATTCCCAGGACAAATAAGCGAAATATGCGAATCATGATTGTCTCCAATTTGTGTGGTCAGCAATGCGCGCATCATTTCGACGCAGCCCATTAGAATGCGACTTTTTGCTAATAGGGCATTTTTTGGCAAGCGGTTGGAGCGGTCAAATGATTTGTTGGCTCAATAAGCGACCTAAACTCATGCTGCAATGCGATATGCCTCACGTGCCATGAGGAGAATGGGGAGATTTTCTCAACTGCGCGTTCCAATTTATCGGTTGCTCGCGGATGCTGATGCTAATTAAAGTGGGCTCTTCGACTAGGGAGACCACGAGATGAGAGATGCCGTAATTGTTTCAACTGCGCGTACGCCCGTAGGAAAAGCATACCGAGGGGCTTTCAACAACACACACGGTGCAGAACTCGGTGGCCATTCGCTGCAGCACGCGGTGCAGCGTGCCGGCATCGCACCTGAGGAGGTCGAGGATGTGATCATCGGTTGCGGCATGCCGCAAGGCGCCACCGGTTACAACATTGGTCGCCAGATCGCGATTCGTGCCGGCCTGCCGATCGAAACGGGTGGAACCACCGTAAATCGCCTTTGTGCATCTGGTCTGCAGGCGATTGCTATCGCCGCCCAGCGCGTGATCGTCGATCAGGTACCTATCATGGCCGCCGGTGGACTTGAGTGCATCAGCCTAGTCCAGGACGAGCACCATGGCGGGCTGAAAAAAAGTGCGTGGATCGATGCCCATAAGCCGGGCGTCTATGATGCCATGTTGCGAACTGCCGAAAATGTTGCACAACGTTACCACATTAGCCGTGAGCGCCAGGATGACTATGCATTCCTCAGTCAGATGCGCACCGCTGCCGCTCAGCGAGAAGGCCGCTTCCATGACGAGATCGTCCCTATGAAGACAATCAAGCTCGTAACAGACAAGCAAACTGGCGCGGTGCACGAGGAGGAAGTGACGTTGATGCGAGACGAGGGCAATCGTCCGGACACCACGCGCGAAGGACTGGCAAGTCTGTCGCCGGTACTCGAGCCCGGCACCACGATTACCGCGGGTAACGCATCGCAGCTATCCGATGGCTCGTCCGCCTGCATCATTATGGAAGCGCGCGAAGCGGAGCGACGCAACCTCAAACCCCTGGGTGCGTTTCGGGGCTTTGTTGCAGTTGGCTGTGAGCCGGACGAGATGGGAATTGGACCCGTCCCAGCCGTAAGAAAATTGATGAAACGCTTCGGATTGAAGATGGACGACATCGGCTTGTGGGAACTCAATGAAGCATTTGCTGTACAGGTAGTTTACTCGCTCGATCAATTGGGGATACCGGAGGAATTGCTCAATGTGGATGGAGGTGCGATTTCTGTGGGCCATCCATACGGCATGAGTGGGGGGCGTATGGTTGGGCATGCTCTCATTGAAGGTCGACGCCGGGGTGCGCGTTACGTGGTTACTACCATGTGTGTCGGCGGCGGCATGGGCGCGGCAGGATTATTCGAAGTCTATTGAGCGGAAGACCAATATGTCGGAACAACGTGAAAAAATCATCATAGTAGAAAAGCGTCAAGGGGCTGCTTGGTTGACGATTAACCGCCCGGCGGCAATGAACGCTTTGTCGCGCGAGGCCGTCATCGAGATTGATCGCATTGTCGGCGAACTCGAACGGCAGGAAGACGTGCGAGCTCTAGTTTTTACAGGGGCAGGCAACGCGTTTTGTGCTGGCGGGGACCTCAAGTATTTCAAGGAGACCGTCGGTTCGGGTGACATGGATCGTTTTCGCGCATACTTACGTCTGTGCCAGGACATGTACCGGAGGGTTGAAAACTTTCCACGCCCAACCATCGCTGCCGTTAACGGTGTGGCCGTTGCTGGAGGATTAGAGCTCATCCTGTCATGCGACATGGTCATCGCAGCAGAATCAGCAAAGATCGGCGATGGGCACGCCAACTTCGGCATCATTCCCGGCGGGGGCGGCGCCATTCGATTGCCGCGAAAAATACCAATGGCATTTGCGAAAAGGCTACTGTTTACTGGCAATCTGCTCCCTGCAAGGGAGCTGGCACGGTACGGGTTGGTAAATGACGTGGTACCCGATGCAGAGCTGGAGAGTACCGTGCTCAAGCTGGTATCGCAGGTGACCAAGAATTCGCCATTGGGCTTGCGCATGATCAAGCAACTGATCAATGACGGTTTCGAACAACCACTTGATACCGCACTTCGCCTGGAAGTGGTCGCTTGGGAGAGCTACGGCCGCAGCGAAGATATCAAAGAAGGACTTCAGGCATTCCAGGATAAACGTAAGCCGAAATTTGTAGGGCGTTGAGTGGCAACCTGCGCGAATTCCATCCGCTGCCAGACCGGTGGCAATCCGGCGTAGGAATTACATTGTCGCTTGGCAACCTGCTTTAGACGAAAATTCCCCATGTGCGGTTGGATAGAGTAAAAGATGTCCAGATCAAGTTTCAATATCAGATAGATATAATTTCCGATTCAAAAATCACAGGGATCCAGATTTATGGCAGCCTCAAAGCAGTCCTATCCGTTGTTCGAACCTAAGCAGAAATATCCACTGGCCTTTTGCACCCTCGAAGACATTGCCATCGCCGAAACCGTGCGAAAATTTGTGGACCACGAGGTAATGCCCCGTCGGGATGATCTAGAAGGTGGTTTTCACCGCGACGAGAAACGCGCCCTGAGCGCTCTGCACCACCTCTATCGCGCCTGCGGTGCGCTGGGTATTACCAAGATGAGCGTGCCGGAAGCCCTCGGCGGCTTGGCCGCCAGCGCCTCCGCGCGGTTGATTGTGCTCGACGAACTGTCGCGGGGTGATATCGGACTGGCCAACATGGTGGCCAAGATGGCGTGGGTGTCCTCTATCATGATGGCTTGCCGGCGCGACGATTTGATGAAGGAGTTCGCCCCGCAGATAGTCTCTGACCCGCCGTGGATCGCCTGCGTGGCCATCAGTGAACCCAGCGGGGGCGCCAACATCGAGGATCCGGCCTTCAAATTTAAGACCCTGCGTACCATTGCGAAACCAGACGGTGATGACTATGTCATCAACGGCCACAAAATCTGGCCCGGCCCCGCGGGCCCGGCGGAGCACTTCAAGAGCAAGGACTTGGCCGGCCACATGGGCTATTGGACAGTGGCGACACTGGACCCGAAATCCGGAGAACAGGGCGTGGGTATATTCTGGGTGCCACCCGACGCCTCAGGGCTCTCCTTCTCCAAACCAATCGAGAAAATGGGCATGAGCTGGACGGATGAAAACGCCGAGATCTGGTATGACAATGTACGCATCAACAAGCGTTACCGAATCGATACCGAGCCCGGCCAGGCCGCCCAAGTGTTGCAAGGATACGTTATCGGCTACGGCCGGCTCTCCGGCGGCCCGTGCCTGACAGGGCTGGCAGAAGGCGCTTTGGAGATGGCGCTGAACTGGACTGCGGATCGCTATATTGCAGGGGTACCGGTGCGGGAGCACTCCGCCTTTGCCATGGCCTTCGGCGATCTGTGGCGGTTGATTGACATCTCCCGGCAATATTACCTTAGCGTCATGTGGCAGGCCGCCAGCCGCAACCATGGCCGGCCCTGGTCCAAAGAGATGATGGCAAAATTCTCCGCGTCCCGCTCATTTGCCGCCGATGTGGCGGAAAAAGTTACCACCACGTCCATGGAATTTATGGGCGCTTATGGCTACTCTTTTGGCAATCAGATCGAGAAGTACGCCCGAGATTATCCCATCGTCAAGCTCTGGTTGGGCGGCGCACAGCGTGACCGCATGGAAATTGCTCATGGCCTGTACGGCGCCCTGGGCTGGCAGTTGCCGGTTGAGAAGTGAGATATTTCGATGCCTTCTCTATCTCCGCATGGAACAGACCGGTAAAGGATTGGGGCACTCACTTTTGTGGCTGCCCGGGGCGGAGTAATGGCCGTAATTCATTCGAGCATGCGCCGCGACGATCCGGCCCTTAGGCGCAATCGCGAAGTATACGAAGTTCTCCGCGCCAGTGTCGCGGCTGCGCGCGTACAGGCGATCGCTGGGGGAAGCAAGCACGCGCGTGACTTGCATCGCTCGCGCGGCAAGCTCCTGGTACGCGAGCGCATCGCTGTCCTGCTCGATCCGGGCACGCCCTTCCTTGAGATAGGTCAACTCGGCGGGCATGAACTCTACGACGATCGCACGCCTTCGGGAGGCATCGTCACTGGCGTCGGCATCGTTTCGGGGCGCCCTTGCGTGGTTATGGCGAATGATGCGACAGTGAAAGGCGGTACCTACCTGCCAATCACTATAAGAAAGCAGGTACGCGTGCAGGCGTTGGCTAGGGAAAATGGACTGCCGTCGATCTATCTGGTCGAATCGGGTGGCGCCTTTTTGCCTTTGCAGGAGGAGATATTTCCCGACGAGCATCAGTTCGGCAGAATATTTCGCAACATCGCCGAGATGTCCGCGAGGGGCTTGCAGCAAATTGCGGCGGTGATGGGTTCCTGCACCGGAGGAGGCGCCTACATCCCGGCAATGTGCGACGAGACTATAATCGTCAAGGGAACGGGGACTATTTTCGTTGGAGGTCCGCAACTGGTGCAGGCGGCGACCGGCGAGCGTATCGATGCGGAATCCTTGGGCGGCGCGGATCTGCATACGCGCCGTTCTGCAGTGGCGGATCACTATGCGGAGAGCGACCTGCACGCGCTAACCCTGGTGCGCGAGATAGTGGCGCGCCCCGCGCTACGCCCGGTGGCACCGCCACCGCTCGTCGCTGAAGAACCGCTCTATGATCCCGGAGAAATCGCCGGGCTGATACCGGCGAACCCGAAGGAACCCATACCTGCGCGCGAAATACTCGCACGCATCCTGGACGCAAGTCGCTTGGTTGCCTATCGCGAGCGCTACGGGCCGACACTGATCTGCGGAACCGCTGCCATAGGCGGATATCCCGTGGGCGTGCTCATCAACGACGGCGCGCTATTCAGCGAATCGGCGCAAAAGGCCGCGAATTTCATCGAGCTTTGCAGCCAGACCGGCGTGCCCTTGCTGTTCCTGCACAATATTAGCGGTTTCATGGTTGGCCAACAGTACGAAGCGGGAGGTATAGCGCGTGACGGCGCCAAGATGGTCAATGCCGTTTCCTGCGCCAGGGTACCGAAACTCAGCCTGCTCATAGGTGGGAGCTATGGCGCAGGCAACTATGCCATGTGCGGCCGTGCCTTCGGTCCGCGCTTGATGGCGATGTGGCCCAATGCGCGCACCTCGGTGATGGGCGGCGAGCAAGCCGCCACGGTCCTCGCCTTGGTTCGCAGCGAGCAGCTCGCCAAACAGGGCAAGTCCTTCCCTCCGGAAGAAGTCGAGCAATTCAAACAACCCATACGCAAGCACTACGAGAACCACAGCAACCCCGTTTATTCCGCTTCGCGGCTATGGGTTGATGCAGTCATCGATCCCGTCGAGACACGCCAATGGCTCACCTTGGGACTGGCGCTCGCGGCAGCCTCCCCCAAGGAAGCAACGCAATTTGGCGTATTCCGCTTATAAATGATAAGTCGGCTCTTGATCGCGAACCGCGGCGAAATTGCTAGCCGCATCGCCCGCACTTGTATTCGCATGGGCATCGAATACGTTGGAGTGTACTCAGAAGCGGACGCGACCTCTCCCCATTTGCGGCATGCCATCGCCAAGACCTGCATAGGCCCGCCGATCGCAGCCCAAAGCTACCTCGATCAAAAGCGCATCATTGGCGCTGCGCAGGAGCACGCTTGCGATGCTATACACCCCGGTTACGGCTTTCTCTCTGAGAACGCGGAGTTCGCCCGCGCGGTCGCCGCCGCGGGACTGCGTTTCGTCGGCCCCTCGGCCAACGTCATCGTCTCCTTGGGCGACAAGGCGCGTGCCAAGGAGATCATGCGTAATGCGGGCGTGCCCACGGTTCCGGGGATGGTGCACGCCAGCGAGGACTTGCCCGAACTCGAGCGCGCGGCGAAAGCTTTCGACTACCCTCTACTCCTCAAGCCCAGTGCAGGCGGTGGCGGCAAGGGCATGTATGTGGTTCATGAGCCCTCGGCGCTGCGCGAGACGCTGGAGCGCGCCATTCGCCTCGCCCGTGCGAATTTTGCCGACGGCCGTCTAATACTCGAGCGCTATCTCGATCGTGTCCGCCACGTGGAAGTGCAGATCTTTGGCGATTCCTGCGGCAACGTGGTACACATGTTCGAGCGTGAATGTTCCCTCCAAAGGCGACATCAGAAAATTATCGAGGAGGCGCCCGCGCCAGGACTGAGCGAAGATATGCGCGCCCAACTGCTCGCTGCCGCGGTGCTCGGCGCGAAGGCGGTAGGCTACGACAATGCAGGCACTTTCGAATTCATTCTCAGCGATACCGGCGAGTTCTACTTTCTCGAGGTCAACGCGCGCCTGCAGGTCGAGCACCCAGTGACCGAAGCCATCACCGGCCTAGACCTGGTGGAGTGGCAATTGCGCTGCGCGAGCGGCGAGGCCTTACCTCTGGCGCAGGAGGACATACACGCTGCGGGTCATGCTTTCGAGTGCCGCGTGTACGCAGAGGATCCGGCGAACGACTTCTGTCCTGCGCCAGGCAAGGCAATACACGTTTCATGGCCACAAGCGGCCCGCGTCGAGGCGGGGATCGTCGACGGCGGTGAAGTGACGCCCTACTACGACCCGATGGTGGCAAAGCTCATTACCCATGGCCAGACGCGAGCCGAGGCCCGTGCAGCTATGCTTGCGTCGCTCCGATCGACCGTAGTGCTTGGCTTGACAACTAACTTGGGCTTTTTGCAGCTCGTTATGAATGATCCAAATATTGTGCAGGGCTCGTACCACACGCAATTCCTGGACGCGGTGCGATTCAAATCTCAAGACAATACAGCTGCAGCAATAGCCTGCGCCTGCGCGGCAACACTAGCTGTGGAGCGCAGGCGGCAACCGCGTTGGCCCTGGAGTGCTTGCCATGCCGTCGGCGTGTTCGACCGCACGAACCTAAATCCAGAGGCGCCCATGGGCGAGCTATGGATTTGGGTCGGTCACGATCTGCACAAGGGCGCGATCCGCCAGTGCGATGAATGCAGCGCTGAGGTCTTCGTCGGGCAGGAGCGATTTTTCGTCCAGATTGATGCTGTGGAAGGGAGTGTATTGCATGGCAAACTAGGCGACATACGTTGGTACGCTACGCGCGCGAGTACCTCGTTCGAGCTGATGTTGGACGGCACGCGCTATAGCCTACAGTCGTACGCAGATCGAAACCCAGCGCAGTTCTCGATTGGGGCTTCGGCCTTGTCACCCATGCCCGGTGTCGTGGTGTCCCTGCCGGCAAAGCTGGGGCAGGCGGTATCCGAAGGAGAGGTGCTCGCCATTGTGGAAGCCATGAAAATGGAAAATAAGGTGACGGCGGCCTTTGCCGGGACAGTCACGGCGATCAACTGTCGCCTGAATGAAACCGTCAATGCGGGTGATCTTTTGGTCACCGTCGCGCCCTCCGAGTAGCACGGATGCTCTGGCGAGCGAAATCCCTGCTCGCTTCGGCGCAAGGAAAAAATCCGCCGGCCCGAGCGCAATGATCTTAACCGGCGCGCCGTAACCGTCCGCACCGCATCGTCTGTGGAAATTCAGCAATGTTGTAAGCGGCCATTCGATACAACCAGACTAATCGCTTGTCTTGGCAATCGCAAACGTCCGCAGTGGCCGAAGAGCGGACCTTCGTGACGAAGTGATTGGCAGCCCGCAGTGGGTCGAAAAGGGTGAGTTCGCCATTCTTGAAGCCGGACGCTCACGGGTTATCTCAAAAAGCTTTCCGGCAATCAAATACCTTGAACCGTACCACGACTAATCCCACGGGAAGTCCCAACACGCAGCGTGACGACTTTACAATCTATCGGCAGCGCATCGACGCGCGATAAACCAGATTATGTGAGGTTAGAAAACGTGGCTAATTGACGGTTTTCGATGCCTACCCTGCCGGCGAAGACTGTGGCGCGGATAGGCAAAAGCTCGGCTTGAGCGAGCGTTCGCCATGCGCCCAAGAAGCAATTCAGGGCATCCAGCTGGAGGGTCCGCTTTCAAAATCCATGAAATAGCGCTTTCGACCCTGAGCTGCCTCTGGCGAAAAATGAAAGCAGCCACTCGCCGCGAACTCCGAAAAACACAGAGCAGCCGTTCGCAGCACAAATTCGAAATTTTGGACTGGGCGGCAGCTTCGCAGCGATTGCGGCCAGTGGCCGTGCTCGGTTGAGCTTCGGCACTGGGCCAGTTGTCGTCACTGAAGCTACCGCATTACAGCCTAGCTGATCGACCGCTCTATCGCTAATACCGGTCATTCATAAACTGTGGGTTCGAGTCCCCTCTCAGGCGCGGGCAGCGGTGCGTCGGCCGATCTCCAGTGCAGCGAAGGACGACACTGGCGCCGGCATCAGCCAGCGGAATCCCTGTGCCAGCAATCCTTCCACATTCTTCGTATCCACATGAGGATGGCCGCAGGGCACGTTGTACTGCTTGCAGATCGCCAGCACCTCGTTGATCGCCGACGCGACCGTGGGGTGGTCGTACTGACGCGGATGGCCGAGATCCTGCGACAGGTCGCCCTCGCCGATCAGCACCACTCCGATCCCCGGCACCTGTTCCAGGATCTTCGGCAGATTTGCGATAGCGCGCTTTTCTTCGCACATAATTACCACGAGGATCTCGCCAGTCGGATCGAGCGGCCAGACATCGGCCCGGCGGTAGTATTCCGCCGCGGTGAGGCCCCAGTAGCGGGCGGCGGCTGTCGGCGCGTCACCGCGCTGGCCGGGTGGGTCGTAGCGCGGTGCCTCCGGCGGGCGCGGATAGCGACAGGCGACGACGGCATTGCGAGCCTCGTCCACCGTGCTGACATGTGGCCAGACCACGCCGTAGACGCCGACATCCAGCACCTGCTTGGCCATCCACTGGCTGTGCTCCCCCCCATTCGGCGGAATGCGGACGAACGGGGTAACCACGGGCGCGAGGCTGCCCGAAGTGGCGATCTGCCGCCGATTCAGCATGTACTGCAGGCAGTGGCGCAGCGCGGTAATGTCGTATGGGTTGTGCTCCATCTCGAACACCACCGCATCGTAGGGCGCGCCGCCGGCCATGAGTGCAGCGCCGATCTCCGGTGGCGCGAACGTCGCAAAGGCAGGTGAGCCGGCTTCCAGCGCTCGGATAGCGCCGTTCAGGCGGGGAACGTCAGTTGCCATGGCGTGTTGCTCCTGCAGAATTAACTTGTAGAGCCAGTATTCGAATTGATGCCCAATCTTCGGTCGAGTTGACGGCTCACCCAACCAACCTTGCGACCGGGATCATGCGGCTATCATCGCACTGCTTTTGGGGTTACCCTCATTGTGGCAGCAATGACGGCAGCGAGAACCAAGAAGCCCGCAACAACCATCAGTGCAATCGAGAAGTTTCCCGTCGAGGTCTTGACGGCACCAATAAGCCAAGGACCGATTAGGCCGCCAAATTGCGCGATCGTGTTGACGACCGCGATCGAGACGGCGGCCGCCACTCCGGTCATGAAAGACGCATTGAGACTCCAGAAAAGCGAATTGCCAGAATTCATGCCCAAGCCTGCCAAGCATAGAAAGAGATAGGCCAACACCGGGCTCTGTACCAACGCGCTCCCCAGCATGCCTACAGCCCCTATTACGTAAACGAAGGCGAGATGCAGCTTGCGATCGCCCGTACGGTCTGAGCTAAAGCTCACTAAGATGGTACCCACCACGCCCAGCAGCGGCGGCACCGCCGACAGAAAGCCAATTTGCAAGTAGGTAAGGTTGCCCATACTCTTGATGATCAGGGGTAACCACATAAGCATTCCGTAGATACCGACGAGCGCGCAGCCGAACAGGGTCGCAAGCAGCCATACTCGTACATCTCGGATCGAATCGAGTACCGTATATTTGCCTGCGCGCTCAAGCTCTGCCCTTTCGGTACGCAGCTCGGACTCGATCCAGTCGCGCTGCTGCGGCGTGAGCCATTTCGCCTGTGTTGGAGAGTTGGGGAGGTAATACAGCGTAAACAGGCCTAGCAGAATTGTCGGCACGCCCTCAACAACGAACATCCACTGCCAGCCGTGAAGCCCGCCAAACCCGTCGAAATAGGTAATTAGAGCACCCGAAATTGGGCCACCCAAGACAGCGGCAAAAGCGCCGGCAATAATATATCCACCGACGGCCCTGGCGCGATAGCGGGAAGGAAACCAAAATGTGACGTAGAGAGCCATCCCTGGCAAGAGTCCTGCCTCTGAGAGGCCGAGCAGAAAGCGCAGGATATCGAAACTCCGCTCATTCCACACGAAGGCCGTGACGCTCGCGACTGCGCCCCAGCATATAAGAAGTGCCGCCAACCAGACTCTGGCTCCAAGCCGATAGAGGATCAGATTGCTCGGAATCTGGAGGACCATGTAACCCAGAAAGAAAACGCTGGCTCCGAACCCGAACACCACTGCGCTGAAACCAAGCTGCTGATTCATCTGAAGGCCGGCAAAGCCAAGATTTATCCTATCAAGATAGTTAAAGAACATCATCAAGAAAAGGATAGGTATTAGCCGGCCATAGATTTTTCGCATGGTACTGTCCTGCATTTCCTCTACCTGGCTTTTGATGGCTGCACCGTTCATCGGACCCTCCATGGATTCGTTTAACCCCAGATTTTTCAATCGCGGAAATTCCAAGTCAGCGCAGTTGTAATTGTCTAACCTGTGCCCGCGCGCTATCCGAACGCCGTCCTTCACCGTGGAGAGGCTATGCCCGGTATCTGATATTCATTTTGATCTAGATCAACAGCCATGCCTCTGAATCAGCTTAGTGTCATCAGCGACCGTGTGGAGCGCCAGGGTTATTTACGGTTTGCTCACAGATCCACGGGGTTGTTCCGCGATGGTACCAGCGCCTGAGGGCAATGCTTGCTGGAAATGCGACGCGAAAAGACTATTTGCGATCTCAAATTGTCTGGATTAGGTCCCCAAACCCGGGTCAGTGTGGGATTGCAGGTAAGTGACATCAAATATTTCCGGACAAATATCTGTAAGAGTATATTTGTTTAGTTCGCAAGCGCGCGGTGACACCGGGTTTGTCGCGCATGCCTCCTCACACGAGATAACTCGCCGAATCGGTGAATCACATCAAGGAACTTGTCATTATGATCATTGATTGCCACGGGCATTACACTACCGCTCCCCAACAGCTAGAAGAGTACCGGAACCGCCAGATCGCCGAACTCAAGGACGATCCGGCGCACACGGCGTCGGCATGGCCGCTCAACATCAGCGACGACCAGATCCGCGGAAGCCTGGAAAACGCTCAGCTGCGGATTCAGCGCGAGCGCGGCACCGATCTGACCATCTTCTCGCCGCGCGCGATGGGCATGGGCCACCACATAGGCAACGAGAGCACGAGCAAATACTGGTCCGAGACCTGCAACGAGCTGATCCACCGGGTGTGCGGGCTTTACCCGAAGAACTTCGTCGGCGTGTGCCAGCTGCCGCAAACCTCGGGGGTGCGCCCGACGAACTGCATCGCAGAACTCGAGCGCTGCGTGAAGGAGTTCGGCTTCATCGGCTGCAATCTGAATCCGGATCCGTCCGGGGGCTACTGGACCGGCCCGCCGCTCACCGACAAATGGTGGTACCCGCTGTACGAGAAAATGGTGGAGCTCGACGTTCCGGCGATGATCCACGTGAGCGGATCCTGCAACCCGAATTTCCACGCCACCGGGGCGCATTACATCAACGGCGACACCACTGCATTCATGCAGCTCATCACCGGGGACCACCTGTTCAAGGACTTTCCGACGCTGAAGTTCATCATCCCGCACGGCGGCGGGGCGGTGCCGTATCACTGGGGCCGTTACCGGGGCTTGGCGCAGGACATGGGCCGGCCCCCGCTGAAGGAATTGCTGCTCAACAACGTGTTCTTCGACACCTGCGTCTACCACCAGCCGGGGATCGAACTGCTGCTCAAGGTGATTCCTGCGGACAACATTTTATTTGCCTCCGAGGTGGTGGGCGCGGTGCGCGGCATCGATCCGGAAACCGGTCACTATTACGACGATACTAAGCGCTATATTGACTCTGTCGACTGGCTGAGCGCGGCCGATCGGGAAAAGATATTCCACGGCAATGCGCGCCGCGTGTATGGCCGTTTCGGCGCACGCAGTAAGCAAGCGGTCAAGGCGTGATTCCCGGGGGCGATAGAACTAGCGCTAACGCCGAACCAGGACGATTGGTGCCCTTTCTTCCACCTAAATGGCTCCTCGACGAGGACTCGCGCCAAAGGTAGAACCAGGCGCTCGAATTTGGGTCTGCGGGAATGACCCCTTGTGGCGTAATCGGACAGTCGATCTACGCCGGGCTTTGTGTCTCCATCGGGTCGACTCCAGCCTGTCACTCTCAAAAAACGAGCGTCTGCTGACAGTCTTTAACGGCCCTTTAGCCACGGAAGTACTTGAATCCACGGCCACAGGCCGGTTCAGACTGGTTGCGGACGCTCAGTTTTCGCGGCTGTAAGTCCGTACCAGACCGTTGCGGTCATTCGAGCGTGTTCCTGGACAACAAATCTTTTGACCAAAAAAGAAACTTCGCCGAAGCGGTGTGTGCGTAGCGGTGGCTGTGCACCGTTGTTAGGATAGAATCGTCGGAACTATCTTGGAAATTAAGTCAAATTATGCGATTCGGCTTCGAGAAGATTGCGGTGCCCCCGCGGCAAGGCAAGCCGCGCACTCTCGGGCTCACGATGATGATCGATTGGGGCTTGGGCCTTGCCCGTCAGGCGGACACGCTGGATAGCGCGGGCCTCTACATCGACATGGTAAAGATCGCTGGCACGATCCCTCGCATCATGCCGCGCGAGTTGCTGGTGAAGAAACTCGACCAGTATCGCGAGCACGACATCACGACCAGCACCGGTGGCCTGTTCACCGAGCTTGCCTACAAGCAGGGCACTTTCGCGGACCTGTTAGATGAGGCGAAGGCGGTCGGTTTTGCGGCCGTTGAGATTTCCGACAACTTGGTGCGGTACCCGCCGGGGGTGAAGGCTAAGCTCATTCGGGAGTGCGCGGCGCACGGGCTGAAGGCCTACGGCGAAGTCGGCAGAAAAGAGGGCGCTCTCGAGGACGCCGATTTTCTTGCCGACATCGACGATTGCCTGGAGTCAGGCGCCGCTGCGGTGTATCTGGAGGCGTACGAACTGTTCGCGCAGGGCGAGATCCGAACCCGGTTGATAGAAGCCATCGCCAAGCGATTCCCCCCGGAGCGCATCATCTATGAACTCCCGGTGGTGATCCTTCCGGGCGTGCACCGCGAGTTCAAGCACCGCATCGCCGCGCTGCTGGTGAAGACCCTTGGCACACAGGTGAATCTCGCCAATGTCGAGTGGGATGAGCTCTACATTACCGAGATCGTCCGTCGCGGCATGGCCGGGGACACCTCCCATCCGCAAGGCGCATACCGGCTCGCGGGCTTCGAGCCCGGGAGCGAGGGATGAACTTGGAGCCAGCCAACACGCTCTTCATCCTCTCCGACGAGCATAACCCGCGTGCTATGGGCGGGGCGGGGCACCCGCTTGCCCACACGCCGAACCTCGATCGTCTCGCTGCGCGCGGCGTGCGATTCACCAATGCCTATACGCCCTCGCCAGTGTGTGTGCCGGCGCGCGCGAGCCTCGCGACCGGTCGATGGGTCCACGAGATCGGCTACTGGGACAACGCCACCGGCTACGACGGACGCGTGCCGGGTTGGGGCCACACCCTGCTCGCCGCTGGTCACCGCGTGGAATCAATTGGCAAACTCCACTATCGCAGTGCCGCCGACCCGACCGGCTTCGGTGCGCAGCACGAATCGATGCATCTTCAGGACGGTATCGGCCAGGTGTGGGGTTCGGTGCGCGACCCGATGCCCGAAACCGTCGGTCCGTCGCCACTCTTCGACAAGCTTGGCGCCGGCAAGTCAGCCTACAATCGCTACGACGAGCGCATCGCTGACGCGGCGGTAGGCTGGCTCGATGAGCGCGCGCGCCACCCGGACTCCAGGCCCTGGGTGCTGTTCGTCGGATTCGTCGCCCCGCATTTTCCACTGGTCGTGCCCGAAGCTTATCTCGCCCACTACTCGCTCGCGCGGATTCCCTTGCCGAAACTCCTGCTCCAAAATGGCTACGTGCGGCACCCGTGGGTGGAGCGCAACGCCCGCCACTGCGATCACGATGCGGCGCTCGGAACAGATGATCGCCGCCGGCTCGCGATCGCGTGCTATCTCGGGCTCGTCACGTTTCTCGACGAGCAGATCGGCCGGAGTCTCCAGACGCTGGAGCAAAGCGGCCTTGCCGCTTCGACACGCGTGGTGTACACCTCCGACCACGGCGATAATCTCGGCGCGCGCGGCATGTGGAACAAGTGCCTGCTGTATCGCGAATCGACGGCGGTGCCGATGATCATTTCCGGACCGGGTCTGCCTGCGGGCGCAATCAGGCGGACCAACGTCAATCTCGTGGATATCCATCCGACTTTGCTGCAGGGCGCGGGCCTGTCGCCTGACCCGGAACTGCCAGGCCGTTCGCTACTTGAACTGGCGGGCGAGCCTGATGATCCCGAGCGCATCGGATTCAGCGAGTATCACGCGGTGGGCGCCGCGAGCAGTGCATTCGCGCTCGTGCGTGATCATTTCAAGTACCACTACTACGTCGGCTATGCGCCGGAGTTGTTCGACCTCGCGGCCGACCCCGAGGAGATGCACGACCTGGCCGGTGATCCAGCGCAGCGGTCACGGCTTGCTGCTTTCGAGCGCATACTGCGCCAGTTACTCGATCCGGAGGCTGTGGATCGCCGGGCGAAGGACGATCAGAATGCGCTTGCGGCGCGCTTTGGCGGCCGCGACATCGCGCTGCGGACCGGCACGCCGGGCGCCACACCTGCCCCTTTCCAATGATGTTTCCCCCATGAAGATCACACTCCTAGGCACAGGCACTCCCCACCCTTCGCTAAAGCGCGCGAGCAGCAGCTACATGGTCGAGATCGGCAACGACGTGCTGCTCTTCGACCATGGCCCGGGCGCTTTTCAGCGACTGCTCGAGTGCGGCGTTCCGGCGACACGCGTGACGCACGTGTTTTTTACCCACCTGCACTACGACCACTGCCTCGATTACCCGCGCCTGCTGCTGCAGCGATGGGACCAGGGCGCTGGCCAGATTCCCGAGCTGCGGGTTTACGGCCCCCCCCATACTGCGCGCATGACCGAGGCGCTGATTGCGGAAGACGGGGCCTTTGGGCCGGACCTGCGCGCGCGCTGCGAGCAAGCGCCGAGCGTCGAGGTCTACCGGCTGCGAGGTGGAACGCCCCCGCGTCGGCCGCCTCGTCCGGTCGTGGAGGAAATCGAAAGCGGCGCGCGCATCGATGGCGGCGACTGGACCGTGCGCGCGGTGAGCGTGCCCCACGCCCAGCCTTTTCTCACCTGCCTGGGCCTGCGCCTGGATGCGCCGGAGGGGTCTTTCGCGTATTCGGGCGACGCCGGCCCTTCGAACGCCTTCGCTCGGCTGTGTGAGAACGTCGACGTGATGATACACATGTGTTACCAGATCTCGGGCTCGGTGCCCGAGGAATGGGCAAAGGGGGCAGCCGGCCACCTAGAGGTGGCACGCATAGCGCAAGAGGCACGGGCGCGAAGCCTCGTGGTAAGCCATATTCCGACGCAGATGGACATCCCTGGCTTGCGCGAACGCCTGATCATCGAAATGGCCGCGATCTACAAGGGAACGATCTATTGGGGTGAGGACTGCATGACGATTCCGCTCACTGGCCCGCAGGGGGCTGGCCACCGCGGCTAATCGCAAGGAGAACAAATTGCGACACCTGCTTATCGCCCTAGCGGCACCCCTCGTCGTGACGCTCGCCGCTCCGGTTGCCGCACAGCCGTATCCATCGAAGCCGGTGCGGATCATCGCGTCCTACCCGGCGGGCGGCGGCGTAGACGTGATGGCGCGGTTAGTCGCGCAAAAGCTCAGTCAGCAGTTTTCTCAGCAGTTCATAGTTGAAAACCGCGCCGGCGCGGGTGGGACGATCGGCGCCGATGCTGTCGCGAAAGCAGCGCCCGACGGCTACACGATTCTCGCAGGCGGCAATCCCGAGCTTACGTTCATGCCCCACGTGATCGAGCGGCTGCCCTATGACCCACAGCGTGATCTGGCCCCCCTCGTCCTCGCAGCAAATGCGCCCTCGGTGGTCGTGGTGCACCCTGCGTTCAAGGTCAGTTCGATGAAGGAACTGCTCGCCCTGGCCCGGGACGTCGAAGTGCCCTATGGCACACCGGGGCGCGGTACGCCGATGCATCTCTCCTTTGAGTTGCTCAACGCCGAGGCAGGCACCAAATTCATCCATGTGCCCTACAAGGGCGGCGGACCGGCGACGAATGATGTCGTCGGCGGCCAGATCAACGTCGCCGTCATCAACGCGCCGCCGGTCCTGCCGCAAATTAAGGCCGGCAAGCTGCGCGCGCTTGCGGTGATGCAGAATGAGCGCAGCGGCCTGCTCCCCAATGTTCCAACCTTCAGCGAGGCGACGGGGATCGAGAACATCGCGGCACCAGCGTGTTTCGCTTTCCTCGCACCCGCCGCAACGCCAGTGGAGATTCGGAATCGTCTGGAGCAGGCAATCCGCCAGGCGCTCAACGAACCCGATTTGCGCGCAAAGCTGGCCGCGATGGGGTTGGACGTGGTTGCCCTTCCCGCCACCCGCTTTGCCGGAATCATCCGTGCCGAAAGCGCCTACAACGCGCAGACTATCCGGCGCCTCGGCTATAAGCCAGAGTGACCTCTTCTCAGATTTAGCGACGAAACGTAATACCAAATATCTTCGGCAGGCGCGTTGGCGGGTGCGACGATTGCCCAATCGGTTCGTAAGCTGCAGCCTAAATCAGGGCATTGCGAATGACTGGTCCTGGGCCGGGTGCTGAAGTACATCCAGCCAAGGCCAGTGGCCGGTTTCGCTGCACAGCGGTCAAAATCGAGTAGCGATTGAAGAGCCTGACGCGGATGACCGGTTTGGAGTAGTGCCACTGGTTCAATGTCTGCTATCGAGCGACATACTCCAGAGGCAGGTCATGGCCGATAGGGTGAATTCGCGGTTGAGCCCGTAAGCTGCCGCTCGCCATTCGGGATAGCTGGTCGGGGTCCGTAATGGGGGCTACCAGGAGCGCCTAGAACGGCGTCCCTTCCCCCAGTTTTTTCAACCCCCGCAACCACCAAGAAAGTCTCCCAGCCTCCGTTTCGACGCTAACCGTGGTTAGCGCAGGTCAGAAAACGTGGCTAATTGACGGTTTTCGCTCCCTGAGCTACCAGTTGAAGACCCCGGCACGCATAGGCGGAGGCTCGGCCACAAACGCGATTTACGGCGCGCAGATGAGTGCATCGACAAAAACCGCTGCGAATGTCTGCTTCCAGAAACGGCGAACTGACGGTTTCGAAACACTGCGGACTATGGCGACCAGATCCACCAACGTCGCTAATGCAGCGTTTCCAGCCGCTGGCCTTAGCTATTGGTACTTCAGCACCAAGGCCGGAAACGGACAGTCGCGGATGACACATTCTCAAACTGCGTCGCAAGTAATTCTCAATTCAACTAATACCAAGACTCCATCTACGGTAGCCATGCTAGTGCTACTATAAGTCCTCAATTTCTTAATTATGTGAGTAAAAGAGATGACCGCCACAAATCGATATTGCTTCCACGTAATTTGCGGCATTTTATTATCATGTGCCGTGGCTTCAGCCTTCGCCCAATCTGACAAGGTCTCCGATGGTGTGGTGAAAATTGGCGTGCTGACTGATATGGCGGGATCGACTTCCGATATTACGGGAGAGGGCTCGGTCATCGCCGTCAGGATGGCGGTGGAAGACTTTGGTGGAAAAGTGTTAGGCAAGCCCATCGAAGTCATTGTGGCTGACCATCAGCAGAAGGCGGACGTGGCCAGTAGTATCGCTCGCAGGTGGATTGATGTCGAGAAAGTGGACGCGATTGTTGAGTTGCCCAATTCCAACACCGCTCTTGCTGTGGCCGGCATCGCCAAGGCAAAGAACCGCATTGTCATCGTGAACGGCGCTGCCAGCGACAGGTTAACCAACGAGGAGTGCACGCCCGTCACGGTGCATTACACCTACGATACCTATTCGTTGGCGAATAGCACCGCGCTGGCAATCTTGAAGGAAGGGGGAGATTCCTGGTTCTTTCTGACTGCAGACTACACGTTCGGCACAACCCTGCAGCAGGAAACAACGAATGTGATTACGGCCAACGGCGGCAAAGTGCTGGGCTCCGTGCGTCATCCCCTCAATGCAAGCGACTTCTCTTCTGCCATATTGCAGGCTCAGCAATCAGGGGCAAAGGTGATCGGGCTGGCAAATGCCGGCGGCGATACCATTAACTCGATCAAGACGGCAAAGGAATTCAAGATTACCGATTCAGGCAAGCAACGCCTCGCAGGATTGCTCCTCTACATTACCGATATTCATGCTCTTGGTCTGGAAACCGCACAGGGCCTGCTGCTCACTGACGCATTTTACTGGGACTACTCCGATGAAACTAGAAAGTGGTCGCGACGATTCTTCGAGCGGCGAAAGAAAATGCCAACTTCGATTCAGGCTGGAGACTACTCATCAACAATGCATTACCTGAAGGCGATTCAGGCCGCCGGGACGGATGAAACTGGTGCGGTTATGGCGAAAATGAAATCCATGCCAATCAATGATTTCTTTGCCAAGAATGGCAAGATCCGCGAGGATGGCAGGATGGTTCATGACATGTACCTACTACAAGTTAAAAAACCGTCCGAGTCGAAATACCCATGGGATTACTTCACGGTCAAGTCCGTGATACCTGGTGAACAGGCGTTCCGGCCGTTGTCGAAGAGCGTTTGCCCCTTGCTCAAAAAGTAGCATTGTGGAGGAAGCCGCCGGTAGGAGGTGGTTGAGATAATCGCATTGGCGCCATCGTTGGAGGGAAGACAATGAGCAGACCGATAGTAGTTTCCGCCATTCAGATTACGGCTGTTGATGGCGAGAAGGATGCCACCGTCGCGAGAATGATGCGATTCCTTGATGTCGCTGGCGAGCGCGGATCGAAATTGGTCGTCCTACCTGAAGTATGGACAGGACTAGGGTACAGCACCAAAACTTTTCATAAGGAGATAGCAGAAGCGATTCCGGGGCCAACCACAAAGCTATTAGCCGAGAAAGCCAAACGCTTTGGGATGACGATTATCGGTTCGATGTATGAAAAGCTTGGCGATCGCTATTACAACTCCTCTCCAGTCATTGCGCCGGATGGTCAGATTCTTGGCAAGTACTGGAAAACGCATCTTTTCGACGCCCCCAACCGAACCGACATTGCTTCTGGCATTCGCGAGTCCGATCGCGTAGACGCTGGGAGTGAACTTCCGGTGTACCAGACTAATGTAGGACCAGTAGGGGTTTCAGTCTGCTCCGATCTTCGCTTCCCGGAGGTCTATCGCGAGCTGGCGCTTAAAGGTGCAAACGTAATTGTTTGCGCATCGGCGTTTCTGTCGCCACGTTTTGACCATTGGGAATTCTTCTTACGGGCCCGCGCTGCGGAGAATCAGTGCTGGGTGATCGCGTCAGGCCAAGTCGGGGTCGAGCCAAAATCTGGAACTGGCTATGTCGGTCGCAGCATGGTAGTAGATCCTTGGGGTGTAATCGTAGCTACGGCGCCAGATACGGAATACTGTCTTACAACAGAAATTGACCTCGATTACATCAACGTGGTCAAGCACCGCTACCCGCTTATGGATCAGCGACGTCCAGAACTATACGGTGACATCGCGAAAATCAGATCAAAGTGAATATTGTATTGCGCGTTGTATTCGGAACGCCTACTTCCCGGTCTGCGTGGAATATTTGTCACCGGAACCCTTAAATAAGTGTTGGCAAGCGCCCGTGACCTAGTCGTAAACTGATGTCGCAATGCGGCCCCAAGGAGGTGTTGCTTAGCCGACAGCGGCAACGAGGGCGAAGGTTCGCCTGCCACCTGTCACTCTCAAAACTGAAGGCCCGGTCACAGTCTGAAGCGGGCATAGCGGGTTCATTATGGCAGCGGTCGGTTGTGGTCGATAAAGTGAATTCGCGATCGAGCCCGTAAGTCGCCGCTCGCTGTTTGGGATGGTTGGCCGGAGCCCGTCATGGGGGCTGCCAGGAGCGCCTAGAACGGCGCCCCCAGTTTTTGCAACGCCGCGCAATCGTCAACAAAGCCTCACCGGCTTCGTTTCGACGCTAATACCAATTATGTGAGGTCAGAATCACATAATGCGGGCGGTGAGAGTGGGCCGCGAGCAAGAGCTGTTGACCCCGACTGGATTCGTGAAATACGCGATCAGCGTGCGCACGCTGGCGTAGCGTTCTTTTTCAAGCAATGGGGCGGTCGGGTTCCCAAAGCTGGTGGCAATACCCTTGACGGGCGCCAGTGGCTCGACTATCCGAATATTCCGGGCCTGACTTCAATGCCGGAGCGGACCGGCAAAACTGCCTGCGGTGCTGACCTGCCCCCTTTAGCCGTACCAGTCATTTGGCAGGAAGTCCGGTTGTAATGT
>OBLU010001008.1_pt1 | contig 26269 bp, 24 predicted proteins | sample 1518681 | NCBI WGS metagenome assembly OBLU01 (sample SAMEA3539304, study PRJEB22396) | soil metagenome | biome: tundra; feature: field; material: soil | place: USA | collected 2010-05 | depth 0.15 m
AGGACATCTGGAACGACGAGGATTTCTGGCCGGAACGGCTTTATCGCCGCGACCCAATCAAGGAACTCATCGGGCAGGGCGCGGAAATCATCCTTAACATTGCCGCGTCGCCGTGGCACGACGGCAAGGAAAAGACCCGGCTCGCCATGCTGCAGCGGGTGGCCCGCGACGAGCGCGTGCCATTGGCCCAGGTCAATCTCGTCGGCGCGAACGACGAATTGATTTTTGACGGCCACAGCGTCGCGCTCAATCGGCGCGGCGAACCGCTGGCGTTGGGCCGGGGATTCGCCGAGGATGTTTTGATTGCGGACCTGGAGGTTGATTCGCCATCAATGAAAATTGAATGGCCGGCGCGCGAAGAAAAAATGTTTTCCGCGCTGTCGCTGGGCATTCGCGATTACGTTCACAAATGCGGGTTCAAGTCGGCCCTGGTCGGCCTGTCCGGCGGCATTGATTCCGCGCTGGTGGCGGTGCTGGCGGCGGACGCGCTCGGCGCGGACCAGGTGCTCGGCGTCTCGATGCCCGCGCGTTATTCGAGCGAAGGCAGTTTGAGCGATGCCGAGGTGCTCGCGAAAAATCTCGGCATCCGTTACGAAGTTTTGCCGATTGAATCCGTTTTTCAATCGGTTGAAAAACAACTGGCAAAGGTTTTTGCCGGAACCAAGCCGAATGAAGCCGAGGAAAATGTCCAGTCGCGGCTGCGCGGCGTGACCTTGATGGCACTGTCGAACAAATTTGGGGCGCTGGTGCTGACGACCGGCAACAAGTCGGAAATGGCCGTCGGTTATTGCACGCTTTACGGCGACATGTGCGGCGCGCTGGCGGTGATTGCGGACGTTTTCAAGACGGACGTTTATAAAATCGCGCGCTGGGTCAACTCCGACCCTGCGTCGCGAGCGGGTCGCGAACGCGAAATCATTCCCGCCGCTTCAATCATAAAACCGCCGAGTGCGGAGTTGCGGCCAAACCAAACGGATCAGGATTCACTGCCGCCCTACGAAACGCTGGACCAAATTCTGGACGCTTATGTCGTGAAAAATCTGGGCAAGGAGGAAATCATCCGGCGGGGGTTCGACGCGGCGGTGGTCAACGACGTGATCAACAAAATCAATTTCAGCGAATATAAACGCCGCCAGGCCGCGACCGGCTTGAAAGTGTCGCCGCGCGCCTTCGGCATGGGCCGGCGCATTCCCATCGCGCAACGATTCCGAACAAAATCTTGACAGGGAAATGGCTGTAACCTAGGCTTTATAGCCAATAACTCGGAAATTGTTTCATGACCATTCTAATTCTGGCATATATTGATCCTGGATTGGGCGTGTTGCTCTGGCAAACCATCATAGCGGCTTTTGTCGGCTTCCTGTTCTACCTGAAAAAAACCCGGCGGTGGATTGTGGGTGGGTTTCTGAAAATGTTCGGGCGCAGCCAGAAACCTTCGGACCCCGTTGCGGAAATTCCCGCCAAAGAAACAATGAAAGCCAAATCTGATGTCCGGTGATGCCACAGTCCGCGCCATCATTTCGCGATCCGGCGGGTTGTTGTTGTTCCTTCAATGGCCGCGTGCTGCGCTTCGTTGCCACGGATGCCATTTCCGAATTCGAACAATTCCTGCAAACCAATTGCGCGCGCCAGTTCCTCGCGCGGAAACAATTTGTCTCCACCCGCCGCCTGAACGAAGATGAAGCCGCCGCGCTTCGCGAATCGCCGGAGTTGCAGCCGGTTTTCCACGCGCAGCCCAAGGGCGCGATCTTTGAGCACGAGCGGATTCCTTTTCCAAGTTATCCGCACGAATGGCCGCCCGAAATGCTTTGGGCTGCCGGTCGTTTGACGCTCGAACTCGCCCAAGCCGCGCTCGCGGATGGATTCGGGTTGAAGGACGCCACCCCGCGTAATGTTTTGTTTCGCGGCAGTGAACCGGTCTTCATTGACGCGCTGTCGTTTGAACGCCGCAACCCCGGCGATCCGATTTGGAAACCGCATGCGCAATTTGTCCGCACGTTTCTTCTGCCGCTGCTGGCCAACCGCCGGTGGGGTTTGCCGTTGGCGGAAATTTTCACGACGCGCCGGGACGGACTTGAGCCGGAGGATGTTTACCGCCTCTGCGGGCCGCTGGAGAAAATCAAGCCGCGAACGCTCTCGCTCGTCTCCATTCCCACCTGGCTGTCGCGCCGGGCCGACCCGGACGATCAAAAAATTTACCAGCCGCATTTGCTGGCGAACCCGGAAAAGGCGCAGTTCATCCTCGAATCGCTTTTCAAGCGCCTGGAACGAACGCTGGATTCGCTCAAGCCGGCCGCGCAAAAAAAATCGGTGTGGTCGGATTACATGGCCACGCACAGCTACGACAACCCGGCGTTTGCGGCGAAGGAAAAATTCGTGAACGAGGCGTTGCGCGAGTTCAAACCGGGGCACGTGCTGGATGCGGGCGCGAACACCGGCCATTTCAGCGCTCTGGCGGCCCAAGCGGGCGCGGAGGTGGTGGCGGTGGATTTGGATGCGGCGTGCGTCGGCGCGATCTGGCGGCGCGCGCGCGAACAAAAACTGAACATTCTGCCGCTGGTCTTGAATCTGGCGCGCCCCAGCCCGGCGCTCGGCTGGCGGAACGGCGAGTGTCCGTCATTCCTGGACCGTGCGACGGGCCTTCACCGCGACGGAGCGGCTTCGTCCGCGCCGGCCGGCGCGTTCGACGGCGTGCTGATGCTGGCGTTGATCCACCATTTGCTGGTGACGGAACGGATTCCGCTTGAAGAAATTCTGCGGCTGGCTTACGATGTAACCAATTCGTTACTTGTGATTGAATTCATTGACCCCAAGGATGATATGTTTCGTCGCCTGACACGCGGGCGCGAGGCTCTGCATGCTTCGTTGAACGCGGCGGCGTTTGAACGGGCCTGTTCGGCACACTTTGAAATTGTCCGCTCACTGGCGCTGCCGGGCACCCAGCGCCGGGTGTATTGCCTGAAACGAAAGGGTGGGGCAAGTTGAGCGGCACGCCCCAGAACGCTTTCGCAGAAGATCACGCGGCAGCCACGATTCCACTGCCGCATTCGCTCAAGCAAAAGATCAAGGATGGGCTTGTGACGCTGTCGCTGGCGAACTTATGTTTCATCAAGGTGGGCTTTGATTTGGTGAACGACAAGGGGCGGTGCTTCAACAAATTGCCAGTCACGACTCCGATGCTTCTGGCCCTGGCGGTCAACATATTCTGGCTGGCCCTGCTGGCCTGGCTGATGATGCAAATATTGCGGCGGTTTTCCAATGGACTGCTGCATTTGATCACGCACCTGTTGTTTTTTGTTTTGTTGCTGTTGCCGGTGGATTTTATCCGGCTGGAATTAACCCGCATCTCGGATTATCAGATCATCGCCTTTTTGGAGCAACCGGCGGTGATGGTCTGCGGGCTGGCGCTGCTGGCTCTGGTCGTCTGGAAACACCGGCTGATCGCCAGGGTCGCGGCGGTGACGGTGGCGGTCCTGTCGCCGCTGGCCGTTTTCCTGTTCTTAAAAATCACGCTGATTTGTCTGGGCGTGGTTCAACTGAAACAGTGCGGCAACCAGGTTTTATTGCCGCCACCCGGCCCGGTCCGCGCCGGCCAACCGCGCGTGGTGTGGATCATTTTTGATGAAATGGATTACCGGCTGACGTTCGAGCAGCGCCCCGCCGGCCTGCAACTGCCGGAATTCGACCGTTTGCGCCAGCAATCATTGTTTGCGACCAGCGCCTATCCGCCCGGCGACTTCACGCTTTTGTCGATGTCATCGTTGATTCTGGGCCGGAGCTTTTCGGCGGTCAGCAGCGAAGACGCCTGCGATCTTTCCGTCACGCTTGCCGACACGGGAGCGACGGTCCCTGCCAGCGGGCTGCCTTCGGTGTTTTCCGAAGCGCGCAAGCTCGGCGTCAACACCGCCCTGGTGGGCTGGTATCTTCCGTATGACCGGACCTATGGCCAGGCGCTGAATTTCTGCGCCTGGGCTCCCGCGCCCATATTTGAACCGGCCCGGAGCAAAACTTTCGGCGACAACCTCTGGCAGCAATTTGATTCATTAAGCGAGACGATTCACCTCCGGCGGATGTTCGTAGATCTGCACCGCGACAGCCTGGCCAACTCGCTCGGACTCGTCACCAATTCCATTTACGGCCTGACGCTGCTGCATTTGCCCGTGCCGCACAAACCGGGAATCTATCTGCCGGACAAGGACAAATGCACCATCTGGGGAATGCCCAAAACCACCGGCTACTTCAATAATCTGATGCTGGCCGATCACGATTTCGGCAAACTCCGCCGCGCCATGGAATTGGCGGGCCAATGGGATAAAACCTGGGTCATCCTCAGCGCCGACCATTCCTGGCGCGAATCCGGGTTGTATGACAACCAGCGGGACAAGCGCGTGCCCTATCTCGTCAAGCCGCCCGGCGCAACCGGCACCATCGTTTACACCAAGGAATTCAACACCGTGCTGACGCACGATCTGATTCTCGCCATCCTGCGTGGCGAAATCACCAACCAGAAAAATGTGGCGGACTGGATCGACCTTCACGCCGTCGAGATTATCCCGAAGACGAGCCCCAGTTCGAATTATTGACGCGACGAACGGAATTATTCGTCCGGCATTTGCCCGGAGCCGGATGATTTGCTACAAATCCCGAGTGAAATTTTCCATTATCACGCCCAGCTTCCGCAATTCGCGCTGGCTTAAGCTCTGCATCGCCTCCGTGGCCGACCAGCCGGGGGTCGAACTCGAACACCTCGTGCAGGATGCCTGCTCCGACGACGGCACGCAGGACTGGCTGCCGCGTGACCGCCGCGTGCGCGCGTTCATCGAAAAGGACGGCGGCATGTATGATGCCGTCAACCGCGGTTACCGCCGCGCGACCGGCGACATCCTCGCCTACCTGAACTGCGACGAACAATATCTGCCCGGCGCGCTCAAAACCGTTCATGACTTTTTTGAAGCGCATCCCAAAATCGAAGTCGCGCTGGCCGGCACCATCGTCACTGACGGCGAAGGAAAATACATTTGCCACCGGCATTCGCTGGTGCCGCATCCGCAGCACATTTGGTTCCGATTCCCGGTTCTCACCAGCTCGGTTTTCATCCGGCGGCGGGTCATTCACGAGCGCGGCCTTTTCTTCGACCCGCGCTGGCGCGACCTCGGCGATTTTCACTGGGTGCTGGCGCTGATGAAAAACAAGGTGCCCATGGCCGTTTGCGACCACTTCACCTCCGTTTTCGCCGACACCGGTGAGAACATGAATCTGAAACCGAATGCGATTCGCGAAAAAAATGAAACGGCGGCCATGACGCCAGGTTGGGTGCGAACGCTCAAGCCGGTTTGGATCGTGCATCATCGCCTGCGCCGGCTGGCCGCCGGCCATTTTTCATTAAAGCCGTCGAGCTACTCCATTTACACGCTGTCAAGCCAGGAGCAGCGCGTGCGATTCGACGTGCCCAAGCCCACGGCCGTCTGGTGGAATCGTCTGTAATACCATTTCCCGATAATAATCGGCGCCTATTCCAGACGGTAGGGCCGCGCTGCCACGCGGCCACTTGGCCCGGCGGTGCAGCTCCGATAGATCGCGAGCAGGCAGCGCCGCCCTACCCATTGCACCGATTGTCTCTGGGAATTGGTATAAGCCTGAAACCACTGAAAGTCAGTGGCGGAGGTGAATTTTCACAAGCGCTTCAACCCGCGGCCAAACTTCTTCCTCGCCAATATTCCACAAACAATGCGGCGTTGGAAACCGGCAGTAGTCCGAACAGGGTTTGTAGGGACACGCCTTGCCTTCAATCCATTCCGCCACCGGATGCAGGGGCGCGAACCATTCCGGCAATTGCGGCCCGAAAATGGTAAAGGTCGGCACGCCGCAAAAGGCCGCCAGGTGTCCGGGGCCGGAATCATTGCCGATGAATGCCCCCGCTTGATCAATCAACGCAAGCAATTCGGTCACGGTGGACGGCGTCGCCACATTGGTCTCGCCCGCGCGCAACCACCAGGCGCGTTGGTCCGAGTCGCAGGCAATGAGTGCCGGGATGTTTTCCTGGCGCAAACGCGCCGCGAGCTGCTGGTAGCGTTCCAGCGGCCATACACGAACGGGCTGTCCGGCCCCGCTGTGAATCAAAACGGTTTGGCGGGCCGGCACGGCAGGCGGAGAGATTTTATCGCGGGCCGGAAGCGGGACGTTCAAGGCGCGGGCGACGGTGCGCCAGGATTCATAGCGGTGCGCCTGGGGTTCGGGGCGCACGAGCGGTTGCGTCAAAAAAACCTGGCTGTGCATGCGCGGAAAGCCCAGCCGGTTTTTTGCGCCAAGCATTTCCAACAGCAAATGATCCCGCGGGTCCCAGCGCGCGGAGAGGCCGAAGTCAAAACGTTCAGCCGACAGGCGGCGGCTTAAATGGGAGATTTCCTGCCACGGCCAGCGCCAAAGCTGGTATTTGTTTTTGAAGGTCGTCCACGGTGCGATGAACGGCGCCACTTTCACCCCGGGCCAAAGCCGGGGTTGTAAATCGAGCGCGAAGGGTTTGGCCAGCAGCGTGACGTCAAACCGCTCCGCCGCCGCGCGCAAAAATGGTGTGGCGATGATGAGATCGCCCAGTCCCCAGAGTTCAATGATGAGCAGTTTGGGTTTCACAGTGAAGTGGGACGCTCAACCGGCTTGGGGCGGGCGCGGGTTCATCGCTGAAAAGCCGGATGCGTTCGCGGGAAAATCCTTGCTGGACGGAGGGGTTCCTTCTTTTGAACCGGTTCCACCGCCGGCTGGCGGACGCCGCCATTCAAACTGACGCTAAACCCAACCAGACTCGCAAAGGTCATCATGTCCGAACTCAAGGCCCCGCCAAAAAACAGCAACCCTGATTTCAGAAACATGGCCAGCAGGATGGCATTGACCAGTTGCAGGGCCGGGTCGCTGTATCGGTAGTTGGCATACAATACCCTCCCGGCCGCAAACAAAAACCCGAGAAAAGCAAGCATTCCCCAGATTCCGAAAGGTATGATCACCGAAAGCCATCCGTTGTGATAATCGGTGGCAAGCGCCAGGCCTTGCTGGCTGGGATCCGTGGCCTTGAAGGATACGTCGGATCCCATCATTTCGAAATCTTCCGCCGTGATGGCGTAACCTTTGCCCAAAAGGAGATGTTTGGGCACCATCGGCAAAAGGGATGTCCACAAATCATATCGCCACTGCATGGTGTTCTGGCCGTCCTGCCTGGCCGTTGGATCCACCGGCAACAAGGGCAAAAACGACAAGGTTCGCTGAACGGTATAAGGAAGTTTTGGCGTCAAAGGAATCATCACCACCATGGCGAACACTCCCATAACCGCAAAAATCGGCAGTAACTTTGTCCGATGCAATCCTTCCAAAAAAAACTGGATCACCAAAATCAGTCCCAAACCAACCAGCGTCGAACGGTATCCGCTCAAAAGGGTGAGTGAAAAAAACAGGATAAACACCGCTAGACGCCACCGCTTGCCGGACAGAAAAATACCCCGGATTCCGTAGCGGGCCAGCAGATAGCAAATGATGGCGGTGGAGGCCACCGCCGTGCCACCCAGACGATAGATTCCTTGATCAAAACCGGTGTCATAACGGGAGCTGGGCGGGAAAAACAAAAAAATGAAATTGAACGCTGAAGGCAACATGCCGTAAAGGTCGCCGATAAAATAGGTCATCCCACCCAGGAAAAATAATGCCACCGCCCACTTTGCTTGATGGCGCGGAATGCGATGGGCCGTCAACGCGAAATAACTCATGATGGCACACAGCACAAAAATATACTTCCTGCCGCCATAGACTTCGCTGCCCAGCATCCGCAATCCGAATCCCCCGGTCATCTTGGCCGTGAAAAGGACTACCCCGACCAGGCAGACCAGCGGCCAGGTCACTTGGGGCACGCCGATGAATCGTTTCTCCGAGCTTAATGCCCGCTCCAAAACCGAGATGCCCAGGCTCAATACCACCGTGACCAGCCACAAATTGGGGCTTCCCTTCAGGAAAAACACCACCATGCTTGCGTTCAAACTGAACAATAACAGCCAGTAGTGCCAGCGGAGCAGCAGCGGGAAAACCAATACGAATCCCAGAACGCCCACATACGCAAACGTCGAATAATCCAGCGGATTGGTCAGCAGATAGCCGATAAACAACGCCAACGGCACAATCACCGCATACGTGATGAGCCATTTCAGGATTGCCGAAGAGTCATTCATTGGCCCGCCAATTATAAGTGTAGAAAGCCATCATGCAACATCGCTCATTCTATACCTCATTTCGTCAGCGTTCGGCAACCGGATTGTTTTGTCCGTGGTGTCGTAATTTGGTGGCAGGGACATCGCGCTGAAGCCGTGTCAAAACTTGTAGCAGCGGACGTGAGTCCGCTCCAATCTCATGCGAAATCCAGGAAAAGTGAGCCGACTCACGTCGGCTGCTACGATGAGAGGAGTTTTGAGACGGCCTTGGCGCGTCAATGCGTAGCGACGACGGCTCACGGGGGACGCTCGCCCCACCGAAAACTGAAAGTGTACCACCACCCTTTTGTCGGGACCGAAACCTGTCCATCCACCTTAATGCGCCATGGCCGGCCGGGTGTTGATGACCTCGCGATAAACCTCAAGGTGTTGCTGCGTGTAAATTTTAGGATGATAACGCTGCCCCATGATGGTCGCGGCGCCAGCCGGACTGGGATGCCCTTCTTTGATCCATCCGGCAATGGCGTCCGTCAATCCCGCCCAGTCGTCCTTCCCGAACAGTTCCGCGCCCGGCGCTCCATTGGCAATTTCCTTGATTCCACCCGCTTGCGTTCCAAAAAACTTCAAATCGCGGGCGAACCCTTCCGCCACCACGCTGCCAAACGCCTCTTCGGTCGGGAAATGAATCATCCCTGATGCCGCGTCAAAGCACTGGACCATGCCTTGATGAGACGGTGTTCCCAAATAACGGGCATATCCGGCCGTTGCCATCGGTTTTATCCGCTCCAGAAACGCCGCTGCGTAAGGTTCGTTGGGATTGCTAATATGACCCACAAACCGGAATTCGAATTTCAATCCCCGGCGATGGAGTGCCTCGGCCACATCCAACAGTTCCAGTTGGCGTTTCCGCGGACTGATGACCCCGGCAATCACCAACGCACCCTCGCGCGGACCCGAATGCGTGGGCGGTTGAAGAAAAAGACCCCGTAACCCGGGATAAATCAGCCAGGTCTTCCGGGCGCGGGGGCGGACCAGCCCTTCCGTATAGAGCGAGTTGCAAATCACCCCATCCGTACGCGGAAGAATGAAATTCTCCAGCCGGGCCGCCAGCCAGCCGAAACTGCCGATTCTCGCCCGGTTGAGGCGCGCCAGTTCAGCCATGTTGCCCGCAATGGCCACGACGTTGGGAAAACCGGAAAACACGGCGCTGATGGCGCCTTCCCGCTCCGTTCCCACTCCTTGCACGATGTCCGGCTGGATTTCCCTCAGTTTCCGCCGGGTGGCGCGAACGCATCCCTGGTAAAACGTCCGCATCCAGCCGAGCTTCGGCACATGCAGGCTGTAAAACCAGATGTTGTCCGCCAATTTGTCCGGCGACTGCATCGGCTTTTGCGTGCAGGAGAGCAGATGCAGCTCCACTTCCGGCATGGATGCCACCCCTTCGATCATCGAATCAACGCCCGTGCCGAAGCGGGGCATGGTTTCATGGTAAGTGCGCTCGTTCTGGCGGCTGTCAATTGAAACCAGGGCAATTCTCATCCGGTAGCAATTTAATAGCAGAACCATTCAATTCATTGAAAGCACAAACAATCGTCCGCCTCCCGTGTGTTTCGGGGTGCATTCGGGCACTGCCACCGATCTGTAGCGGCAGGCATCCTGCCGGCCGTAGCCGGCGGCATCCCTGCCGCCCGGGCCACAAGACCGAACCCACGTCATGACCCCGCTTCCACATCAGACCACCCGGCTGGAAGCCGGGTCCCGCACTGCGGGAGCAGCCAGGGATGGCTGCCGCTACCGGGGCAGTGCGCCGTGCGCTCCACCACCCATTTTTGGAGGCTGGACAAACCGGAACCAATTAATAGCATCAAAAATGGTGTTCGGACTGACACTCGACCCGGCGCAGAAAAAGTCCGTTATAAATTTATGTCGCAAACTCTGAAAAAACTCGGACGCAAAGCCGGCGTGGTTTTGCGCGGGGGATGGCGTCCGGTAATGGATCGTTGGCGGTTGCAGAAGCGAAACCATGACCGGTTTGACCAGGGGGCGATCAAAAAAGAGGGTTATTACAGTCAGCATGGTCAGGACAAATGGGTGGTTGAGAACATCTTCAAACGCCGCCGGGGTGGTTTTTTTGTGGACATCGGCGCCTATAACGGCGTTGACATCAGCAACACCTATTATTTGGAGCAACAACTGGGCTGGTCGGGTATTTGTGTGGAGCCGATACCGAAATTGTTCGCCGAAGTGGCGCGGAATAGAAAGTGCGCTTGCGTCCATGGATGCGTCGCCGCCCGCGACGAAGAAGTGGAGTTTCTCGAAGTGGAAGGATGCGAAACGCTCAGCGGGCTGGCAACGGCATTAGCCCAGACCCACGACGAGCGCATTATTGGCCACAAGATCAACAAACTGAAATTGCCCGGTTTCCGGCTGGACACCCTGCTGCGGCGTCACAAGATTCAAAAAGTGGATTTCATGAGCATCGACACCGAGGGGTCGGAAATGGATATCCTGCGCAACTTTGATTGGGGAAAATTTGAAATCCACGTCATCTGTGTGGAAAACACCTATTTCGGCGACCGGTTGCCGGAATTTCTTTATCGGCGCGGATATCGCTTGGATACCATTCTTGGCAGTGACGAGATATACGTGCGCGCCTGATCCGTGAATCTCCAGAAACGAGACCGCAACCAACTTCCATGACCCGGGATTTACAGATCATCCTCGTCAGTCCGAGCGCGCATTATCCCTCACACAACTGGCCCAACACCGTGGCGCTGATGCGCGCCCTGCGGCGAAAAGGTCAAAACGTCCGGGCCGTCATTTTCAGCACGGGCACGGAACCGGTTCCGCCGGACCTGCAAGGCAGTGTTGAGCCGGTGTTTTCCCACATGCCGCCGGGATGGAGACAGGCGGCCGCGGGCAAGTGGCAGGAGCGCCGGTTGGGCGGACTGATGAATGTTTGTGAAACTCTCGCGTGCCTGTTTAAAGCGTTGCGGCTTGGCCGCAGGCATCCCAATACTGTTTTGCATTTCATCGGCGGCTCCTATTGGCTGGTTGTGCTGGCCGCGTTGTGGCTTAAACGCCCCCGTTTTGTTTATTCACTCTACGGCGGCATGTTGTCCGGACCGGCGGGCGGGTTGAAAGCCAGGTTGCGACCGCACTTGAAAAAGCTGTTGCAGCGAGCCGCGGCCACGGGCCGCCTCGAATTCACCTGCGAGAATGAATTCCTCCATCAGGAAATCACGCCCCTCGTCGGCTCGCACATTCATGTCATCCCTTATGCCATTAATGATTCCGAAGCACTGCCAGCACCGGCAGAGGCCCGGCAACGGCTGGACCTGCCGCCGCAGGAAAAGATCGTTCTTTTTTTTGGAACGCACCGCCGGGAGAAGGACTATCACACCGCCTTGAAAGGCTGCCTGGCACTGCCCAATCCCCCGCTGGCGTTGTTCGTCGGGAAGGTGATTTCTTCCAATGATCCCCGCAAAGTGGCGGCCGATTGTCACTATGCCAACGTGCGGATCGTGGATGAATTCGTTCCGGAGGAAATGACGAAATACTATTTCGCGGCGGCGGATGCAGTTGCCTTGCCGTATGAGGCGGATTTTTCACGAGGGTCCGGAGTGTTGATTGAGTGCTGCCGGCATCTGCGTCCAATGATCGCCTCGGCCACCCCTTATTTTTCGGCGTTTTTGGCCCGCTATCAATGCGGCATTAGTTACGTTCCAGGAGACAGCGCTTCGTTTGCCGCCGCAGCGGGACGTTTGCTGGCCGACAGCACCCGTTACCGCGCGGCACTTGAAACGGCACGGCACGACCATTCATGGACAGCAGCGGCGGACCAATATATCAAGCTGTATGGCGGCCCGGTTTGATTGATTCCATGGGTTGTCCCGTCACCGGCGCCGAATCGGCTTGCGTCCGGCACCCGCCTGTTTAAAGCTAATTTTTGCAGCGGGGCCGGATCATTCGGCCACCTGTTCCGGGTTGAGTTGCCCGGATTTTTTATATGAAAACAGTCCTTGTTACCGGTTCAGCCGGATTGATCGGTTCGGAGAGTGTCAAACACTTTGCCCGTGAGGGGTTCAAGGTGGTCGGCATTGACAACAATCTGCGCCAATGGTTCTTCGGCCAGGAAGCCTCCACGCTGGCCAACCGCCAGAAACTCATCGAAACCATCCCGAATTATCAGCACCATGACTTCGACATTCGCGACCGGCAGGCGGTCGAAAATCTGTTCCGCCAGCTTGGCCGGGAAATCGCTCTCATCATTCACACGGCGGCACAACCGTCGCATGACTGGGCGGCACGCGACCCGCACGCGGACTTCAGCGTCAACGCCACCGCAACGCTCAACTTGCTCGAAGCCACGCGCCAGTTTTGTCCCGAAGCGGGCTTTATTTTCACCTCCACCAACAAGGTCTATGGCGACACCCCCAACCGGCTGCCACTGGTGGAACTGGAAAAGCGCTGGGAAATCAAATCCGGCCACGAATACGAACCCGGCATCTCGGAAACGATGAGCATTGACCAGACGAAGCATTCGCTGTTTGGCGCGTCCAAGGTTGCGGCGGATGTGCTGGTACAGGAATACGGTCGTTACTTTGGAATGAAGACGGCGTGCTTTCGCGGCGGGTGTTTGACCGGCCCCGCCCATGCCGGAACGGAATTGCACGGCTTTCTTGCCTACCTCATGCGCTGCACCGTGACCGGCACGCCTTACCGGGTGTTTGGCTACAAAGGCAAACAAGTGCGCGACAACATCCACAGCCACGATTTGGTGAACGCCTTCTGGGAATTCTTCCAGGCTCCGCGTTCCGGGGAGGTCTATAACATCGGCGGCAGCCGCCATTCCAATTGTTCCATGCTCGAAGCCATTGACCTGTGCGAACAGATCAGTGGTCGCAAACTGAAATGGACCTATGTGGAGGACAACCGCATTGGCGACCACATCTGGTGGATCAGCGACGTGCGAAAATTCCAGAACCATTATCCGAAGTGGAAGTTTCAATACGGCCTGCCGGAGATTTTGAAGGAAATCCACCAGGCCTGCCGGGCTTGAAAGAGAAGGTAGGGTCATCGCGTCCACTCTCCGTCCCGCATTGCGGGACTACGGAGGACGGGCTGCGATGACCGGCCGGCGCAGCGCGCCATCCCTACCAAGTTCCCGCTTGCACAAAGACGAAGGGGACGAAATCATTTGTCGAACATGGAATTGAGGCCTGAGCATGTCACCATCGCCGTCACCGTCTATAACCGGCGCGAGTTTGTGCGGGAGGCCATCAATAGCGCCTTAAATCAAACCATTCCCGTAAATGTCATCGTCGTGGAGGACTGCGGGCCGGATACAACACTGCAAAGCTTCATCATCGGCGAATTCGGCGATCGCATCAAATACTTCCGCAACCCAAAAAACCGCGGCCTTTTCGACAACTGGAATGCCTGCATGGATTATTGCGCCACACCCTGGTTGTCGATCCTGCATGATGACGATCAGTTGCGTCCGGACTTCGTGGAAACGATGCTGGGTCTGGCCAGAATCGCTCCCGGCCGGGCGTTATATCACGGCCAATCGGCCGTCTTGCATGAAGACGGAAAAATCGTTCCGCCGCCACTGGTGGCGTGGAAGAATAACTGGCAGGACATGGACCTGATCGAATTGAGCAACCAGGACTTCATTATGATGTTTCCGGGAAATTTATTTTCCGTTGAAGCTGCCCGGTCCATCGGTGGGGTCCGGCCCAATTCGTATTACACCGGCGACTGGGATTTATGGTTCAGGCTCGCCCTGCGTGGTGGCGCGGCGCGGACCGCTGCGGCCGTAGCCGTGGCTCGCTCACACTATGGCGCGGAACGCGGCTCCATCCGCGTGGATCGCATGGGCTGGAGATGGGCGCTGGAAAACGCGCAGCGCAAACGCAACCTCGCCCTGCTCCGGCAGCAAAAGGGCATTCAAGTTCCCTTTGAACGCGCCAAGCACTTGCAGAGAAGCCCAATCCCGTCGCGGGTATTGCTGCAAAATGCTGGTGGATATTCGCGGCGGATGCTGGCTTACAACGCGTGGTTGTTCACCCACAGCACCCCGCCGCACCTTCGTTATGCCGCCTTGCAATGGATGGTGCGATTGTTCGGGCCAAAAGCCCTTCGGGTCTGCTCCGTTTTAGGGAATCGAGTCCATCCCCCCAACAAAAACCAGTAAATGTTTTTGGTTCACTGCATTGGAACTTCGTGATTTTTTAAAACTGATCCACAACTTAGAACAGTTACTACTTGGTCACCGCGCTGATGCGCGTTCGCAATTTTCGATTTCTCCCCGAAGGCTTTCATCTCTGCCTTTGTAAAGTAGCTCTCTGGGTTAATCGCGATTCCATTGTGGTCATAAAGTGAAAGACCTTTGCGATATAATTCACTGCCCCAAAATTGAAAAGCGGAAGAGTCGCACACCCATTTTTCAATTTTCAAACCAGACTGTTCCGCAATCAGTTGGAGACTGGCACGGGTGTAAAGAAACAGATGGCGGGGTGCGTCAATCTGCACCCAATTTTCACGATATTGCTCCCAAGCGTCCGATTCAGGCGTTGGAAACCGAAGCAGGATTTTGCCTCTTGGAGCCAACCGCTGGCGGCATGATTTGAGCATGGTTTGGCCAGACTCGACATGCTCAAAAACATGATGAAGCATGATCAAATCAAATTGTTCCGACAATTGTTCAAGCGACTGTTTTCGGACACGCAACCCGGGCACCACCTCGATATCTTCAGACAAATAAGGATCAACTCCAAAAAGATGATTGAATCCCGCGCGATGCAAAATACTGAGCAATTGTCCGCGGCCACAACCGACATCCAATATGCGCATATCTTTTCGCGTAGGAACATGAACCAGCGAAGCCACGTCTGAACGGGCTGGCGTAATGTGATTGAGCGACTTTCCCCAAATGCCGATTCCAGTCGCCGCCGAAAAATCACGCAGGGCAGCCAATTTTGATTTCCATCCGCTTTGTGGGAATGGCTTTACGTGAAAACTGTAATAGTTAGTCGGGTAAAATCGGCCCAAATCGGCTGGCACGGTGGCTATTTGCAGGCAGCCACAATTCGCACACTGGAAGTATTGAAATTCATCGCCCCAACCGAGCATTTTCTCGCCACAAGCAAACACTCGATTGTGATCACTATTGGCACAAATGCGGCAGGTATAATTCATAACCCTCAACTAGCGGCTTTAAGTGTCATTATTCTGCTTATCGGCTGACTGCTTGCAACCACTAGCCATCAGAATTACACCTAACTTCAAACCTTTTGATTGCTGGCGAATATGCAGCCTCGAAATGGCATCAGGCAAACCTGCGGAAAGATCACTATAGATTCGATCCAAACCAAAAAAACGCCGGAGGTGAAGCTTCCGCGAGAGGGTCATCCCCCACGTTTCCTCAAAAAACTGGTAATGCACCTCGACCTTCGTGAACAACTTTTTGAAGAGCGATACCAATTCTCCCTCTCCTGGTTCGTTAATATGGTATTCGTTCGTCTTGCTTCTGCCCCCGATCCGGCGATACGGAACAGAAATGATTACTATTCCCTCTTGCTGAAGACAGCGATGGATATGTTTAACCCCTGCCCGCCAATCTCCTAGATGCTCTAAAACTTCCAAACACACAATGAAGGAGAATTGATCATTGTTGAAAGGCAGGTTGCGCGCATCCGCCTGGATGATTTCAACTTTTCCTTCGGTCTTTCGACGTGCTTCAACACAGGCATCATGATCAAATTCAACACCGATATAACTGCCGCACTTCGGAAAAAGCTCTTCGGTGAAGGCCCCCAAACCTGTGCCGACTTCCAACACGCACTGGCCAGGGGCCAATCTGGCGAGAACAAAATCATATATGTTCCGATGCAGGGCGGCTGCAAAACGATCTGTACAACGATTAACATCCAAACGTTCCAATGTCATATAAATTCAGAATTATGTTTCCATATTTCCATGATGTAAATGGCGCAGGCGCCAAAATTTTAAACATATCAATGCGTGATGTATTGGCGCATTGACGGCCGCCTCCAGAGTCAATTTTCTTTCGGCCCGCCATTGGTCACGCAAACACCGCAGCGTTCCCATTGTCAAACGCGCCACCGCCGTGCGCCACGGGTGGCTGCGTATTTGCTCCCACTCGGAAGGCCACGCTTCACTTTCCCAGCGCCAGCATGGGAGGTCCGTTGGTTTTCCCAACAGGGATTGCGCGATACACTTGCGCCAGCGATAGGCCTGCTTGCGCATCAAAACGTTGTGAAAACCATAACCTTTGCGTTTGGGCTGATGATGCAAAATTAAATCCAGTGGCTGGTACACGCCGTCCGGCACCATGGCCTGTTCCACCATGCCAAAGAACCTCACCTGTCTCCGGTCGAAAACCAAGATCCGGCCCGGCGGCCATTTGTTCGAAATGGCCCTTCGTCCATTCCAAAAGGGCCAGATGCAGGTGAAGCCGGAGATGCCGGCGGCCGGTTCGGGTGCCAGACGGAACTGACGCAGCCAGACCTTCATCTCCTCGCCGGGGAATTCATCCGCATCGAGCTTTAGAATCCAATCGTTTGCCGCCTGCCCCCAGGCAAAAGGCCAATGCGGTTCCTGCTGGAAGGCGCGCGGCTCTTCAAAAAAGCGTCCACCAGCGGCCTCAACCACGGCCCGCATGTTGGTCTCGTCCGGCCCGTCATGAACCACCACCAGATCATCGTAACAGCCTTCTGCTTTCTGCAAAAGGCGCTCCAGCAAATCACGTTCATTACAGACGCAAACAACTAAGGAGAGGGCAGGCATCGGTTGTTTTTAGCCGGGACCGGCAAGTTGCCGAAGCCGGGCATATTACTGTTCGTTAACGCCGTTCCGTAATTTTTACACATACTTGTTCGCCTTTGCGGTTGTAGTTCAAATATTCAAATTTCAACCCTGCCTGTTCGATAAATTCCTGGAACGCCTTGAATTCTCCCTCTCTCCAGCCGGGATAGTTGAAATATTCGTCAAATACAATCACCGTCCCCGGTTTGATGCGAGGCGCGAGGCAGGTAAAGATTGTCCGGGTGGAAGAATATAAATCACAATCCACATGCAGAAACGCCACGTCGCCGGGGTGCGCCTTGAGAAACTCAGGCAGCGTTTTGTCAAACCAACCCTTTACCAGCGTCACATTCGGCCGAACTTCAGGCAATGCCTTGACCTTGAAATGCCCGGCCCCCAAGCTGTCGCGCCAGCGCTCGGGTAGTCCCTCGAACGAATCGAATCCGTAAACCGGTTGGTCCACCTGCCGGGCGATATGGTTGATGGTGTGGCCGGAAAAGACGCCAAACTCAAGGTAGAGACCTTCCTTGTTCCCGACTTGTTTCAGCCCCAGTGTAAGGACGTCCAGATTGGATTCAACGGAATCCACCTGTGTCAGGTGTTGCTGGACGTAATCAACCGTGTCCGCTAGGGCCCGACGTTGCAATTCGCTGCCGATGTCATGCAAATCAATGTCTTTTCGCCGCTGAAGTTCAAATCGGACGGCCCAACGAAAGGGTGCGAGACCCCAGGTGATAATTGTTCTCAGCATGGTCGGAAAAATAAGCCAACGATTCGGTTTGTCGAGATTGGTTTTGGGACAATCATTTTTTACATCCATTCCGGCATATTATTGAGACAAGCTGCGGACATCCTGGCGCAAATGATCAAGCAAGCACTTGCTCAAGTCCGGAAGCCGATCATATTGGTGCAGCACCGGCATCAACTTGCCGGCGTCATTGATGACGAAGCCTTGTGCGTTCAGTCTAATATCTTCTGGCCGCGTCATTCCACAGGTCATCACCGGCCCCTGCCTGTTATCGTGAACGGTGACATTAGACAGACGGTTTTTATATATCAGGTAATTGTGAATTCCTTGATCCCCGTCAGTTTCGTGCAAACTCCGCGCCTGCATTGTCAGGGAGACCATTTCGGACAGATACTCCATGATGCTGGAGATATCCCCCATAACCGTACCGGCGCAAGAAACTGTTCCACCTCCGATCTCGTCCAGCACCGCCTGACCAAACTGGCTTTTAATCCATCGTATGTGATAAATCTCCCGCCCGATCTTATTGAAACCTTCCTCCAGAAACACGTGCAGCCCGCGCGGGAGGTTCCATGAAAACGGGTCCGCCTGGAAATATACGTCCCGGCAATCCGTTAAAAAGACCCGGTCGAAATCCTGACGATGTTTCCTTAAAAACTGCAAATATAACAAGTGTCTCCGGTAATAAAGGTGAAACACGGCGTGCGCCAGCGTTTCCTTGGCGGCTGGCGAAGCGCCGCTCCTGAAAAACCAGCGCCATATAATCCATAACCGGGACAGCCTCCGTCTAACCAATATCCGTCGGAACCGGAAGGGGACGATCGTAACACCACTGCGGCGCAAACTCGCAATGTCTTCACCTTTCATTCGACTTGCGAAAACCACAATCTCACCCTGATATCCGGTGCGGCGCAGCGAAAGAAGAAAATTCTCGGCGTATTCAAAGCGCACCCCATGCAGAGTGGTCAGGATTACATCACGGCTTGCCATTTAAGATAATCTCAAGGCTATGTTAAAAGCGTGGATGAAATCAAGTCACGTCATGGCCGGGTCCGTTCATGCAAACAAGGATATTCATTTGATTATCGCGCCTTCACCATACGCAACAATGGCCGGCGCAACAGCCATGCCGCCACCAAGCCGCCATGCAACGTGGCGGGGATCAGCAGCCAGTACGAATCGCGTTGGACCGCGAAATAACTCAACGCGAAAACCGCCCCGACCAGACCCTGCGCCCCCGCCTTCAGCCAAGTGTGAGGGCTTAGCCAGCCGCCGGCCTGTAGCAGACGAATGACGTATAAATCCTGTGCCACCAAGGCAATCCGGCTGAATAAAAAACCGTAAGCCACGCCCACCACCCCGGCGGCGTTCCATCCCACCCACACCCCGGCGATGGCCAGCAGGCCGGCGGCGGTATTTGAAATAATCGTCACACCCTGACGATTAAGCGATGCCAGTTGTGCGGTCGAGATGTTGGCCATCGCATTGAGGCAGCACGCTATGAGGACCGGCGTGAGCAACGGGCCGACCTGGGCCGCCGTTGCCAGCCCCAGTTCCAGCCCCATCGTGTGTGTTAGCCAGATGCGGAGCAGCACGGGATGCCACAGACCAACCCAAATAGCCGCCAGCAGATACCATTCAAAGACGAAGGCAAATGTTTCGTTGTAAATTTTCGCGGTCGCTTCGCGTCCGCCATCCACCACGCGGGCGGTATTGAAAAGCACCGGCCCCATGACCGAAACGCTGAGGTTTTGCAACCGTGTGGCCATGTTGCTGGAAATGTTGTAGGGATTGAAATCCACCGGCAGCGCAAACCGCCCGAGCATGGCCCGGTCAATCTGACCAAAGAACGAACCCACCAGCAGCACCACAAAGGTTTTCCCGGTGTAAGCGGCCATCTCTCGCGCCCGGACGAGGCCGGCCTCGCGCAGATGGAGGCCAAGGCCGTATTTGCAGCGCGCGTGCCAGGCAAAAACCCCCAATTGCAACAGGGCAATGAACGCCCCCCACAACATCAGCAACAGCGGACTTTTGGTAAAAAACGCCAGCGCCAGGGCCGGCACAATCTGTAACAGATTCATCACCACCCGCACCAGGCTGATGAATTTGAAATCAAGGTGGGCCTGTGATAGAACCATCCAGTAGCTGCCGTAGTAGGAAAAAAACAACCCGCAGCCCCCCGCCGCAAAACACCAGCGGAGCATGCCGGCATTACCGGGCAAGATGTTGAACCATTTGGGCCCGAGCCAGACCCCCAGCCCGATGAACGCCAGCGACACCAGCGTCAGAAACGGAATTACGATGAGATTTCCCGTGCCCCAATACCCGCGCACGGCCTTGAGATCGTTTCTTCCCAGCGCAACGCCTATGTAACGCCCGATCGCCACACCCAATCCCATATCGGCAAAACCAAACATCCCGGAAAACGTGCCAATGTAACCCCACAGCGCATACATGTCGTTGCCGAGGTAACGGAGAAACAGCGGCAACGAAATAAAACCGACCGCCGCGCTGATCAACAGCGGCGCCATGTTCCACACCGATTGTCGTTTGATGCTCATGAAAAGCGAAGAGGGAAGTTACCTGTTCACGACAACTTTTCCACGCCGAAAATCATCCGGCTGCAAAATCAAATCAAGTTCGCCGGCCGCGGCGTTGTCAACGCGCCGGGGATTTCCGCGTTCGGGCTTTCTCCCGGCTGGCGCGCCAACGCAAGGAGAGCGTTTCCGCCTCTTCCAGCCATTCCAGCTTTTCGCGGAAAGACAAGCTGCGGTCGAGCCGGCGGTCGAATTCCCGACTACCCTCGGCGGTGCCCCAACGCCAGTCTGGTTCAATGTGGAACGACTGTTTCATCGCAGCCGTTTCAATTCCTCGATGTCAATCTGATCCTGTGGACGGCCGGCTTCCCGCTTCATGCGCAGCAAGGTTTCCAACGTCACCACCGTGTCAATGCCGCCCTGTTGCGCGGCGGCGATGAAAAGTTCGCCGCGCTGTTTCGGTGTGAGTTGCAGCACGGAATCCATGAATCATTCCCCGAATGAAACGGGTCGCTTCCGCGAACGGCAATCACCAACCGGCGGAAAAGGATCGGCAACAACATCGGCAACTTATTGGCTATAAGGGCGCTTTTGTTCAAAAATGTGCTTGTAAACAGGCGTTTTATGTGCTTTATTTGATCGGCAACAACATCGGCATAAATGACCACAAAAGCCGCCAACAAAACACTTTACGATCAGCCATCGGATATGGAGCCGCTCTTGCCGGGAGCTGGCGACGCAAAATCGTCCGCCCAGTCATTGGCGCTCATCCGAGGTGCGGAACGGCTCCGTGCTTCGCTGCACCCGATCACGCGGAAACTGGTGACGGATTTGGTGCGTTCGATGAACAGCTATTACTCGAACCTCATCGAAGGTCATCGCACAAGACCCAGAGATATTGACGCGGCGATCAGAAAGGATTTCTCCGCGAACCCGGTTCAACGCTCGCTTCAGATCCAACATCTCGCTCACATGGAGGTTCAGGCGGAGATGGAAGCCAGGTTGCCGGCGATGGCGGCGGGCGAAGTGTGTTCGGCTGAGTTTCTTTGCTGGCTCCATGAGGGATTCTACCGGCGGCTGCCGGAGGAATTTCGCAAGCTCGAAGACGAAAAGGCAAAGGTCCATGAAGTCCAGCCCGGCAAACTCCGCGAAAGCGAGGTGAGCGTGGGACGGCACATGGCGCCCGCCAGCAAAAAATTAAGGCAGTTTCTCGATCGGTTTGCCGAATTTTACGGTCCCTGGGTGATGACAAATCCGGATTCGTTGGTTGCCGCGGCGGCGGCTCATCATCGCCTGGCCTGGATTCATCCGTTTTTGGACGGCAATGGACGCGTGGTGCGATTGTTCACCCAGGCGTGGTTCGTCAAAGCGGGTATCGACAGCGACGGATTGTGGACGATCTCACGCGAGCTCGCGCGGCGGAAGGCGGATTATCAATCGGCGTTGGCCAACGCTGACGAGAAACGCGTTAACGACTACGATGGCCGCGGGTATCTCTCGCAACGCTATCTGGGCGAATTCTGCGAGTTTTTCCTGGGCACCGCCGTTGATCAGGTTGAGTTCATGCAGGACCTCCTGGCTTTGGACGGCATGCTGAATCGAATCGCCGGTTATGCGCAGCGCAGAGAGTCGGCCAAGGAGCTTCCGAGCGGCTCGGCTTTGATACTCCGGGAATTATTCCTATGCGGGGAAATTGCGCGTGGCGATGTTCCGCGAATCATCGGCGCATCGCCCCGAACGGGACAGAAGATCACGGGGGAACTGCTATCGCAACGTCTGGTTCTATCCAGTTCGCCGAAAGGACCGCTGCGCCTTGGTTTTCCCGCTGATGCAGCCGCTTATTATTTCCCAAATCTGTATCCCGCCGGTGCGGATTGATGGCCGCAGAATCTTCTGTCTCAACTCTCAACCAACAACCCTCAACTTTTCGGATTGAATCTGGTGGATGCGCCACTGCCGCGGTGCATGGCGGTGCGGCAGCACCGCCCTGCCAAATTAAGACGCTACCGGGTCTTTCCACCCCGTGAAGCGAAGCTTTTTACGCGGGCTTTCTCCCGGCTGGCGCGCAGTTGCAACGTGAGGGTTTCCGCCTCCTCCAGCCACTCGAGCTTTTCGCGAAAGGTGCTTTGCAAGCCCAACAGCAGCGTGCTCATTTCCGCGCCTTCAAACGTGCAAGACTGCCAGCCCGGGTGGGCGTATAGTTCTTTTTTTGTCACGGCTTTTTCCTAAATGGATCAAGTTTGCGCAGTTTTTCAACATCCAATAAATCCTGCCCGCGCCCGGCAGATTTTTTCAAGTCGAGCAACGTCTCATAACTGACGATGGCGGCCGACTCCTTTCCGAAAACCGGCACGCGCAGCGCGCGCGCCATCTCTTTTGCAAAATCAAACGGCTCATAAACGAACACGTCTATCGGGGTGCGACGATGAATATCGCTCCACAACTGCAAAACGACCATGTTCTTTTCCCGCCGCCACTGTTCGCGCAACGCCGGATCCGCGAACTGCTCGGGGGTCACCGGAATTCGCATTTGGTAACCTATGGTCATCAATGTCCGGAGTCCTCGAATGATGTTTTTCCGTTCCAAGCCGATGACCAGGTCCAGGTCTTTGGTGAACCGCTCGTAGCCGTGCGCTACGACCGCCACTCCGCCGACGATGAGATATTTCACCTTCGCGTCGTTCAGCGCCTTGACAATGGTTTCAATACTGCGGACTTCCATGATCCAAGGGTAAGGTTAGCGGAATTTTGCCGGCCATCAAGCCTGTTAAGAAACCGTGTCCGGAAAAATCATCCGGCCAGCCGTTCAAATACGCTTGCAGTTCCGCCTTGCTGGGTTTCCCTTTCGCAACCGCCTTTGGCGGCAAGGAAAAATCAGGCAGGGTGTCATCAGTCCCGGTCCGGCGGACGCAGATCTTCCGGTTCACTGTAATTGGACCAGATACCAGTCGGCCGCGCCCCGCGAAATGCGCAGGTGGAGCGGAATTCTTTGGACGACCCGGGCGTTCATTTGTTTGAGCCAGTCCTCCAGTGAACATTTAAACCAAGGCCCCAATAATTCCTCGCGCACCAAAATGTATTCCACCCCCCGCTGTTTCAAATCCGCCGCCGTGTCCTGCGGACACACCTGCTCAATGCGGCGCGAACCGAATGGCCGCCACAGGGAGGTTTCCGGGTCGTCATACGTGATTAATCCCAAAACCTTCACGTCCGGCGGCAACACGTCGCGCACCGGCGCAAAGGCATCGGAACGGCTTCGATAGGCCGAATAGACGGTTTCCACCCGCGCCAGGGTTGGATGCGGTGGCGCCGCCGGGTGGGTTTTTCCCAAAAACATCCCGACCGGAAACAATGGCCGCGCCGGGGAAATGATCAACAATCCCGCGGCCATGACAAAAACGGCAAACGCCAAAGCCCGCCACCAACGTCTCGTCACGACCTGTTCGTGCCCGGCACAGGCCAGCACCAGCGGCAAGAGCAGGGCATAATAGGCAATGATCAGGCGGCTGATCGTGCTCATGTTGGATTGCGTCATCAGGGCGGCCAGGGAAAACACCGGCGCCAGCCGCACCCACATCCTCCACCTTGAACCTTGAGGACTTTGCCGGCGGCCCAAGGGTGGGCGGCGCCGGTTAAACCGGGCGGCAACCGCGCCCACCAGCAACAAGCTGCAAACCCCGAAACCCAATCCGGCGGCTTCCTCCATTTGTATTTCACCCAGATGCAGCCGCGAATCCGGCCAGAGAATGGTTTGATCCAGTCGCGCCCCCAGCCCGGCAGGCATATGGCGATCCATGAATTGATTCCACCGGCCGGCCACCGGGAAAACCGGCGGCACAAAATTTTCCAGCCCGGCCAGAACCGTGTTGGCGCCCAGTTGAAACAATGGCGCTTTTCCCGATCGGTCGAGTTCCAGCACCAACCCGGACCAGTCGCCGCAATATTTGAAGTTCATAACCATGGTGGGCAGCGCCGAAGCCAGCAGCACCCCGGCGCCAACCAGCAGAACCGTCACCGGCCGGCGGCACATCCATCCCAGTGACGGGAGGATCGCCACCGCCCAGGGCAGGAGCAACGGCAGATTGCTGGTCTTGGCGCTGGTCATCATTGCCGCCGCCAGCAGCGACGTGAAGAAATCGCGCGGCCTTCGGGAACGGTTGGCGCGCAAGGCGAAGTCCACCGCCGCCAGCGCAAAGGTGGCGCCAAAAAGGTCGTTGCCCAGGCTTCCCGCCTGTAACAGAAAACCGTAGCCCGTCGGCACCACCCACATCCAATGCCACGCCACCCGCCACCGGACCCCCAGCCGGGTGAAGACACTGAACACCAATCCGGGCAGAAAGATGAAAGATATGAAGTTGATGAGAAACAGCCACCGGTCGGTTTTTAACAGCGCAATGAACGGCGCGGAAACCCATTCGATGCCGCACGAACGGGTGTTAATGCGCGGGAGAATTGCGTGAATCCAATGCCATTGGCCCGCGGCCAGCCAATGCAAAACGCGCGGCGTCCGATAAGCCAGCGCGTCGTAATTGTTCGGCGCATACAACATTCCACCCAGAAAAGCCATCCCGGCCAGAATTAGAAACGCCAGCGGAAATGGCCGGCGAAAACGACGGCAAAATTTCTGCCAGTGAATGCGCGGCAGCATTCGTTCGGAAGTTTGTTTCCACCAAGCCACGAACGCAACGAATCCAATCAGGAGCGCGACCAGGTAACCGGCGGCGTTCAATTGATGCAACACGGACAGCGTCCAGCCGGCGCAATTGAGATACGCACAAAACCAAACCCAGATTAAAATGGCCGTTGGCATGATGGTTTGATTTTAGCTGGCTCCGGAACGGATTGTCGCTGGGGATGATTGGGTTTGACCTATGATCGGGATAAAAAATTGTATTTTAAAATGCACCAAAAGGCGTGAACTCCGTCTTGCCAGCCGATTTTTTTGCCTTCCGCGTAAGTGCGCCCGTAATAGGAAATCGCCACTTCGTAGATGCGCACCTTCAACCGGGCCATTTTAGACACCACTTCCGGCTCAAAACCAAAACGGTTCTCTTCAATTTTGATCTGTTGAATGATTTCGCGCCGGAAAACCTTGTAGCAGGCTTCCATGTCCGACAGGTTCAGATTGGTGGCCATGTTGGAAAAGGTGGTCAAAAGGGTGTTGCCCACCGAGTGCCAGTAATACAATACGCGATGCGCCCCGGCACCCAGAAACCGCGAGCCAAACACCACGTCCGCCTTGCCGGATAAAATCGGGACGAGCAGCCGGTGATATTCCGCCGGATCGTATTCCAAATCGGCATCTTGAACCATCACGACAGGCGCGATTGCCCGGGCGAAGCCCGTGCGCAACGCCGCGCCTTTGCCCTGGTTTTGCTCATGCCGCGCCAACGTGACCCGCGCATCGCCGTTCGTGGCCAACTGCAATTTTTCCCAGGTGCCGTCCGTCGAAGCGTCATCCACCACGATCAATTGTTGCACCGGACGCTGCGCCAGCACGATTTTGATCACTTCCACCACCGTCGCCGCTTCGTTATAGACCGGCATGACGACCGAAAGGCACGGTTCAATGTCGGCGTTCGATTTGATTTCGCTCATTTGACAATTCGCCCAAAGTGGTTCGGTTTATTTGAAAGCAGGCTGGCAAAAACCGCGGAGAAATTCAATCTGCAAATTGCACGGCTGGTGATAATCCGGTGCGGGTTCTGGGAGCGCTGGCGTCCCCGCCGGCGAGTGGATAATCTGTCGTCCGGAGCGAGCCGGCGGGACCCGTCCTCCGTAACAGCACTGCGGAGGGTGGACGCCGGCGCTCCCAGGAGGAAATGTCACGGCCATGATCATTGGCAAATTCGCTTTTCTTTCCCGGCCGCCCTTTTACGCTGTGGCCATGCCTTCATTCGACATTGTCTCCCAGGTCAACTCGATGGAAATCGAAAACGCCGTCAACCAGGCCAACAAGGAACTGG
>OBLU010001009.1_pt1 | contig 26254 bp, 35 predicted proteins | sample 1518681 | NCBI WGS metagenome assembly OBLU01 (sample SAMEA3539304, study PRJEB22396) | soil metagenome | biome: tundra; feature: field; material: soil | place: USA | collected 2010-05 | depth 0.15 m
GAAAACCGTTGAACCTTTGCGGGTTCCGTGGGTTCGAATCCCACCCTCACCGCCACTCCAAGCTATTCATTCTAAACAACTTCGTATCCTGCGCATTGACCTGTTCCGGCTTTTGTACGATGATCGAGACAAGAGGTCATTGTGCTCACGCTGTACCGCCGCCACCGCGCGAACTGTCCCCACGCCGAGGACCGGTATTACCGCAAGTGCCGTTGCGCCATGTGGTGCGAAGGCACGCTCGAAGGCGAGTACACGCGTCATTCCCTGAAGACCCGGAGCTGGGAGCGTGCAGCTGAGATCAAGCGCGAGACCGAAGACGGGAAGAAGCCGGAACAACCCAAAGGGATCTCCATCTCCGCCGCGCTCGACACGTTCATCAAGGACTGCGAAGCCCGGAACCTCAACCGGAGCACGTTCACGAAATACAAGCTGCTGGCAACCCGCTTGCGAAGTTTCGCTGACATCCACAACATTCGTGATCTGTCTCGATTCACATTTGAGCACGTCCTGAATTTTCGTTCGACCTGGAAGGGGAGTCCGCGCACCCTATCGAAAACGGTCGAACGCCTCCGCGCATTCTTCAAGTTCTGCGTCGAGAACGATTGGATTGCCAAGAACCCGGCCAAAGCGCTCAAGGCGCCCCAGGTGAAGGTCCTTCCCCGGTTGCCCTTCAGCGAACTGGAGATCCGGAACATCATCGCGAAGACCAAGGACGACCGCGAGCTGGCGTTCCTCCTCACGCTCCGCCACACCGGCTTGCGCATCGGCGACGCCGCACTCCTCAGGGTCTCCCAGTTCACCGAAAACCGGATTCACCTCTACACCACGAAGGCCGGCACGCCGGTTTCGGTCGTGATACCGGACACCCTCGGTTCTCTCCTCAGGGCCATCCAGCCTCGCGGCGGGTATTTCTTCGTCCGGGGGGATTCGACCTCGATGCATACCTGCGCGGACCTCTGGCGCCGGCGGATAAAGATCCTCTGCAAAGAAGCAGGCGTCATGCCCGACCATCCGCACCGGTTCCGGCACAGCCTGGCCACCGACCTGCTTTCAAAAGGCGCGAGCGTTGAAGACGTGGCGGCCATCTTGGGCAACAGCCCAGCCGTGGTTATGAAGCACTACAGCCAGTGGATCAAATCACGGCAGGACCGGCTCGATGCGGTGTTGCAGGAAACCTGGAAGACCAAGCTGGTGAGAGTGAAGTAGGGCCTGCTTCTCCAACGGAAAAGGGGCGGTATCGAGACCGCCCCTCCCCTCGGTTTTACTGCACCGACATCAGGAAGCCATTGAAGTTTTCCCGAAGGAACCGGTCAATCTCCGCTTCCGGGATCAGGCGCTTCTTGTTCTTCCCGCGCCCGCCCATCTGCGGAAACTCAACGCACTTCAACTTGCCCCGCCTTATCAGCCGGCTGACGGAATCCCGTTCAACCCCCAAGAGCGGTGCAGCTTCCTTGATCGAATACAACTTCCCGTATTGAGGAATCATCTTTTACCTTCAAAAGTTGAATTCCCCTCACCTTTCGGTGATTCGAGAAGCCAGCGCCTTCAGGTCCCTGCCAGGCAGTTCACCCTTCTGCGTTGTCCCCCTTGCCCCAAAGGGCAAGAGGTGCTCTATTATACTAATTACACAACGCAATGTTCAAGTACCGTGACGTATCCTCGCCTGGTATCCGAAGAAAACCGGATCGACGCGGGAGCGCGTCTGCTAACCCGCTCAGTTTCAATGCCATAGCGTGTCCTGCCATTTCGCGATCCCTGCCTCATCGGGCTACGGGCAGCTTCTCCGATTCTTCGGTCTGCCTAACGTCATCCCTTCAGAATCCGATAAACTGGGCTGCCTACGCCGGCGGAAGAAGTTGCCCATCGCAGTGCTCGCTTTGGCGGGGTTGCTAACGTAAGGATGGGCAACGTGCCTGACGAACAACAACCACCCAGAAAACACAAACGTCCTATCGGCTTTGTTCCACCTCCTGCTACAGAAGCGATCCCAATCCCGAAAACCACCCGCGTTACAAAGAATGGGAGCGCTTCACCCAAGATCAATTTCGACTGGCCCGCGAAACAAATCTTCCGGAAGGCACGCTTCGGCTACCCTCCTTTCATCTTTGGCTACAATACACTCAAGACGACGAAAAACGTATCCGCACTCGTCCCAAGATTCGTGGAGACAATCCGCCGCTCGCAAACGTACGTGTTGCAAAATCCTTTTTCAACAGCGCATTCCGGCCCGGATATGTGGAACGGTTACTCGCTCCGTGGCCACTTTACACCTATACCCGCGGCTTCGAGACCATCCTCGCCAATGGATCAAAACTAAATTTGAGCGTCTGTTTCCAGATCCCGTCCGAACGCCAACACCTATCTGAAGAACTGGATCGAGTCACGCATAAGGAGCTGCTTCTCTTCATTAAAGGCCATCTGAAGCGTCCGAGCGATGATGAGATACGCAGACATCTTCACTGGGAGCTCGTCAGTTTCCAAGACGAGAATAATATTCCTATACTCCGCGTGGAGATCACACGAACGGAGATCCCAAGCCCGAATTCATCTTCACCGGATGCCATCTATGGCTGATCTTGAAGACTGCACTCAACTGAAGCGGGCGGAAGAAGTTGCCCATCGCCGTGCTCGGGCTGGCGGGGTTACGAACGTACGGATGGGCCGCAATGCCTAAAAGATTACATCCTTACCAACGAAGCAAAGCGCTCCTATATTATGCTGTATTAAGCATCTCCTTTCTCGCCTGCGGTCTCTTTACAGATACCACCAAGAAGCTTTACTACTTCCCAGATGCTATTTCAACATCCAGCTTACAGAAGATATTTTACGTGATCGCTGCGGCCTTCGCTGGGTTACTCTTTTGGGAACGTTGGGATATCTATCAACATGACAAACGAGAAGACCAATCCCAGCGAGCCAGAGACGAAGCTCTCCGCAAAATGCACAAAGCCGTAGCTCTCACCAACATCGGCGTTATCACTTTTTTATCACCCGACCCAGCATATGACGACACCATCAGAAAGAAAATAGACGCAATCATCATGGTTCATCCTGACGCCGACCTAAAATCGTACGAAGAAGAAATCGGTGCAGAGATTCTGAGGGTTGATCGCAAAAATACTTCGCGAGGGGGAGAGATCTATGGATGAAAGGACGCCGCAAACAAAATGGGTCTTGCGCAGAAGATACAAACATTACAAGCAAATAGACGCTCTGCTTACGTCAACTCGATGAATCTTTCGCAATCTGCGAAAGCTGATCTATTGATTAAGGTAGAGCGCTCAGATGCCGACCTTGAAGCTGAGCGTCGGCAAAATCTAGATGAAATGTTTCACATTTACAGCGAACGCCAGTTGGACCCACACGCCCGAGTAACGGCCATACGGCGCGAATACATGGCAACCGATCTCAAACACTGTGGCTATATTACCCACATGGCCATTTCTAAGAATGCCATAATCACGTTCCTGGTTGAACCGGAACGAGCCGTCGCTATTGCACAGCAGCTTGCGGCTATGCTTGACGCCAATCCGGCCGCCAATCTTCTCGACTATGAGGATGACCTTGAGGTATTGATAACGAAGATAGATAAATCGGAATCCGAATCGCACGACACGGGAATTTATGTCTGACCTTGAAGACGCCGCCAAGAAATATAACGTCCCCCTCGCAACCGCCGCGAAATATAACCTTCACACTGTTGCCAAGGCTTTCGAGCAAGCGGGCCACCCCCTAACGGTCCCCAAGGCCGTAACGCATCAACCGCAAAACATAAAGATCCCTTACGACATACGCAACCAACACGTTTACGTTCCCGGAAAGACTCGGCATGGCAAGTCAACCTTGTTCCACGCGATGGCCACACAGGACATCAAGAACGGGCACGGCGTTTGCGTGATTGACCCGAAAGGAGACCTCGTAAATTCCTTGCTAAACTGGATACCTGAGACCAGAAAGGACGATTGCGTCTACATCTCGCCGAAAACGCCAGTTCCGATTAACTTTCTTGACTATATTGGAGATAGTGAAAAAGAGACGTTGGTAGGCGAACTGAAATATGTCATCACGAGGAATATCTCTGCCGAAGCTGCGCCTCTCATGGACGCCATCATCACCGATCTCATTTGGACACTGGTTTCGGCGCGGGATAACCCTACAATGCCCGCCGCTCAGAAGCCCACGTTTCTCGACATATATCGGTTCTTGTCGAACCAGGAGCGCAGGGACTATATCATGCGGTTTGTAACTGATCCTGAACTGCGCCTCCGCTGGGACACTAATTTCCCCAACCCTAAGGAATGCGCTCCCACGATAACCCGCATGACGCCTTTTCTGCGGAACCCGTCGCTCCGCAAGCTATTCGATTGCCCTCAGCCTGAATTAAGCATCGCTAACCTGATGGACAACCGAAAGATGCTGCTCGTAGACTTGGGCGGCATTTCCGAATCCACCAAGATCCTCGCCACCCTTCTCATCGCCAAAATAAAACAGGCGGCATTTCGCCGCGCCTCCATCCCCGAATCCGAACGCATTCCTTTTTTTGTCTACGTCGATGAGTTCAAATTTTTCCAAACGTCCGACTTTGAGGACATACTCTCCTTCGCAGGCGGCTATGGATTGCGCCTCACCCTCGCCAATCAGTTCATAGGGCAGCTTGACGGAAACATACGGCAATCCATTTTCGGCAACGTGGGGTCCTTTATTGTTTTTTGCGTCTCCCCTGATGATGCCAAGTTTTATCGCCACATCGCACCGGAGGACGTGAGCGTCGCGCATCTCCCGAAATACCGCGCACTGTACAAAATAGCCGGTCAGCCTCCGATCGTAAAAGATACGCCCGCGCCTCCGCCCCCGCCAAGTCGGGAGCGGATCGATCGCGCAGAATACATCAGGAAACGCACGTTGGAGCGGTACGCATGCAAATGCGCGCCCGCATCGTATCCTCTTAGGCGATGGGCAACCGGGAAAACCAGAACCGCAAGCAACGCTTCCGCCTGACGCGCGCAAAACACCGGGCGCTCCAGCTGCTCGGCGAGTTTTTCGTCCTCAGGACAAACGACCTCGCGGCGTTGCAAAAAAACCGGACGGCAACTGAGTCGGACTGCCGCACCGCCCGACACACGCTTTACCTCCTGTTCCAGGAGGGATATGTCCACCGGATTCCTTATCTCGATCTGGAACAGGTCACCGGCGGCGCCACCTACGCTTACGGCTTGTCCGACCGGGGCGCGAAAGAGTATGCCGGCAAGACCTTCGACGACTACTCCCGGCGCACACTCGACCACGAACTGGCCATCTCTGATTTTCACATCGCGGTGAGACGGTTCTGTGCCGAACACGCCCTGGAGCTTCTCTGGCAGCAGTCCGGCCTTAAGACGAAGACCATCCATCCCGACGCTTATTTCACAATCACCGATCCAGGGAAAGAGGGGAGGAACACCAACCACTTCTTTCTAGAGATCGAGCGTTCGAAGGTTGGCAATGTAAGGGACGGCCAGCCGTCCATCATCCGGAAGCTCATCAACTATTACGCCTACTACAACTCAGCCCCATGCCGGGCGGAATGGGGGATTGCCACCTTCCGGGTCATCATCCAGGTTGCGAATGAAACCCGCGCCGCGAATCTCTTGCGCACCTTCGGCGAGGAATACCGGCACCGGATGTTCTGGATCGCCGCGGCCGGCGCGGACCTCCGCTTCCGGACCCCGTGCGATTTCGACGAGCGCGCCTACTCTTTCCTCGACATCTGAAGTCAAGACCAATCGTTCGTTCGGCCCTGTGCGTATCGTGCGTAACCTGCGCAGTGCCGGACTGTCCGATCTGAGAGAAACTGGTAATGCGAGTGTAGGGTGCAGGAACCTTTAACTACTCACATGAAAAACGAAGACCACCAAAAGCAGCTCAGCACGCCGTTGGGTGCTATACGGGCTCTGTCGGTTAAGACGGACGAAGTGCAAAAGGAGGCGATTCGGAAGTCGCCTGAGTACCTCAGGGTGAAGGACGAACTGTTCCGGCTCTACGATGATGTTCGAGATTGCTTGGCCGATACGCTCAAGCCGCTCGGTATCGACGTGGTTCAGGTACATATTCGCTCTGCGATCCCAAGGGACGTCAGGGGATTGTACGAAAAGCTTGCCGCAATGCAGATCGTCCCTGAAGTAAACATCGGTGCAGCCAAGGCCGATCACGAGGTTCCTTCCTGGTTGGAAGGAAACCTCTGTTAGTAACACAAATTAACCCTGCCACCCCATGCGCAACCTGCGTATCCTGCCATACTCGCCAGACCCCATTTTCTGTCATCCTGGAATTGCGACTGTAGAGGTGGCAGAACAAAAGTAAATTAACCACCAACAACAATGACAGAAGGAACACAACTCACACAGCCCCAGCGTAAGGCGCTTGTGGATATGATCAGTGAAAGCTACAGCTGCCCCATATGGTGCAGGGCGAAGGAACAATACGACGAAACTCGTGACACTTTGTCACGGTCGTTTGTTCAGGAGATGACTCAAAAGAACGGTGTCAAAAGCTCGATTGATGGCCTCCATCAATTGCGGGAACAGGTTCAGACGGTAAAGCGCCAACTCGACGAAGCGACATCCGCGGTGTCGGATTCCGAGAAGCGCCTGGCCGCCCTGGGCTTCGAACTCGAAGACGATGGGAGCATCACGTTGAGCCGGCGCGCACCCGACGCATTGAAATCATCGATTGAAAAGCGGCTCGACAAGGCGTTGGGCACCAAGGAACAGGTGCTCACCCGGCCATTCACGGCAGCACGGCTGAAGCTACTGACGGTAGCAACACCAGAAGAGGCGGAAAAGATTGTCGAACCGCTCCTCAACTTTGAAGTGACAGTAAAATAAACTAATCTCTGCCACCTTCTACAGCGCAACGGACTCATATGACCACCCTAGAACAAGCTGAACAATTGCGCCAGCAGGCGATTGGCCTCCTGCTCGCCGAACGAACCTTAATCGAAAACAAGCTGGCCGCGCTGTCCTACGATGGCGCGGGAGCTTCCGAAGCCACAAGCCGCAAGCCCAAGACGTGCGGTCGCTGCGGGCTCGCAGGCCACACGGTCCGGAAATGTCCAACTCCCGGAAACCCGCCCGCCTAACGGAGTGCTGGCCGCGCAATCGTGCGGCGAGTTTAGCGGGCGGCGTCTCTGCCGTGCGGTACAAAAAAAGGAACCCTCGGCTATTGCGCCAAAGGTTCCAGAAAACGAACTGCTCGGTTGCCGTTCAGTTGCGGGTCCTGATCGCCGCGATGCTGAGGTCCCCATTCCGCTCATCATCCGATCCGGGCGAGATCCAGAAGCCATTGGCAAAGAAGCCCACCCTCCATCGGCTTCGGCCTCCCTGTAGCCACAGTTCCGCGCAGCCACCCGCTGCAGGGGAAAGAGGCGTTCACCTGTTTCCAGGCAGTGGCCGACCATCGTGTAGACCATGGTGCGGGCCGGCGCCGTTTGCTCGCCCTTCGGGAGGAGCGACTGCTGTTCCTCCCACGTCTTCCAATCCCATTCCGGCCGCACCGCCCTGCGGACGAGCTGCCAGCTCGCATGGCCGCAATCCGCCGTAACCTCGTCGCCGTAGCAGTAGTGGGTTTCCTTGCAGAATACCCGCGAGCCGACTGCGGCATAGATGTCGTCGATTGAAACGGGGAGGACAGCGACGAGTACATGGCTATCCTTGCATTTTGTGAGCGTCTCCCCGGTGAACGGAATCTCGGAAAGGGTGGCGATGTCTTGCGCCGAAGGCTTGGCCCCAAAGTGCCGGACCGCCTCTTCGATGCCGAAATAATTGCGCCCCATGATCCGGCGGGCGCGTCCCGGACTTACTTCTAGGGAAAGCGTGATCATCCTTAATCTCCTGTGTGGATTTGCCGGATGACCCTCCGGCGAGAGACGCGCCTCGATGTGAGACGAGTGCTTAAAGGGCTGCGCAGACCCGCTAAGCACTCGCCTCACGAACTGAAACAATCAATGTTAAAGAGCCAGAGAACTATACCATACTGGCGGTCGTTGTCAATAGCTTGCCGCTTACGCTTTTGTGCTTCTGACTCGCCTGTACTTTTGGGTATAATCGAAATGTAGGAACACCCTGATATAACGGAGCATTTTGCCGTTGCTTGAGACGAGACTGAGCTTAGACTTCTGAGGGCAAGCACGATGATCACTGATGTCTTTTTTAAGCGATATTCTAACCCCTGGCTTGGCGGTGGCAGTATCCCGCCATTAGTAAGCGCTCTATTTGCACAAGCCGCACATATTATTTTTGAGGACCTGTGCCCAGATTTTGAGCTTGACGAGGCTTTTTTCGAATTGGTGAACAAGCGCCTCTCACGGGAGGTCGGTGTCCCAACTTTGATCGGCAACGGTACAGGTCGTGAGTGTGCCATGTTTTTGTGCGTGCCGTACGATTTGTTCAACAACGCGCACGGCACGCCTGATGTCTTCGTTAAACTTCGCCTGAGCTTTGTCGAACTCGTGTTTCGCGAAGCCGAACGCCGAGCGGCCGCAGTGGTTTCCGGGCCGGCCGCCGGGTTTAATCTCGTGCGTGGTGCCGCCTTTAACACCAGTCGTGGTCGTCAGGCGTTCAACGAAGGCTACGGGTTAAGAATGAAACGGATCGTTGACGAATTGAATATACGGCTTCGTGAAGCAGGAACAGGACTCCACTACCACAATGGCATGATACAGGTTGCCCATGACACGTTGACGCAATCCCAGATCGCGGACCCATTCTGGGATGTTGTGAAAGATCCGAAATGGACCAATGTAGACCGAGACATGAAAGAAGCGCTAGACCGCCGCGATACGGGCGGTCGCGATCCAGCAGGCTATGCAATGAGAGCGCTCGAAAGCACCATCAAGGTCATTTCCGCGCAAAAGGGCTGGACGACCGGGAAAGAAAAGGGCGCATCCAACTTCATTGATAATCTGCAGTCTGCAAAAGAACGGGAACTTCATTGATTGCTGGGAAGCCGACGCCCTACGGCAGATGTTCAGGGATATTCGAAACCCCGTTGTTCATGGTGAGGGAACTGCTGCCCCTCTTCAGTTGAATACGCACCAGACCAACTTGATCATCGAATCGTGCATGTCCTGGATTAAGAGCCTGGTCCTTCGTAGCTGACTCAACGGACCGGGACGGCCCGCAAGAAACTCCGCAATCCGAAGGCCGATATCGACGAGCGTTTAACCGCCGATACCGCCGCCGCCACCCATCTCGGTTGTCGAGAGCATCACGGAACCTCCTTCAATCATCATCATACAACATAAATATGAGCGCGCGACACGACTCGCTGTAATGAATCGTATTACAAAATGACCCTCGTCTCGCGTGGCGGGAGTGCGAGATGAACTTGCCGCGCACGGCAAGTTTTCCGTTCTTTGAAAACCGTTCCGGGTCGTTAGGATGAGATTAAACCCACCTTACCGAATCCCGTGCCACGATTACAAAATTATTTGCGCACCCATCGACGCCGCTTCGGCCTGTCCCAGGCAGAGGTTGCGATGTTGTTGGGCGCCGTCTCCGGCACGAAGGTGTCCCGGTACGAAAATTTCACAAGGATGCCGAGTGCTCTCACGATCTTTGCATCAGAGATCGTATTCAACCAGCCGGCAAGTGAACTCTTCGCCGGCATCTACGACGAGATCCGTCTTGCGGTTCAGAAGCGCGCCCGGCAGATGGTGAAGCAGTTGAATGCGCGGCCGGACAAGCAGGCCAAAAAGACTCTCCGCAAGCTGGAACTGTTACGCGCCATCGTCGAGGCGAAACCAACGTCCGCCCGGCGCCGCTAACATGCGAAAGGATACCGCACGTCGAGTCTTGGCAATCGATCCCCTGAGCCGCGGTGTGGGCTTTGTGGTTCTCGAAGGCCAAGACAACCTCATCGAATGGGGGATCAGGACCACCGGTCGGGCGGATAACGGAAAATCTGCCCGCGTGATCGACAAACTTATCGACCGCTTCCGGCCGGATGTTCTCGTCCTGGAGGATTGGGATTCTGCCGGATCGCGGCGCTGTGGCAGGGTCGAAACGCTCTTGGATCGGATCGTCGCCAAAGAAGGAAAGCGTGTCCTCGTGCGCCTCGTCACCCAACGCAACATCCGCGCCATCGGACCGCTGCCCCTCACGAGCACGAAGCAGGGGCGAGCCAGCTTCCTTGCAGAACGCTTTCCCGAGTTGCAGGCGTATTTGCCGCCGGTTCGGAAACCCTGGATGCCCGAAGACGACCGGATGGCAATCTTCGATGCCCTGAGTTTTGCCGTTGCCTGCGTCCGGACACCGAAAAAGATCGCGCCACTCGCCCTCCCTGCGCCCGATGGAAGCGTTTGAAAATGCTTTGGCATTTTGGTCTTCGATCCTCGGCACCGCTATTGCGATCCTAGGATTCATCCAATCATCCGATTGGCTGGCGGTGTTGGGTCTCTTTCTCATAGCGTTCTCCATCGCCGCACTCCTCTATGCCGCGAAGCAGCGCCAACGACTGAAACTGGCGGCGGTGAAAATAGAGGGGCGGAGCATAGACTCCCTGAACCTCGCGAGCTTAGGACGGCGGCTCAACCGGAGCCTTGTCATCCAGGAGGCCGAACAGGTCGCAACGATCAAGAGTGCAGACCTGGGGATACGGTGGCGGTACCGCGGATACTGTCGGGCGCCTAATGAATCCGCCATCGAGTTCAGCATCGACACGGACAACCACATCCCGTTTGATCGCCTCGACTGTTTTGCCTATGACCTGCAGAACGATCCGAACCGCAAGCACCGCATCCGGCCGGCGCTCATCGGCGCGGACGGGTTGTCGAAGAAAATCGCCGTGCCGCTCCTGGAGCGCCTGTCTATGCAGGAGCCTTTCAATGTCCTTTTGATCTGCACTCTACCGGGCTGCATGAAGAGCGGGGTGGAGTACTACACATCCACCCTGTCGGTCGCCCAAGAGCGAATCCAGAAATCCACGGTCCGGCTCATATTCCTCGGTGACCGGCCTCAGTGGCTCCGCTTGTACGAATGCGGCGCCTCGGGCGCGACAAACCTCGTGAAGGACCTCCGGCCGTCCCGTGAAACTTAACAACTCATCGAATACACGGACCTTGCGAATGAAATGCCGGCGCAGTCCGCGCGGATCTATGTGTTTTGCCGCACCGCCCATTAGACCAGGTAGCATGTCGCCCAGCGTTCCCAGGTGTAGGGTTCGCAGTTATATGCGCGCCGCACACCATTTTGCTGCTCCGAACTACTTTCAGAGAAAAAGCAGGCTGTGCACAACGCCTGTGGATTGCTTAATCAGCCAGCCCCTCTATAATAAAGGGCAAGAGTCGCACCGAACCCATGAACCCACTTATCTTTAAATGAACTGGCCTGTTCGGCGGTCCGTAGTTATCGGGGCATTCGCATGTCTCGTCATCGTGCTTGCGGGAGCATCTGTTGCCTTCGCCGCGCTTACCTTTAGCGGTACGAGCATCACGGGAGATTCGAACAGCATCATCGATGCCACAGGAACCATTTCCATCGGCGCATCCTCCGCGACTGGCATCACGATAGGAAGGTCGGGCATCACGGCGACCTTCCCCGGAACGGTAACGATCACCGGATCGACGACCACGCTCCAGAACCTCGTCGTGAGCGGGAACTGCGTCGGATGCGGCATCGGCAATTTCACGGCAGGCGGCGACCTTTCAGGCAGCTCGACATCCCAGACCGTGATCGGCATCCAAGGAAGAGCCGTCTCTTCCACGGCGCCGTCCACGAACCAGGTCCTTACCTGGAACGGAAGTTTCTGGACGCCGGCGAACGTTTCAAGCACGGGCGGCGGCGGCGCCCTCCTCGCCGCGAACAATTTGTCCGATCTCACGAATACCTCCAGCGCCCGAACGAACATCGGGTTAGGGAATCTCTCGAATGCCCTGCAACTCGTGGTCGCGAACAATCTCTCAGATCTCACGAGCACATCGACTGCCCGCATCGCGCTCGGCCTCGACAACCTCGCGAACGCCCTACAGCTCATTGCCTCGAACAACTTGGGCGACCTGACCTCGACTTCGTCCGCCCGGACGAACCTCGGCTTCACCGGCGGGACCGGAATGACGATCAGCGGCACCGGCGCCATCGGGTTTGCCACCACTTCCATCTCCCAGTTTGTAAACAATGCCGGTTACGTCACATCAACCTTTAGCGGCATCACCGCGATCAATGGCCTCTCGAATGCGACGACTTCGATTGTCGGCGCGGGAACCGTAACTGTCTCGACCTCCTCACCGAACATGATCACGATCACCGGCACCGGTTCTGGCTCGATCACAATCAACAGTCTGACGACATCCACCTTTTCGATCCAGGGCACGGCGAACCAGATCACGGTCGCCACGAGCTCGCCGAACGTCCTCACCTTGAGCCTGCCGCAGAACATCGGGACGTCGAGCATCCCGACGTTCGGAGGACTTATCCTTAACGGCAATGCGACGACGACAGGCAACCTCATCGTCCTCGGCTCACTTCTCGATGCGGGCGGCAACAAATATGTTACGTCCACGACAGGTATAAGCCAGTGGACTTCGACTTCGACGGGAATCTTCTACAATGGCGGGCATGTCGGCATAGGAACCTCTACGCTTTCTGCCGCACTAAACCTTTTTAGTTCCTCATCGTCTCCATTGTTTGTTATCTCAGACCCTTCTTCATCTGAAGTTATGGATGTTGCATCGAGCGGCTATATCGGCATTGGAACGCCTAATCCGATAGCTCCAATAGATATAGAAGATTACCCGCAATTTGGTGCCAACTCCTCCCAAGTTCTATTTCAATGGCCGGGCGATGACGACCCAGGACAGGATGCGGGCATATCATTAACTACTGGCAGAGGGGGCAGCATTGGTTCTCCCCTTATTGATTTTAGAACCGCAGTCTCTCATGGCCGCATCGGGGTTAATGGCTCCGCTGGCAACGCACTATTCGTCGGAACCGATGGAGGTGCTCCCAATTCTTTCCAGATCGGTACGCGGACGGTTGATCCAATGCAGTTTTTCATAGACGATAATGAGGTAATGTCCTTCGGTTCCAATGGTAATGTCGCCATAGGTGCGGCAACGACATCATTAAACGGTTTATTTTCAGTAGGAACTAATGGTAATTTCTACGTTGATAGCAACGGGGGATGTAACTGCGTCTTCGTCGGCGACGATTGGATCGACACCGTCATCGATTATTGTTAGTTGTCCCGGATGTACTTCTGGCAGTGGAAGCCCTGCGGGAACGTATGTATATAGTGGAAAATATGGTGGCAACAATTATTACCAGTTAGGCACAAGTTGGTATATTTGGTGGTCAGGAAATCCTTTTTGGAAAATGTCTCCGGCTTTAGGTAGCGCTTCTCCGGAATGGTTTGACAGTAGTCCGACAGTCTTGCCTCCATATACATCATCATGGGGGTCGGCTAATGGCGCATCCGGAACGTTAACCACGACTTCTGGTTCGCAAGGTGTTAATACGGTAGTTATTAGCAATGGGGTATTGTCTACGACGGGCGCAGGAAGCAGTATGATAGCTGGCAACCTTGCTGTTGGAACGACCACTGCCCCTTCAACGACGCTCCAGGTTGGCGGTGCAAGTTCGACTATCCGTATTGGATCGTCCGCGCTACCCGGTTGTCTTGAAATGGGTAACAGCGACGGCAGCGGGGGCATCAACTACATCACCGTTCTGAACGGCGTGATGACGGCGACGACAACCAAGCCGGCGAACTGCCAGTAGACCCAAGTTCATGAAACGCCCCCTTACCATTGCAGGAGTCGCGCTCTGCCTCTCCCTGGCCGCCCACGCCCAAGCCGCTCCGCTCACCTACGCAAACAGCGAGCAGATATTTCTCGCGTCGCCGGCCGTGACGCTCACGATTGCCACGGGCTCCGTCGCAGATGCCCTCACCGTGAACGCGACGAGCGTCATGGTAACGCTCTCCGGCGGTGAAGCGTTCACGCTTAGCTCTCCTTCCTATGATCTTTCGGTTGCCACATCGAGCGGAGGTGGAAGCGCAACCGTATCGTGCGGTGGCGGCATCGAAACGGCGACCCTTTCCCCAACCACCGGATCGACGGTGTACACGGTGACGCCCGGCGGCACGAACTGCGCGAGCGCCTCGCCGCCGAACATCACAAGCATCGGGGCAACGGGCATCACCACGAATAGCGCGGCCATCGCCTGGACGACGAACATCCCTGCCGACAGCACGGTGTCCTACGGCACGACGGCATCCTACGGAGCCACCTCCACCGACCCGACGCTCGTGACCGCGCACAGCATCCCTCTCTCGAATTTGAACGCGAATACCCTCTACCACTACGCCGTGGCCTCGTCCGAGTACGGCACCTCGACAACCTCGGGCGACAACACCTTCACGACCGCCGCCGTAACGAGCGGAAGCAGCGGGGGAGGCAGCGTGAGCACTGGCGGTGGCTCTGTCAGCGTCTCCTCCCAATACGGCAGCCCCTATCCCTCTGGCGGCGGAGGAGGCGGCAGTTTTGTCCCGCCCCCGGCGGCGTCAACGGCCGCGCCAACCTCTTCCTTGCTTGCCGAATTGCAGTCATTGGAAGCAGAACTCGCCGCGCTCGAAGCTCAAGCGGGACAATCGTCTTCCGTAACGACTTCCACCACCCACTTCACCTTCACCCGCAACCTCTCCTATGGCATGACCGGCAGCGACGTAAAAGAGCTCCAGGAATTCCTGATCCAGAAGGACTCCGGCCCGGCCGCGCGAAAGCTCAAAGCTCATGGCGCGACCAAGAACTTCGGCACGCTTACGCAGAACGCCCTCATCGAGTTCCAGAAAAAGGCCGGCATCAAGCCCGCAAGCGGTTTCTTCGGCCCGATCACGCGGGCGTATGTGAACAACCTCACCCCATGAAATTCTTCATCGCCTCACCATGGCGGAATAGCGATGCCGTGAGAAGCCTCGCGGAAGCGTTGAGAACGCGCGGCCATCTCGCGTATTCGTTCCTTGACAACGGCGCCAACCTCGCCGCCGGCGCGTCCGTCATGGATGAATTCAAGCAGTTCGGCCATTCCATGGTGGACTGGGCGGACGACCCCCTGATCGGGAACATCTTTGACGGCGAGAGCCAGGCGCTCAAGGACAGCAACGCGGTCATCCTCTTGGAGCCCGCGGGGCGCTCATCCCTTACCGAGGCGGGCATCGCCTACGGCATGGGCAAGAAGGTTATCCTCATCGGCCTCGTCGAGCACCCGGAAGTCGTCTACCGCATCTGCGGAAGCCGCTACCCGAGCGTCGATGCCTTTCTCTTTTCCTTAGACCGAAATCCGTGATCAAAGCCCTTCTTCCCTTCGGGGTTATTGCGGGCGCGATAATCGTCCTGGCGTCCGCACATTTCGCACCCTGCGACATCCCTGGCCTCATAATTCTCAATGTCGAAAACTCTCTCCCGACGTGTCCCGAGCCTTCCCTCCTTCCCGAAATGGCGACCAAACACGTCACGCTCGCACTTGTCATTCCCCAGGGAATGCTCGTGCACGTCGGCGATTCCTTCCAAGTAACGCTTGAGCTCGACGCTACCGCGACCCCGGTGAACGCCCTCGACGTGCTCATCGCCTATCCCACTTCCGTCATCAGTCTCGTTGCAAAAGACGAATCAATGACGCCCTTTGGCATACGGCTTGGCCAAACCCCCGATACCCTTGATGAGACGATTCAGGTACAACCGACTCCCGGCATATCGTCCGTCACGCCGGTGGCGCGATTCACGTTCCACGCGCTCAGCGCCGGGACGGCCGCGGTCACGATCGCCTCATCGTCCGAGGTGCTCGCCAACGACGGCTTTGGCACCGATGTGTTAGGGTCCGTCGAGAATGTTTCGATAACGGTCCACTAAGCAGCGCCGTGCGCGCAGGCACGGACACAGGCGTGCCCTTATTTCTTGTAATAGAGGTGGATCACGCTCGAATGATCCCGGCCCAGAAGCTTCCCTATCTGCAAGAAGCTCAGCCCGTAGCGGTCATACAGCCTCTTGACCATCGACGCCCGACTCGCTACGATCTGACTTCTCCGGTTTCTCGCCTTCATCTCCCGTATTTCGGGCATCAAACCGTCCCGGTCAACGCGGGCGAGAGCCCTATCAATCTTTTCCTGTATGGCGCATCGAAAGCAGCGAGTGGCATAGCCCAAGCCATGGATTGCACATTGTTGATGAGGCTTCTCCTGACCGATCCGCGATGTCGTTACAGCGAACCCTTCCACGGTGTTTCTTTGGGTCTTCCCTTTGGCTCCAAGTTGTTCCCCTGACTTGTATCGAGCCTTCATGAAGTTAACTGTACTCCACGCAACGAGCATGTAAAGTACGGAGACGCGCCGGGAGCAATATCTATCGATTCGACCCGCCGTTACCAGTAGCCGTGCCTCTCCCGACGAACCTTCCCCGCGCGGAATGAATCTTGTGCGACAAAATATGCACTGAGCACCGGCTGCGGCGGCGAAGCGATTCGACCGCCGGGAGCGGCAGGGCCAACCCCACACAGCTCTTGCCGTGCGGCAAGAAAGCTCTTGCCCGGCGGCAAAACACCACCCAACTGGCCGTGGTGGTGGGTCACTTTTGGCGAGCAAAGCATGGTCATTTCTCGCGAGTGCCGAAGCAACTTTCCGCATGAAGCAAGCGTTAGCATGCTCGCAACTCCTCGCGCAAACAAGGGAGGGCCGGCCCGGCCTGAACACAAGCCGCAACTCGTGTCTAATGCCGAGTCTCGGCATGGTCGCCCTTGACTCTCACAATTGAGCTAAACTGGTAAACGTTAAGCGCCAGCCCAACTGGCACTGGAGTTCGCAGCGATGGGTAAGAAGCGGGGCTCATCCCGACGCAGAAAGCCGAATAGCGCGACGCCTGCTGAGGTCGCGAGAGCAAGTAGTGCTACAACCTCATCCGCCACTGCCGCGCGTCCAGGACAAGCGACCGCGAGTCCCACGACAGAAGGTCGGGAATCCTCAGCCCTCCCAGGGAGCAGAACTGTTGGAGGGATTGCTTTAATCGTCTTCGTCGTTTCCCTGATTGCCGGATTCCTACTTGGGAAGGCGCGAAGCCCGAACTATGAAAACCCGGCGGAGGCAAAAGATCTTGTCGCAGCCTACGTTGCGAGGTATTCGGAGGTAAACTTTCCGGACTGGCATATAGATAGGGCTTCGAATGGAAACATCGCAGGCATCTACCTTAACGGCGGGGTCGTAAAGTTTTCGTGTGGGTTTGAGACGTACCACCGCGATCTAAACAGTGGCGACGAAGTGTCCACTGACAAATACATCGAGCAGGAAAAACAACACGCTCCGAAAGAGGAAGACACTCCCGCCACTGATTCGAGCCCGCGGTCTCAGGAGGAACAGATCAAGAGATTCTTATATGCGTCTTCCGTTGTTCCAGCACTGCTCGCTCATAATGCCGATTTGCCCGCTAAGGAGGGGGGAAAGACTGCCACACCGCACCACGGCGCGAGCATCAATGAGGTGATCGGAGTCATGTTAGGCGGTGCGGAACTCTATACGGCCAAGTACGCCGTTTCGGAGGTCCGGGCATACTGGAGCGAACTCGGAAGTGCCTCAAGACTAAAGCGGTTCGGTCGTTTCGTCCAGATACTTGGAAGTGGGATCTCGGGCTTTGCCTTGGGCTTCTATTTGGGATACGAAGATGCACCAAATTGCACTACCATGGAGTTCAGCCAGCAACTAAAGCAGGCTGCGCTATGGAGGGCAGTCGGGGCGAGTCTCATCGGCTGCTATCGCCTTAGGTTTAGTCGAGGCCCCGACACTTCAATCATTTCGCAAATCTACACGCGCGGCGATAACCGGCTGTCTTTACGTGATTTGTGGATGATTGCGAATTCAGTGCTTCACTCGCCGAACGTGACAGTAGTTTCCAAAGACTTCATCATTTCGAATTCGGTGAGAGACAAGCTGGCTTCGAATACTGCTTCGAAAGATCCTCTGAAGCTTCTGCCATTGTGGGCAGACGTGGCTAATTTGGCGGTTTCCTATCTGTCAAAGTCGTACAACAAGTCAGCGCTGAATCTTCAGCTGACGGGTGCATTACTAGAAACTAAGCTTTGGGTGAAGAACAATACTCGGTCCTGGAAGCCGAATGACGATCCGTTAGTGGAAGACATAATCAAAGGTTACTTCATGGATGATCCGGCCATCATGCCTCTTTCTCCAGGGCAGGCACAAAAAGTCTTTGGAAAGTGACTTGAGGTTAGACGGAGAACTGAAGCCGGTTACCGAGGCCTTCATTCAGACTTGTCTGATCCTGGCAAGTTGACGCCGAAAACGATAGCAGCGTTAGCTGACGTTACGAATATCCCGACGGTGGTAGTTGCTGCGGACCTGGCGTGAGGTGCATGAAACCCCTGATCCCGAAACCCCGCACTTCAGTGCGGGGAGGAGGTCACTTTATTGCAGTATTGCATTTGCGGCGGCGGACCTGGTCCGCCGCCCTAATCGGCACTAATCTTCTGCTATTGTCCGCCGAAGGTTTTTTGGAGCGTCGCTACCGAGACATGCGGCCAACTGAGCAAGGCACCGGGAGGCGTCCCCGGCGTCACAACCGGGAAATCCAACAAGACGGTTTGGACGTATTGCAGTTGCATGAAGCCGGTATCCGGTGTCGGCCCCTTGATCTTTTCGATCCAGAATGTAGCGAATACCGTCGCGACGTTGGCGTTCGCCTTCAAGAACGGCAGATCCTCCACGCCGCCGCCCGTACTGAAGGGCGCCAGAATATCCTTGGGGGCCTGTCCCTCAGTCTGTTGCTGCAAGAGGCTGGCCACCGTAGCGATATTGATCACGATCATGCTTTCGATCACTTGGCCTGAGAGTGCGGCTGTCAAAAGCTTAGTTGGATCGAGGATGATGTCCTGCATCGGGACGCCGAGGATCGTGTCCGGCAGCGCGACGGCCGGCACGTTTCCGGCGGGCGTTCTGAAATTGACGGCCGCTGGTGTAAGGTTCGAAAGATCATAGGGCGGGAATTTGCTCAGCGTTCCCGGAACCGGTATCGGGGTGCCGATAGGGAAAGGAGACGTATTCGCGGCGTCCACGGCGTCCGGGTCGAAAGGGTTGCCGGTAAAGGGGTCCAGCTGGATCGCGGTGCCTTGTGCCAGCAATGAGTTTCCATGTGGAATGGTTCCCATACGGGCCACGCCCTGAGACGTGCCGACATCCTGGGAGGGTATGTGAACCCAGATGCCGGGCTCGATATGCAGCGCGCCCTTCGTTACGAAGTCGCTCACCTTCTGGAGGTAGGTCAAGCCAAACAATTCGATGTCGTCCACGATGTCGCCACGGTTTGGAATCGATGACGAGATGGGAATGAAACTGAGGGTCTCGACGGTTTGGTTCAGTTCGAGAAACAGGGGTAAGCCGCCCTCTTTGTCGGGTCGGGCGATCAGGTTGAAGCCCTGGCCCTCCCACGTTCCCGACAGTTCCTTCAGAAACCCGAGTTTGGTTCCGACCTTCTCCCGCTCCGGGCTGACCCGAATAGAAGGGATCCGCATTCCTATTTGTACGTTGTCCGCCATCTTTATTTCTCCTTTTGTCCTCTCTTGAGGGCCTTTCTCTCAGAACTGAAAAATCCGATCTATGACATTAGCTTCTACACGGGCCGAAAAATGCAGAGTGAAGCCCTGTAGAATGTGTCCGTTGAGCCGGGTTTCAGCCCGGTACTGGATCTCCTGCCTAGTATATTCTGAACTATTCGAGTTGCTTAGGGCTTCCCGTGTCGAGTGATCGCCTCTATACAGTAGTGATTTTGCCCCGGAATTCGTTTCACATAGGGCGAAGATTTCCGTGGTTTTCGCGAAGTGCGAACTTGAGGGCGCCCCGGCTATGTCGGTGAATTGTATATCCTCCACGGTGATGCTGTCCTCGGTGCAGTTTGACATCCACAACAATGGTGTGTAGACTTCAGTTGTCGAAACAAAAACCAACCCATTCACCATGAGCAAACGTCCGCTCAATGGTGTCATCGATGTCGCCAAATAGCTTCGTCTCCGTGAGCTGCGCCTTCTCAAAACCGACCTTGATAACCTTTTCTACCTCAGCGCTTACGCCATCAAGCGCGAGTTTCAGTTGGCTTATGCGCGCGGCTGATTCGGTGTCGACGGTATTGATGACGCCGTCGAGATTCTGCCTAAGCTGACCGAGGACAATCAGCAGTCCGGCCAAGTCGGCACCGTGCACCTGCGCTTGCGCGACAGGGACAGGCGCGAACGTAAGAGAGAGAAACAAACAGCAAGCAGACAATGTGCGGATCTTGCGAGTGGTCAAGTGGTTCTCCGTAACCGTTTTGGATTTGCATACTTTGACACGCCACGATGGGATCGTGCGCGCAAATGCTCTCGTCGTCCGCTTCGTGGCTTGACGGAGCGGAATAGCAGGATATCTCCAGATGGTGCCGCCATGTGCTGTTCAAGCGCCATTTCCCCATTTGGCATCACCGTCCGCATCAGTATACACCGGAAATATCTGGAATGGCGTCGCTTTGTGTTTATTTTTCGGTTGTTTTTGTTTGTTTTCATCGATTATTGTACGCATCGTAACTGTTTTTCCGGGCCGCCCAAAAAGAAGACCGCCTTATCAATGAGGCGGTCTCGGGGGGTAGCGAGTTGCCTTTTCAATATTCCTCCGGCAGGAGGATGCACGTGGACGAATGGTCCGCTTCGGTGATGATCCAAATCCGGGTACCGTCCAAAAGCGTGTAGGCTGAGAGCAGCCGCAATCCGCGATCGAGGGAATATTCATTCTCGGCGAGGTCCTCAGAATCGAGATCACCCCATTCGCCGACCTGGTGCCGGGCAAGGAATGTATGCGGTTGAGCCTGGTTGCGCTCCATGGCCGCGAGCGCGCCGGGAGTCGCTACCATCTGGCCAAGCGGAAAACGGACCACCGGCATAGCATTTCTCTCCTTCTCGTTTGCGGAAGTCGCCCTTCCGTTCGTCGGAGCCGGTATCACGCCGCCCTTCCTTCGTCCGCGTCGGACTTCGGCTCACGGATCTGCATCTGCACGTTCGGAAAGAGATCGAGTTTAAGATTGATGAACCCGTCTTTATTCACGAACGCCACACCGCACCGGTTCCAGAACGATTTCCCGCGCTCGTTCGGATTGGATTGGATAACGAACACGTCTAGCTTTTGCTTAGCACTCCTTTCAAGAGAACTGCCTATGAGCTTAAGGCACATGCGAAAGGTACCAAGAGGTGAGATTATGCCAAAAGGGCAATGACACGCCCTTGACGGTCTTTACCGGTCGGGTATAGTTAACACCATGGCGCGAACATCCACCAAAGTCACGATGAATAATCCGCGTGTCTTCGAAGACGCGCGGGAGGCCGTCATAAAGCTCGAAACCTTGAGCCGCCTTTTGACGCCGGCCGAGTTGGAGACGCTCGCAATACTTTTTGATAAGCGCGCGACCGCGCTCATTGCCAAGAGTTTGAAAGAGGAAACCGAGCGGGGAAAGTCTGCAACCGATTTCCAAAATCCTTTAGATGGAGGAAACGTACCGCGTTTACATCACCCCGTCAGCCCGAAAGGAAGCGAAGAAGTTGCCAAAGCCTGTGAAGGACGCCGTCCTTGGGGTGAGCCATACGCTTGAACGCGACCCGTATGCCGGCGAGAGGCTCACGGGATCGCTCCATATGCTGTACTCATTCCATTTTACCGTGGGGCAATCGCAGTACCGGATCGTCTACTCACTGGATCATCCCCACCGGCTTGTGGTCGTTCATTTGATCCACACCCGAGAGAATTTTTACGAGAAGTTGAAGCGGCTCTTCGGATGAAGGCCGGGCAGCGGCAAATATCGAAGACGACAGCGATCTGAGAGGTGCGTGTTTCTATCAGTCCGACGGCAACCGCCAGAGAATGAATCTTGTGCGACAGGGCGGCATAGTCTTGCCCTCTCGGTCCGAGCGAAACTGTTTCTCATTCGCTTAACAGCACCTGCCTACTGTTCCTGTCCAGCTATCCCAGACTGGTTCACCACATAGTGTGCTATAGTACTGTGCTAACCCGTACCTCTCCAAGGACGCCGGGTAGCAACGACGGAGGCTCATGCATTCTCCAAAGACCGCGAGAGTTACGCTCATCGGCTTGGCCGTGCTCGGATCAGTCAACGCTGTGTTGAGCTCTCAGATCGCCGATTTGCTAAAACGCGCCCTAGGACGATACCAGTACATTGGCGTGATTTCGTACTGCATTGGGGTGATTTTGGTCATTGTCATTTCTATGCGAGAACGTGCGCATGAGACTCTTTCGAAAGATTCAGAAGTTCATATAGTAACCAGTCGATCCCATTACTATGCGTCCCCATGGGACCTGCTGAATGACCTACTGGACCTGGTTCGACACCCTCTACGGTTTGCATTAGCGATCGCCCGAGACCCAACACGATACTTCCGCCACGCTATTTGGCTCCTGATACCCGCAGGCTTCGCTGCCATTGTTAGAGCAACCATACCGAACGGGCGCGCTATTCTCCGCGAACTATTATTCTTCGTCGGAGCTACGGTGGCCGGTGCTGCGCTATTTGCTATCGCTTGGGTTACAGTTAGGAGTAAAGCTAGTTTCCTCGCATTCTTTTGTCTAGCATTGTATTTCAATGTTCTGGGCAATACCTTCTTCATCTTAACAGTAGCTCTCACGGAGCGGGTCCTAAACACAGGCGGGATTGAAACAGTGTATCATCCACTCGATCATTTGCCTGCTATTCTGGATGCTCTATCCGACTGTATCGAGAACCGAGGATTCGCAACATGCGTTGACTCAACACAACCAATGATGTTGCGGTCGTACGAAGACCCTCGGGCCGTGGCCGTATACCGGGACCCGCACTCTTGGTATGCTCTTGGTGTACTTACCATTTCAGGCGTGTGCCTGATCCTTTGGACATTTGTATTGTGGCGTAGTGCTAAGTGGATCGGCAGGGCAACTGTACTACGGACCATTTTAGCCTTTTTAGTGTCACCACCGCTGTCGTGGCTGTTTGCCACGGCCTCCTTTATCGCGCGGGCGCCACGCCAAGGTTGCGACATAGCTGTCCCGATGCGCGCGGCCCTAAACCCTGGACCACTTAGGTTCGGAGTGGATGCCTTTTGTTCGGAGTTCCCGCTCATTGATGTACACAAGCAGAGTTCGAGCGCACCCAGAGAGCTTCGCTTTGCCGATTCATTGGCAGAACATTTGGCCGGAATGAATGCAAATATCGGAGATACACTTCACGTGCGGATCTGGATCGACAATGGGGCGGACGACTTGACACCCGAGCTCGATACAGCCAAAGGCGTGAGAGTCGTTGTCCGCCCTTATAAGGCATCCGTCGGGGAATTTCGTTTGTCCGCGTTTGCAACTAGCACAACCGCCCCAACGATCAACAGCGTGAACCCTAAATATGGTGGTGACTTTACCGTTAGAACGCCCAAATCGGCGGTTATTGAATATGTGCCGGACAGTACGGTACTTTGCATCTCAAAGGACCACTCCGCCAGCGCATTTCATTCTTGGGAGGCGGGACAGGGGAGCAGCAGTTCGGCCTTGGACTTCAGTAGTCTTTGCGCTTACACTCAGAAAGGCGTCAAAGGCCCGGATGGCATAATGTCCAGCGGCCTATTAATCGGTGATTTACTGCCGGGGTATTCAAACGCCGCATTTGTCGTGTTCGATATACGGATTGACTCTCCACCCTAAAGTCCCTCAATTGGCGCCAGCGCATAAGCTTTGCAAAAGCAACGCCTTATTTGTAGTGTGTTTCGACGGCGATCCTGGCGGTGGTTTCTTGGCCTGTCTCTGTCCAAATATCTTGAAGGAATGGGGCGATAGCCAGGAACTAGTTACGGTCTTGCCTCATGCGGCGCATTTTCCACTCTTTCTGTCGTCAGGCAGTTTCCGAGTAAGAAAGGTCCATGTCGCTTCAAACGTCACTTCCGGGTTTGCCACGAACAGTCATCAACTTCTCCATCATCACATCCAACGTTCGAGGTCTGTGTCCGATACGGGTTATCACGAAGACCCGCCCGGCTTCAATCGAAGCCTTTGGAGTCGCCACAAATCATGCCATCAGCTTCTCCAACATCCTGTCCAAAGTTGGAAGCCTGTCCCGATACGGGCTGTTGGTTCGAGTTTCACATACGGGGTCTATTCCTATGACTACTTTTGAACCGCCATTTTGGCGTCGGTTTTTCCTCCTCCAACAATTTCAAAACGCTCCAAAACTCCCGAATATCGGGGATTATGCGGTTCGAGCGTACGCATCCGTGGGGCACCACCGATGAGTCGGCGTGCGTAAATCCCCCAAGAAAGCTGAAAAGACCGCCCAAAGGAGCGGTTCGAGATTGTCCGATTACGAAGCCCGTCGGAAGGACCAGACGCTCGAACCGGCGGCGAAACGGCGGCTGAATGGTCTGCCACGTGCGGCGCAGCTGGACTAATGGCATTGAGATCTCCTGGAAGTGTTCGCGAACCTCCGCCACGTCAATGGTTTGGCCTCCGCTCCTCCCTTGGAGTGCGCTGCGCTGATCGGCTATCATCCGCCGCTGGCGTGTGAATTCCTGATCGGTGATCAGGGCTTGCGCGCGCATTCGGATGAGCTCCTGAAGCTCGCGGTCCAATCGCTCTGCCCGAACTTTCCGGTTTGCCGTCCGCGCCGCACGATCAGCCTGGTATTCCTGTATCTCTTCGGCTAGCAGATCGGCGACCCGCTCCATGATATCTGCGTGCGGCGCCACCGAGTCGAGCAACTCTTCGAACTCTTCATGAACGCGTGCTGCGGGATGGCTCTTGCCATGCTTCGCGCACGACTTCCCCTGGCAGACGTAATACGGATACCGTTGGCTGCGGCCCCGAGAAAACGCTCCGGTGAGGGCATGCTCGCACGCATCGCATCGCGCCAAGCCCCGGAGCGGGAACTCCGGCCTGTCCTTCTGGTGAGGCACGGACCGGTTTCGCCTTGTGATCACCAGTTGCACGCGAGCGAATTCCTCCTTGGCGACCATCGGCATATGTTTTCCTTCGTACTCCTGGCCGTCCCATGGGTCAACCAGAACACCTTTGTAGTAGGGATTCGTGAAGAGCTGGTAGAGCGTCTGCGGACCGAACGACCGGCCGCCGGCACTCGCGAGCCCCCAGGATTCCATGACCCTGCCCATTTCGGCCTGCGTGTAGGCGCCGGTGGCAAAGAGTTTCCACGCCCGCTGAAGCAAGCTAAACGTGGGTTCATCCGGCAAGTCCGGACGGTTTTTCTTTTCACCCCTCGTGACCGAGCTCTTGTAGCCGAAGGGCGGCCCCCACGGGAAGATACCCTCCTGAATCCTGTGTCGCATGCCCTGGACCGTGCGCATCGCGCGGACGTCGTTGTCGAACTGAGCGACGCTGGCCAGGACGCCTTCCATGAGCTTGCCGGTCGGATCGGAGTCGATCGGCTCAGTGACCGAGGCGACGCGCACGCCGTATTTCAAGAGCGTCGTCTTGATGCTGTAATGATCGGCTACGTTGCGCGCGAAGCGGTCGATCTTCCACACCAGGACCGCGTCCACGTTGCCCTTGTTTTGGCGGCAGAAATCGATCAGCTCCAGCAGTTGGGTCCGGTCGGCGAATTTCGCAGACTCGCCCTGCTCGACAAAGACCTTCAGCACGCGCATGCCTTTGGAGCGCGCATAGTCGTGGCACGCCAACTCTTGTGATTCGAGGCTTGTTCCTTCAATTTGCTCCTTGGAGGAGACACGGCAATAGATGACGGCGTTCATGTAAGTGGGAAAAGTGTTTTGCGACTGGCGAGAACCTGACGATGTTCATATTACGTTTCCGATCCAGGATTGTCAAAGACTTTGCGCCCTGCTTCAGGATTTTGCTTTTTCAAAAGGTAGAGGTCGAGCAGCAGGCGGGCGGCTGCGCGCATATCACTCTGGAGCTGGATAAGTTGCGGATCGGAGTAGCGAGCAGCTATCGGCCCAAGGAACGCCTTGAACGAATGGAGGCTTTTGGGGTCTAAGGGTTCCCGTGCGTTCTTGCGGATAGGCCGTCGTACCATGGCTTAACGATATCCGCGAGCGGTTCTTCCGCAGAAGGACGTGGAAGTTGCCGTCATGGGCAGAGTTCGTTACCCTCCGCATGCCGGAAAACACACCTTTTGCAATCCAACGTCAGCCGTGCTTCCATTAAAGAGAAGACTCGTCAGAAGAATTCGTGGGTAAGCTCCGGTTCGGGCAGTTTGCCAAGT
>OBLU010001011.1_pt1 | contig 26229 bp, 22 predicted proteins | sample 1518681 | NCBI WGS metagenome assembly OBLU01 (sample SAMEA3539304, study PRJEB22396) | soil metagenome | biome: tundra; feature: field; material: soil | place: USA | collected 2010-05 | depth 0.15 m
TGAAGCCTCTTGGGTACGCCGCGGTGGTGCTCCTGGCGCTGGCCCTGGTCTACGGTGTCTACCGCTGGAACAACCGAGGGACGACGAGGCCGACGACAAAGGAGTAGAGAGCTCCGGACCTCGGCACCCCTCCAATCGGCTGGCCCACGACCGGGTTTTGCCGTCAGATTAGCTGTCAAAGGTGGAGAGCACCCAGCCCGAGAGCCGAATTTGATCTCGGAAAGTGGCGCGCCCAGAGGGATTTGAACCCCCGCTCCCAGATCCGTAGTCTGGTGCTCTATCCGGGCTGAGCTATGGGCGCAGGCGCGGGTTGCATTCTAGTGCCTACGCCGCGCCGGGTCAGTCGCCTAGCAGGTCGCCCGGCCGCTGCTCCAGAGCCCGGGTGGCCGCTATCCGGCACCCTAACTGGTCGAGCACGGCGTCCAACTCGTCCCGGAGCCCCGGTTCAAGGGTCAACGGCTGGTTGTCCAGTTCCCGCAGCAAGGCTGATAGTTGGAGCGCCTGCTTCTCGATCTTGGCCACCGTCTGCCGGGTGTCCAGCCCCAGCTCCAATGGCGATCCCACCAACTCCACAATGCCGCCCTCCATGGAGGGGTCATCCGGCCCCGCGGAAGCTTTGCTGCTGGTGGCAGCAAGCCTGCTGGTCATGCTATCGCTGCCAGTGCCTGGTGTCGAGGATCGCGCGCGCTGAGGCTCCGGGAGGCCCGGCCCCCACCGGCGGCGGTCAGTCGGGACCCCCGCTCAGGCATCGCGAACGTGACGCCGGAGGGGGCTGGTCAGCAGATGGATGAGCCGGATTAGGATCAGCGCTGCGATCGTGTAAATGGCGAGAGCCAGTAGCGCTGCCCAGAAGGTGGTGTGACCCACCGGGGGGACGCCGGGTCGGAAGAGGCCCGCGAAGGGGCTTGCGAGGGCGTCTCCGACCCGGGCCACGACCCCGACGAAGCCATCGCGACTCACCGCGGTCGCCCGGAAGACGAAGTCGAGTGCCAAAAACGCGTCCACGACGGCGACACAGAGCAAGATCAGCTCGCTGAGCTGGTGGCCTCGCTTGGGAGCCACCTTTCCCGGCCGTCTTTGCCGGCTGGTCCCAGGAGAGGGGGCGGGCTGCTGTTCCGTCCGCACCGGCTGGGGCGGGTTCGGCTCGGACTCCGGCGGCGCCGGCACTTCCATGCTCACGGCAGATCCTCCCTGATCAAGTAGGCCCGCGCACGTGGCCGGTGGCCGGCGCCTACCCTCACCCATACCAACGGTCTGGGGTGACGCTTGTTTCAGCGAATTCTGTCGGGTCACCGGTGCTGACGCTCCAGGCGATTGGCTGAGTCGGGCTCAGCAGGAGCTGAGGTAATCCCCTGCGAGGGGATTTTCAGCGGACCTGGAATTGGCTATACTCGGCGCCGCGCTGCGGCTGCCCCGCAACCGGCTGGCGCGGATGGCGAAATGGTAGACGCGCGGGGCTTAGAACCCCGTGGGGTAACCCGTCCGAGTTCGATCCTCGGTCCGCGCACCGTTACGCTTACCCAGAGCAGGATGAGTCCAAGTACCACTGACGCCGCGGAGCTGGAGGTAAGCGTCGAGCGCCTGGCCGGATCGCAGGCGCAGTTGACGGTTGAAGCTCCCGTGGCCGAGGTTGACCGGGCCGTCGGCCTGGCACTGCGGCATCTGGGCCAGCAGTACCGCCTGCCCGGCTTCCGGCCCGGCAAGGCTCCCGCCGCCGTGGTAGAGAGGGCGGTTGGCTGGGAGGCACTTCGGCAGCACGCGATCGATGACCTCCTGCCGGAGATCTGGGCTCGGGCGGTAGCTCAAGCCAATCTCGAGCCGGTCTCCAACCCGGACGTTACCGAAGTGGTGCTGGAGCGGGGAGAGCCGTTCCGCTTCACCGCCAGCGTGGTGCTCCGCCCTGAGGTGAACCTCGGGGACTATCGCCGAATCAAAGTCTCGGTGGCGGCGCCCGAGGTGTCCGAGGAGGACGTCGACGGCACCCTGGAGGCGCTGCGCCAGCGGTATGCCCAACTGGAGGACGCCGGCCAGCGTGAAGCCCGCGTGGGGGACGTGATAACTGCGGAGCTGACCATGCACCATAACGACGAGGTCGTCGGTACCCCTGGCCAGCTCCAGACCCTTGACCTAGAGCGTGGCGATCTTCTGCCCGGGATGGCGGACCAGCTCCTGGGGGCCCGGGTCGGCGAACCGGCTGAGGTCACCGTCACCCTGCCCGAGGAGTACGGCCGGCCCGAGCTGAGAGGGGAGTTGGTGGTGATCACGGCAGATGTCAAGCAGATCCAAGCCAAAGAACTGCCGGCCCTGGATGACAACCTGGCGGCCATCGCTGGCCATGGCGAGAGCCTCACCGAGCTGCGGCAGTTCGTCCGCGACCAGTTGACCGAGGAGGCTCGGCTCGAGGGCGAGCAGGGCCAGGAGGCCAAGGCCCTGGAGGAGCTGGTGGCAGTCTCCCGGGTCGAGGTGCCCGAGGTGATGATCCAGGCCGAGATCGATCGCCAGATCAAAGACCTCGAACTGCGCCTCTCGGCGTCCGGAATCTCGCTGGAGCAACTGCTGGCGTCGGATGACAAACAGCTCGAGCAGCTGCGCGGGGAGCGGCGGCAGCCCGCGGTGGAGCGGGTTCAACTGGAGTTGATCCTGGGGGAGGTGGCCCGCCGCGAGAAGCTGCAGGTCTCAGACCAGGAGCTGGACGAGAATCTGCGCCGCATCTTCTCCAAGGGCGCTTCCAAGGACAGCCGGCGCCGGGCTCGAGAGCCGCTCCGCCGGGAGTTGCTGCTGGGACAGGCGAGGCGTCTGGTGGCGGCGCTGGCCCGGGGCGAGTCAATCCCGGAACCGGTCGACGGCTAGTTTTAGAACCCCTGGGTATACTCGCGGTGCCAGTCAGTCAGACGCGGTTCCGGCCATCTAGCGCAACCAGGAGGAGACCATGGCCCTCGTTCCGATGGTCATCGAGACAACCAGCCGGGGCGAGCGCGCCTTCGACATCTATTCGCGGCTCCTGAAGGACCGCATCATCTTTGTCGGGACGCCCATCGACGACCAGATCGCCAATCTGGTCATGGCTCAGATGCTCTACCTCGAGAGCGAGGATCCCGAGCGCGACATCAACCTTTACATCAACAGCCCGGGAGGCTCCGTCTCCGCCGGGCTCGCGATCTACGACACAATGCAGTACGTCAAGCCCCGGGTGAGCACCTTCTGCATGGGGCTGGCGGCATCCTTCGCCTGCCTGCTGCTGGCGGGGGGCGACAAGGGGCTCCGGTTTAGCCTCCCCAACACCCGGATCATGATGCACCAGCCCTCGGGCGGCTTCCAGGGCCAAGCGTCAGACATCCAGATTCAAGCCCAGGAGATTCTCCGGCTGCGCCGGATCCTGGACCAGATCCTGGCCCACCACACCGGCAAGCAGGTTGACCAGATCACCCGCGACTCCGATCGCGACTTCTACATGTCGCCCGACGAGGCGCTGGAGTATGGCCTGATCGATCACATCATCACCGGGCACCGCGGCCAGGATCAGGCCGCGGGCGACGAGGGGCCGGCCGCGACCAGCCACGAGCCCGAGATCGTCGATACCGTGGCAGTCCCGGCGGCGGAGAAGAGTTCACCCGTCCGCTAGTCGGACGGGCACCTAGAGGATCGAGGTGACTGTTCCAGGGACTCGGAGCTCCAGTGCCAGGCGGGACCGCCGACGGCGGCCCCGCCTGGTGCGGAGGCCCGGGCAGCGTTGTGACTTCTGTGGAAGCCTGACGAGCACCGCCGCCGTCGCCACCGGCCGGGAGCCGGCCGAGACCGTGATCTGCCCCCGCTGCGTTGGGCGGGCGGCTCGCCAGCTGCTCCGACCAGGGGGAGGGGACGCGGCATGACTGAGCGCGAGGATCGACGGCGCCACACCAGCTGCTCCTTCTGCAACAAGGGACAAGAGCAGGTCCGCAAGCTCATCGCCGGGCCCGGGGTGTACATCTGCGACCAGTGCATTGAGCTCTGCCAGGAGGTTTTGGAGGAGGACTCTCGGGTCACTCCGGTCCGGCGCGCCCGCAGCAGCGTGGTGCCGAACCCCCAGGCCATTTGGAGCTCCCTCAATCAATACGTGGTGGGGCAGGATCAGGCCAAGCGGGTGCTCTCGGTGGCCGTCTACAACCACTACAAGCGGATCAACAGCGCCCGTGAGGCGGGGGATGTGGAGCTGCAGAAGTCCAACGTCCTGTTGGTGGGTCCGACCGGTTGCGGCAAGACGCTCTTGGCTCAAACCCTGGCGCGGATTCTCGACGTGCCCTTCTCAATCGCGGACGCCACCTCGCTGACCGAGGCGGGCTACGTTGGCGAGGACGTCGAGAACATCCTGCTGCGTCTGATTCAGGCCGCCGATTTCGACATCGCCCGGGCGGAGCGGGGGATTATCTACATCGACGAGATCGACAAGATCTCCCGCAAGTCGGACAACCCCTCGATCACCAGGGACGTCTCCGGTGAGGGGGTGCAGCAGGCCTTGCTGAAGATCTTGGAGGGTACCGTCGCCAATGTACCGCCGCAGGGTGGGCGCAAGCACCCCCACCAGGACTTCATTCAGATCAATACCGCCAACATCCTGTTCCTCTGCGGGGGAGCGTTCGACGGTCTGGAGCGGATCATCGATCAGCGGGTGGGACAGCGCACGATCGGCTTCGGCAGCGCGCAGTCCGGAACTCGCAACAAGGAGAACGCCAAGATCCTCCACGAACTATCAGCGCAGGACCTGCTCCGATATGGCCTGATTCCAGAGTTCGTCGGGCGCTTGCCGATCACCGTCACCCTGGACTGCCTCGACGAGGACGACATCACCAAGGTTTTGACTGAGCCTAAGAACGCCTTCGTCAAGCAGTACCAGAAGTTCTTCTCGCTGGACGAGGTGGAGCTGGTCTTCGAGGAAGGCTCCCTGCGGGCGATCGCCCGCAAGGCCCTGGCGTTGGGCACCGGTGCCCGGGGCTTGAAGAGCATCTTGGAGTCGGTCCTGCTCAACAGCATGTTTGACGTTCCCTCACATCCCGAGATCAAGCGGTGTGTCATCACTGAGCGTTCCATCATTGAGGCCACCGAGCCCGAGCTGTTCCGAGAGGAAGAGCCCCAGGCTGCTTCTGCCTGAGAGCGCCGAGGCCTCCGATGGGGCGCTGCGGTTAGACTTGGGAGCCATTCCAGTTGAGTTGCGTAACGGCGCGCGCCAGCGCCGCGAGGATCTAATGAATGTCGATCGCTAGCATCCTGGGATACCCGCGAATCGGGCGGTCCCGCGAGCTGAAACGGGCCCTGGAGGGCTACTGGTCGGGGCGGCTGTCGTCCGAGCAGTTGCTGGCGGACACCGCCGCGCTCAAGGCTGATCGCTGGCGCCAGCAGCAGGCCGCCGGGATCCAGCACATCCCCAGCAACGACTTTTCGCTCTACGACCATGTCCTCGATACGGCTCTGACCGTGGGCGCGGTGCCGGCTCGTTTTGGGTGGTCGGGCGCAGCCCCCGAACTCGACCTGATGTTCGCGATGGCGAGGGGAAGTAAGGGCGAGGTCGAGGTGGCGCCGCTGGACATGACCAAGTGGTTCGACACCAACTACCACTACCTGGTCCCCGAGCTGGCGGCGGACCAGAGCTTCACTCTCGCTTCCCGCAAGCCGATCGACGAGTTCCTGGAGGCCAAGGCGCTCGGGATCACCACCCGGCCAGTTCTGCTGGGACCGGTGACTTTCCTCCGACTCAGCAAGGGCCCGGCGCAGGGAGGCTCCACCCTGGGGTTCCTCGACCGGCTACTTCCGGTCTACGCCGAACTTCTCTCGGAGCTGCGCCAGGCGGGCGCGACCTGGGTCCAGATCGACGAGCCCTGCCTCAGCCAGGACGTTCCCGTGGAGGTGTTGGAGGCACTGGAGCACGCCTACCAAAAGCTGGGCCAGGCCGCCCCCGGTCTCAACCTGCTCTTGGCCTCCTACTTCGCCGGCATGGGCGGGAACCTGGCCACGGCACTGGCCCTGCCGGTGGACGCCGTTCACCTCGACTTGGTGCGGGGCGCCAGTGATCTGGACCCGGCGCTGCAGCTGGTCCCCGAAGGCATGGCGCTCTCGCTGGGGGTGGTGGACGGGCACAACGTCTGGCGCACCGACCCTGACCAGGCCCTGGGCCAGATCCAGCGCGCGGTGGCCAAGCTGGGCGAGGACCGGGTCCTGGTTGCCCCCTCCTGTTCTTTGCTGCACGTCCCAGTGAGCCTGGAGGCAGAGACGGGACTGGACCAGGAGCTGCGCTCCTGGCTGGCCTTCGCCGAAGAGAAGGTGGCTGAGGTGTGCTGCCTGGCCCGCGCGGGTCACGGCTCTCCTGAGGTCGAGGCCCGGCTGGCGGAAAGCCGCGAGGCCTGCGCCGACCGTCGGAATTCCCCGCGGGTGACCAACCCCGCCGTCCGGGCTCGGATGGCCCGGGTCACCCCTGACCAGTTCGCCCGCCCTGGTGACGGCCCGGGCCGCCGACTGATCTGGCGCAAGGGCGTCTCGCTGTCACCGCTCCCCACCACCACGATCGGCTCGTTCCCTCAGGTGCCCGAACTCCGCCAGGCCCGAGCCAAGCTGCGCCGTGGGGAGCTCGACCAGTCCCACTACGAGCAGTTGATGAAGGCGGAGATCCGCCGCGTGGTGCGCTTCCAGGAGGAGATCGGGCTCGACGTCCTGGTCCACGGGGAGCCGGAGCGCAACGACATGGTCGAGTACTTTGCCGAACAGTTGGACGGCTTTGCGACCACCCAGCAGGGGTGGGTGCAATCCTATGGGTCGCGCTGTGCCAAACCGCCGATCGTGTTCGGCGATGTCTCCCGGCCCCACCCCATGACGGTGCTCTGGGCGGTGTTCGCCCAGAGCCTCACCGCCCGCCCGGTCAAGGGAATGCTGACCGGTCCGGTGACCATATTGCAGTGGTCGTTCGTCCGTGACGACCTGGAGCGCAGCCAAACCTGCGCCCAGATCGCGATGGCGCTGAGGGATGAGGTCGCCGATCTGGAGGCGGCCGGGATCAACGTGATCCAGATCGACGAGCCGGCCCTGCGGGAGGGTCTGCCCCTCCACCGGACCGAGCAGCCCGCCTACTTGCGCTGGGCAGTCGACAGCTTCCGCTTGACCGCGGCCGGTGCGGGGGCGCACACCCAGATCCACACCCATATGTGTTACTCGGAATTTGAGGACATCATGGGCGCGATCGCCGAGCTGGACGCTGACGTCCTCTACATCGAGGCGGCGCGCTCCGGGATGTCCCTGCTCCAAGCCTTCGCGGACCACGGGTACACCAACGAGGTGGGTCCTGGTGTCTACGACATCCACTCTCCGCTGGTGCCCTCGGTCGAGGAGATGGTGGCGCGGCTGCGCAAGGCGGCCTCGGTGATCCCACTCGACCAGCTCTGGGCCAACCCCGACTGCGGCCTGAAGACACGGGGCTGGGCGGAAGTCGAGCCATCCCTGCGCAACCTGGTCAGCGCTGCGCGGCAGGTTGCGGCCGAGCTGACCGCGGTCTCTCCGGCCAGCTCTTAGCCGGGCGCCGGGGAAGACCGGTGGAAGCCACCTATCAACCCGAGGCCACTGAGCAGCGCTGGCGCCAGCGCTGGGAGGAGATCGGCCTGGGAGCGGCCGACCCAACGAGTCCCAAGCCGGCGTTCTCGATTGCCCAGCCGCCCCCCAACGTCACTGGCTCACTGCACATGGGCCACGCCCTCAACGCCCTGGTCCAGGACGCCCTGTGCCGTTTCTATCGAATGAACGGCTATGAGGTGTGCTGGCTTCCGGGCACCGACCACGCCGCCATCGCCACCCAGAATGTAATCGAGCGCCAGCTGGACGACGAGGGCACCTCCAAGGAGGAGATCGGGCGCGCGGCGTTCGACCAGCGGGTGGACGCTTGGTACAAGACCTACCAGGGCAGAATCCTCGAGCAATTGCGCCGGCTCGGGGCCACCTGCGACTGGGCCAGGGAGCGCTTCACCCTTGACGAGGCCTACGTCCGGGTGATCCGGACTGTCTTTGCCGAACTCTACCGCCAGGGGCTCATCTACCGTGGTCCCCGGATCGTCAACTGGTGCCCTAGATGTCGATCGGCGATCTCCGACGAGGAGGTCGACTACCAAGAGCAGCAGGACACGTTCTACTACGTGCGCTACCCGCTGGTGGATGGAGGCGGTGCGCTGGAAGTTGCCACTACCCGCCCCGAGACCATCCTGGCGGATGTGGCGGTGGCGGTCGCCCCCGGCGATGAGCGCTACCGCCAGATGGTCGGAAGAGGGGTCAGGGAGCCGGTCGGCCGCCGGGAAATCCCGGTGATTGCCGATGAGGCGGTCGATCCCAAGGTCGGGACCGGGGTGCTCAAGATCACTCCCGGTCACTCGGCGGAGGACTACGAGGTCGGCGAGCGCCATCACCTGGCGATCCGGACCGTGATCTCGCTCGACGGATTGATGATCGCGCCCGGTCTCCCCGATTTGGACGGCAAGAGCGTCAGCGGGGCCCGCGAAGTTGCCGCGGTGATGCTGCGCCGCTCGGGGGCCATGATCCGCGAGGAGCCGCTGGTCCACCAGGTCGGCCACTGCGATCGCTGTGGCACGATCATCGAGCCGCTGATCACCCCCCAATGGTGGGTGCGGGTGCGCGATCTGGCCGGGCCGGCCGCCGAGGCCGTCGAGTCGGGACGGATCACGATCCACCCAGGGCAATTCCGAGGCCAGTACTTAGATTGGCTGGGAGGACTGCGGGACTGGTGCATCAGCCGACAGCTTTGGCTCGGCCATGGGATCCCAGTCAGCACCTGTGCCAACGGTCACACCTTCGCCTGGGTGGAGGAGCCGGAGGCCTGCCCCGAGTGCTTCGCCACCGAGCTGACCCCTGACCCCGACGTCCTCGATACCTGGTTCTCCAGCGCTCTCTGGCCCTTCGCGATCCTGGGTTGGCCGGAGCCCAATTTGGCGCTGGAGCGGTTCTATCCCACCTCGATTCTTAGCACCGCCCGGGACATCCTCCAGCACTGGGTGGTTCGGATGGTGATGATGGGATTGCGCTTCACCGGGGATATCCCGTTTCACGACGTGCTCTTCCACGCCACGATCCTGGGCGCTGACGGCGCCCGGATGTCCAAGAGCCGGGGCAACGTCGTGGATCCGTTGGAGATGGTGGAGAAGTACGGGGCCGACGCGCTTCGGGCCTGGGCGGCCAGCGTAGCCATGGGTAATCAGGACGCCCGATTCGATGAGACCCGGATCGAGGGGTTCGCCAGGTTTGCCAACAAGCTCTGGAACATGACCAGGCTGCTCCACCATGCCTACTTTCCGGCGGAGGGCGAGGAGGGACGGATCCCGGAGGTTCCGGAACCGGTCGGGGACAAGCTGCAGTTGGCCGATCGCTGGATTCTCTCCCGGCTTGCGGCCGTCACCCAGTTGACCACCAGGGCGCTACCCGCCTTCGATTACGACGGGGCAATCGACGCCATTTACGAGTTCGCGTGGCACGAGTTGGCGGATTGGTATCTGGAGCTGACCAAAGAGCGCCTAGAAGCCGGCGATCCGACCGCTCTCTGGGTCACCCGCACCGTCCTGCTTCAGACCGCGACCCTGTTGCATCCGATCATGCCCTTCCTGACTGACGCCCTCGCCGAGCAGTTCGCGGGCACTCCCGCGAGCTTGGATCTGGCGGCTTGGCCCAAAGCGCAAGAGAGCTGGCCCGACCCAGAGTCGGAGTTGGCGATGGCAGCTTGCCTAAAGCTGATCTCGAGCCTCCGAAAGTGGCTTCAGGAACTGGGAATTGAGGTGAAGAGGAATAGCAGTCGGGTTCCGTTCTCGGTCGTCGATGCGGGGCCGGAACTGGCCTTTCCGGGGTCCCTCGACTACGTCAGGGCGCTGCTGCCGGTGGAGTGGGTGGATCCCTCCAGCACTTTGGGCGACGCCTCTCCCCGGGTAGTCGTCGGCCGGACCACGCTGGCACTGGGGCGGAGCGTTGGCCCAGGAACCGAGCGGTGGAAGGAGTCGGTTCGCCGGGAGCTGACCAAGGTCGAAGCCTTCCGTGCCCACGTAGCGGGGAAGCTGGCCGGACCCTTCGCCGACAAGGCGCCCAGCGCAATCGTCCGACGTGAACGAGATCGACTGGAGGAGGTGGGCCAACGGGAAGCGCTCCTGCGCCGATTGATCGACAGCTGACCCAGGGCGGCTGAGTGCTGTCGATCACCGACCTGCCGCTGCTGGCGCTCCTGTTTCCGGCTGCCGCGACTCTGATCTGCACCGTGCTGGGGCGGCCATGGCCGCGTCATCCGGCGTTCTGGGCCCGTTGGGTCTTGCGTTTAGGGCTCCTGCTGGCGCTGGCGGATGCCGTGACAGTCCTCTACCGGCTCCAACCGGGCGGCACCCTGGAGGCGACCCTGTGGCGGCTGGGACCCCGGCTGCCGATCACCCTGTCCGTCGATACCGGCGGCACCGTGCTGGCGATCATGGTCCTGGTGGCGGCGCTGGTCGTCAGTTTCGCGGCCCGGGATCGCCGTCCTCTGGCGTCGGCGGCGTTGGGGCTGGCGGTGCTGGGGGCGGTCGGTGCCGCCTTCGCCGGGGATCTGCTGAGCCTCTACATCGGGCTCCAACTGTCGGCGTTGGGGGGCATCGGCCTCAGCTATGCGCGCCAACCCAGGGCGGCCAGCACCCGGATGGTCTGGGCCGCGATCGCGGATCAGGGCATCGGCTTGGTTTGGCTGGGGGCGATGGTGGTGCTTTTGCACAGAACTTCCACCCTGCAGCTGACCGCGATCCCCACCAGCACCGTCAGCCCGGCGCTGGCGGGTTTGCTGCTCCTGCCAGCGGTGGTACGGCTGGCCGGATGTGGGCTCATTGCCGGCTCGGCGTCTCCCGGCCGGCTGGGGTCGGTCGCCAGGTCGCTTGACGTGGCCGACTGGTTGACGGTGGTCGCGGTGCCCACGGCGCTCCTGGTGCTGATCAGGGTCCAGGCCCTCTCCGGTGGGACCTGGCCGGCCCCTTGGTTCGGTACCTCCCTCGACCTTCTGGCGCTGCTGATGGGGGCGACGGCGGTGGCCGTGATCCTGGTCTCGAGCAATCCTCACGCGGAGCTGCGGGCGCTGCTCCTGCTGGTCGGCGCTCTGGTAATAGTGGGCTTCGGACAGAACACGGCGGACGGAACGCTGCTGGGGCTGGCGGCGGGCCTGTTCCTGGAGATCTCCTGCGCCTTCCTGCCGCGGGCCTTGCTGGGCCGCGCCAGAGGTCGGTCCCCAGGTGGCCCGAGGGCCGTCCGCGGTGCGAGTCGGACCCAGCTGATGCTTGGCGGAGCGGTCACGCTGCTGCCCTGCGTGCTGGGCTTCGCGGTGGCGCTCTTGGGCCTGGACTTGGCGCTGCGGGGGGGGCTGGAGGCCGGGTTCGCCCCGGCGCTGGCCTACCTCTTCGCCATGGCGGGGTTGGTGCTGACGGTCCCTCGGCTCCGCCGTGCATCCACCTCACCGACGAGTTGGAGTTGGCCGCTGTGGCTGCCGGTCCTTTGCCTCGGCACCGCTGTGATCGTGCCGGGATGGGCGATAACCCTGGCAGCCGCGGCGCTCGCGCCACCGGGCACGGCCAGTTTGGGCCTGCTCTCGGCGCCTGATCCCTTCGTTGTTTTGGCGCCGGGGCTGGTCTGGCCCGGGGGCTACCTGGCTCTCCTGGCCCTGCTGGTGGGTGGGGGAGGCTGGGCCTTGCGACTGGCGAGCGGGGCGAGGTCGGCAGGGGCTGAGGCCCCCGCCCGGGCGGCCGTCACCCCGACCGTCGTCCTGCCTGACCGGCTGGCGGCGCTGATCGCCCGGGTCACCTCGGCCCCGTCTTGGCCGAGGGAGGTGCGCGGCTGGTATGTGATCCTGGTCAGCTTGGCTGACCGCGAGGTCGCGGAGCGCCCAGTGTGGTTGTGGGTCGCGGCCGCGGCGGCGGCCGCCTGGTTGCTGGCCGAGTGGGTCAGGCTGTGATCTGGGCTGGGATCCTGGCGGGAGGCGGATTCGTGGCCGGCGCCATCGCCCTCTTCTCGGTGGGCCCCACCGGGATGGCCCTCAGCGCCTTGGCCCTCGGGCTCGGGATGGGAGGGGTGGCGTCGCTGTCGTCGGGGCCTACCGGGTTTGCCTGCCTGGCCGGTCTGGGAGCGGCCGCGGCGCTCCTTGTGTTCTTGAGTGGCCGGCTCACCTGGCTGGACGCGTCGGACTCGCTCTTGGGGGCTGGGTTGGTCACTGACCGGCCGCGGGTCTTCGGCGTGCGCAGCCTCCGAGGCATCCTGGGTGCGGCCGGCCTCTTCGCCGCCAGACTGCTTTCGGGGCACCTCGCCGCGGGCACGGTGGCGACCCAGGGCCCTGGGTTCGCCTGCCTGTTTGTGTTCGAGGTGGGCCTGATCCGCATCGGCACCGGCCGAGGGCCGGCCGAGCTGGGTCTCGGCGGGCTCTGCGCCGGCATGGGAGCTGCGGCGTTTCTCCTCCTCAGCGCCCCGGGGTCCTCCCTCGCCGTCGCGGTGTTGGCGAGCGGCGTCCCGGCCCTGGCCTTGGTGGCTCTAGGACGGGCCACCCCGTGGGAGACCTCGGCTTGAGCCTCTGGCTGACGCTTGCGCTGGCGGGGGGCCTGGTGATGGCGGCCGCCTCGGCGGCGCTGGCCCGTCGAGCCCGCCTGGTCCCCCCCCTGCTGTTGCTGCTGACCGCCGCTGGGATCTCGGTGGCCCTGGTGGAGTCACTTGCCAGCCGCCGCCCCAGTCATCTCCTGGTGGAGGGCGGCCTGGGGACGATCACGCTGGCGCGGCTACCACTTGGGGTCCTGGTGGGGGGCTGGGCCGCGCTGGTCCTGGAGTTGGGGGTGGCCCACCGACCTCGGTTATCCGGAGGCTCCATCGCGGCCGCGATCGTGACGGGGGTCGGGGCCTGCCTAGCGCTGCTCGTGACGGGTGTGGTCCCCCTAGCCTTGCTGCTGGCGTTCCTGAGCACCTTCCTCTGGGTCCGCTGGCAGCGCATCACCGGTCCAGTGCTTTCGGTCCGGAGCCTCGGCCGGCAAGCGGCCCTGGTGCTGTGCGCCTTGCTGGCAGGGGCCGCGGTGCTCCCGTCGCAGCGGATCGGCGCCGCCCCCGCCGCCCTGGCGGGCATGCTGTTGGTGGGGGGGATGGGCGGGCTGGCTGGCCTCCTGCCCCTCTCCAGCTGGGTGGGCGCCGCGTCACGCGTGGCGCCCAGTGAAGCGGCAGCCTGGCGGATCTGGCTGGTGCCGGTGGCGATCGTCGCCCTGGCCCGCGTAATGGTGGCCGGGCCCACCGCGCTCTCCCAGGTGATGCAGCTGCTGCTGGTGGCTCTGGGCCTGGCGACCGCCATCTTCTGGGGCAGCGCTGGCTTTCGGGCCGATCCCAGCACCCGTTACTGGCGAGTGCTCCAGGCCGACGTCGGATTCATGTGCGTCGGGATCGGCAGCGGGGATGTCCAGGGCCTAGCGGCAGCCCTGATCCTCATCGTGGTCCACTGGCTGGCCGCTGCGGCCCTCAGCGAGCCGAGGGGCGCCCGCTCTCACCTGCTGGCGTGGGTCGGGCTGTCTGGAGTGCCGCCGTTCGGTGGGTTCACCGGTCGGGTTCTGGCGATGGTGGCGGTCGCTTTCCTGGGGCCGGTGGTGGTGGCCTTGCTGCTGCTGGCATTCGGCCTCCAGCTGGCGTCCTGTGGCGCCGGGGTGAGGGAAGCGGTGCTGCGGGTGGCGGTTAGGGGCCCTCGCCTCAGCGAGCTGGTCGGGTTGCTGGCGGCGCTGGGTGCTCTGGTCTTGGGGCTGGTGGCCGGGCCATTCCTGCAGGCGGCCTTTGGAATCCACCTGTGAACCACCTGCTCTTTGGCTTCGCCCTCTGCGCCGCGCTGGCCGTATATCCGGGTGGGCTGGCGGCACTGGTGGCCTCTCTGGGTGGCGGTGCGGGCCAGCTCTTACTCCGGCGTCCCGGGAGGCCGCGGTGGGTGGCCGAGGCGGTCAGCAGCCCTTGGTCTTCCCTGCTGGGGCTGGCGCTGGCCGGGTTGGTCCTGGCGCCCATGCCCTGGCCGGACAACCCGGTGGCCCCAGTCGGGATCTCCTGGGCGTCGGGGAGCAATCTCGGGGGCATCGCCCTCAGCCTGAGCGCGCTTTGGGCGCTGCAGCTGCTGGGATCGGCCCAGTCCCGGCGCGGTTGGGTCCTGACCCTGCTCGGCGCATGGTCCGTGGGGCTCGTGCTTCTGGCGCTGGCCGTACATTCGGGCAGCTGGGCGGGGGTCCTGACCGCTGGTGGGCTGGGTGCCGAGCTGGGCCGGGTACTGCTAGCTGCCCTGGGACTCTGCTCGCTGCCCTGGGTGCTGATGGGACCCCCGGGCGGCGCCTCCCTTCGGGGGTCCGGCTGGGCGGCCGGAGCAGGGGTGGCGCTGTTACTGGCGCTTCCCCAGCTTCAGGCAGTCCCTTTTCCGGTAGTTTTGGTCGCCTGGTGGGCGCTCCTGGTGGCCCTCGGTTTGGTGTGGGCCGAGGGGGCCGCCTGGGGAGCTGGTACAAGGCGCCGGCTTGGGCTCTCCGTCGCCGCTGCTACACTCAATACACCGTGAAGCACTTGCCGGCACGGGGATCTTTATCCTCTTGGGACCGGCGCCCGCCACGGGAACTGGAGGCCCTGTGAGGACGTGGTCGAGCTAGTCTTGGCCTCCGGCTCGGAGCGCCGCCGCGAACTCCTGGTGAGGCTAGGATTGAGGTTCGTCGTGGTCCGGCCGGAGATCGAGGAGAAACTGCTACCCGGCATCTGTGCCGACCTGGCGGTGCAACTGATCGCACGCAGCAAGGTCCACGCCGGACTGGAACTGGTGCCCACTCGAGACGCTTATCTGCTGGCCGCGGACACCATCGTGATGGGGCCGTCGGGCCCGCTGGGCAAGCCTCACACCGTGGAGCGGGCTCGCGAGATGCTGCTCTCGCTGCGGGGACAACGGCACGTGGTCCTGACCGGGATCTGTGCGCTCGGCGCCAACTCCAAGAAGGAGGCCACCGGCGTCTCGCGATCCGCGGTTCGGATGCGTGACTTCAGCGACAGCGAGCTGGAGCAGTACATCGCCGGAGGTGAGCCGCTGGAGCGGGCCGGCTCCTACGCCGTGCAGGGCCTGGGCGGCTCACTGGTGGACGCGATCGCCGGGCGCACCGACACGGTGATCGGCCTCGACTGCCAGATGGCCATGCAGTTGCTGAGCGAGGTTGGCTATCCGAACCCGCTGCCGACCGCGCCCGACCGCCACGTCGCCCTGGGCAAGGCGGCTGCCACCCGCCGGCCCCTCGCGAGCTCCAATCGGGTGGGAGGATCCCGCTGAGGCTGCGGGCGCTCAGCGGAGTGGCGGGGGTCGTCTCGGTCGGGTTGGCGCTCGGATCGATCGTCACCGGCTGCGGATCCACTCGGCTGGGCGGCCTGGAGGTTGCCACCGTCGTGGCCTCCACGGGCGCCACGGCCAGCACCCCCTCTGTGCCTCAGGGGACCCACGTGGACGTCGAGATCACCATCAGCAACGTCAGCCAGAACAGCATCAGTGGGGTCACCGTCCGAGTGGCGGTTCCGGCCGGCTTCACCTATCTCGGCACCGTCACCACCGCCGTCAATGGCAACTCGGAGCGGTCGGCCGACATTGCGCCCACGACCAAAGAGGCGACGTTGACCTGGGGGGCCTGGACGATGGGTCCAGGGGGGTCGGGCAGCAAGTCGCAGGTTCTGATAACCGCTGAGCTGGCGGCCACCGGCGCCCCGGCGACCGCCCAGTTCTCACCCGAGGTCTTTGCCACGGGGTTCGTCAACACTCTCTCCGGGACTCCTCTCAGCCTCACGATCTCGCCGGCCCCGTCTCTCAATTTGCAGCTCAGGGTCAGCCCCGCCGCCGTCGCCGCCGGGGAACGGGTCACCTACCAGGTGGTGGTGACCAACACGGGCAGCGGTGAGGCTCCGAATACCTCGGTCGGGATTACTCTCCCCGTCGAGTTCGACTACGCGGCGTTATCGGGCACCTCCGGCAACGCCAGCCTAAGCGGTGCCAGCTTTCCGACGGTCGGCACCGAGGTCCCGATCTGGAGCGGTATCGATGTACCGGGGGCCGGCTCAGCGGGACCGGGAATCTTGTCCATGAGCTTCACCGTCGAGGTATTGCCGACGGTGCCTCACGGGATCTACACGTGCTCCGCGTCACTGGTGGCCAGCACCGGCTCGCAGACCCAGGATTTCATCCAGCACAACTACACCGCTCTGGCACCCGTCCAGGTCACCGGTGCGTAACCAACCGCCCGCGGGGGCTCCGATCTCGGCAGCAGTTGGCTCTGGTAAACTCGCTGCCCGGGTGCGAGGCGCAGTGCTGCCTCACGGCGACCGGCTCTCAAGATGAGTCGCTCGCTCGTCAACTCCGCAACTCCAAGGGAGTCCTGATGTACGCCATTGTCCAAGTGGGTGGACGCCAGTACCGGGCCGCGCCAGGTGAACGACTGGTAGTCGATCGCTTGGACGTGGAGCCAGGCTCACGAGTGCACCTGTCCGACGTGAGGATGCTGATCGCCGAGGAAGGCGACGAGAACGAGACCGAGATCGGCCGGCCATGCGTGGAAGATGTCGCGGTGGCGGCCCGGGCGGTCAGCCATTTCCGGGGCCCCAAGATCCTGGTCTTCAAGTACAAGCCCAAGAAGCGGTATCGCCGCCACCAGGGCTTTCGCGCCGAGCTGACCGAGTTGCGGATCGAAGAGGTCCGCCGGGGCGCTTACGAGGACAAGCCAGCTTCGGAGCCAGCCAAGAAGCGCACTCCGGCAAAGGCCGCCCGACCGGTGGCCACGAAGGGGGCCTCCGCACCGACCGAGGTGGTTGAGGCGGCGGCTGAGCAGGCCACTCGGCCCGCCAAGGCGGTGGCCAAGACGGCCACGAAATCTGCCGTGCCTTCCGAGTCGAAGGCAGCTGTCGAGGCTGCGGTGAAGCCGAAGGCGACCCGGGTGACTCGCAAGCCCGCGGGGAAGACCACGGCCGGCCCGGCTCAGAAGAAGGCGCCGCGGACGCGTACTAAGGCCGCGGACAAGCAGGAGCAGCCAGATGGCTCATAAAAAGGGCGGCGGTAGCAGCCGCAATGGTCGGGACAGCCAGTCCCAGCGACTAGGGGTCAAGGTTTATGGGGGCCAGACGGTAGGGGCCGGGGCGGTCCTGGTCCGTCAACGGGGGACCCGCATCCTGGCCGGGCCTGGAGTTGGGGTCGGACGAGATCACACCCTCTTCGCGCTCCTACCCGGGGTGGTCGACTACAAGCCCTACCGGACCGACCGGACCCGAGCCTCGATCACCACGTCTGGCAGCCAGACCGGCTGAGCCGCTGGGGCTGACTGCCCGCGGTCGCGAATGTTTCTGGACGAGGTCGAGCTGAGCGTTAGTGCCGGCCGGGGCGGCCCCGGCTCCGCCAGCATGCACAGCGAGAAGTTCGCGCCCAGAGGGGGACCGGACGGCGGCGACGGCGGTCGCGGTGGCGACGTGGTGGCGCTTGCCGACAGCAGCCTCAACTCGTTACAGCGCTATCAGCTCGCCCGTTCCTTCAAGGCTGCCGGCGGCGGGGCTGGCGGGCCCTCGCGGCGCCACGGGGCCGACGGGGAGTCGAGCACCCTGAGCGTGCCGCCGGGAACCCTGGCATGGGACGTGGCGACGGGCCAACTGCTGGCGGATCTGGACCGTCCCGGGGCCACCGCGGTCCTGGCCCGGGGGGGCAAGGGAGGCCGCGGCAACGTCCACTTCACGAGCCCCATCCACCAGGCGCCGAGGCGCCGTGAGCTGGGAGAGCCCGGAGTAACCAGAGCGATCCGGTTGGAGCTTCGCCTGATCGCCGACATCGGCCTGGTGGGACTTCCCAATGCTGGGAAGTCGACGCTGTTGGCGCGGCTCACCGGAGCCCGGCCCAAGATCGCCGCCTATCCCTTTACCACCCTCTCACCGAACCTTGGCGTGGCGGATGTGGGGCGGGGCAGGGTGCTGACCTTGGCTGATGTGCCAGGGTTGATCGAGGGTGCTCACCAGGGCGCGGGGTTGGGGCTGTCGTTCCTCAAGCACCTCGCCCGCACTAGGGCGCTCGTGCACCTGGTAGACGCCAGTCTCGGCGAGGAGGCGATCATCGCCGCTTACCGCCAGGTGACGGCCGAGATGCAGTTGCACAGCCCCGAGCTGAGCACCAAACCAACCCTGCTGGCACTGAACAAGCTCGACCTGATCGACTCCGGCGAGGGCACCCGACTGCGGATCCGGCTGGCCGAGCTGCTCCCGAAGTCGGTTTCGGTGCTGGGACTCTCGGCGGCGACCGGAGCCGGGTGTCCAGAGCTCCTGGCCGCGGCCGAGCACCTCCTCAGCCAGGCTCCCGGGCCGCCGCCAGAAGACCGCGAGGGTGGGGGGTTCCGGCTCTACCAAGGCCCGCGCGGGCTGAGCCGGGAGTTCTCGGTCGAGCGGGTCGGGGACACTTTCCGGGTGGCCGGGGAGTCGCTAGAGAGGCTGATCGCGGTGACCGACCTCGACGACGACTCCTCCGTCTTGCGGTTGCAGCGCCAGCTAGCCAAAATCGGAGTCGAGGCCGCCCTGCTGCACGCCGGTGCCAAGGAAGGCGATGAGGTTCAGATCGGTGAGGAGGCCTTCACCTTCTACCCGGACCCGACCCCGGCCCGCGCCGGCGTCAGCACCGACGATGAGCAGCCGGGCGACGGGGTGCCGGACGCCTCCCATAACACGATCCTATTCGGGGGCACCTTTGACCCTCCTCATCTGGGCCACCTGTCGGTCATCCGGGGACTGCGCCGGCAGACCGGCCTGCCAATCCTGGTCGTTCCCACGGGCGCCCCCGGCCACCGGCCTCCTCCCCAGGCCAGCCCCAGCGAGAGGGCTGAGATGGTGGAGCTGGCCGTCCGAGCGCTGGACGACCCGCTGGTCACGGTCTCCCGGCATGAGGCCGAGCAGTCTCAGCTCTGCTTCACAGTGGACACCGTGGAATGGCTGCGCCGCCGGCAACCGGAGCTCTCGGTCGTCCTGGCGCTGGGGTCCGACGTCGCCGCCACCCTGTTGAGCTGGAAGCAGGTCAGCCGGCTGTTGGCCCAGGTGAGGCTACTGGTTTTCGAGAGGCCAGGGGCGGGCGAGTCCGGTGAGTCGACACTCGCGGAACTGAGGCGGCGCCAGCTCCCGATGGAAGGGGCGGAGGTCATCTCCATCTCGGCGCCAGTGGTCGACGCTACCAGTATCCGGGAGAAGCTCGCCAAGGGGGAGAGCTGTGCCGAGCTGCTACCCCCGGGCGTCGAGGAGTACATCCGCTCGCACTGTCTCTACGGTGGTGGCCTCGATCCCGGCCGCTCACCTCGTGAGGGATAATTGCCCACACATGACGCCGCTTCAGCTCAGTCGCCTGCTCGCTGATGCCGCGCTGTCCCGCAAGGCCCGCTCGGTGGTCCGGATCGACCTGAGGGGAAAGACCACACTCGCTGACTTCTTCGTGATCTGCGAGGGGGACACGGATCGCCAGGTCCGGGCGATTGCCGGCGAGATGTCCGAGCTGGCGGCCAGATCCGGAATACACCCGCTCTCGCGAGCCGGACTCGAGGAGGGCTCCTGGGCCTGCCTCGACTTCGATTCGGTGGTCGCTCACGTCTTTCTGCCAGGAGAGCGCGCCTACTACGACCTGGAGGGGCTCTGGGGCCCGGCGCGCCGGGTCCGACCCAAGCGGGTTGCCCCGGCTCCTGCTGGGCCGTGAGCTCCGAGCCGCTTCGGCTGGGGTGCTTCATACCCCAGGGCTGGCGGTCGGAATTCCCTGACTCGCTGGCGGCGGGTGCTCGCTGGGAGGCGGCGGTCGCGGTCGCCCGGCGAGCCGAGCACAGCGGCTACGGGGCGGCTTGGGTCTACGACCACCTTCAGGCATCTGAGACGGACCCGCCCAGCCCGGTCTTTGACCCGTTGCTTCTGCTCTCAACGGTAGCGTGGGCCACCTCCAACCTGCGAATCGGGACCATGTGCCTCGCCGTGCCCCTCCATCACCCGGGCCGACTGGCTCAGCAGCTGGCTTGCCTGGACGTTGCCAGCGGAGGTCGCCTGGAAGTCGGTCTGGGTGCGGGGTCTGACCCGGGGGAGGCGAGGGCATTCGGGATCGCGGTCCCGGGACTTAGGGAGCGGATATTCGCCTGCGGAGAGGCCGCCGAGCTGCTGCGGGCCAGTTGGAGCCAGGGCCCCACGAGCTTTGAGGGCCGCTACACGGTGGTTGAGGACGCCCTCATCTACCCCAAGCCGGTCCAGCGTCCGGGTCCCCCGATCTGGATCGCCGGCGGGGGTGAGCGGCTGACCCTCTGGCAGGTCGCTCGCCACGCCGACGGTTGCAGCCTGTTCGGGCCACCTGCGCGAGTGGCCCGCAAGCTCGAGATCCTCGCTTCCCACTGCCGGGAAGCGGGACGGCGGCCGGAGACCGTGCGGGTGGCGGTCGTCGTGGATTGCCTCGTCGCCGACACCGAGGCGGAGGCTGATCTGCTTGTCGAGCGCTTCAATCGGCACCAGGAGGATAGGGCCAGCTACCGGGCCCGGCGGCTGGTTGGAACTCCCGAGGGCTGTGCCCAACAGCTGCAGGAATACGTCGACCTTGGAGCGCGAGAGATTTGCTGCTACTTTCCCGATGCCATCACCTCCGACGGGCTGGAGAGACTGGCCGCCGCGGTGCTGGGGCCGACCCACCCCACACGCGCCCGCGGTCAGGGGAGTTGACCCGCCTGGCGTTGCCGGAGTCCGCCTGACCGGCCGTCGATGAGGTCCAGTTGCCGCTGGACTCCCTTCGATCTGAGCGGCGAGCCTGGTTGTCGCGCCGCGCCCGAGTCTCTGGTCTGGCTGGGGACCACTAAGAGCAAGGAGAGCCGCAGGCATCGGAAGCTGGACGTCCTGGCGGAACGGGGCTTTGTCGTGCTCAGGGACTACGACGGTCCGGCCATCCCCCCCGGTGGAGTGGGAGAGCTTGGACTACGTGGACTGGAAGAGCGGCGGCGACACCAACTTTGCCCCCCTGGCGTCCGCCAACGGGGACATGGAATGCCACGGCTTCTGGGAGCATGGCAAGCTGGACAAGGGCGGCGTCTGGACCGACAACCGGAAGATCGCGCCCAGTCCTGGCTCGCTACGTCGATGCGATCGGCGGCAACTTCGGCCGGGTCCGGGTCATCAAGCTCAATCCCAGCGATGAGGAGCAGGCCATTCGGCAGCTCCATCTCGACGACAACAACCGGCTCAACCCCGATGGCACCGGCTGGGTGGTGCGCGCGTGGCTCGAGCTGGCTGACAGCCCCGGCAAGTCGACCTTCATCCTCCGTGAGAACAAGGACGACCCCTCGACCGAGACCAGGATCGCCCTCCATCCGGGAATGCAGCTGGTGCTCGAAACCGAGCGGATCTCCCACGTCGTCCACCCTCCAGGGCCGGATCCTCGTTACTCGCTGATCACCTCCTGGGAGTCCGACGACACCATCGAGAAGTGGATCAAAAGCCAGCTCCCCGCCGGGGAGGGGGTCGGCGCTCGCTGACGCAGCCCTAGTCCCGCTCCAGCTGCCCGCCGGTCCCGGCTAGCTCACCGTGGGCCAGGCTGTGCGCGGCGTTGTCGGCGAAGGGGCCGCTCTAAAGACTTCCTCTAGTGCCTAGCAGGAGCCGTTCCAACCGTACCGGTAGGCTCCCGGGCAGTTCGCGTCCCGGCTTGCGTAGGCGACGGTGTTGGGAAGGTAGTAGTTGGCGTTCAACCCGGTGCCGACCTGGACCACGTCCGAGGGCTTGGCGTACCAGATGTTGGGCTGGGCGGGGAGCACCTGTTCCATGTACACCTGCCAGAGGGGGGCGGCCCCGGTGATTCCAGATGAGACCCGTGACAACGTCGTGTAGTCCGGATTTCCCACCCAGGTCGAGGTCAACAGCGTGGGAGTCCAGCCAAAGACCCAGTTGTCCCCGATACCTTCCAGATTCCCAGTACCGTAGTCAGAGGTGCCAGTCTTGACCGCCACAGTGCGGCCGGGAATGGTCAGGCCATTGTTGATCCCGAACTCAGGCTGGCGGTTTTGATTGCTCTGCAAGATCTCATTCATGATGTAGGCCACGTCCGGGGGAACCACTTGCTGCGAGTTCTCCGCCACGTTGTACCGGTAGAGGGTCTTCGGGCCCCGCAGAATCTTGAGGATGGTGATGGGCTGGTGGAGGACCCCTCCACTGGCCAGCACGGAAGCCCCGGTTGACATGTTGACCATGGTCAGGCCAATCGACATGCCTCCCAGGGTCAGGGCGTCGCCGTAGGTGTTCTGCGGGTTCAACAGCCCGGTCACCCCCATCCGCTGAGCGAAGTCGACGACGTCTGCGAGTCCGGTGATCACCTCAACCTTGACCGCCGGGACGTTGATCGAGTTGCCCAGGCAGATCTTCAGCTGACAGATTCCGGTGAAGGTTCGCGAGTAGTTGACTGGGGCATAGCCGTTGATGTTGATCGGCTCATTGAGGATCGGGGTCGTCATGGTGAACTTCCCCGAGGCGATCGCGGCGGTGTAGGTGAACATCTTGAACGAGGAGCCGGAGCGCCGTGGTGAGTCGGTCATGTTGATCTGGCCCCACTGGCCAGTGGGGTTGGTCGTGCCCACCATCGCCAGGATCTCGCCGGTTCGGGGGTCGACCGACTCCAAGGAGGCGTCCCCGACGTTGAAGTCGCGCTGCAGCTCAGCGTCTTTGGTGGGGTTCTGGAGATCGGCGATGCCTGCGGCCTGGTCGGCGGTGTTCAGCGACGTGTAGATGGTCCAGCCCCCGGGATTGAGGTAGGCGTCGCCGAACTGAGCCTGGAGCTGGCTCTCCGCGAACTGGACGAAGTCGGGGTCCTGGACCACTTCACTGTCCTGCCAGGGGTAGAAGGTCAGCACTTGCTTGAAGGCCGCCGTCGACTGCTTCTGGGTGATGTACCCGTTGCGCACCATCGCGTTCAGCACCACCTGCTGACGATCCTTGGCATAGTTGGCGGGCCCGGTGACCCCCTGGTAGAGGACGGGGTTGTAGGCCGTCGGGGCATCGGGGATCCCGGCCAGGAGGCTGGCCTGGGCTAGGTCGAGCTTGAGGGCGGGGATGTGGAAGTAGAGCTCGGCGGCAGCTCCGATGCCGATCGCCTGATTGCCGTAATTGATCCGGTTCACGTACATCTGGAGGATTGACTTGGGCTTGAAGATCTTGGAGATCTCGTAACCCAAGAGCAGTTCCCTCACCTTGCGGGTGATTGTCTTCTGAGGGGTGAGGAAGGAGATCTTGGCCAGCTGCTCGGTGATGGTGCTGGCCCCCTGGAGGGTGTTGTGATGCAAGAGGTCGTTGACGCCCGACTCGATGATCCGGGGCAGGTCGGCGGAGCCGGTGTCCTGGTAGAAGTGGCGGTCCTCGACCGCCACCGTGGCCTGGATCAGCAGTGGGCTCACCTGATTGATGGACACGCCGACGTGGTGGACTCCGGGTTCGTGAAGCACGGCCAGCAGGGTCCCGTCGCTGGCGAGCAGCTGGCTGTCCTCCGGAGGGCCCAGGTTGGGTAGCGCCGCGACGCTGGGCAGCCCCACCTGGAAGGCGGCCAGGACGATCATCCCTGAACCCACCCCAGCGCATGCCAGGAGAACGCCCACCAGGCCGGCGGTAGCGACGTTGCGCAGCCACCGGTGGCGCCTCCAGAAGCCGGCCTTCGAGGGTCGCTGAAGCCCGGTGCGCCGGCGGAGGCCGGCCCGGCGGGAAGCCCGCTCGCGTGGGGTGACTTTGATTTCCTGCATTCAGCTCACGCGGGAAGGGGGCAGGCCCCCCGCCGACCGATTATGCCAGGCTGCGAAAGACCACTCCAGAAGGCACTTTGCGGCTGGGCTGGGTGACAGCTTGGTGGCGAGAGTTTCACGACCTTGCAAATACGCTGCCGGTCGGGGATGAGTTACGCGCTGGGGATGCAAGACTCGGGCGGAAGGTCCAGTCCGGGAGAGGTCCCCGAGCCAGAGAATTGAGTTCATTGCCGATGTCTGCAGCCGCCATGGCCATCTCAGCCCCCCAGCGGGCCCAGATCGGATTCCCGCCCGTACCCCAAAGTCCCAAGGAAGCTGGCATTCCAGCGGGCTTCATCTCCGATCTGGTGCTCAAGGTCATCTACTTCAACGGCGCCATGCTGGGTCGGGAAGCCGCCCGCCATGTCTGCCTGCCCTGGAATATCGTGAGTGACTCGCTCAAGTTCCTCTCCGACGAAGGCTATGTCTCCACCACGGGGATCCGAGGCACGGTCGGCGGATCCGACTTCGCCGATGGGCTGCAGTACATAATCAGCCGGTCGGGCCGGGAGCGGGCCAAGGAGCTGGTCGAGGTCAACCAGTACGCGGGGCCGGCGCCGGTGCCGCTGGACATCTACATCGCCGTGGCCCGGCACCAGGGCCGGAGCAGCAACCCGGTCACCCACCAGATGCTGAGGGCAGCCCTGGACCATCTCGTGCTGCCACCCAGCGTTCTCAATCGTTTGGGCCCGGCCCTCGGGGCGCGCCAGTCGATCTTCCTGTACGGCCCACCCGGGAACGGCAAGAGCAGCATCGCCGAGGCTTGCGCCTCTCTGCTCGGCGACGCCATCTTCGTTCCCCATGCCCTCTACGTGAAGGGCGAGGTGATCCGGGTCTTCGACCCCATGCACCATCGTCCGGTCACGGCTGACCTGCCCGCCCACGACACTCGCTGGGCGCTCTGTGCCCGCCCGGTAGTCCGGGCTGGGGGCGAGCTGACCGGCCGTGAGCTGGAATTGAGCTTCGACCCACGGATGGGATTCTTTGAGGCCTCGCTCCAGTTGAAGGCCAACGGTGGGCTCTTCCTGGTGGACGACTTCGGCCGCCAGCAACTCAGTCCCCAGGACCTGCTCAACCGCCTTATCGTCCCGCTGGAGGCGGGGTTCGACTACCTCAACATCGGCCGGGCCGGCACCACCGTGATGGTCCCTTTCACCGAGGTGCTCATCCTCTCCACCAACCTCAAGCCGAAGGACCTGGTTGACGAGGCCTTCCTGCGCCGGATCCGCTACAAGGTGGAGGTCCCCAATCCGTCGGTGATCGAGTACGGGCGGATCTTCCGCCGGGTCTGCGACTCGATCGGTCTGGAGTACGATCCGGCGGCGGTCAACTACCTGATCGAGGAGCACTACCGCAAGGCCGACCGTCCGCTCCACGGCTGCGAGCCTCGGGACATCCTCGATCATCTAATTCACGCCGCCTCCTACTTCGGCGTCGAGCCCAGGCTGACCCCGGAACTGCTCGACCACGCGGTCTCCGCGTACTTCGCCAATCTGGACGACGAAGACCCGCCCAACTGACGCCCGGCCGGGTGCTCAAGGGGGGTGCGGCTGACAGGGGCCAGACGCCTGGCGGTCACTCCCAGCGCACCTTGATCGACCGCCGCCAGATCTCGAGCGTGCTCCGGTCTCCCTCAACTGCCAGAGCTGTGTCGGGGAGCCGGTTCCAGAGGAGCAGGTAGAGCTGGGAGGCGGTGCCGCTAACCCGGCAGTCGGCGTCTTCCCGGCCCCGGACGGCAGTGACGCCGTCGGCACCGAGCCGGACCAGCCAACCCTCGGCAAGGTCTTGGGGGAGGAGCGCCATCCGGAGCTCGGACGGGAGCGCCATCCGGCGGTGGCGGGCGGCAAACCCGAACAGCATCTCCTCGATACCGTCAGCGGCGATTCTCGGCGCGAACGGCGAAATCTCGGCCTGGGTCGCCAACTGAGCGTCCGCCCGGTGGATCTCGGTCTCGTGGGCCTGGCGCCGCGACCAGAAGGCGAGGGGGGAGGGCGCCGGCAGGAAGGCCCAGCAGCGGAGGTCTGGAGGCGCGGTGGCCAGTGCCTGCCGCAGCGACCGCTCGCCGCGCAGGAACCAGTCCAGCAGGGCCTCGTCGCCGGGATAGGAGGTCATCAGCCGTTCCTGCTCCTCCTTGGGCATCGGCTCGGACCTGGCGTCGGCCACGTGGGCCGTCGCCCAGCGGTGGACTCCCCCCAGGTGGCGCAACAAGTCGCGGACTTGCCAATTGGGGCAGGTCGGGACGGGGGCATCGAGACCTGCCTTGGCGGCGGCCCGCGCCAGCGCCTGGCTTTCCCCCTCGATGGATGCGCTCCAGGTGTTGACGCCCAGAGCTGGCTCCGGGATCAGGTGCGTGTCCTCAATGCCTGGCGCCACTCCTCGTCCAGGATCGCGTAGATCCAGTCGTCGGTCCACTCCCCTT
>OBLU010001013.1_pt1 | contig 26210 bp, 23 predicted proteins | sample 1518681 | NCBI WGS metagenome assembly OBLU01 (sample SAMEA3539304, study PRJEB22396) | soil metagenome | biome: tundra; feature: field; material: soil | place: USA | collected 2010-05 | depth 0.15 m
AGTTCGTCGGCAGTCGCGAAAGGAATCGCTCTAGCAAAATCGCGGTTGGCCGCGTTTACCAAGTTACCTACTTTCAAGGCGCCGGGACCAGCCTTCAACGCGAAAAAGGTGATGGCGAACAAGATCATTTTCAGTATCCCGGTGAACAGCACTGATCAATTCGTCCAAACACTGGAAAACGGAATGGCCGCGGCCGCGAAGAAAGTCGGCTACAAGTTCGTTGACTATCAGAACAGTGGTAGCCCGGCCCAGTGGGTTTCGGGAATGGAAGAGGCGATCAGTGAGCACGTAAGCTTGATTGACCTGCTCTCGGGGATTAATCCGGCATCTCTTGAGCCCCAGATTAAGGCGGCCAAGGCGGCGGGCATCAAAGTGGTTTCTTCGGATACCTATGGCATAGGTCAGTCGTCCGATTCCATTCTGAGCGGAACGGTGAATGCGCCGTACGCACAAACAGCCAAACTTCAGGCTGACTGGATGACCGTGCACTCCGATGGCAAAGGACAAATACTGCTCATCGGATCGAGCGACGTGGCTGCCAGCCCCTTCGGCATCGCGGCCGAACAGTCGGAGTTTAAGCAGGTATGTCCCGATTGCAAGGTGTATACCATCGATGTCCCGGTGGCCGACTGGGCAAGTGAAACCCAGACCCAGGTGCAGGCCCAACTCCAGGCTCACCCGAACCTGGACTACGTCTCACCGGTTTATGACAGTCAGTCGCAGTTCATTATTCCGGCCATCACCACCGCCAACAAAGTGGGCAAAGTCCACATCGTCAGCTATGACGGCACTCCGTTTGTCCTTGGTGACATGCAGACCGAGAAGGGCTCCATTGTCCAAATGGACGTAGGCGAGGACCTGGAATGGGTGAGCCTAGCGATCGTGGACAACGAAATGCGAATCGTGGGTGGATTGACGGCGGTAACGAACGAAGGAATACCGTTGTACCTCTGGGATGCCCAAAATGTGAACAACGCTGGAACGCCCCCGCAGAATAACAAGGGATACGGCGCGGCAGACCTTACTGGTTACTACAAATTGTGGGGACTTGCCAAGTGATATTTCCTGAAGGGAATGTTGCGAGTGGCCAAAAGCCTCTCGCAAAGATCACAACCACTTCACTGTGGGTACTCCCCAGTGAAGTGGTTGTGAGGAGTCGTGATGAGTACTACGAGCACTGATCAATCGCCCGCCGTAAAACTGAGCGACCTCAGCGTTGTCTTTGGAGAAAATAGGGCAGTCGACGACGTCTCCTTTCGGATCATGCCGGGAGAGGTGCATGGGCTGGTTGGTCAGAATGGTTCGGGTAAGTCGACATTAATTAAGGTGCTCGCTGGCTATCACGTGCCCGAGCCAGGTGCGCTTCTTGAGGTCGGCAACCAACGAGTGACCTTTCCGATCAATCGTTCAGCCCTTAAGGGCTACGGTATGGCGTTTGTTCATCAAGACCTCGGACTGATCCCGCAGTTATCCGTTCTTGAGAACTTTCTCATTGGTGAGCTGAGTTCAAAGAGCCAACGGTGGATCAATTGGCGTCTCGAAAGGGAACGCGCCCATTTGACCTTCGAGAAGTTCCAACTGCACCACGTTGATCCGATGGCGAAAGTGGGCACCCTTTCGCTCGCTCAACAAGCGATGCTGGCCATCGTGCGCGCGCTAGAGGAGATCACAAATCACCGCGGCGATGGGGAGTTCGGTAGTGGGCTGCTCGTGCTAGATGAGCCCACGGCATACTTGCCTGAAGAAGACAAGGAACATCTGTTTCAATTGGTACGTGACGTAGTCGCCACTGGCCAGAGCGTGTTATTCGTTTCGCACTATCTAGAAGAAGTTCTTGAAATTGCGAGCCACGTGAGCGTGCTTCGTGATGGGAAAGTTATCGGTGATTTCCCCTCTCGGGAGTTGACGAAAGACAGTTTGGTTGAGTTGATCATTGGGCGAACACTGGAAAGTGGTGCCGTGGCCGCGGCGCCATCGACCTTGGGAAAAGTGGGGATCCAGATCAATGACTTGACCGGTGGCGTCGTCACGGGCGTCGATTTGCAGATCCTCGAAGGAGAGATCGTGGGACTGACGGGCCTCTTGGGTTCTGGATTTGAAGACGTTCCAAGCTTGATCTTTGGAGCAAAGAAAGCAGTGCGCGGTACCGCCCTTATGGGTGGGAAACTTTACGACCTGACGACCATGGAACCAGCGCGGGCGATAGAGGCGGGAATCGTGCTCATCCCCGCAGATCGTCAGCATGACGGACTTTCGCAAAGTCTGTCCATCGTTGACAACATCACCTTGCAGTTACTCGATACGCAACGAGCGAGGTACGGCTTGAGCCGGTCCAAGATGTTGCGGACCACCGAGCGTCTGATGGAGGACTTCGATATCCGGCCCCGGGGTCCTCTACGTAAGATTAGCGAGTTGAGCGGGGGTAATCAGCAGAAGGTACTTCTCGCGAAGTGGCTCGCGTCTGAACCCCGAGTGGTATTGCTCGATGAGCCCACCCGGGGAGTTGACGTCGGTTCGCGTCACGATATTCTTCAGAAGATTCAAGCTGCCGTGGTGCGCGACGGGCTCAGCGTGCTCTGCGTGAGTTCGGAACCTGATCAACTTGTTGAGCTCTGTGATCGAGTGATTGTCATGGGCGGCGGCCGAGTGGCGAGCGAGATCGGGCGCTCAGAGTTGACAAAAGATCGGATCGTCGAGCGCTGCTATAGCGCTGCTGCGGCTTACGCCTAATGGGGGTATCAAAGTAATGAGTGAAAAGAGGACCACGAGCGCCGAAGGTCAGCCAATGACCCACAGCGAGGATAAGACGATCGCTCCAGTGGAATCTGACGGTGACCAATCATCCGTGGGGTACGAACAACAGACTCGTAAGCGCCGGTCGTCGACGCTCGTCAATGTAGCCGAACGGGTCGGCGTGCCGGTTGCCTTGTTGATCGTCATCGTCATCTTCGGGATCCTCGAGCCAAGCACGTTTCTCACTATGGGAAACCTGACAACTATTCTGGCGTCACAGGCGGTGTTGGTAGTACTTACTTTGGGTCTAATTATTCCGTTACGCGCGGGTGATTACGACCTGTCCGTCGCCGGGACGCTCACCTTGTCCGCCATGATGATCGGTGTTTTAAATGCTCATATGGGAATGCCCATTTGGATTGCCATTCTCTGCGCGCTCGCAATGGGGGTATGCGTCGGATTGATTAACGGGTTCCTGTCGCTATTTTTTCGAATTGATCCATTCATTGTGACCTTGGGAATGGGCACACTGTTGTTGGGACTAGTGCTCTTGATCTCGGACGATCAAACCTTTAGTGGCATCTCGACGGGACTGGTCAATTTGGTGATCACCGATCGATTTTTGGGGATTCCACTGGAGTTTTACTACGTCCTGATCATCGCGCTGGTCATCTCTTACATTTTCGACTACACCGCGGTGGGCAAGCGGCTCCTTTTCGTAGGTACGGGCCGCGACGTAGCTCGACTAAGTGGAATCCGTGTCGGAAAGCTTCGAATTGGGGCGTTGGTTAGCGCGGGGTTTTTGGCGGCTCTGGCCGGCATTATTTATGCCGGAACTAGTGGTTCGGCCGATCCGACGTCAGGATCATCTTTCCTTTTGCCAGCGTTTGCCGCGGCGTATTTGGGTGCGACCACGATCAAACCGGGTCGGTTTAATCCTTGGGGAGCAGTGGTGGCGGCCTACTTCCTGATTACGGGAGTGACTGGTCTGGCAATCCTCGGCATAAATACATGGGTGCAAGACGTCTTTTATGGCGGTGCACTCATAGTGGCGGTCGTGATGTCTCAGCTCGTTCGACGTCGCCAACAGCAAGAACTCGCGTAGTTGCAGATTCGCCTTCCTGCGTGGATGTAGTGCTGCAAACCTTGCATATATTTCGAAAGGCGTGGTGCTCGTCTCCGTTTTTCACAGTGAGATTCCTTGACCCGGTTTCGGTGTGTTCACGCACTTCGCACACACTTTTGGCATGGTTCGCGCAGTTCGTCCACTGCCCCGATGTCGTGCGATGAGTAGCATCGCCTCAAAGTCATCCAGCGTCCTCAGCAAAGGACTGACCCATCGCCTCGACAGGATACTTGGACGCCAAGACATCGTGTTCTTCATATTCTTGACGATGGTCGGCGCCACCGTCACTTACTTTAAGGCCATTGGGGCTATCAATGGTCGGGCAGCGGATCCTCGGTAGAATTCTTTTTCTCTCGTGCCCAGCTCGTTGGTCATTCTCGAGTTGTCGACGGCGTATCCCCATCAAGGCGGGATGTACCACCGGGCGCATCGAGCGTTCGGCCGTCGCATAGCGGCGCGCACGAGCTACTGGTATTGGGTGAACGTGGCCTGCGGTTGCCGTCAGGTTACTTATTGTGCGTCGGGGTGATCGTCAATCTCCGAGATCTATCACTTCACCGCTTCGGCGGATTGGGGCCTAACTCTCTTCGTGAACCTCATTTTTCGGTAGTGGAGACATGATTTTGGAACTGCGAGAAGGCTCACCGGGTGCCGACACGGTATCGAGACGTGCGCGGGGTTCCACGGACGGCGGGCAGGCTCGCGCCCCACGAGCCCCGATGACCGTACGAGCAGTCACGGGATCCGCAGCCGCCAACTCAACTTTCACCATCACGCCGCTATCACAATGAATGCCATTGGCTCCGAGTTCTCCGGTCCAGTCAGACGAACTCCTCGGATCAACGCATCTCTCAACTATCGACTCCGTCGTGCACGGCCTCCAACTTCTGATCGATTGGGTTGTGATCACGAGCAGTCTTCGTGGCTGAAAGTCGTAACAGGAAGTAAACGCCGCCGCCAACGATGAAGCCAACAAAAAATGCTATGTCACCGTATTGGAGCCAGTGAGAAGACGCCCAACCAATGTACAGTGACGTATCCATGAAGGGGACTGCGGCGCCAAAACCCACCAGCATGGCAATCAACGCATCCCAGCGCGTGTGCAACGAATCAAATTTAACGATGTGGCGCACGTCCATGATGGCGCGGTGTCGCCACCAGTCGACAATCTGGATCGCGGCGAATGGTGGGACCCAGTACGTGGCGAACAGCAATACATTCTCAAACTTTGTTGCCAGATCCCCGGTATTCAGCCATAGCGTAAGGAAGAATGCGACGACCGTAACAATCACCGCAACATAAGGTCTCTTGATACGCGCCCCCGCGGCCTGGAGAGCGAGCGATCCCGAGTAGTCATTCATGGCGTTGACCGCCACGGTCCCGATCCATATCGATACCAGCGCCAGCCCTCCTAACACTCCGCCGCCCAGCAAATGTTGAATTCCTCCAGAGGTGTCATGCACCGCAAGCGATGCGGCGGCTAAGCCGAGAATCTCGACCCAAATCGACGAGAGTGACACGCCGGCTAGTGACAACCAAAATATTCTTTGCCGCGACGTATCGGGCTTCATGTACCGGCTGTAGTCTGAGGCGTAAGCACCCCACGAGATGACAAAGCTCGCCGATATGGTGGTCATAAGGATGAAGCCACCCACCAAAGCACCGCCGTGGGCAGTTGCCGGCGCGTGCCAATTACCGATGTTTATAAGTTTTATGGTGATTACGACAAACATGAGTCCGAGGACAATTGACATCCATTTTTCAAACAAGTGCATCATCTCATAACCGAACAGGCCCAACACACCTTGCATGACGAGCACTATCAACAGCCCGAGCCAGAACGGAACGTGAATCAGAATATGAATCGCCTCTGCACCAAATATCGCGTTGATGGCATCCCACGCGATTGTCGAGAGCCATTGTAAGACTCCTGGGAGAATGACGGTCCGGCCGAACGTAAGTCGCGCCAGAGGGATCTGGCCAACCCCCGTAACCGGACCCCATGTGCTGAGGACGGCGACCAGTAGACCTCCGACCACGGTGCCGATCACAATACAGACAACGCCAAGCCAGAAGCCAACGCCTATATAACTTGCGGTAGCGAGAGTTCCAATGAAAAATCCGGCTGGCACCAAATTTGGTGTAAACCACACTGTGAATATTCGGTGCAATCGCCCGTATCGATTGTGTAGTGGGATTGGTGCCATGCCGTGCATCTCGAGTGTTGTTTCCCCTTCTCGAGTCGGCATGGTGCCCCCAAAAATGCCATCTTCGTCGATTGTCATCTCTTCCCCCAGTTCATATAGCTTGTATTAGCGATACCGCAATCTAATCTCTTTCACATAACCTGACGAGATCGCGGCTGGCGTGGCGTTCTTGGCGGATCGGCGAATGGGAGCTATGGTGGGGACGATTCTGCAGGTAAACGGCGGGGAAGTGCGAGGTCCAGTATGAGCGATCCTCGGGAGATTGTCGGTCAGGTCAACGGTCTTGAAGTTCCTCGCTACGCCGGACTCACGACCTTTGCCCGTCTTTCACGGCGCGAAGACGTAGAGGACTATGACGTTGCCATTGTTGGCGTTCCCTTCGATTCTGGGGTGACTTATCGGCCCGGGGCTCGCTTCGGCCCGTCGCACATTCGTCAGTCCTCGCGGCTACTGCGGCCCTATAACCCGTCGCTCAACATCGAACCGTTCCGGTTTCATCAAGTAGTCGATGCCGGCGACATTTCGTGTAATCCGTTTGATCTGGTGGAGGCAATCGACCAGATTGAAGCGGGGGCGCTGTCGTTGATGAAGGATGGTCAAGGTTTCGTTGCCTTGGGTGGTGATCACACCATCGCGCTGCCAATCCTTCGCGCCATGAACAAGGTGCACGGACCGGTCGCCCTGGTGCACTTTGACGCCCACCTGGACACCTGGCCCACCTACTTCGGGGCTCCCTATACCCACGGGACTCCCTTTCGACGGGCCGCCGAAGAGGGCTTGTTCGTGCCAGGCAAGAGCGCCCACGTTGGGATTCGTGGCTCGCTCTATGGAACAAGTGATCTAAGCGAAGATGCTGAGATGGGTTTTCGGATGATCAACTGTTTGGAAGTTGACCGAATCGGGGTGCCGGCAATTATCGAGCGGCTACGAGACCAAGTGGGAGATTTGCCGACGTACCTGTCGATTGACGTCGACGTGCTGGACCCGGCATTTGCTCCAGGCACCGGAACACCGGAAGCTGCAGGATTGAGCAGTCGTGAGTTAATGGCAATGGTGCGCGGCTTTCTTGGTGCCAACGTTGTCGGTGCTGACATTGTCGAAGTAGCTCCGGCCTATGATCACGCCGAGATCACCGGGATCGTTGCGGCGAATTTGGCCTATGAGTACGTGGCCCTTCTCGAGGCGGCCCGCACGCGATGACGAATGCTTTTTGCACCACGTGGCCGGACGGGAAGACGGCGGCAGCCTCGTTTTGTTTTGATCTTGATGCCGAATCCGCTGTTTTGTCGGTCGCACCCCACGCCGCGTCTCGGATGAGCGTGATGTCGCATCAGTCCTACGGGCCCTTAACGGGTGTTCCGCGCCTCTTGCGTTTGCTTGAAAAGCATGGGGTTAAAGCAACTTTCTTTGTACCGGGCTATTCGGCACATCGTTACCCCGACACCGTACGAGCTATTGCCTCGGAGGGCCACGAGATTGCTCACCACGGCTATCTTCACGAACCTCTAGGCGAAGCGGACGAGGCCTCCGAGATCGATTATCTTGAGCGAGGCATTGCCGCACTGCAAGAGGTCGCAGGAGTTACGCCAGTTGGTTATCGCGCACCGATGTGGGAGCTGAATTATCGTTCGGCCGCCCTTCTCTATGAACGAGGCTTCCTCTACGACTCGAGTCTCATGGATGCCGATAATCCCTACGAGCTTGCTACCGGTAACGGCACCGACAGCATCGTGGAGATCCCGATCCACTGGGCTTTGGATGACTGGGAGCAGTACTGCTACGTGCCGGACCTGTTCGGCAGTGGCTTAATCGAGAGCCCGGCGAAGAGTCGAGAGATGTGGTCACTGGAGTTACAAGCCACGACCATCGAAGGCGGTTGTTTTGTCTTAACCGCCCATCCGTTCTTGACGGGCCGTCCGTCTCGGGCCGCGGCCTTTGCACAGATCATGGAAGAAGCAGTGGCCGCGCCTCAGGTGTGGGTGGCAACGATGGGAGAGATTGCCAAACACACTCGCGCACAAGCACTAGTACCACGAGTGTTAACGCCGCCGGAGATTTGAGGTCGTGAGCACCGAAGTCGTCACGAATTACTTCTACGTGCACCAACTCTCAGGCTTGAGAGTCAAGGTGGTCAATGTCGCGGAACGGCTTCTCTACAAAGAATTTGTGCAGGTCATATCACCTGGCGTGGATTCCGTGGCTTTATCAGTTGATCGACATTGACTAGCCAAAGATTTTGTGTCGGTCCCCACTAGGGACTCGGCCGGCCGCCCGGGCCCCGGACCCGGCGCCTCGGGAGCCTTTCCAGATCGTCCGGAGTTGTCGCCCAACGTCCAAATCTTCTGGCCAGAAGGCGTTGGGTGTCCACCGATGTTCTCTGAAGTTCTCCCAGAGTTGATCCCTTGGCGATCGAATTGGCTATCGGAATCCTCGTTTGGCTACGCCTGCGATATTGGCGAATGCTGTGCCAACGGGGAGGTCTTGGAACTACGACCGAGACAGGGGCAGAAGAACAATTCACTCATTGTATGCAATTCGGCCCCAGAGCATTCAATGACGTTCACTGAAGTTCAACAAGTCCCACTTCATAAAGTTTTTTGTTCATGAGCGTTCACCATGAGTCACTGCAGTTCAAAATATTTGCTGACGAAACCGCTGACGGAATTGCTGACTTTTGCAATGACTATGGTATGCCGGCGAATGGTTTGAAGCGTGTTGCAACCTCGTTACGAGACGGACTACACAGTCAGGGTCAATCAATATCTGGGCAGCTCCCTCTTTTTGTTACAGGTTCAATTGAGTCCACAAAAGGCGTAACCAAAGCACGCCACATCCAGAATTGGATACTTTGGAGTTGCTATGTTCGGCAAAATATTTTCAAGATTCCACGTCCTTGGATCTGGCTTTTATTCGATTTCGATAATCGATTCAGAGTCTCGCAGTCGAAACATCGCATCCACAAAGTGTTCAAGCTGTCGGATGCTGCGCGGACCTAGTTGGTTGTCGCACTCGGCCGGATGTCGAGCAATTCGTATAAGGTGACAGTTTCTATTGCTTCCTTATTTCACCCAGATTGCGGAGACAAGTCGCCAGTCGGAAAGATCACTGAAGTTCTTCATTCAGACATCGAATTGGTACGGCAAAACTTGATTTCGAAACTAGGCCTGAGTCGTTCACTCACGAATAAAAACTCTGAGTACGGTTTTGATCGAATTGGCGACAGCAATAAGGCACCCGAGTACCTGGCCCACTTTACGCCGGCAGGGTTGATTTAAAAGTTGTCAGAAGGTGGTTCTCCTTAACTACTTCAAGGTGGGTCCAACTCTCCAGCCCTTCGACGCCAGGAGTCGAACGAATACGATCTAGTTCAGTGACAACGTCGGCCTGTGACTTGGCCAGCATTGTACCGATAGCGTCAAAGCGGCTAAGAGTCAAGCTCAGGTAGCTGACCGACTCCATGGCCTCAATGATGGATACGGACTCGTACTCAGTCCCACCTCGAAGGTGTAATCCGAATCCGCACATATGCTGCAGTCCCACCATGCCAGGAGTCAGGACAGCACTAATCCGCACCACACCCCGGCTCGTTAGTTGGTTGACGCGACCCCGAATCGCCGATGCTGAAAAATTGGTAATCCGAGCGATTTCCGCGTAACTGGCCCGACCGTTCATCTTCAATGCTTCGAGAACCTGGCGGTCAACGTTGTCAATCTCGGTCGGCGGGATAATGCCAGGAGGGGCGTAAAGATCTTTGATTCTCTCGGTATAGACGGCCGCCTCCACGTGCGTCACGTTTTCCATGGCAGTTACCACTCGGATAAGTGCTCGTAGGGCAGTCATGTTGGTGGCATACACCTCGGCAATTAGTGCGGCGCGTCCCGCCACCACCGACACCAGGGGAAATGAGTCGAGAGCGGCGATATTTTGGCCGGTGCCCCGTGCGGATCCACTTACGCTTATAGAGAGGTGAGCAGCGACGCGTAGTCCTAGAGCACTTGGGTGCACGATGCCGATGATTCGCAGTGCCCCGCTGTCAATCAAACGAGCAACCCGTGCTCCGGCGGCTACGCGAGAGAGCCCAACCACGCTGGCCAAACTTTCCATCGATGCTCGCCCATCGTGCTGAAGTTCCTCACACAAACGGGTGTCGATGTGATCCAGGTTCATGAGATTGCCAAATAAGCGGAATTGTCGGTCGGGCTACCAATACCGGTCTTCGGGGCCGCACCTACAGCATTTGAACCTAATGATTCGTTCATCCTTCTGACCCTATCGGCATTAAACGTAGGTTCAATGGGATCAATGACGACGAATCAGTGGTTGACGGGCCCGTGGGAGTCCTGTATGTTGCGCCGAGTGCCTCTTTCGAGTGCTGCCAGAAAGTTCCGGGGGGAACAGTATGGGTACTAACTCACAAGCGTCTAGCAAGGGCGAGTTGCCAACGGGTGTGATTTCTGCTTGTCATGTTTTAAGTCGGGGGGCTGTTGCCCCAGGGCCCCTAGCGTTAATAACCGTCGCTCTGACTGGAACATCGTTTTATGAGCTCGGAGCACTTCCGTTCTCCACACGGGCCGGCTCTTTTTTGATTTCTTGTACTTCAACATCAATTATCAATTACAGCGATCGCACACCAGCTGCTGTTTTAGTCAATGCGATCTCCGTCATCACCAAGGGAACGATTGCGTGTGATTTGACTTGGCAGCACGCTCAGTGCAGGCGTGTGATCAACCTTGTCTAGAAAATATTTTGTCGGACAACCTCCTACAAGTGTGTTGTTGAATGCATGGCTCATAGTTCCGATCATTTAGAGAGGGTTTGAATGGAATCAAACGCGAACAAGTCGAGTGCGATTGAAAGTCGTCACCTTGATTACATACCAGAACAAGTCCGGCACGGCAAGGTCTGGCGTCAGGGGCCGTTCTGGTTCCTCGGCAACTTTCAACCCTTTACGGTGGCGATTGCCTTCCTAGGTCCCGTTGTCGGCTTGAACGGATTGTGGACGTCGATTGCCGGTATTACGGGCATCTTGTTCGGGACGATGTTTATGGCCGCGCACGCGGCTCAGGGGCCGACACTCGGTCTGCCACAAATGATTCAGTCGCGGGCCCAGTTTGGCTATCGAGGCGTGATTCTGCCTGTCATCGCTACGACCTTCATGTACGTGGCGTTCAATGTGGTGGATGTCGTCATCATCAAAGTGGGTTTGCTAAGTGTCTTTGGCTGGAACGCGACGATGGTGGCTATCGGCATCAGCGTCATCGGCGCCTTGCTCGCGATCTACGGTCACGACTGGATTCACAAGGTCTTTATCACGCTGTTTTGGATATCACTTCCGTTTTGGATCATTGTGACGGTCGGAATCTTCGCCGGGCAATCTGGAGGTCACGGAGCTGTGACGGGCAACTTCAACGTTGTTGGTTTCTTCGTGATGTTTACCGCCGCGGCCTCGTACAACATTACCTACGCCCCGTACGTTTCGGACTATTCGCGCTACTTGGCCAAGAACTCATCGCGTGGGGGCATTGTCGCTGCCGTCTTCATGGGTGCAGCTGGATCACCAATTTGGCTGATTCCGGTGGGCGCGTGGATGGCAACTCGCCTCGGAGTATCCGACGCCTTGACGGGTATTTCCCTGGCCGGTAACAACACCGTGACCCACGCTGGAACGATTCTTCTCGTCGTTTCGGTCTCGGCTCTAGTCGCAACGATGGGCATCAATGCGTACAGCGGCATGCTGTCGGTGCTCACCATGGTTGACTCCGTTCGTCCCGTACGAAGTGGCTCCCGCGCTCGCGTCATCACGATTCTGGGCTTGACAGTACTGTGGTTTATTCTCGGTGCGCTTCTCACGAATGCCACCTCAGTGTTGAATGACTCGCTGCTCTTTATGGTGTATGTCTTGGCACCGTGGACGAGTGTGAACCTCATGGACTTTTACTTTGTGCGCCACGGGAAGTTTGCGATTACCGACTTCTTTACGCCTTCGGGAATCTACGGTCGTTGGGGCGTTCGAGGCATCGTGGCCTACCTCGTGGGTATTGCCGTCGAGATTCCCTTCATGTCAATTCCGAACATATACCAGAGTCCGGGTGCTACGTGGCTAGGTGGTGTCGATATTTCGTGGCTCGTAGGACTCTTCATCGCCGGGGGCTTGTACTTCTTCTTGACACGCAGCCTCGACGTCGCTGGGGAAGCCGCGGCAATTGAGCGCAGTGAGCAAGTACTTCAAAGTGGCGAAGTCATGCGATGAATGGCTCCGACGAGGTGAAAAAGGCAGCGGCGGACTGTATCGCCGCTTTTGCGCGTCACGACACCGCTGTCTACTTTGCCGCCTTTGCGCCGAGCGCCACGTTCATCTTTCACAACACCGACCAGATGATTCGAAGCCTCCAAGAATACGAAGTGCTATGGGCGACCTGGGAAGCCGAAGGTTTTCACGTACTGGGCTGTACCTCACTGGGTGGATCAGTACAGATGCTCAATGTCGATGTCGGTATCTTTACTCACGCGGTCCGAACGACCCTGGCCGATGGTGACGGTACCGTTAAGACGGGGGAGCGCGAGACTATCGTGTTTCAGCGGATCGACGGTATCTGGCTTGGCGTACATGAGCATCTGAGTATCGATCCGACGTTTTGATACTGCAGTGTTTCCAATTTTGCTTAAATTAGGACTTATCACTAAATAAAGGAAATTGTCATGGATAAGAGGAATATTTCGCGCCTTGTGCGGAGCGGCAAAGTCGGCCAAGTCGACGCCATGCAGGTCCCGCGCTACAACGGTGCGGCCACCTTTGCCCGCCTGCCAGAAATCGACGACGTGAGTGACGTAGACGTGGCAATCGTGGGCGTACCCTTTGACTCGGGCGTAACTTATCGACCCGGCGCGCGCTTTGGTCCCTCGCACGTTCGTGAGTCGTCACGGCTTCTTCGTCCCTATAACCCGGCCGTTGACGTCTCGCCATTTGAGAAGCACCAGGTCGCTGACGCCGGTGACATCGTGGTAAACCCCTTCGATCTCACTGAAGCTATTGTGGACATTGAACGGGGTAGTCGAGACCTTCACGAACGGGCCAAGCGCGTGATTTCGATTGGTGGTGATCACACCATCGCCCTGCCGTTGCTGCGAGTCATGGCTGCCAAGCACGGGCCTGTCAGCGTCGTGCATTTTGACGCTCACCTCGATACCTATGATACTTACTTCGGGGCGAGCTACACCCACGGCACACCCTTTCGGCGAGCGTCGGAAGAGGGCCTAATTGATCGTGAGGGCTCCATGCACGTTGGAATTCGTGGCCCCCTGTACACGTCAAGAGATTTGGATGAAGACACCGACCTCGGTTTTGAGATCTTCTCGTCCATCGAGTTCGACGATGTTGGCGTGAAGGGCGCGATCGAGAAGATCGCGGCCCGTGTGGAGAATCGTCCGATGTACGTGTCCATTGATATCGACGTCCTCGACCCCGCCCACGCCCCAGGCACGGGTACCCCAGAGGCCGGGGGACTGACGAGTCGTGAGCTCCTCGCGGTCATACGTTCATTCAATGAGCGCAATCTCGTTGGCGCTGACGTGGTGGAAGTGGCCCCGGTCTACGATCATGCGCAGATTACGGGCATTGCCGCTGCACACGTTATTTATGAACTACTTAGCGCGATGTAGCCCGTTCGCGCTCGCATTGCCGGCGTGGGGCTCGGCGCCAAACAAACTGTAGGGCGTCGGAGAGGCATGGCCGACCTGGAAGTCAACCCGCGAACTCCCCACGCTGCTGGCCCCCACCCGTTGGCAGTCGGCGAGGCTCTTAGCGGTAGTCGGGCCTACAGCCAAACGCTCATGACTCTCGACGGTTCAGTGCCGGCTGACGGTGATGAAGCGCTCGTCGGAAACGGGGCCGCCCCAGAAAAATGCGTCGTCAAGCATCGTGACCTCGGCCTCCACTCGATGGCGCAGAACAAGGTCGCTCACTTGGGCTGCGTTCATACCTGCCCCCGCCCACTGCATTCCCTCCACAAGGATAAGACTTCCGTCCGGCGCGAGCAGGTCAAGCCATCGGTTCAGTGCCGCATCCGGGTCGGGCATGGCCCAAAGGACGTGACGAGTGATGACCACATCGAACGATCCAGATGGCCACGGCGGAACGCTCGCATCCCCCACGAGGATGTCCGCCGAGTACCCCATGTCGCGAACTTCTCCGTGGCCCTACCTACCATTGCTGGCGAGATGTCCAGCCCGAACACGCGATGACCAGCTTCGGCGAGCAGCAGGCTGACTGACCTCGTGCCACAGCCGACATCGGCGATACGCGCAGGGGGTGCGGGCAATAGTGGCAGGAGGAGCCCAGACCACGCGGCACGGACAGACGGGTCGCGCAAGGCATGGTCGGGCTGCTCATCGAATACATCGGTTTCGGCATTCCAAAACTCCGCCGAAGTCACGGTGCTCATCGTACCCGGCTGCCACTACGCCGCACTGAGCAACCCTGTCGTGCTCACAGGGCTGTTCGGTGCGTCGCAGTGGTTCTGCGTCCCCTCTCGGCAACTCGTACTCATTCGGGCAACTTACCTAAATAGGGCTAAGTGACTTTGCCAAGTCCGCCAGCAAACCAAAAGTCCACTAAACGACGACTAGTGGACACCCAATGGCGAGATGAGGTTTTGACTCGCGGCGCGGAGAGAGAAGGAAGAAAGTCTGACTCGACGAAGGGTGTTCCCCCGGCGTGACGGGCACCTGGTGTCGAGGATCCCTTCGGCAGATTTTCACCTGCGGATTGCCTGTTCGGTGGGTGACGCTTTTGTTTCGTGCCGTCCGGCTTGCTCCATTCTGGGGCATCGGGACTCGTGTTATCGACGGTTCAACTCACGGGAATCTTTCCAGCGAATCAATGAACTGAAGGTGGACGCCGACGATGAATCGACTCTGATCCGTAGTCTTGTCGAGTTCGTCGTTCTGGAACTGCGGCACGAAACCGTAATATTTGAAATCTCAATGCCTGCAGCATGCGGGTTGAATGCCTGTGATATGTTACCGTCAGCATTGTGGTAAGAACCATAAGTGTGGTTTATCGATTGGTAGTAACTCAAAACAGGGAGGGAATTGTGAATAGAAGTTCACACAAAGCAAGAATTCTCACAGCAGGATTGCTTGTTGCAAGCATGGCGACTGTTGTTGCCGGAGTTTCGGGGGGCGGCCTTGCGTCTGCCGCCAAGAAAACTCCGTCGCCCTATCTAGTCGGTGTCCCGATGCCAATGACTGGGGCTGAGGCTCAAGCGGGAACTCAAATCTACGATGCTGAATTGATGGCCGCCCAGGCGATCAATAAGGCGGGCGGGGTGCTAGGCCACAAGATCAAGTTGATGGAGCAAGATGACGCTTGCGACGCGGGCACCGCCGTAAATGCCGCCAATCTGCTTGTTTCAAAGGGTGTTAAAGCAGAGGTGGGCGGATACTGCTCAGGGGCGACACTTCCTGCGGAGCCCATTATCAGCAGGGCGGGGATTCCGTACATCATGCCCGCTGCGAATAGCCCTCAGTTGACTATTGGCGGCTACAAGAATGTCTTCTTGATTGACCCATCTGGCGCGGGTGACGCCACTGAGGCAGCCGCGTTCTTCAAGCAGCAGAAGGAAACGAAGATCTTCATCATCGATGACCAGTCTGCTTTTGGAGTGGCCATTGCTGACGCGGCGGCTACGGACATCGCTGGCGATGGTGGCACCGTGGTTTCCGGAGGCGTTCAGTCGATTCCCGCAACCAGTAATGACTTCTCGGCGGTCATCTCGCAGATTCAGAGTTCGGGCGCGACGGGCATTTACTGGACCGGTTACTTTGCACAGGCCGCTCAATTCGCGACGCAGCTGAACGCCGCTGGGCTCATTGGAGCAAGTGGCAAAACGACGTTCGTCGTAGCCGACGCTTCAGTTGACCCAACGTACATCTCTGGTGCCGCTGCCGCTGCCAACGGCACCTACGCGACCATTGCCGCACTCGCTTCTGGAGTCGGCAATGTTCTGGGGACCGCAGCGGATAGGAAGTTCGACGCTGCGTTCAAGAAGGAGTTTCATGCGGCTACTGGTCCATACTCAGCCTTCGGTTACGACGCGATTACCGCACTGGATCTGGCAGCGACACACGTCAAGTCGATTGTCCCGGCAAGGGTGATCGCTGCTCTGCGCACTCTCAAGTTCAGCGGACTCACGGGAGCGGTTTCCTTTGACAAGCTAGGCAACCGTCAAGGTGCCACGATGGACCTTCTTGAGGTAGTGAACGGGGCGTACGCGCTGGCTAGTCCACAGCCCTAGTCGTACAGGTTTAATGAGTTAGTGCGCATGTCCTCCCTCGGGAAGATGGAATTTCCGGAGGGAGGACATGCGCACTACAGGGCAGTCTTCGGGGCCCAGTGGTTCGCTAACCAACGTAGGGGAGGGACGTCGTGTCGCTTTTACTCAATGAATTAGGCAATGGCATATTTCTGGGAGCGTTCTTCGGGTTAATCGCACTCGGTTACAGCATGGTCTATGGAATATTGCGTCTTATCAACTTCGCGCACGGTGACTTCTATATGGTTGCTGCGTTCGTGAGCTATACGGTTCTCGGCGCCGTCGTGGTGGGTCACAGTCACACTCATTGGTTCACGGTGGTCTGGGTGGGACTCCTCGTCATGGTTCTCACTGGCGGGTTGGCCACCTTGGCAAATCAGCTTGTCTATCGGCCCATGCGCCGTGCGGCGATTCTCAGTATGATGATCGCGGCAATTGGGCTTTCGCAGGTGCTCGAGAACGGAGTGCTGGTCACGCCTGGGTGGGGCGCGACCTACCTGGTGTATCCGGTTACCACACCGCCAAGCGGATTCTACGTCGGGTCGAACCACTTCACCTGGGGTCAACTAATAATTGTGGTCATTTCGGGCCTGCTGGGCCTGGGGGTCTATCTCCTTGTGGGACGGACCCTTTTGGGCAAAGCCATGCGCGCTGTTTCCGAGGACCAGATTGCTGCCGTGTTGATGGGTATCAATGTTGATCTGGTGATTGCCATCGTTTTCTTTATCGGCGGCGCGCTCGCTGGTGCGGCTGCGGTGATGACCGGTGTGTATTACGGACAAATCAACTATCTAATGGGTTTCACCGTTGGTCTAGAAGCGTTCACTGCTGCCGTGCTCGGCGGTATCGGAAACATCGGTGGTGCAGTCATCGGTGGCCTGATACTGGGAATCGTCCAGTCGATCGGGACCGGAATATTTGGAGCTGAATGGGCGATCGTAGTTGCGTTTGCGGCGCTGGTGCTGATGCTGTGGTTCCGGCCAACCGGCATTCTCGGAGAACGCGTAGCGCGGAGAATGTGATCACGGCATGTCTGCTCAGGTTGGTTTAATTCGAAGACGACCGAACGTGGATAGGTCGAAAGTCGTTCGTCGTGGCGGAGTGCTAGCAGTGGTTGTGCTCGCCGCGCTCTTTCCGCAGTTCACCCAGAACCAGTATTACTTGGGTGTTGCCTTCCAAGCCGAGATGCTCATGTGCCTGGCCCTGGGCCTTAACATCGTCGTGGGTTACGCCGGATTGCTCGATCTCGGTTTCGCGGCCTTCTTCGCGATTGGTGCTTATACGACGGGAATACTCTCGACGAAGGATCACTGGTCGATACTTGCCTCGATTGCGCCGGGAGTCTTGATTGCAGTCATATGCGCCCTAATCATTGGGTTCCCGACGCTTCGACTACGTAGCGACTATTTGGCGGTCGTGACGCTCGGGTTTGGAGAGATAATCCAGACGATCGCCATCAATCTCAACCAAACCGGTGGTCCCACGGGGATTTATGCGATACCGGCGTTCTCTATTGGAAGTATCGTGGTCAATTCCAACGCGGGCTACTACTACGTGTTCTTGATCCTTGTCATAATCTTTGCCCTCTTCTCGACCCGTCTTCGGTACTCGCGTTTGGGACGCGCGTGGCTTTGTATCCGCGAAGACGAGGACGCCGCAAAGGCCATGGGCATAAACATCAGTCATTACAAGCTGTACGCCTATATGTTCGGGGCGGTTCTGGGATCGATAACTGGTTCGCTCTACGCCCCGGCTTTAACGGCAATCTCACCGGCAAGTTTTGGGTTCAGCGAGTCACTCCTGATCGTGATGGCGGTGGCGATTGGCGGACTCGGCAGCGTATGGGGCGTCATGTTCGGGGCGGCGGTCGTAGAGATCTTTCCCGAGGTCTTCCGTCAGTTTGCTCAGGCTCGGCTACTCATCTTTGGAATTCTGCTCGTCATCTTGATGGTCATGCGACCGCGAGGACTTTTCCCGGAACGAGCATTTCATGGCGTCGGGGCTCGTTTACGATCAAGGTTTTTCAAGTCTATCGACCCAGCGGTCCTGGCCGTCAGTGATGGTGTGAAGACGTCGGCTCCACAGGCCGAGGAACCATGACCGCGGTATTGGAAACCGAACATCTCACCCTCCGATTCGGTGGCGTCAATGCCCTCAGTGATTTGTCGCTGCAGATTGACGAGAAGTCACTTCACTCAGTAATTGGTCCGAACGGAGCCGGCAAGACTTCCTTTTTCAACTGTCTTACTGGCTACTACCGACCAACGAGCGGCGTGGTTCGATTCCAGGGATCAGACATTACTGGCCTGGGCGCAGCGAAAGTCGCGGCGCTCGGGATTCGGCGCACATTTCAGAACATTCGCGTCTTCCCGAAAATGTCAGTGCTTGAGAATGTCCTTGCGGGCGGTCATCTTCGGGCCACTGCGAACCTTCTCTCGATAACCGTGGGTGGTCCGGGTTTCCGCCAGAGTGAGCGCGAACTGCACGAGGAGGCAATGGCGAGTCTGGAATTCGTGGGATTGGCTGACCAGTTCAATAATCTCGCCGGGGATCTCGCCTATGGGATGAGAAAGCGGATGGAACTCGCTCGAGTTCTTATTGCCAATCCGATTGTTGTGCTGCTTGACGAGCCGGCAGCTGGCGTTAGTTCAGTGGAGCGCGAGGAGTTATCGCGGGTGATTCGTCGGATCCACGACAATGGCACGTGCGTCGTGATGATTGAGCACGACGTGGACTTGGTAATGGAAATTGCAACGGAAGTCACAGTTTTGGATAACGGTCGTATCATCGCCTCGGGCCTGCCGGAGGAAGTGCGCAATGATGCAGACGTTATTCGCGCCTACATGGGGAGGGACCGGAAGTGAAGGCGCTCGAACTCGAAGAGATCAGTGTCTACTATGGTGCGGTTCGCGGAGTTGAGAACATCACGCTCGATGTTGAAGAGGGCGAGATCGTGGCCCTGTTGGGGGCGAACGGCGCGGGGAAGAGCACGCTACTAAAGGCAATTTCGGGGATCATTCATCAAAAGCAAGGAATTATAAAGTTCTTCGGTGAAGATTTTCGCAAGATGTCACCTCATCGCCGCGTGGTTGGTGGGTTGGTGCACGTACCCGAGGGTCGTCGTATTTTTACCGCGTTAACTATTGGCGAGAACCTGGAACTCGGTGCCTACGGCACGAAGACGGGGCGAGTTGAGCGCTCGGAGCGGTTAACCGAAGTTCTCGCGATGTTTCCGTTTTTGCAAGAACACTTCAAGCGTCTCGCCGGGACACTCTCGGGTGGCGAGCAGCAGGTTCTGGCTATTGCTCGAGCCATGATGTCGAATCCTAAGGTTCTGATGATTGACGAGCCTTCCCTCGGGCTTGATCCGCAAAAGATTGACATTGTCTATGACCTATTGCAGGAAGTAGCGGCGATAGGCACGACCGTTCTGCTCGTAGAGCAGAACGTCAAACTCGCCTTGGAGATCGCCGCACGAGCGTACGTGCTGCAACAAGGTTCGGTGGTGCTCTCTGGAGATTCGTCATCGCTGGTCAATGATCCACGACTTTCAGACGCTTACCTTGGGAAGGCGGCTGACGGGAACCACTGAGCTAGCTGCCACCAGCACGGTGGGTGCGGAACATCGTGAGGCCTTTAGTCCTCGTGTGCGGACAGGCCATGGTGGAGGGTCGCCCATGGAGAAATGCATCGGTCGGTGATCGTCCGCGCGGAGCATACTGCGGGGTTAGCGTTTGTTTCGACTGTCTCGCGAATGTCAATGGCCAGCACGACGTTGGGGTCTGTCAATGGCGCGCGATCTGGGCAAGCGCGCGGTGCTATTGGTGGCGTCTGATGGTGTGGGTGGCCAGTACTGGCGACATCTTCCTCTTTCTCGACCAGCACGTGATGAGTCACTGCTCCATCACGGTTGGCCCACGTTTTGCGGCTTGCGCGTCCGTCTCGAAGGTGAACTATTTTGTGAAATCGTTGCTTCCGCACACGTCTGGGCAATAAGGCACAGCAAGATCTTCGTTAGTCGGTGAGCCCGACGACACCGGTCGTGATACCCGTGTCTACAGCGCCGCGGCCGTGGTGATTGCGACAGAGGAAATTGATCGTGCGCTGCCAGTTCCTGGTTGGAACTGGCTGGGTGTTTTCACAGTGGGCGGCGCGCCAGCTCTTGCGACGGGCGAGTGAGTCGCTGTCGGGCGTCGGGTAATCATTGCCGGTGCTCGTCGCTTCTTGAATCCGGTCGCGGCGTCGCTGACCCAAGCGGGCAGCTCGGTCGTGGGTATCTACGAGGCGAGACGGAACCTCTCAGATCGAATGAGACACCCAATCGAATTGAGATGTTAGCGGCCACCTCTAATTCCAGTGGATTGATCCACACCAGTTCCGGGATAGAAGCTGCTTGTGGCGCTAGCGCGATAGACCTCCGCGGCAACTACGAGATCTTCCCACGGCATGCCCGAACTCTTAAAGACCCGTGGCCGGGGGTGATCAACCAATGTAATTCCCATGACGATGTCGTGCATTGCAACGAGCGACGCGTCAGTGATACGACCTTCATTGATCGGGATGATCACGTCACCCGCTTCACGAAGAGCAACAGTCGGGTCCTCAACAACAAGTTGCGCACGCGCGATCAATGTGGAGTCGAGCTCGCGCGCGTCGGGTTCGTGTGAACCTATAGCCACCGAGAGCGAGTCGTCCGGAACCAACCCGCCGTCGAAGAGAGGCGAGCGCGCGGCCGTGGCACAGACGATAATCTGAGCATCGCGCACATCAGTGGCGGCGCCGAGGCGAGCTTCCAGCCCACTGGTTGTAATTCGGTTAACGATCGCAGCGCCACGTTCCTGGTCTCGAGCCACGATGGTGACTCGACCGACTGAGCGAATGGCGCGCATGGCCTCGACGTGTCCCCACGCTTGGGTTCCTGAGCCGAAGACCAACAGATGATCAACCCGCGGAGGCGCGAGATAGTCGGCGACCGCGGCCGAAACCGCTGGGGTGCGCAGGGCAGTGAGGGCGTGGCCATCCATGAGCATGATTGGGCTGAGCGTTTTGGCGTCCATCAACAGGTAGATGCCTTGAATTCTCTCTTTTCCTATCGCCGCGTTCTTTGGCGCCACTGTTGAGACCTTGGCCCCCACAAAGGCGCCGAACTGCGATGGCATATACAAGAGCTGGCCGTGCTCAACATCCAAGATGCTGCGGTTGAAATCTTGCGCGGGATCGAGGCCGGCTTGAAGGTCGCGTTGCACCGCGCGAATTGCCGTTTTCATGCTGACCTTGGCGAACATTTCCTCGCTCGAGATCCACACCAATGCCGCTTCCGTCATGTGAGTAAGAATCCCGTCCCGACCGGGTCTGACTCGTCAAGGGTAAATTCGCCATCGCCGGTCCTGTAGGCCATGCCTTCCACTTCTGCGATGATTGCGCCCCGGGGCTCGCCGCCAAGCGCAGGGCGGAATCGGCCAATGAATCGTGTTCCGATAATTGAGTCGTGAGTGAGTACTTTGTCCGGGCCGAGTCGACCAGCATCAGCGAGCAGTGCCAAGCGCGCCGCGGTGCCCGAGCCACAAGGGGAGCGGTCGATTCGACCGTCGGCGAAGATGGTGACGTTGCGCTGATGGGGACCATCTGGCGTGTCACCGAGATCATCGAAGATAATGGTGCCGTAGATGCCGCTGAGCCGAGGGTCAGCACGATGGAGTGACACCTCGGTGTCATTGAGCGTCCATTTAATCTCGCGCCCAATTGCTCTTAACGACGAGGCGTTCTGCGGCGTTACTTCGAGTCCGAGCGCCGATGCTTCGATAGAGGCGTACAGCGCACCCCCAAAGGCAATATCAACAGTTACTCGACCGGCAGAGGTATCGACACCAACGGAATGCTTGACAGGGTACGACGCCACGTTTTCGAACGTCACACTGGCTATGGTGCCGGCGACTTGCTTCACGTGAGCGACCACCCGACCAGAGGGGACGTCAATAGTGACCGGGGTCACTCCATCTGGCTTCGTTTTGACTCGACCGGTTTGGACGGCCCAGACTCCCAGCGCAATAGTGCCATGGCCGCAGGCCGTGGAATAGCCGTCGTTGTGCCAGAACAACGCACCAAAGTCTGCATCTGCGTCATCGGGCGCCACGACGAAGCAACCGTACATGTCGGTGTGGCCGCGGGGTTCTTGACAGAGCAGTGCTCGAATGGAATCGACCTCGACAGAGTGTTGAGCGAAGATGCGCTTCTCAGCGACGGTTGCGCCCCTAATTGGGGGCAGACCGCCCGCCACTATGCGAAAGGGTTCTCCGGCTGTGTGATAGTCAAACGTGTGAACGGAGCCATTGATACTCGACATATCAAATAAAGTAATCGGACTCATTCAAGGTACGTCGATAGTCAAGCAAAAGTTCTCTACTGCTCTGCTTCGAAGGTAAGAATCGGCTTTCCAAGTTTTGCCACGTCGACCTCGATGCCGAGTCCTGGTACGTCGGGTCCACTTACCGCACCCCAACCATCCTTTGATCGGGGTGAGTAGCCAGCAACGTGTTCGAGCACCCAATCGTTCATGTATGAAGCCGCAAAAAGCAACTCGGGATCGGTGCTGGCGGCCAGGTGGCTGACGGCGGCGGTAGTCATGTCGCCGCCCCACGTGTCTTCAATCGTCATCCGGATGCCCAGGTTCTCGCAGAGATCGCGCATGAGCTTGGCTTTCGTGAGCCCGCCGACCCGGCTGATTTTCAGGTTGACTGCCTCCATGGCCTTTGCTTCGTAGGCGCGCAGTAGCGCTTGGGGATCGGTAATCACCTCATCGAGCACCATGGGCAGCGTCGTACGTTGGCGAACGATCAAGCACTCTTCGAGCGTGCGACATGGCTGTTCGAGGAAGACGCGGTCCATGTCATTGAGGAGTCGCGCCGCGACCACCGCGTCCTGTGGACGCCAGCCACCGTTCGCATCGGCCACAATAAGGTCATTGGCATCGGTGACGTTAAGTATCGCCTGCACGCGTGCAGCGTCTTCGTGCGGGTCCGCGCCGACTTTCAGTTGAAAGCGTCGGGTGCCTTCTTCCTTCCGCGCCAAAACGTGCGTGGCCATTTCCTCTTCGGAATCAAGCGGGATGGCTACGTACAGGGGAACGCGATCTTGGCGTTTTCCGCCGAGCAGCGTATAAACCGATTGGTGGGCAATCTTTCCGAAGGCGTCCCAGCACGCAATGTCGACTACCGACTTGGCGTAGACGTGGCCAGCAAGTGATTCGTCCATTGTCTTATTGATCAGACCAAGATTCTCGACGTCCAAGCCAATGAGGGCGGGAGCGAACTCAGCAATCACTGATCGAGCACCGGCCCCGTAGCCAGGCAGATAGTTGGGACCTAGTGGGCAGACCTCGGCGAATCCCTCGACACCCGACGAAGTCGTAACGCGCACGACAGTGCTCAACAAGGTGCGGATCGAGCGACCACCGGACATCACGTAGTCACCGTGCGCGTACGTCAAGTTGTACGTGAAAACGTCAATTCGTTGAATTCTTGACATCGGCGAAATATACCATATATTACTGATTGATCTCCATGGACGCCGGGGAGGGATTCCTAGTTGCCAATAACTCGAAAAGGCTCGGAACCTTTGCGAGTTATCTCAATAAACGTTGACGTCCACTGAAGTGCTGAAAATCCTTCGGTCCTTCGTGAAGACGGTCAACCGGTGTAGTTCTTGATGTGTCCATGCAGGGCACGAAAGGAATATTCCGTTGGCCAACCACGATATTGACCTGTCCGAGTAGCTCGGCGTATTTCAAAGAGACGAGAGCGGCGCCTACCAGGACCTCTACTCCATCGTGATGGAGGACTACGTCAATTGGGGCCACCGCCTGCAAGGTCGACGACTTGGTGGCGAACCTCGGCTCGGACGCCGGGATCTCCAAGCCCGAGATCTCGATGATCTGCGCGCCTCGACGAGCAGATGGGGCCCTTGCACGCCTCCCTTGTCGCATTTGGTCTTTCCCTACCTGCTCTGTGACGCTCCATCTGCGTCAAGGCTTGCGTGGGTGAACGGGTCGTCTGCCGGGCGGTCGTGGCCTCCACCGGTGTCGGCGAGGACTCCAGACGCGAGATTCTGGGCATCGCCATTGGTGAGCCCGAGGACGTCACCCCTTGGACCGAGTTCCTGCGGTCGCTTCGTTGCCGAGGACTCTGTGGCGTCCAGCTCGTCATCAGCGATTCCCACCTCGGGTTGAAGGCGGCCATCGCCAAAGTCGATCCCGGGGCTGGTTGGCCATGCTTTCCGGTCCACTTCATGCGCCACGTGCTCGTGAGGGTGCCCAGGAGTCACCTGTCCATGGCAGCGGTCATGAACCGCACGATCCTCGCCCAGCTCGACTCTGACCACCTCGAACGTCGGCCAAGAGAGGTCGCCGCCATGATGAAGCGTCATTCCTCGTTCGTCACCGAGATGCCGATGGCCGCCGGTGAGGACGTCACGGCCTTTCGCCACACCCCGGCGAACCACCGGCAGAAGATCTGGTCGACCAGTTCCCTCGAACGGCTCAACGCCGAGATCAAGCGTCGCACCAATATGGTTGGGATCTTCTCCAACCACGCCGGGGTGACTCATCACGGCAGTGTGCGTGGAAACCCACGACGAATGGAGCGTCCCGAAACGGTGCTCTCACCCGAGAGTCCATCGAACAATTGAAGAGCGGTGCGCTGCTCCCGGAGTTGGCTGCCCTCGCGAAGGTTAAGTGAGAAGATGGCCATGCGTCGAGACGTACTCCATCGGAGTTATGCCACTCGGCGGGTGGTGATCGTAGGAGTTCGCGCTGGGACCGTTGCGTGGAATGTTGTGGGAATCGGACCTTTATGATGCGTCGCATCGCCCAGGCCATCCGTCTAGGGACCGCTCCAATTCAAGGCCCTAGCCGGAGTTCTATCCCAGCATTTTGTCAATAATCTTTTGCTCAATGAGACTCGAAGTGGCGCAGCGTAGCGTTGGCGGGTGGGATTCAATAACATGGCACATATGAAGTTCTAGAATCAGTTCAGACATGGTGTTTGATTTCATCGTGAGGGGAGAAGGCGGCCATCAAGAAATCTGTTATTCATGAGTTGCGTCAAACAGCGAGCTTGCGCTCGAGGGTAGAGAACTCCTTGGCATCGGCGATCATTTCGGGCAAGATTGAGCCGGGCACCCTGGTCTCGGTTCCCGCGCTGGCCGCGCAATTTGGGGTCTCTGCGACACCGGTGCGAGAAGCGATGCTCGACCTCGAGAAGCGTGGCTTCGTTGAGTCCGTGAAGAATAAGGGCTTTCGCATAACCGAAGTCAGCGCCCGCGATCTCGACGAGATCGTACAGTTGCGACGCTGGCTGGAGGCTCCTGCGATGCGCATCGTTGCCGAGCGCCTGCGTGGAGTTCCGCTTGATTCCTATCGAGGAATGGCTGATCGCATCGTGACGGCGGCTGCAGACGTCGAGTTTGAGGACTACCTCGCTGCAGATTCTGAGTTCCACTTGGCGTTGTTGCGCTTAACGGGCAACGGGCGACTCGTTGAACTCGTCGCGGAGCTCCGTAAGCAGACTCGAATGGTTGGTCTTGCGAATCTAAGTCATAGGGAAGAGCTCAAGATATCCGCCCAGGAGCACCACGAGTTGCTCGACCTACTCGGAGAAGGACAAGGCGTCGCGGCCGACAAGCTCATGGTTCGCCACATTGGTCACGTTCTTGGTTGGTGGGCGGGCGTGCCTGAGGACGACGATACGAGCAAGATTGATGACGTGAGGTAATTGCCTTAGCCGGCTGTATACTGTAAAGTGAAGTGTGACATATTATAATGTCGGGGCGTGAGAT
>OBLU010001016.1_pt1 | contig 26186 bp, 16 predicted proteins | sample 1518681 | NCBI WGS metagenome assembly OBLU01 (sample SAMEA3539304, study PRJEB22396) | soil metagenome | biome: tundra; feature: field; material: soil | place: USA | collected 2010-05 | depth 0.15 m
ATAAAATATTAAAAAATATTAAGCCTCCAAAGTTTAGGGATAAAAATTATTTAATCACATCTTTTGGCGCAGTCCCCGGTGGAATTACCGATTGCACTAATGCATTCAAACTGGCAATCGATAAATGCTCAAAAGAAGGAGGTGGAAAAGTAATTGTTCCTGAAGGTACCTTTCTCACAGGCGCTATTCACCTTAAAAGTGGCGTAAATCTTTATATCTCAAAAGAGGCAATTGTAAAATTCTCAACCGATCCCTCCAAATATTTACCCGTAGTATACACAAGATTCGAAGGGGTTGAATGTATGAATTATTCACCTCTGATTTATGCGTATGAACAAAATAATATCGCTGTTACAGGGGAAGGACTGCTTGACGGGCAAGGGAGCAAAGATAACTGGTGGAAATGGAAAGCTTCCGAAGGGGAATTTAGTCAGACACCTGCAAGGGACAAATTAGTTAAAATGGGGGAAGATAATACCCCCGTTAAAGATCGTGTTTTTGGTAAAGGTTCATTTCTAAGACCTGTTTTCTTCCAACCGTATAAATGTAAGAATATCCTGGTTGATGGGGTAACCTTTAGGAATTCCTCAATGTGGTTCCTTAATCCTGTCCTTTGCAAAAATGTAACATTTAATAATGTAGCAACCGATGGAATAGGTCCCAATAATGACGGCTGCGATCCGGAATCATGTTCTGATGTATTAATAAAAGGTTGTTCTTTCAATAATGGTGATGATTGTATCGCTATAAAATCTGGACGTAACAATGATGGCAGGAGAGTTAACGTTCCCTCCAGCAATATTGTTATTCAGGGATGTGTAATGAAAGATGGACATGGTGGGGTAGTTATCGGTAGTGAAGTATCAGGTGGTGTTAGAAATGTATATGCAGAAAATTGTGTTATGAGCAGCCCGAACCTTGATAGGGCGCTGCGTTTTAAAACAAACTCCGAAAGGGGGGGGGTTATTGAAAATGTTTATTGCAGGAATATTGATGTTGGCGAAGTTAAAGAAGCAGTAATTCTTATTGATTACTATTATGACAAGGGGGATGTCGGCAAGTTTACTCCTGTTATGAGAAATTTCTATTTCAACAATGTTACTTCAAAGAAATCTCGTTATGCCTTAAATATGAAGGCTTATGAAAGATCTCCGGTAAAGAATCTTCAAATAGAAAATTGTTCTTTCGAAAATGTGAAGAATCCAAATGTTATTGACAATATTGAAATCACAAGGTGTAAGTCTGTTACAATTAACGGTAAACAGATGGAACTTAATAATTAGATTTTAAACAGTTAATGAACAGAGCTATTTTTCTCTTTTTTAATTTATATAAGGAGTGATTATGAAAAACTTAATTCTATTTTTTGTTTCTCTTTTTATCATCAGTAGTATGATACAAGCGGCAACTTTTCACAGTAAAGGTGACGGTAGTTTAAGCGGTTCAGTCTCCATCACTGGTGTAGCAACTGGAGGAGGATTTTGGTCTGACGCAACCACTTGGCAGGAAGGATCTGCACCAACAGCTTCTGACGATGCGATAATCTTAAATGGTGACCTGGTTAAAGTCAACGCGTCAGCCAATGCAGTAAACCTTACTGTTCAGACAGGTGGTATGGTTTTGCAAGGGGCAGGTGTTACAGGAACTGGGATATTTACACTTGCATCAGGATCATGGTGGTATGCAGCTTACGGTAGTGCAACTAAATTGCCTCAGGGATTTGTGACATATTCTATTGATCCGAATAGCAATTGGGTGTTTACAGCCGCCGCTAGTTCTTCATTAATCAATGCTTTACCGGCCCTTTATGGAAATGTGTTCGTCTATAAAGGAGGATGTATATTTGCAGCTTCCACTGCTATTAACAATATTAATATTCAAGGTAATTTGACAATAAACAATGGGGTTGCAACTAGTGCCGTCAAAGGAGCAAATAATAAGAGCGATGTTGCCACAATAATTCACGTTGGTGGAAACGTCTCTATTATTTCAGGAATTTTATCAGGTGTAGACGCTGTCATTCAGACTACTTCTTGTACATATAATATCGACGGCAACGTCACTGTCGGTGATGTTTCAACCGCTTCTGGTATGGCTGCTCTTTCACCGGTGTCAGCTGCAGATGCTGGTTATCAAAGAACTGGAACTTTCAACATTAACGGAAATTTGAGTTATATCAATGGCGCTAAATTCGAAGCCGGAACCAATGGTACTTCGACAAACGTTCTCGAATCAGCAGTTATTAATCTAAAAGGAAATCTAACGACAGATGCATCAGTAGCGAATGCATTGAACACACCGGGCATATTTTCCTTTAATTTCGTCGGGACTGCTAATCAGATAATTACACTTGGTATACCGCTGGATTTTTCTCCGGCGACTGCCTTTATATTAAAAATTAATAACTCTGCTGGTGTTACTCTTAATAGCTCAGCTAAGGTAGTAAAAGCTACTCTCGACCTTTCAAATGGAAATTTAACAACTACGAGTTCCAATATATTAACATTGGTATCTGGTAGTTCGATTACTGGTGGAAGTTCATCAAGTTTTATTAACGGTCCAATGGCCTACGCAGTCAAATCAACAAGTCCTTCTTCTATAATATACCCTATCGGTAAAGGTGCAATTTATCGTCCTGTTACTTTAAATCTTACGCAAAGTACAGCAGATAGCTCAGTTTATATAGCAGAAATATTCAATTCAGCACCCCAAGCAAATACTTTACCCGGAACTTTGGACAAAGTATCTTCTGTTGGATATTATAGTATTTCAGAAAGTACTGGCGGGTCATCTTTTACCGCTGGTTCTGTTGTTTTAAACTATAATACCAACGATGGTGTTACAGATGCAGCAAATTTGAGGATAGCACAAGGGCCGGGTACTGGATCTGGGACATGGACTGATTTGGGTGGAACAGGTACCGGAATTCCGACGGGTTCCATCACCTCAACAATCAGTTTTACAGATTTAACCACTAATACTATTTTCATTCTAGGGAATCATACTGGTGGATCAAATCCATTGCCAGTAGAATTATCCTCTTTTACAATATCAAATAAAACGAACACTATTCAGATTAACTGGATAACAAGTACTGAAAAGAATTGCAGTAAATTTGAAATTGAACGCTCAATAGTAAAAAAGGATGGAGAACCAGCAACATGGGTAACCTGCGGAATAGTATCGGCATCCGGTACAAGTACTTCCCAAAGGAATTATTCATTTATAGAAAAGAACTTACAGGTTGGCAAATATAACTATCGATTAAAAATGATTGATTACGATGGATCATACAATTATAGTAGTATTGTCGAAACTGAAATTGCAGTACCAAAGAATTTTGATCTGAGCCAGAATTATCCTAATCCTTTTAATCCCTCAACTAAAATAAATTATTCTCTCCCTTCAGATTCAAAAATTGTTCTCGAAGTATATAATATAAAAGGCACAAAGGTATGTCAGCTGGTTAACGAAGAACAATCTGCGGGTTACTACTCTTTAGATTTTAATTCCACATCAATTGATAAAAATATTTCATCCGGAGTTTATTTCTATAGAATTAATGTAATAGAAAAAGTTACTGGGAATAATTTCTCGGTTGTTAAAAAAATGATGCTTTTAAAATAGTAAACAGGAACCCAAATGATAAAACAGATTACTTCTTTTATCAATGCTCTGTTAAATCAGGCAAAAGTAATATTCTCTGCAGTATTACTTGCGGTACTATACGCAGGAATCCTTAATGCGCAAAACGAGGGCAAAATATCTGGTACAGTGAAGGATGAAACGACCGGGGAGACTCTTTATGGTGCCACTATTATTATTAGCGGAACTTCGTTAGGAGCTTCTTCTGGAATTGATGGTTCTTATTATATTCTAAATATTTCTCCGGGGAAATACGATTTAGTAGTTTCTATGGTAGGGTATGGAAAAACAATCCAGAAGAATACAATTGTAAATTCCGGTAAAACAACAGTTGCAAATTTTTTATTAACTTCTTCGAATCTTCAGCTTGGAACAGTGGTCGTGCAGGCAATACGTCCTGATGTTGAAAAAGAAAAAACATCTACTAGTACTATCATCCGTACGGAAGATGTTCAAAATATGGCAGGTATTAGAACTGTTGGAGATGTGATTGGGCTTGCAGCTGACGTCACCGATGGACATTTCAGGGGTGGTAGAACTGGGGAAGAGTACTATACTCTTCAGGGTATGGGAATTGTTAACCCTCTTAATAGTACAAGTGCCTTCCTTCCGATTATGAGTGCTGTTGAAGAAGTTGAAGTTGTCACCAGTGGTTTTGGAGCAGAATATGGTAATGCCCAATCTGGTGTTGTAAATATTACAATGAAAGAAGGTAAGTCCGACAAATGGAGAGCAACTGCTGATGTACGTACAAGAGCTCCGGGTAGAAAACATTTTGGGCCTAGTGTATTTGATCCTAAATCTAATCCTGGATTGTCTTTGTTGAATGACAGCCTTTCAGCTTGGTTATCATCTGATCCTACATCAAATAATCAGGGGTATTTCAGAGCCTATGGATTAAACAATATTTTTGGAGGCGATACTTTGGCTCAATTGGCTGCTGCAAGAACTCTTTGGCGTTACGAAACTAAACGCGATATGAATATGGATTATGGAACAGAAATGGATCAATCTGCCGAATTTACTCTAGGTGGACCGGTTAATGAAAAAATGCGATTGTTTTTAGCTTTTCGGAATGATATAAGCTGGCCAACTTTTCCTACAGAAGAACCGGATAAACAGAGGCAGTTAATGGGTAATCTCGTTTTCGATGTTAGTGATGGGGCTACACTACGTTTAAGCGGTGGTTATGCGATTGATAATACAAACGTTTTCCCGAGTCAGAACAGTTTGGGCTTTTATAACTGGATGTGGGACCGGATTCTCTCCATAAATTACCAGAAGAACGAAAATATTCAACTAGGTGCACGTTTTTCAAAAGCGTTGGATAAAAGTACTTTTTATGATATTAAGATTAATAGTTTGATTACAAATAATACTGTTGGTTCAGCTCCGGCTCCTAGTTCAGTGCCCGATTCACTCATATATCCTATTCCACAGATTGATTGGGATAAAGTTCTGATTGGTGCAACCGCATCTCCCGACCTATTTTATTATTTAAAGGGAGATGACCAATTCAAGGATGAAAAAACCCGTACGTATTCTCTTGATGCTTCTATGACAAGCCAGGTTACAAAATCTCATCTGCTAAATGGCGGTCTTCAGTTTAATTATTACACAATAGATGTTCGGGATGCTGCTTCTACTCAGACAGGCTCTGGAGGTGCTATATCCATCTATTCAGCCCACCCATATGAAGGGGCTCTGTATCTTCAGGACAAAATGGAATTTGAGGGAATGATTGCTAACGTGGGACTCCGTTTTGATGTTTGGAATTCAGGGTTGGATTATTATACTAATCTGTTTGAGCCTTATAGTTTGATTATGGATTCTCTTGGAGTCCGATATAATGCTGCTTCAGCACCAAAAGCTAAATCACCGATTGTTGCAAGGCTGCAACCAAGAGTTGGTGTCTCTTTTCCTGTCGGAGAATATACAGTATTTCACGCTAATTATGGATCGTTTATGCAGAGGCCTGCATTCCAGTATGTTGTCGGTTCAACGGTACAACAGGGAAGTAATATGCCCCAAATACTTGGAAATCCGAGATTGGAACCAGAGATTACAAATAGTTATGATGTCGGTATCATGCAGGGTCTTGTAGCAGGCTTTACATTAGACATCAGCGGTTATTATAAAGATGTTAAAAATTTAGTTGAGGCTGCTGATTTTACAAGCAATACTGGTTTAACATATTCATCATATTATAATAGGGATAATGCTGATATCCGCGGGTTTAGGGTTGCACTAACAAAAAAATACGGTTTTGTTTCCGGCTCTATAAATTATCAATATAGTGTTGCTACTGGAAAAAGCGCTACTGCAGATTATGCTCCTCCTTCTTTCATTCAGGATTCGGTTGGAAATGTTACTACAAATAATGATAAGGTACCTTTAAAAGATGTACTCCTTGGTTTTGACAGGACACATAATCTTACAGTAAACCTAATATTTGATTCGGATGAAATATTACATTCTTTGGGATCTGACATTAATCTTGGAACTTATTTATCAATAGATATGTTTGCGCGTAGCGGGCTTCCATACACTTCTCCTAGCAATCCAAAGTTAATAAATGGTTCAAGAACTCCTGCCGAGTATAATACTAATATAAGATTAACCAAAAGACTTATTAACTTCTGGGGGATCCAGGCCGTTAATATTTACTTTGAGGTATTCAACTTGTTTAATAACAAGATTTTAAATTATGATTATATATTCGCAACGCCAAATGCCCTGGCGGTTAGTACAGTCACTCAATTATATGAACAAAATGGGATTGATGGGATTAAATATTGGAACGCAAATCCTAACTATATTCCTAAGTTCAGTGTAGATCAGTCCTTTTTAATTTACAGTAATCAGCCGAGATCATTTAATCTGGGTATTTCATTAGAATTATAAATTATTTACTTGTAAGCAGGTTGAAATTATGAAAAAAACGAAACTAATTTTTCTCTTAATAGTATTTTCGGCATCATTCGCTTTTTCGCAATCACGGGATTATCGTGTCCATTCAAGAAGTATGCTCCATCAAACGGTTTATAATACCGGCGAATTGGGGAGAGCTTACGATGCGGGTAGCAGCGGAATTCCCGGAGGTTATCCTCCTTCAATGGAATGGCCACCCAATTCGCATGAGTTTATTGACAGAACAGAGTATCAGGGACAACATAATTCAATGGGTGGAGGGGTTTATCTCGGCGTTACTAGGAACGGCCAAAGACTCGTTTCCTTTTGCGGAGCAGTCTCCACCACTGACGGTAAGACTACGCCGGTTGAAGGTGTATATAGCACTCCAATTTCCATTGAAAGGATAGAAAATTTTCCTGTCCTTGCAACTGGTGAATTAAATCCTGGATATAATCCGAATGAAGCTGAAGAAATGATTATTTCCAAGTGGAGTACAAATACAGGAATTACTGTTTCTCGTACAAGTCGCGCTTGGAGTTTTCCTGGTTATGATGGTTTTATAATTTATGAATATGAATTTCAGAATACAACACCAGATACTCTGACAGAGGCTTTTATTGGATGGACTTATTCTTTTTCTCCTTCAATGTTTGGTTATGAGAGAAAGTATAACCGCTGGAGTGAGGCAGATTATAGAAGTAAAGCTTTTGGAAGATTTGATCTTAGAAGGTGGATGTTATACAATCATGAACGAGACGGACGCCCGGATACAGTATTGTTCAATACCTGGTCGCAGCCAGGAGACAGAGGCGGATTAAACTCTCCGCAGGCTGCTGGTTTGATGGTTTTACATTATGATTATGATCATCTGGCTGACAGTGGAAAAACAAATTTGTATGTACCTTCTGATGAAGGGCTGGTCATTTGGGATGCAAATCATAAAGTAAAGCAGCCATATGTGTTAAGACAGGAAAATGGTAATTTATATTATACTAAGGTTATTGCATGGCTGGATAATCAATCCCGTAAACAAGGCCCTTTTAAAGGTCATACTGATTCAACGAATTTCCCGGATAACAACTATTACTGGCTTGGACGAGGTAAACCTTATTATAAAGGTTCATTTACTTTACCAGTATGTCATGGAACGATTTTTGGCCCGTATACTTTAGCGCCAGGTGATGTAGCTAAGTTTACTGTTGCCGAAGTAGTCGGTTATGGACCGGGAAGAGCCTCGGATAGTATTTATAAAGATATGGGAGGGAGTACATTGGGGAGTTCCGAAACCGGTTCCGGATTGCATCCGGTTCCAAGCTGGTATCATGCAATCTCATATCCTGAAGTTCAAAATCCTAATAGTATGGGCAGTAACTATTTACAAACAAATCCGCTTCCATGGTATGTTGATCCTGATGTTGTATCTATTCGCGATGCTGCAGATAGAGCTATACAGATGTATACGGGAAACTCATTGGTTAAATGGGATTCTTTGCAGTTCGATCCGACAACTACACCCGTAAAGGGGGTTTATATGGTAAAAATTCCCTTTCCAGCTCCCGTAATTAGGATTGAAAATACAAGTTCTGCTACTAATAAAATTATTTGGGGACCTCAGGTTGAGTCTTTCAATACACCTCGGCTTAACGCACCCTTTAGCCACTATCTTGTTGTACGTGCTCTTGACCCGCTTGGACCGTGGACTATAATTGATACTGTGAGTAAAAGAGATATACGTTATTTCAAAGATTCTGTATATGTAGTCTCAGATGAAAAAAGCGACCTCGGAGTTGATGTCTATTATGCTGTATATTCCGTTGATATAACCGGCAGGAAGAGCGGTTTTACTAATCTGAATTACCATGTTACTCAAGCCCCCGCTGCTCCTACTTTAGTTAAAGTATATGTTGTTCCAAATCCTTTGGTTGTTACCAACGGCAGAACTGGTTCTGCAGCAGGTGGAGATGTTGCTGACCAAATTGGATTCTTTGGACTCACGAAAAAATGTACAATCAAAATATTTTCTTTTAGCGGACAATTGGTTCAGACACTTGAACATGATGGTGATGCATACTCTGAAGTCTCCTGGTTCCAAATTTCTAGAAACCACCAGATGGTAGCCTCTGGAGTATATTTCTTTACAGTTGTGGATGCTGCAACAGGAAAACTCGCTAAAGGTAAATTTGTCATTATTCATTAATATAAGGAATTCAAAACGAATGAATAACTGGAAATTATATTTAATACTGCTTTTTGCGATCTGTCTTTATAATTCGACAACTTTTTCGCAGAAAGTTGGAACAACTTCAATGCAATTCCTTAAGGTTATGCCTTGTGCAAGAGCCACAGCTCTCGGAGATGCATATAGTGTTTTAGCCTCTGGAGCAGAGGCTGCTTTCTGGAATCCTTCAGGAATTGCTCAGATTCAAAATCAGGAACTTTCATCTACTTATATGATGTGGATGATGGATACTAAAATCGGAGCACTTTCTTTTGCTTCATCACTTAATAACTATGGAGCATTCGCCCTTTCATTGCAGTATGTAGATTACGGTGAAATGGAAGAGGCTGTTTGGAATAGACCCTATAGCAAAAATGATCCATATCCGGGACTTACTGGGCGTACTTTTGATCCTTTTGCATACGTCGTTGCAGTTAGCTATGCTACTTACCTTACTGATAAATTTTCAGTTGGCATTTCTGTAAAATATGCACATGAATCCTTGTATGATGGCAGCACATTTAACGCTATGACTTCTGAGGGAAATTATGAAACTGTAAATACCTGGGGTGGTGGTCTTCTTTTCGATTTTGGTATGCATTATAATACTGGCTATAAATCAGTTCAGCTTGGTATAGCAGTACAGAATTTTGGTGCGAATGTAAAATATGCAATAGAATCAAGTCCGGTTCCATTGCAGTTCAGGTGGGGTATAGCGGCCGATTTGATTGGCAAAGATGCTCTTTTACTTAATATGGAAGACAACCGCCTTAGCCTTGCTTTTGATTTGTTCCAACCAAACGATTATGCACAGCAGGAACATCTGGGTATTGAATATGAATTTGAAGGTGTTTTTGCATTAAGGGGTGGATATAAATTTAATTATGATTCGGAAGGGCTTACTGCAGGTATTGGGATTAAACAGGTAATTGGTACAGTTAAATTCTCTTTCGACTATAGCTACGGTTCTATCAGCAATTTTCTGGGAGATGTTCACCGAATTAGTTTAGGAGTGGCAATATGAGAAATTTATTTACTCTTTTACCTTTAATCTTTTTGTTTTTTTGTTTCCTTGTTATCCCGGAAAATATTTCTTTTGCCCAGGGAATAAGGTTTAATGAACCTTTAACTATGCAGGGATTGGATAAAAATACGAATTATTCGGCTGTTTCAAGAGCCTTGGGCGGTACAACAATTGGAATTAATAACGATGCATCAATAATGTTTTCAAACCCTGCTGAATTGCAGAATTTAAACTCATTTCAAATAACTTTAGGAAATTCTTATTGGATGCTTGATCAAAGCCAGGTTCAACAGTATGGCCCTGCAAAGTATTATCCTAATTTCAGCCTCTTAATGGAAGGGCTGACAGGTCTTATTCCGAACCCGGTTTTGGATACTACAACAATACATACTGCCAAGGATTCGGTTCAAAGACCATTTGATAAAATTGCACCAAGCTGGAGTCGGACAAAAAATAAAAATCTTCCGACACAACTTATGGCTGCCATTCCATTTAACATCGGAGAATATAAAGCTGTAGCAGGGTTAGGTGCAGTTGAATATGCCAATATGAATTATTATTATCAGGATAACAATGTTTTATCTCCTGCAGTAAATATTCAACGTCCTTTTCCGGTTGAACTAGTTACAAACGATTCAAGTTCTCTGCCGGTTCAATGGTATCAGAATATTAGGAATAGAGAGGGATCCATATATGGTTATGGTGCAGCTTTTTCTTTTGGTGTTACAGAAAACCTTTCATTTGGTCTGAGTGGAATGCTTATTAAGGGATCAACTAATGATTTTGAATCTCAATTAGGAAGAGGTAGACTTGTTTTTTATTCAAGTTATTTTCGGGTTGATTCAGTGAATTATCAAAATACGAAGAACGGTACATCTGATTATAGTGGTGCAGAAATAAATTTTAGCGGTTTATATAAATCCGGTAACCTGACCTTAGGTTTTTCAATTAAACCCCCTACTACAATAACCAGGAATTATCATTATGCATATCAGAATGACACTATCGGGGTTTCAAATACTATTTCAGTTAACGGTTCCGATAAAATGAAACTCCCTTGGCGAGGTAGCTTCGGATTATCTGTTTCTGTTTTAGAGAACCTAAGAGGAATAATAGAATATGAATTAAGACCTATGGGAAATGCGAACTATTTAGCTGGAGGAATTACTTCTAACCCCTGGGAATCTTCTCATTTGTTACATCTTGGAGCTGAATATGCTCCATTAAATTGGCTTACAATCCGATGCGGATATAGCGATAAGGCTGAAGTTTTTGAAGAGGAAGGGAATCCTTTTCCGGGAGATCCTGTTTACACTACTATAATATCTGGTGGTCTTGGCTTTTCCTGGGAAAATCTCAAACTAAATATTACATATGAATATTTTAATGTTAAATATGATGATCTATTGCAGGATGCAGTTTTCTTGAATAATGCAAAAAATAATTATATAACGGCAGAAATATCATACAATCTCTCTTTGCCCTGGTCGCTTTAAAAATTAGATATGACATTTTAAACAAATATTAAATAACAATTTTCTACAATTATCAAGGACCAGGATAATCCTTAATAAATTTAATCAATAATAATTAGGAGGTATAAAGTGAAAACTATAATTACAGTATGTATCATTGTATATTCCGTGCTGTTTTTCTCAGCAAGATTATTTTCGCAGACGAGTGGTGACTTTCGAAGTAACGGAATAGGTAAGTGGAATGCAGCAGGAACCTGGCAGACATATAATGGCTCTACATGGGTTAACGCTTCTGCCGCTCCAACCGGTTCAGAAAATATTACTATTCAGGCGAGTGATTCAGTCGATGTTAACATTCCTGTTACAATCACTGGAAGAATGATTGGCATGGGTGGAAAGTTAGGTAATTCCTTAGTTAATTTAACTTTCGGAAATAACGGTATTTATGAACATGCTGTTAACGCGAGGAGTGTACCTTCAGCAATTTGGGGTACGGGATCAACCTGTTTATTTTCAGGGGTTAAAGATACTATGCCCTCTAATAACAGGCAGGATTATTATAACTTTTCCTGGAACTGCCCTAATTATGGCACTTCTGCACTTAACTTGGGTTGGGGTGGAAATACAATTCATGGAAATCTTAACGTAATAAAAGGCAATACAAGTAAAACTTATTTACGTTTAACCGCCAGTAACATTGGCAATCAGGCTCCTGGAGCAAACGTAATAACTATTATTGGCAATATTAATATTCTGGATACTACTAGCGCTCTTACATCAACCGGTTCAAGTGGACAGGATACTATCGAAGTTGATGTAAAAGGAAACATCACCTCCTATGGTAATTTTAATCTTGCAAATGGAAGTGGGGCTATGAATAATTGGTTCATTTCAGGCGATCTCAATATTCTGGATGGGCTGATGACTACTAATTCAAATGTTACAACTCTTCCTGATTCACTTATTTTTGTGGGTACATCCAAACAGACATTTTATAAAGCTGATTCACTTGGTTCTATTTCAAATGTTCAATTTGCAACGCGTCCTGGTGCTATAGTGGATCTTGTTTCAACTTCGATTGGTGGTTCAGCTACTACTTTTACACAGGCTTCAGGTTCAACACTAATGACCTCTCATAAAAATGGGTTGAGCGGGAACCTTTCTATGCAGGGATCAATTAAGTTACCCGTTGACGGAAATTATCAGTATAATGGCATTGTTTCTCAGATTGACTCATTACTGCCTGCTACTGTTAATAACTTATATATAAATAACCCGGATACAGTTTCTTTCAATAAACCAACTACTGTAAACGGAATACTCACACTAAAACAGGGAATTCTGAATAATAGTGTTAATACAATTATTATTGGGTCCACTGGTTCAGTAGTTTTTGCGGGAGGAGCAACTGCTGTTCCTATTCCTGGTTGGACTTCAGTAAAAGAAGTTACTCCCGTACCAAGAGTGTTCAAATTATTTAATAATTATCCAAACCCGTTTAATCCTTCAACCCAGATTCGTTTCTCTGTCCCTAAAGATGGACTCACATCATTAAAAGTAATGAATATTTTAGGACAGGAAGTAGCCAATCTGTTTGAAGGCAATGCAAAATCTGGTAGTTATATAGAGGTTACTTTTGATGCAAGAAATTTAGCTTCCGGTATTTATTTTGCAAGATTACAACAAGGTGAAAAAATTTCGATTCAGAAAATGAATCTTATAAAATAATTTTATCATTAAAAAGGACAGAGATAATCCTTCTGTCCTTTTGAAATTATTTAAGATTATCAGGATACCGGTTTATATATTTCTATTCCATCTGAGTTATTTAATACAGATTAAATGAAACCTGTAAATATCGTTTTCATTATAATACTTCTGTTCTTATTTGTTTCATTCAACTCTTATTCTCAGGAAAGTAAATCAGATATAAAATTGACTACTGAAATATTAGCTTCGAATTTTCTGAAACTTTATCCGGATTCCATTATTTATCCTGATCAAAGAAATAGCAAAAAATGGAACTATGAGCAGGGGCTTATAATGGAAGCTTTTTATCAAGCTTGGAATAAATCTGGCAGAACTGAATATTTAAACTATATAAAGAAAAATCTTGATTATTATGTCGAAAATAATGGGGAAATAAAAACATATAAATTCGAAGACCGGAACTTGGATAATATTTCGCCTGGTCGGGTGTTGCTAGATATTTATAAAATCACAAAAAATGAAAAATATAAGAAAGCTTCTGATGCCCTAAGGGAACAGTTACGAAAACAACCAAGAACAACAGAAGGGGGATTCTGGCATAAAAAGATTTATCCAGATCAAATGTGGCTCGATGGTCTTTATATGGTAGAACCCTTTTATGCTGAATATACGTCATTATATGACGAAAAGGATTCTTTCAATGATATCGCGAATCAATTCCTCCTGATTGAGAAATATTGTAAAGACAAGAAGACTGGATTATATTACCATGGCTGGGATGAGAGCAAATCACAAAAATGGGCAGATCCAAGGACTGGTACATCTCCTTGTTTTTGGGGTAGAGCGATGGGATGGTATATGATGGCTCTGGTCGATGTACTTGATTATTTTCCACAGAATCATCCTCAGAGAAATAAGTTAATAAGAATATTTCGTGAATTGTCCGAAAGATTACTTAATTACCGTGATCCTAAAATGAATCTATGGTATCAGGTTGTTGACAAAGGTAGTGTTGAGGGTAATTATATTGAAACTTCTGGCTCTTTAATGTTTATTTATGCTTTTGCCAAGGGTTCCAATAACGGATACTTGTCCGGCAATTATTATAAAGTAGCTGAAGAATCATTTAGATCCTTGCAAAACAATTTTATTACCAATAAAAATGGGTTACTTAATTTAACAAATGTCTGTGCTGGCGCTGGTCTTGGAGGTAGTCCATATCGTGACGGAAGCTATAATTATTATATTCATGAATCCATAAGGGTAAATGATTTCAAAGGTTATGGACCGCTGTTATTAGCTTCTATTGAACTGGAAAAAGGGGAGATGGCTAAATTCAAAAATGTTAAAGTTGGACTTGACTATTATTATAATAAACAATATAAGAACAATAAAAGATTTCATTACATCTGGGAAGATTATGACAATTCAGGATTTTCAGAATTAGGTAAAATTATTCAAAATCACGGCTTAGTTATTGATTCTGTTATTTCTGCTCCTTTATTGGATCTTCTAAAACAATTTAATATTTATATTATTGTCGATCCCAATACTCCGGAAAAAACAGCAAAGCCTAACTATATTGGTCCTGAAGCAGTTAAAGATATAAAAATATGGGTGAATGGAGGAGGTGTATTAGTGCTTTTAGCAAATGATAGTGCTAATTGTGAATTTACTCATCTGAATAAACTTGCAGAGGAATTTGGATTTCATTTCAATCAGGACTGCGAAAACAAAGTTATTGGAAAAAATTATGATATGGGTAAATTTGATAATCTGCCGGATCATCCCATATTTAAGGATGTTAAAAAAATATTCTTAAAGGAAATTTCTACTATTAAACTTAGTAAGGATGCAGTACCTGTTCTGGAACAAAAAGGTAAAGTATTTATGGCATCATCCCAATATGGGAAAGGGTTTGTTTTCGCAGTCGGTGATCCATGGTTGTATAATGAATATATAGATAATAGGAAATTACCCCCTGGATATAATAATTATAAAGCGGCTGAAAATCTTTTTGAATGGCTTTTAAATAAATCAAATATCAACAATAATTAGTTGTAAAAAGTGGAAGTAAGATATACATACAATCCGGATTATTATAAAAGGTTGAGTAGCGATGAACTTCGGAATAATTTTTTGGTTGATTCTCTTTTCAAACTGGAAGAACTGAATTTAATTTATACAGACGTTGATCGTTCCATTATTGGTTCTGCTGTACCAGGTAAAATAGAAATATCTCTCAAAGGAAGTAAAAAAGAAACTGCTTCAGAATATTTTGCTGAAAGAAGGGAACTTGGCATTATTAATATAGGTTCAAAAGGATCGGTTAAAGTTGATGGTATTTCATATGTCCTGGAGAATAAAGATTGTCTCTATATAGGTAAAGGGGCTAAGGAAATTAAATTTTATAGCAAAGATCCGGCTGATCCAGCTTTTTTTTATATTGCAAGTTATCCCGCTCATAAAGAATTTCCTGTTAAGCTTGTTAGTTATTTAGAGGCTGAAAAACAGTCTTTAGGTTCCTTAGAAAAATGTAATAGAAGGGTTATTAATAAATACATCCTTCCCGGTAAAGTGGAAAGTTGTCAGTTGGTTATGGGATTAACTGAAATTGAGAACGGTAATGTGTGGAATACATTTCCGCCACATACTCATCAGCGGAGAACAGAAATATATCTATATTTTGACTTGAAAGATGATTCTATGGTTTTTCATTTTATGGGAGAAGAAAATGAAACTAGACACATTATAGTCCGCGACAAACAGGCGGTTATTTCCCCAAGTTTTTCAATTCATTCTGGTGTAGGCACATCAAATTATTCCTTTATATGGGGAATGGGGGGGGAAAACCAGGTATTTGATGATATGGACAGCTTAAATTTAAAGAATATAAAATAGTTTATATTTGTTTTATTATTAATATTTATAGTTGAATAAATTTGAATTTTGCAATATTATTAAAAATTGACTGGTATGTCATATGAATAAAAGAAATAGACCAATTAAACTTGAAGACCTTGCAAAGAAATTAAAAGTTTCAAAGGTTACCATTTCAAAAGCATTAAGAGATCATCCTGATATTTCCGCTGCCACTACTGCCAAAGTTAAGGAACTTGCAGAAAAACTTGGATACATGCCTAATATAATGGCAAAGAATTTATCTTCGAGAAAATCTAATACTATTGGGGTGGTCATCCCAAAGATAGCACATTTCTTTTTTGCTTCAGTTATTGAATCCATTTACAACACCGCCTTTGAAAATAATTATGAGATTGTACTTACTGTCTCGCAGGAAAAATCTGAAAGGGAAAGAAAACATATACTATCTTTATTGTCAATGCGGGTTGATGGGCTGTTGGTCTCGGTTACTCAGGAGACAAAGGATATTTCAATATTCGAGAGGGTATCCAATCATGGAGTGCCGCTAATCTTTATAGATAGAGTTCCGGATATGACAGGTGTTTCCAGCGTTACAGTAAATGATTTGGAAGGGGCCTATTCCGCAGTTGATTATGCCGTTAAAAAAGGATACACAAAAATTGCTCATATTGGTGGATATCACAACATTAATATTGGGCGTGCCAGATATGAAGGATTTTTGAAAGCTATGAGATATAACAGGATACCCATAAATCAGAGTTGGATTATTGAGGGGGGATTCGGCGAGGAGGATGGTTACAATGGATTCAAGAAAATATATGAAAAAAAGAATATACCAAATTATATTTTCGCGGCTACTTATCCAATAGCTCTTGGCATATATGCTGCCGCTAATGAATATGGATTAAGCATTCCTGAAGATATAGAAGTTACCTGTTTTGGTAGAAATACTTTCAACAGATTCATACCTACTATCTTTAATTTCGTTGATCAGCCGACAACTGAATTAGGAAGTGAAGCCGTTAAATTAATGCTGGAACAGATTAATAATCCTGATTCCCCTCCTAAAAATATTATCCTTAATACAGAATTGATTATAGGAAATTCTAATTCAAAAAAAGAAGTTGCTGGCTGATATTTCTTATTATTTATTAAATTCTTCTCTCTGCAAGTATAATTTTGCACAATAAAATAATAATTTCTATAATATTTATATTCTCGATTTTACAAAGCGGAAATTCCTTTGCATTAGATCCGGCAGCTGGGATAATACTTGCTGTCACTGCATCAATAAAACAGAATAAGCCTGATTATATTGTTGCAAAGGATGGTTCAGGTAATTTTACTATGATCCAGCAGGCATTAAATGCCATTAGCAATATTGATGGGGAAAGGCATATCGTATTTGTAAAGAATGGTGTTTATAATGAAAAGTTATTTATTGAAAAATGCAATATTGCGTTGATTGGAGAAAGTAGGGATAGTACAAGAATCATTTTTGCTGAACTTAGAAGTAACTGGAAACTAAGTAATCCGAATGATTATGGGGCAGCAGTTATAAATATCAAAGATAGTGTGACTGATTTTATTCTTCAGAATTTAACTGTCTATAATAATTATGGAAGTATGTTTAAAAAAAATGACCATCAGTTTACTATCAAAAGCGGGGAAGGGGTAACAAGGATTATTCTCGATAATTGTAAAATTATTTCTGATGGAGGGGACGCTTTAAGTTTATGGAATACTCCTGATGGAATGTATTATCATAATAACTGTTATTTTGAAGGATGGGTTGACTATGTCTGTCCTAGAGGATATTGCTATATTGAAAATAGCAGTTTTTATGGGCATAATAAAACTGCATCTATCTGGCATGATGGTTCTGGCAGGGAGGATAATAAGTTTGTTATCAGAAATTCTTTTTTTGATGGTGTCCCTGGGTTTCCTTTGGGGCGGCATCATAAGGATGCCCAATTCTACCTTCTTGACTGCAGGTTCTCCCGGAAAATGTCTGACAAGGACATCTATTTTTATCCTTCTAAAATTCCAGTTATATTAAAATGGGGTGAAAACAGACATTATTATTTTAATTGTCATGGGGATAGTGTGGATTATCCTTGGCATGCTGATAATCTTTATAAAGCTCCGGGCTCTCCCAAACCTGAAATGGTAACGGCAGAATGGACTTTTAACGGTAAATGGGACCCTTATAAATCTCTTCGGGAAATAAATAGCAAGGGAAAGAAATAATGTTTATACAGTTTTACTGTAATTAAAAAAAGTGGATGAATACATATGTTAATTGAAAAATATTCTTTAGGTATTGGTGACCGGTATGGACACCAGGGCACAGCACAACTGAAAGCTCTGGTAAATGCAAAAAATGATGGTGTTTCTATTGTTCCTGTTTGGAATAAATCTAAAAGGGAACACTCTTTAATCGGTTCCAGCCCAATTGATGCCAGAAAAGAAGCTGATAAAGCCGTAAAAGAACTTGGATGGAAAGATTCTTTTTATATTGATGCTGATCATATAGGTTTTAAAACTGTTGATGATTTTATTCAATATTGTAATTTCTTTACTATTGATGTAGCCGATTTTATAGGAGAGTATCCTTCTGAAGAAAGTATTAAATCCTTTACAGAAAAAGCCTCCATTTATAAGGGCGAAATTGAAATTCCCGGTATTACAGGACGTTTTAATATTACAGAAAATAAAATCAATGCTGTTGCTAAAAAATATCTTGTGGCAATAAAGGAAGCTGCCCGGATTTATAATCACCTGGTTTCCGTAAAAGGACCCGATTCTTTTGTTACCGAAGTGTCCCTTGATGAGAACGAGCAGCCCCAATCTCCTGAGGAATTATTTTTTATTCTTCTTGGACTATCAGCTGAAAATATTAAAATTCAGACAATAGCTCCTAAATTTACCGGAAGATTTAATAAAGGCATTGACTATGTTGGAAATGTCAATGAATTTATCCATGAATTTGAGGATGATATTTGTGTTATTAAATATGCAGTGAAAGAATTTTCCTTACCTGTTAATTTAAAGTTAAGTATCCATTCAGGAAGTGATAAGTTTTCTCTTTATAAACCTATTCACAAAGTATTAAAGAAACATGATGTTGGAGTCCATTTGAAAACTGCCGGTACCACTTGGCTAGAGGAAGTTATTGGACTTGCCGAGGCAGGCGGGGAAGGAACTAAGATAGCCAAATATATTTATGAGCAGTCGTTCAACCGGATTGATGAAATGATGAAACCATATCTTACTGTCGTGGATATTGATTTTGATAAACTACCTAATCCTCTTGATGTTTATAATTGGTCCGGCGAAAAGCTGGCAAATACTTTACGCCATGATCAAAACAATCCCGCATATAATATTCATTTTCGCCAGCTCGTTCATATAGGCTTTAAAGTTGCTGCTGAAATGGGGGATAGATATACCAATGCTTTGATTAAATATGCGGATGTAATATCTAAAAATGTTACTGAAAATCTTTATACTCGTCATATTAAACCTCTCTTTTTAGGAGCGTAAAATGTTTAAAAATCTTTTCTGTTTAATATTTCTATTCTCATATTTATTTCCTTTAATGGCCAATACACCCGGTGATTATAATGAAGAAATAAAAAAATATACTTCAAACCTTCCTTTTGAGATGGGAGAAATTAAAGCTCCTGTATTCCGGGATAAGTCTTTTAATATCAGAGATTTTGGTGCAGTCCCGGATGGGTATACTCTAAATACTGAACCAATTAACAACGCCATCACAAAATGTTCTGAAGATGGTGGCGGTATAGTTATTATTCCTGCTGGTTTATGGATAACAGGTCCTATATTTTTGAAAAGTAATGTTAATTTACATGCAGATAGAGGGGCTTTGGTGATATTTAGTAAAGATCATAAAAACTATCCGATTGTACATCTCCCTATAAAAGGATATTCGGTTGCCTCTCCTATATTGGGCTATAATCTTGAAAATGTTGCTCTTACTGGGGAAGGTATTTATGATGGTTCGGGTGAGACCTGGCGGCCTGTTAAAAAAGCAAAAGTAACTTCTTCCCAATGGCAAAATTTAATTAAATCAGGCGGGTTTGTTGATAATTCCACCTGGTATACTTCCCAGGAAGCATTTGATGGGCTCCAGGGTATTAAAAAATTTAAGTCAAATAAGAACTTGGCTGAAAATGATTTTATTCCTTACAGGGAATCAATGCGCCCATATATGACGCTATTAATAAATTGTAAAAATGTATTGATTGATGGTATTACTATTCAGAATTCTCCCACTTTCGCATTACATCCCATTCAATGCGAAAATGTCATCTTTGCTAATATTAAGATCAATAATGAATCATGGGCTCAGAATGGTGATGGGATTGATATAAGCTCATGTGATAACGTTCTTATATATAAGTGCACTGTCAGTGCTGGCGATGACGGTATATGTATGAAAGCAGGCGGAGGTAAAAAGAAATCTCCGGTACTTACCGATATTGTAATTGCAGACTGTGTTGTCTATCATGCTCATGGCGGTTTTGTTATCGGCAGTGAATCGGATGGGGGAATTAAAAATATTTCAGTCAAAAACTGCAATTTTATAGGAACTGATATCGGGTTAAGATTCAAAAGCGCAAAAGACCGTGGAGGATTAGTTGAAAATATTTTTGTCGATGGAATCTATATGAAGGATATCGTTCATGAAGCGGTACTTTTTAGTTTTTCTTACGAACAAAATCTTGAGCAAAATCAAAATAAGGAAGAAAAACTCCCTGTCTTCCGTAATTTCAATCTCAATAACATAATTTGCAAAGGGGCGGATTATGCTCTGCTTATCGATGCGCTTTCCGAAAGCCCGGTCAAGAATGTTAGTATCACAAATTCATATTTTGAGACTGCTGAAGGGGTTCGAACTGATTTTGCAGACGATGTCATATTCGATAAAGTAAAATTTGATATTAAAAATGATAATCTGTTCACGTTAAACCAGACAAAAAATATAACCTTAAATAATGTTTCTTTCTCAGGGAATATTAAATCTTTTGTATCCCTTAAGGGAGATAAAACTAATTTAATTAAAATAACCGGTACTGATCTGTCTAAGTTAACAGTCCCTGTTATCTTCTCCCCTGAAGTAAATAAAAATTCAATCGAAATAAAATAATATTCAAATATAATTCTAAAGCTGGGAGATTTTGTAAATGTTCGAAGATATAAAAGATAAAGTTGTCGTCCTTACTGGCGGATGCGGTGTATTCGGAAGCGTGTTTTCTATGGCCTTAATTAACGCTGGCGCTAAGGTGGCAATTCTTGATTATAAACAGGGCAGATGTGAGGAATGTCTGCAGGGAATAGCTAAAAAGGGAGGAGCACCGGTATTTTGTGCTGTTGCTAATGTATTAGATAAAGAAAGTCTTATGGAAGCTAAAAAACATATCAACATCGAATTCGGGAAAATAGATGTACTTATTAATGCTGCTGGAGGCAATGCCCCAACTGCTACCACTAAGGATGAATTTATTAATGAAGATAATCTTAACGATCTTTCAAAAACTTTCTTTGGGTTGGACATTAATGGATTCAGAAGTGTTTTTGATCTTAACTTCCTGGGTACAATGCTTCCAACAATGGTATTTGCAGAGGATATGCTGGTGAGAGGAGGCTCAATAGTAAATATATCATCTATGAACTCTTATAGACCTTTAACCAAAATCCCTGCTTATTCAGCCGCAAAGTCAGCAATAAATAATTTTACTGAATGGCTGGCGGTTCATTTTGCAAAGGTTAACATAAGAGTAAATGCTATTGCCCCAGGATTTTTCCTTACAAACCAGAACAGGTTCCTCCTTACAGATGAAAAGACAGGAGAACTTACAGCGCGTGGTCATAGGATTATAGCAAACACACCAATGGGAAGATTCGGTGAGCCTGAGGATTTAAACAGTACTTTACTTTATCTGATATCAGATCAATCAAAGTTTATTACTGGAGTAGTTATTCCTGTTGACGGTGGATTTAATGCATACGGTGGTGTATAAGATATGCAGTATTTTGCAAAAGGAAGTATCAGTGAAGTCTTGGGCTACTATGAGCTGAAGGAAGGATTAATTTCCGCACTCGATAAGCTCGGCTCAAGGAAAAGCGTCCTCGCCATACCTCCCGATTTTACAAGATATCATTCCGGTGCAGGTGAACTTACTACACTAATCTATAAATATTATAATGAACGGCTTACTGACATCCTTCCTGCAGTAGGTACTCATTTCCCTATGACGGAAAGGGAGATAAATAAAATGTTTGTTGGTGTGCCTCATAATTTATTTAGAGTGCACAACTGGAGACATGATCTTTATACGTTAGGTGAGGTTCCTTCAGAATTTATTCATAAGGTTTCTGAAGGAAAACTTAATTATTCTTGGCCTGCGCAGGTAAACAAATTGATTCAATTTGGTGGTCATGATCTTATCCTTTCAATTGGGCAGGTTGTCCCTCATGAAGTAGTGGGAATGGCAAATTATAATAAGAATGTATTTGTAGGGGCAGGAGGACAGGGAAGTATTAATAAAAGCCATTTCCTTGGCGCAGTATATGGTATGGAAAGAATGATGGGCCGCGCCGATACACCTGTTAGAAAGGTTCTTAACTATGCTTCCGATAATTTTGCAAAGCATCTCCCCATAGTTTATGTCCTCACTGTTATTGGCAAGGATGAAAATAATAAACTTGTAGTCAGAGGTCTCTTTATAGGCGATGATTATGAAACATTTAAACAGGCTTCCGCACTCTCCTTACAGGTAAATTTCGAAATGCTCGATAAACCATTGAAAAAGGTTGTAGTCTATCTCGATCCCGCTGAGTTTAAAAGCACTTGGTTGGGGAATAAAAGTATTTATAGGACTAGAATGGCAATAGCAGATGAAGGCGAACTTATTATCCTTGCTCCTGGTGTTAAGGAGTTTGGTGAAGATAAAGCAATTGACAGGCTTATCCGGAAATATGGTTATGTCACTACTCCCGAAGTCCTTAAATATGTCGCTGAAACAGATGACCTCAAAAATAACCTTAGCGCAGCCGCTCATCTTATTCATGGTTCTTCCGAAGGTAGATTTAAAATTACATACTGTCCCGGATATTTGACCAAAGAAGAAATCGAAGATGTAAATTTCAGATACGCCAAACTTGATAAAATGATGATCAGATATAACCCTGAAAAATTAAAAGATGGTTTCAATACCATGCCTGATGGTGAACAGATATTTTATATATCAAATCCTGCCCTCGGGCTATGGGCCTGGAAAGAAAAATTCAAAGATTGAACAAAACAATACCCCCCAAAAAATAAGGAAGATAAATAATGCCTAACAAAGCAGACATCGGACTTGTAGGTCTCGCTGTCATGGGAGAGAATTTAGTTCTCAATATGGAAAGTCATAGCTTTACGGTTGCTGTGTTTAACAGAACTGTAGACAAGGTAGATAATTTTATAAACGGACGTGGAAAAAATAAGAATGTAATCGGCTGTCATTCTATAGAAGAATTGATTGGTAACCTGAAAAGTCCAAAAAAAATTATGCTTATGGTAAAGGCAGGCAAACCGGTTGATGATTTTATAGAACTACTCATTCCTCACTTAGATAAAGGTGATATAATTATAGATGGTGGAAACTCTCATTTCCCTGATACCATTAGAAGAACAGCATATCTCGAAAGCAAGGAGATGCTATATATCGGGACCGGTGTATCCGGTGGGGAAGAAGGAGCACTTAAAGGTCCTTCCATCATGCCCGGTGGGTCTCCTGCTGCATGGCCAGCAGTAAAACCGATATTTCAGGCTATCGCTGCAAAAGTAGAAGACGGTACTCCGTGTTGCGATTGGGTTGGTGAAAATGGCGCTGGTCATTTCGTTAAAATGGTACATAATGGAATTGAATATGGAGATATGCAGCTTATTTGCGAAGCCTATATGATAATGAAAGATCTCCTCGGTATGTTCGCAACCGAAATGCACGATGTTTTTAAAGAATGGAACAAAGGAGAACTCAACAGCTATCTTATCGAAATTTCCCGCGACATTCTTGCATTCAAAGATACCGATGGTAAGCCCCTCGTAGATAAAATCCTTGATACTGCAGGACAGAAGGGAACAGGAAAATGGACTGCTGTTGCATCCCTTGATCTTGGTGTACCCCTTACACTAATTGGCGAAGCTGTTTATGCACGCTGTATCTCTGCACAAAAAGAAGAGAGAGTTGAAGCCTCAAAATTACTACACGGACCAAAACCCTCTTTTACAGGTGATAAAAAAGCATTTATAGAAGATATTAAAAATGCATTATTCGCTTCCAAACTAGTCTCCTATGCGCAGGGATATGTGTTAATGAGAGCAGCTGCAGAAGAATATAAATGGAACCTGAACTATGGCGGCATCGCCCTTATGTGGCGTGGTGGATGCATTATCCGTTCAACTTTCCTCGGCAAGATAAAAGAAGCATTTGACCACAATCCGAAACTAACTAATCTGCTTCTCGATCCTTTCTTCAAAGAGAAAATCGAGAGTTCACAGTCATCATGGAGAAAAGTAGTTGCTGCTGCAGTCACTAACGGTATATGGATACCTGCAATGTCAACTGCATTAAATTATTATGACGGGTATAGGAACGAAAGGCTACCTGCTAATCTCCTTCAGGCACAAAGGGATTACTTTGGTGCCCATACCTATGAAAGAATAGATAAACCAAGGGGTCAGTTCTTCCATACAAATTGGACAGGCAGAGGAGGGGATACCTCTTCTTCAACATATACAGTGTAATTATTCTTAGTATTCTATTTGGTTTCAATTTAGACGTCCTATAGTTATCCACGGTTCATCCCTATTGGAGAATACAGAAAAATCCGTAGAAATCCGTGAATATCAGTAAAAATCCGTGGAATTGTAATCTAAGATGGGTTGGTCGATCTTTTAACTCTAATAAATCAAGAACAATCTATATAATAAAAATTAATTTAAATGTCAAGGATTATTTTCTAAATTCATAAAATATATTTTGCCAGGTTTATAATATTAGGTTTATCATTTAAAAAAGCCGCTTAAAAAGCGGCTTTCATATTTTAAAGCATAAGATAGAGAAACTATCTAGCTAACCAGCCACCGTCTACTGCAAGAACATGTCCATTGATATAATCCGAAGCTTTTGATGCAAGGAATACTGCAGCACCCTTAATATCATCAGGAGTCCCCCATCTTTCTGCAGGTATTCTGTCAAGAATCGCTTTTGAACGGACTGGATCTTCTCTTAATGCCTTTGTATTATTTGTAGCCATATAACCGGGTGCAATTGCATTAATGTTAATACCATATTTAGCCCATTCGTTGGCAAGAGCCTTTGTTATTTGCATAACAGCCCCCTTGCTTGCTGAATATGAAGGAACAATAATACCCCCTTGGAAACTAAGTAGTGACGCAACATTTATTATCTTCCCGTATTTCCGCTTCATCATATCTTTGGCAGCAGCCTGACTTAAAAAGAAAACCACACGGGAATTCAGGTACATTACATCATCCCAATCCTTTTCAGAAAATTCAATCGCAGGCGTTCTCCTTATTATCCCTGCATTATTAATCAGAATATCTATTTTATTGAACTTCTCTAAAGCTTTTGAAACTACAGCTTGAATTGCCTCCTTTTGTGTTAGGTCTATAACAATTTGCTCTGCTTTTCTTCCCAAAGCCTTTACTTCAGCTAAAGTCTCCTCAGATGATACATAATCTACTAATAAAATATCAGCACCCGCTCCCGCCAGTCCTAAAGTCATGCCTTTGCCTAAGCCCGTACTTGCGCCGGTAACAATAGCAGTCTTTCCTTTTAGATCAAATAAATCATTCATTTGTTTTTCCCGGATTAAATTATAACACCTCATTTCCTTACATCTAAATGTAATAAGGTGTCCTTAAATTTAGCATTTCTACTTAAACGATTACTTAAATATAATATTTCTTGTAGCAAGTGACAATATAATGAACCATATAAGAACATTGAAAAGATGTTATTATTGTAAATAGCCTCATAACTATTTATTGATGAGTGTAATTATAAAAAAAGCCGAAAGAGAATAGCTCTTTCGGCTTTTATATATGGGTTTATGAAATATTACTTAAGAAGCATCATCTTTTTAATTGAGGAGAAATTATTCCCTGTTGCTTTGTCACTTGCTGCTAAACGGTAAATGTAAACACCTGAGGATAATTTAGATGCTCCGAAATCTACGGTATAGTATCCTGCTGATTGTTCCTGATTTACCAATTCAACTA